>JABLTR010089686.1_pt1 | contig 110272 bp, 96 predicted proteins | sample 7160071 | NCBI WGS metagenome assembly JABLTR01 (sample SAMN14651230, study PRJNA627086) | human gut metagenome | isolation source: feces | host: Homo sapiens
CCGGAATTTTTCTGGATACTGACCTTTTTTCTCCTTACCTATGGGCGCTCTGTATACGTCCATCTGCTGGCAAGAAATCATTTAACAATTAACTATTTTCCTAATTAAAGAGCAATTCTCACTTTTATATTTTCTCTACCTGTTATCCGCTTTCATCTGTATAATCCAATTCATAAAGGTGTCAAAGGTGAGCTTCACATTTCCACAATTACAATGGTAAATATATTTCTGTCATTCTATTTTCACGACCTCATAACCGGCATTCTCTATAGCCTTCTTAATCTCTTCATCCTGTACATCTTTTTCCATGGAAACCACCGCGGTTTTCCTTTTCAGATTTACCTTGGCTGAAACTCCATCCAATGAATTCAATCTGCTTTCCACACGGGCTTTGCAATGTTCACAGGTCATCCCCTCAATGATAACCGTTCTTTGCTTTACAACCTGTTTCAGTTTCTTTCTTTTCACCTTAACGGAGGAGCCTCCACCACAACATCCACCCTCACCTTTGAAGTGCTTTATAGTCGAACTGATTCCTATGATGATTAAGATAACCAGTATCACAATAATGATTACATCTGCCATTTCTTCTGCTCCTCTCAAACCCTCTACCTCTCTAAACAGGTTTCCTCTCTGTAATTCTTTACACCAAAAGTAAAATAAATAAAATGGAACAGCCAGACACAGCCCAGCACAATTCTCCCCAATGAACCATTAAACCTAAATCAAGAACTATCGTATCAAACACATTTACCACAAACCATATACAGTAACAATATAAAACGTTTCACTGTGATGCCTTTCATCAAAACGCAATTTTCATTTCCCTACTCCACATTCTTCAGTGCCTCATCCATCGGAATCTTCTTTATTCTGGCAAAATCCAGAATCATCACGAACAGATATCCGATCAGGACAAACAAGAACATTTTGACATATCCTGCCGGTTCGATGACAAACGCAAACCAGCCACTGTAACTGAACATGATTGCTTTCCACGCCTGTGCCATGACGAGTGTGCCCAGAATCACACTAATCGCATCCGAAACAATCAATATCATGGTTGTAGAAAGCAGATACAGGCTTGCTATCTCCCGATTTTCGTACCCCAGAATTTTCGTCATAGATATAGCTTTCTCATTCTTCTCTATGATGATTTTGGTCAGAAGATAGATTAAAACTGCCGACAATAAAATACACAGAATCTGGAAATATTGCATATACGCTCCCATGGAGTGATCCATCTGATCACACATTTTCGTGATATCCCGCTGGGTAATCACTGTTGCGACGTACCCATCCTCGATATCTGTTATTTCCGAATCCGACAAAAAGCCCGAGAATTCCTCTTCGTCCAAAGCAAACACCCGGCGACAATTTTCAAGCGGCATAAAAACAGCGATACTCTGACATCTGTCGTAAATACCGGCAACTTCAAACTGATACTGTTTATTCTCATATTTTTCATCCAGGGTAAATGTATCTCCTATCTTCAATCCATATTTTTCGCCAAACGGCTTCGAGATATAAACCACATTTTCCTTTAATGTCTCCAACCCGGAAATCTCTACATACCTGCTCTCCTCAATAATGCCATATATAGACACCTCTTCATCGATTTCATCACTCTTCTTCTGTAAAGAATACATGCTGAATTTCTCGGCATCTTCGTTCGACGTTGTAATGATATCTCCATCCTCATCTTCATAGTTCTTTAAAACACATTGATATTTTGCAAACATCATATCTGCGGCGTTGTCCTTATAATATTTCAATGTGGACGGCATGCCGACTGCCATGGCGAGCATGACCATGATAAAGAAAATGCCCACAAACAGAATCACATAATTCGGAATGTTCTGGAGGATGATCCGGAGGCGGAACCTGCTAAGGAATGACCATCTCGGAAGGCGCATCGCCTTTTTGCGATTTGTTTTCTTAAGGTCGTGTCGCAAAAACTGCAATGGCGTATGTTGCATCATTTTGATAATCACACATAAATTCACTGCCAGCATGAGAATGACCGGAATGAGTGTTGTCTTAATGAATGCATCCGCATTCCATACCGTTTCATATGCCGGGAGACTGTAGCTGTTATAATACATGGACACAACGACGTTTTTAAACACCGTATATCCCATTATATTTCCAATTGTTGCTGCAAGAACCGTCACGATGACCGGCATGGATAAATAATGCCAAATCAATTCGCCTTTCGTATATCCCAACGCCCGAAGCGTTCCGATTGGCGACGCTTCCTTCGTGATTGTATTGCTGATGGTAACCGCAAAAATAAATGCAATAATCACAATCAGAATATCCAAAAGCACGCCGCCCATTGCCTTGTCGGAACCCATATCCTTCGTCGCAAAGTTGATTGCCGGATTCACATATCGCGGCATGTAGTCCACAATTTCATTTTTAAAAACAACAGTCTGTGTGAGAAGCGCTTTCATAAAATCGTCGGAAAATCTTTTTTCTTCTTTCTCGTCTGTCGGCTGTTTTTCATACTGCCATGCATATGTATAGTGAACCGGCTTATCCAGACGAACAAATCCGCTCTCCGTCACCATGGCTACATCAAATTTTAATGCATCAAATATAAGATCGGTACTTTTCTCATGTAGCGTCGAATAATTGACATAAGAGATCAATCCGACAACCTGGAAGGACTGTCCCCCGACACTGATTGTTGCTCCAACTTCAATTCCGGCATTATCCGCATGCATACGGTCAATGGCGATCTCATCCTCTGTCTCTGGAAATCTTCCCTCCATCAGACAGGCAAGATTTACTTCTTCTGTCTTCGCATACACCCGGATCGTCCCGTCCGATTCTCCATCATTGTCATTATCCTCTTCTTCATTTCTGTAAAAATTTTCATATACCGTCACGGGAACAGACTGAAAATCCGAATCATTTAACTCATACACTTCTTCTGCATCCGCATATTCTTCATCAATTTCCTCTAGAATTGCTTCCCATGCCTCATCATATGCCTTTTGATAAGTTCCGTCCTCTTTTGCCTGTGTAATTGCCGTTGGAAGCATGGAAGTAACCAAAGCCTCATCTAACCCCTGTGCCAGAAGAGACTGTTTCATCTGTGCTTCAAATTCTTCCCCAAACTTTTCATCCAACTCTGCTTTTGCTTCATCCAGATAATATTGCTTTACATCCGCTTTTTCACCGGATTGAATGGCTGATAACATGTCCTCATCGGCATTGCTTTCCAGTTCAAAATGTCCGTCTTCCAGCTTATATTTGGATACACCCTCATCGGCTGATTTCATCATACTACCGTTAGCCACATACATACCGGATACAAATCCTATGGTCAGGATCAAAAACAGACTTACTACTAAATACTTTTTCCAGTCACCTAAAAGTTCTCGTGGAATACGTTTCAGAAGCGGGTTTTTTACTTTTTTCCTCCTCATACCTGCCACACTCCTTTACCACTCTAGTTCCGCCGCCGAAACTTTGCTTGTGTTAATATCGTCATGGCGGACACCGCCATCACGAAGCTTAACCACATGGTCAGCCATATGCCTGATTGCTTCATTGTGCGTAACCATGATGATCGTGTTTCCATATTTTTTATTAATCTCTTCAATCAGTTTGAGAATCTCTTTCGATGTGTTATAATCCAATGCACCTGTAGGCTCATCACAGAGCAAAATATCCGGATTTTTTACAATGGCACGACCAATGGATACCCTCTGCTGCTGTCCGCCGGAAAGTTGGTTCGGCAGTTTGTACCTATGATCATAAAGACCAAGAGTGTGTAGTAATTCATCGATATCCAGCGGACAATCAGACAGATATGCTCCCACCTCAATATTCTCCTTAACATTCAGGTTTCCAATCAGATTGTACATCTGGAATACGTATCCAAGATGCTTCCTCCGATACTTTGTCAGACCCTTTTCTCCCATATCCTCCAGCTTATCACCGTTAATAGATATGTAACCTGAATCCGCATTGTCTATCCCACCTATAATATTAAGCAATGTGGATTTTCCGGAACCTGAAGGTCCAAGTATAACGCAGAACTCGCCCTTTGCAACAGAAAAGTTCATCCCACGAAGCACTTCCTGACGGGTTTCTCCTCTTCCAAATCCTTTTTTCAGGTTAACTATTTTCAAAAAATCTCGTTCTTCCTCAGACATTTTCACAATCCTCCTGTTTCTATAATTTCCAACTTGCTGCCATTTCCCTTGACTCCACAAATCGCTTATAAATTCCCTCTTGCTTCATCAGTTCCTCATGCCTTCCCTGCTGGACGATTTTTCCCTGGTTGAGCACCAAAATCCGGTCCGCATTCCGTACCGTTTTCAATCTGTGAGCTATCATAAAGATGGTCTTTTCTTTCGTCAATGCGTCAATGGCTTCCATCAATTCCTTTTCATTCTCAGGGTCCACATTTGCTGTAGCCTCATCCAGTATGATTACCGGAGCATCCTTCATGATGGCTCTGGCAATACTGATTCTTTGCTTCTCTCCACCGGAAAGACTTGCTCCGCCCTCTCCAATCACAGTTTCATATCCATCCGGCAGTGCCATGATAAAGTCATGACAGCAGGCTTTCTTTGCTGCCTCTATGACTTTTTCCATCGGTGCATCTTCCTGCCCAAATCGGATATTATTGGCGATGGTATCCTGAAACAGATACACATTCTGGAACACGAAACTGAAATTTTTCATCAGACTGTCCATGCTGTAGTTTCGCACATCTTCTCCGCCGAGGGTAATATTTCCTTTATCCACATCCCAGAATCTTGCAATCAGGTGGCATAACGTTGTCTTCCCGCCACCACTTGGTCCCACAATCGCCGTAGTTGTTTTCTCCGGAATATGTATGGATACATCATCAATTATTTTGGACTTCTTTCCTATAGAATCTTTATCATAATAAAAATCCACATGCTTGATATCCACATCATAATTTTTTGGCGTAATATCTTTCCCTTCAATATCCATCTCCGGTAAATCAAGGATTGCCTGTGCCTTATCCACGCCCATATCTACCACTCGCAATAGAGCCGAATAATTTCCTGCTGTTCCTAAGCTGTCCAACACTAAGAAGGAACAGATAATCATACCAACACAATTCAAAAGCTCCATCCTCCCCTGCAAATACAGATAAATGGATAATAATGTCATTACCACCCCTGTCAGTTTGATAATTCCATTTTGTATCTGCATCAACGGAACAAATTTCAGTTCCATTTTCGTATTAATATTACGATTCCCCTCGATCGCCTTATTCAGTTTCTTAGAAGTTCTTCCTGTAAGATTATATCCCCGAACTTCAGATATTCCCTGCACGTACTCCAGAACTTTTTCTACCACATCTGTATCTGACGCTGTCTTTATTGGCGTAAGCTTCTGACTTCTTTTCTGTAAAACACTGTTTACTCCAAAAAATAACAGAATCCCGACGACAGCAACAAGTCCGATTCTCCAGTCAAAGCAGAGAACCATAACAGTAATAACAAGTGTAGTCAGCATTCCCTGTGTTGTCATCATCACGACTCGTGTGGCGACATCTGCAAGCTGTTCCATGGTATTGGTGGTAACGCTTGTTATCTGTCCAAGGCTGTTCTGATTGAAATAACCCATAGGCAGATAGCGCATATGCTCTGCTATTTCAATACGCTTACCGGCTGCCGTATAATAGCCTGCTTCACACTGTAGCATTGTAATATGGTATTTGATAACGGAACCAATAACCACACTAAGCAATAAGATGCCAAAGCACTGCCAAAGGAGTACAGATGTCACCTTATCTTCAATAATTCCGTCAAGTAAAAGCATAATTGCCGGAATTTTCACAGCTTCCATCAGTGCAAACAGCACGCCTAAAGCCAGTGATTTATAAAATTTTCTTTTATTGATCTCTCCGCAAAAGTCAAAGAACTTCCGAAATATTTTAAGCATATACTTCACCTCCCATATCCTTTACTCCGACATGTGATTTCCACATTTTAGAATAAATTTTCCCGTTTTTCAGTAATTGTTCGTGAGTACCTTCTTCTGCAATTTTTCCATCCTCCACAACAAAAATCCGGTCTGCATCTGCGATGGTAGAAAGCCTGTGGGCAATCACGATCAAGGTCTTTCCCTGAACCAGCCGCGCCACCGAAGACTGAATCACTGCTTCATTTTCCGGATCTGTATAGGCAGTTGCCTCATCTAAAATTACAATCGGAGCATCCTTTAACATGGCTCTGGCGATGGAAATTCTCTGTCTTTCTCCTCCGGACAAATGTCCTCCGGCACTTCCCACAACCGTATCATAGCCATGTTCCAGTCCCATGATAAAATCATGGCAGCCACTTTTCTTCGCCACTTCTTCCACCTCTTGGTCTGTCGCATTTAATTTTCCCATACGGATATTTTCCCGTATGGTATCATCAAACAAATAATTATCCTGGGACACATATGCCACTTTTCGGTTATATTCTTCCAAGGACAAGCTCCGAATATCTATGCCACCGATTTTGATACTTCCACTCTTTACATCCCATAGCGATGCAATCAGTTTTGCAATCGTTGATTTTCCACTGCCGGAAGGACCAACAATTGCATTTACAGTTCCTTCTTTTATCTGTAAATTCACACCATGAAGTACTTGCTTTTCATTGTATCCAAATGTAACATCACAAAGCGAAACCGCATAATCTTTCACATTTTCCCTATCTTTTGCGGGACGCTCTAATTCTTTCCATGATAAAATACCAACCACCTCTCCAACAATGGTTCCAACTTTTGCCAGATCATCCATATAACTCATGGTAGTGATTAACGGTGAGACAAGTCCCAAGGATAAAATCAGACACATAACAAGCTCTGCAAAGGTAAGACTTCCATTCATATAAAACTTTCCACCAACAGGCACTACTGCTAGAGAAGTACAAGGTGCAAGTACCATGGCGATACAAAAGAATACGTTACATCTTCGCATCCACTCCACGTAACAATCAGCACCTTCCTTTGCGGCTACCTCGAATTTTTCATAGGATTTCTGTGCCTTACCAAAAGCTTTGATCACCTCGATACCATTGATATACTCTACTGCTGTATCATTCAGTGTCTTTGTTTTATTTACTGTATTCTGATAACTTTCTTCATAACCAAGCATCATTCCCATGTAAGCGAACAACCCAAGCACAAGAGTAACCAGAGAAACCAGTCCCATTCTCCAGTCGATAATGAGAAGATAAATAAACACCGCTAGGGGTGCCATGAGATTTGCCGTGAATTCCGGCAACACATGTGCCAATGTTGTTTCAATACTATCGACACGCTCTACCATGATATTTTTCAGTGAGCCGGATGGTGTATCTTTGACACGGCCAAGGGGCACCTTTGCCAGCTTATCACATAACCTCTTTCGAATGGTTGCTAACACATGGAAGGTGGCTTTGTGGGAACAGGAAGTAGATATACCATGAAAGGTAACCCTGCCTATCCAAAATACAGCCATGATGATGCCATCTCTTAAATAGAACTGCCCGTCACGATTCCCTCCAACCAGCTTTGCCACCATATCTCCCATGATAATGTAAGGCACAATGCTGCAGGCAACGCCAATGATGGCCAAAATCACACTTGCAAGATACAGGCTCTTTTTCTCACCTGCGAATTCGGCAAGCCAGCTCATCGTGCTTCTTTCTTTTTGTTTCATTGCTATTCCTCCTTGCTATAGTTAGTTTTTTCTAACTCACGATTTATTTTTAAGAGAAACCCGAAATGAGTTTCTCTTATTTACAAATCTATAATTGTTCGCCAAACTTGACACCTAATAGTTCTTCCCAGCCTGCTGTGTAAAATTGTTGCAACTGTCGGACATACTCTCTTGCTTCTTCTTTTGGCATATCATGAACAATTGTTTCAAATGCACCCGTAAAAAGTCCACTGGAAACCATATGAATTAAATTATTATTGATTGGTTTTATATTAATTCCCATCTGCTTTAAGGTTTCTATATATGCATACGTAGAAGCTGTTTCTTTCAATACTAATTGATGAATAAAACCAACATATTGTGTTCCTTCCGAACAAAGAATAAGCAATTTAAATTCATCATAATAATCATAGATATAGTCAAGCATCTGAAGCATTGCATCCTCAGAAATATCTGTCATCCTCTTCGTTTGCTCTTCCCCGGACAACTTATTAAAATTTCCAAGGGTTGTGTCAAATATTTTTAAAACATACTCCGCATGCTCACCTACCAACGCATCAAACAATTCTTCCTTGCTTTTATAATAACCATAAAAAGCTCCTGTCGTCACACCTGCCGTCTTCACAATATTGCGTAAAGAAGCTAATGGGAAACCTTTATCCAGAAATTCCTGTTTCGCTGCGATATGAATTTTTTCCAGTGTAGATGTTACATTGTCCTGACTCACCATTTACCTCCGTATATAACAGTGTTATATAACACAGTTATAAGCATAGCTTTGATATCTATAATTGTCAAGGCGGTTAATTGAGTAAATTTATCAAATATAAATCTCACATGCAAACTTCTCCTATTACTTCCCCTGTGCTTCCTTCAAATAACAAATATCAATATTTCCGCAAATCGGAATTTGCACAAACACCGATGTTCCACTTTACCATTACGAAACACCGGTGTCACATTTTTCTGTTTTTTAGTTTTACCGACATGCTGTCTGCGACAAGGCCAAGCGGCTGAATAATCCATTTTTCTCCAAAAGTTCCTCAGGAGTTCCCATCTCTGCGACATGTCCCTGATCCAGAACAACGATTTTATCTACATTTGCAATTGTCCGCATACGATGTGCAATGACCAATACAGTTTTTCCCCGCAGAAGTTCAGACAACGCCTGCTGAACAAGCGTTTCATTCTCTGCGTCCATGGAAGCGGTTGCCTCATCCAAAACTATCACCGGTGCATCCTTCAAAATTGCGCGAGCAATGGAAATACGTTGCCGTTCACCGCCAGAGAGAGTACAACCATTCTCCCCGATATTGCTGTGATAGCCATCCGGCAGTCGAGAAACAAATTCCTCACACCGGGCCGCTTTAGCTGCCGCCATCACTTCCTCATCCGTTGCACCAGCTTTACCAAGACGGATATTCTCCATGATGGAATTGTCAAAAAGCGTCACATCCTGAAAAACAATGGCATAATTCTGAAATAATGTTTCCGGCTCCACAGTCGTTACGTCTACACCACCCAGCAGAACCTGCCCCTCATCCGCATCCCAGAACCGTGCAGCCAAATGGGAAACTGTAGATTTTCCACTACCGGACGGACCCACTAATGCTGTAATCTGCCCCTGCTTTGCCACAAAGGATACCCCCTTCAGCACAGGTTCATCATTATAGGAAAAGAAAACATTCTTAAATTCAATATCATATCCTTTATTCCTGCAAACCGGCTGCCCTTTTTGTTCCACAGTTGCTTCCATCTCCTTTGTACGCCCAATGCTGACAAATGCGGAAAACAGCTCCGCCATTAGCATAAAACAAGAACCAAAAGGTTCATAGACACGACCGGCCACCAACAGATAAAGGATAAACATATTGATGGACAACGCATTTTTTACCACCAGCAAACCTCCAATCAGCAAAACAGCTACCAATCCGAAACGCACCGTCAGTTGCGCCAGTGTTACAGCAGTACCCGGTGCCAGCTCGTTGCGAAACGCACATTTCACGACATTTCCCAGTTTTTTCTCGACCCCATCCAGATACTCCTGCTCCAGTCCGGCAGAGCGCAGCTCCTGAATTGCGTCCAGATATTCCTGCACGCCATCATAGGCTGCACGGTGAGCGTCATAATTGCGGTTCTCCGCCCTGGTCTGTGTTCTCCTTGCTGCAACCAGAATGAGTGCGGCCACAGGCACAGGCAGAACAATACACAGACCCATACGCCAGTCCATAACCAATAACCCAGCTGCCACAATCACAAACATAATAACTGTTCCGAACAGGCTTGGAACTGCATTAGAAAAAATCCGTTCAAGCTTGGAACAATCACCCATCATGGTGGTCGTCAGGTCAGACAGATCTCTCTGCCCAAAAAACGACAATGGCAGACGACGTAGCTTTTCTGCCAGTGTAATCCGCCGATTGGCACTTTCCTCATAAGCCACTTTATAGGTTAGGTTATACTGAATCCACTGAGTTATGAAAATAAGGAGCAGAAATGCCACTGCCATCATAAGGATTGAATATGCATTAATGGTTAGTTCGGTGTCACCGCAGATCTTTTCAAGAAGCCCCATTGTCACCATCATCAAAATAGAAATAGGAGCCATGATACATAAGTGCCCAATCGTTGTGGCCACAATTCCGTGTCTTAATTTGCATGCTCCCTGGTCGCTTAATGCCAGTAGTTTCTTCAGCATAATTCCACCTCCTTTGGTCTATCAATCTTCCAAGTTATAGCCTGACTATAATCAGTCCACATACGGGCATACTCACCGTTCTTATTCAACAGTTCCTGATGAGTTCCCTGTTCTATCAGACGTCCTGTTTTCATCACCAGAATCTGATCTGCATCCTGAACGGTGGATAATCGATGAGCAATCATAATAACGGTCTTCCCCTTCACCAATTCTTTCAGAGCTGCCTGAATCTGTGCTTCATTCTCTGGGTCGGAAAAGGCTGTAGCCTCATCCAAAATAACTACCGGTGCGTCTTTTAGAATTGCCCTTGCAATTGCCACCCGTTGCACCTCTCCGCCGGAAAGATAGACGCCTTTTCCACCCACAATACTGTCAATTCCCTCCGAAAGCTTTGCCAGAATATCATCACACTGTGCCAAATGAGCCGCTCTCAAGACATCCTCTCGGCTCGCATCCTTACATCCGCCACGAATATTTTCTTCCAGTGTAGCCTTCAGCAACTTAGGATTCTGGAACACAAAGGCAACCTTGGCCATCAACTCCTGCTTCGAAAGCTTAGACAGGTCCACACCGCCAAGTGTAATGTGACCTTCCTGCACATCATAAAACCGTGGAATTAAAGTACCGATTGTCGTCTTGCCAGAGCCTGAATGTCCAACCAATGCTGTAACCGTTCCCCTTTTGGAAGTAAAACTGATATCCGAAATAGCAGGCTGCTCCCCGGTGGGATAGGTAAAGGTTACATGTTCAAATTGTACGTCACTGCTCTGCGCCGTCTGTGGATCCTGGTCTTCCGATTGTTCTTTGGTAAGCAATATTGTATCAATACGACGCATAGACTCCATTGCCTGCATTTTATAGTTGCTCATATACATAATCTTATTAAGAACGGAAGCGCAGGCAGGCGTAAAAATCAGATAAAAGAGAAATCTCTCTGTAAATGCAGTCAAATCTCCTGCTGCCCTTATGCCAATTAATCCGGCTGGAATCAATACCAGAAAAGCAGCATTTACCACCGTGTTGAACCCCACGTATCCAGGCTTGCAGGCCATAGTAAACGCCAGTGCGTCATCCCGATAAGCATTGATTGCCTCCTTAAATCGGCGAATCGAATGTACCGACTGTCCGAACACCTTGATGACAGAAATTCCACGGACATATTCCACCGCCTCGTGGTTCATCTCCTCCTGAGCATCCTGATAACGCTTCATGAAATTCATGGTTTTTTCTCCCATCATGCTCATCTGGCAGACAAAGCTGGCCAGCATCAGCACAATCAATGGAAGACCAATATGCCAATCAATGGCCAGCATCAGCACCAGACTGGCGATGGTTGTTACCTGGGCACTCATCAAATCCGGCATTTGGTGCGCTATATAAGTCTCCATCTGAGCGCTGTTCTCATCAATAATCTTCCTTATCTTTCCACTGGGGTTTTCCTCAAAATACCCCATAGGCATCTTGGATAAATGGCGAAGCACCGCCATCTTCAAATTCTTTTCCGTATGAAATGCTACCGTATGGGATAACAGCAATGCCACAAAATTAAGTATCAAGCCAGCCAGTTCTAGGAGCAATGCCCATCCCCCCCATTGGACTAATGCCATTGTGCCAAAACCGCCAGCTGTCAAGCCATCCAAAAGCTCACAAGCAGCAAAATAAACACATAAAAACGGACCCAACAAAAGCAAAGCGCTGATACCGGCCAGAAACTGTGCCAAACTAAGCAACGGACGATGCTGTCCCGCAAATTCCAGCAAACGTGGCATACCGGTTTTTTGTATTTTTTTTGTCTGTGTATCCTCTTCAAATACTTTCTTCATATAATTCACTCCTCTCTTATCAAACGGCATGAAATATTTTACTTCTCCTGCGTGAATATGCAGGATATGCGTAGCGCAACGAAGAATCAACTCTGGATCATGCGTTACAATCAAAGTGCATATCGCCTGTTTATTGGCCTTGCAAATCATTGCAGCCGTTCGCCGGAGGTTTTCACCATCCTGTCCACTGGTCGGCTCATCATAGAGCATCAGCCTTCTGTTCGAACAAAGAGCAATTCCCAAAGAAAGCCTTTGCTGCTGGCCTCCGGAGAGAGAGCCGGGATGACGGTTCTTCATTCCATTTAATCCAAGTTTGTCTAGAATCTCTTCAGCCTGCACTTCTGTCACCGTCTGTTTGTTCAAAGTCAGCTCTCCAAGCACCGTGTCACTAAACAACTGATGTCCTGCCTCCTGCATGACCAGATACGTCTGTTCCGGCAGCTTTTTGTTTGGGATCTTCTCATCATCGATTCGAATGGTTCCGGCATGTTTTAAAAGCCCTGTCAGACAAAGACTGAGGGTGGATTTTCCTGCTCCGTTCTCCCCGATTACCGCTACAATAGCTCCTTTTGGAATCTTTAAATGCGGTATATTCAACACCTGACGCTTCTCCCGACAAAACTGTAGCCTGTCTATCTCTAATCCGACATCAGAATATTCCCCTATATTCATATCATAACATGGCTCATAAAGCTGTTTCCGGCTGACTGCCCTAAGTCCCATTTTATCTCGGTTCTCTTTTGATAGCTTCGCTATCATTTCCGGTGTAAACTCCTGGCTGATCTGCCCGTTTTCCAGTAGCACATATCGATCGGCTATCCCCTCCAGATACCACAGCCGATGTTCCGAGAGCAAAACGGTTTTCCCCTCTTCCTTCATAATACAGATTATCTTTTGCAATTTCCGGATACTTTCCATATCCAGATTAGAGGACGGCTCATCCATAACAATGATCGGCGGTAGAGACGCATAGGCAGAACCACAGGCAATTTGCTGTTTTTCTCCGCCTGACAATTCAAAAATATTCCGTTCCATCAGTTCCTGCAGATTCAGCCGACAAACAACCTCCTGCAGACGCTTCTGCATTTCGGAACATGAAATATTCTGGTTTTCCAAATTAAAGACCATTTCTCCTGTGGTATCTAAATGAAAGAACTGAGTACGGGGATTCTGGAATACACTTCCAACAATCCGGGCCATCCGGGGCAACGGTGTCTGTGTTGTATCCACCCCTCCGATAAGTGCGCTTCCTTCCAGATTGCCGGCATAAAAATGAGGAACAAGACCATTTATAAGCCGAAGCATCGTCGTCTTTCCGCAGCCGCTTTTTCCACAAAATACCACGCATTCTCCTGGTGCTGCCTGAAAGTTCACATTATGCAGAACCTGTATCGGTTCACCTGCTTCGCCGGTCTTATAAGCAAATGAAACATGATTCAGTTTAATCAAAATATCCACTCCTTTCTCAAAAGAATAGATTCCAAACCAACAATCCAGCAGAAACCATCACGATGCACCAATCCAGAATCTTCATCCGAACCTCTATATAACTGCTGCGAGGTGTGTCTCTGTCAAACCCACGAGCCATCACAGCCGCTGTCATCTCGTCCACGATAACTGAGCATTGCAGCAAAAAAGGAACCAACATGTATTCCATCATTTGAACCGGGCGACGAAGGATATTCTTCCATGTCAACGCCATTCCTCTCAGGCGAAGAGCCTGATTCACTATCTGCCATTCCTCCTGTATGGTCGGAACAAAACGCAGCATTACCGCCATTGGAATAATCACCTCATTTGGTAGATGCATTTGGGTAAATGCGCTGATATATTCTCCGATTTTAGAAGAATGAGTGACGATATAAAAGGCTGAAAGCAACGGTAAGATAAAGCGGCAAAGATGGCATAGCAGCATAATCATATTCTGAGGTATGCCTGATAATCGAGGCGCCAAAAACAAGTCACACAGTAACATAAGCCAAAAAATCAGACATATAAAAAAAGCCCGTTTCCATTTTTGACACAGCAGATTTACTGCTATGCACAGGCCAAGCATTGCGAATTCCTGTGGATGTGTCAATCCAGAAAACGCAGAAAAGCAAGCGGCGATAAACACCGCCAGCTTGCTTCTTGGATCCAATAGGCCGTTGGAAGCATATCTGGTGCTCATGCCGTAATCCCCACCTTCGCAAAATGCTTTTTCAGTATCCGTCTGCCGAACAGACCACCAAGCAAGCCACCAACCAAAGCCAGAACTATCAGCACCATAACAATCCAGCTAGGTGTCAGTGCATCCAAGGCAGCCACATATCCTTCTCCGTAATATTCGGCACAACTCTCCAAAAAAGCATCCTTAGCTAAAGCAAGGGCGAAGAACGGCCCCATAGAAGTCAGGTTAAACACACAGTAACTAACAGCCAGCGCACCGGCAGATTTGCGTTTTTTACTAACAATGATCTCGGCAATGATTCCCCATAGTACAGCAAAAAATAACGGATAAATCGTTGACATCGAGGTAATTATCCCCACCAGTATCGCCAACACCAAGATGGCACCGGTTCGCGGCACCTTGGTTGCATACAGCATGTATACCGTTCCCAAAACAATACCGGCAATCAACGGTGTGGCCAAAAAAAGGACGGGTAGAATGGTCAGTACGGAAGACAATACCGTGAGCAATACCAAATAAATAGCCCCAAAAGCACCTGCGGCAATCAAATCCTTTGTTGTAAGTTTTTCTTTCATATGTAATCTTTCCTTTCTATATTTAGTTAGTTTTTTCTAACTTCGAAAATTTTACTATATTGTCCAAGATTGTACCACTCCAAAAAGCCACGTTCTGTGCAAAACACTCCAAAAAGCCAAAAAAATGATGCCGTCATTACGACGGCATCATTCCACTGCTTATCTCATTTTATTTAGAAGTTATAGTAGCCGATTCATTCACTGCACCATTCATCTCTTTCTTCTTCCGGTAGGCACTCGGACTGCACCCGATTACTGCACAAAATGCCTCTGCAAATTTGCTTGGATTCTGATATCCCAACTCCAGGGCAATCTCACTGACTTTTCGATCAGATTCCTGCAAAAACCGTGTCGCTAGATGCATTTTATAATTACGCAAATATGCATAAGGAGATACGCCATAAATCTGTTTAAAGCCATCCTTCAGTTGTGTCAGACTTAAGTTATGCTCCCATGCCAAGTCCTTCAGGTTAATTCGATGTTCCATATCTTGTATCAAATGCTCTCTCGCATGCTTGATTCGTTCCACGGTTGTGCCGGAAAGATATTCTTGCTTCTCCTCAAAAACAGTTTGTCTGGATTGAAAATGATATAATAGTTCCAATACCTTAAGCCTTAAAAATGTCAAGGACGGATGCTTCAAGTTCGTATATAATTCATGATATACATGCTCTATTTCCGTATTACGACGAAACACGCATGAACCGGTTTTTAACGAATACTTCTCTACTATCTTCTCTGCACTGATTTCAAACACCTGAAGCTCACGTACTGTTTTCACAACCTCCGGATACATAATAATGGTAGAGCCATAATAATAGTTCAGTGGAAAAGATGACGCAATCGGTGGGTGCATCTGACTGTTCAAAGCAATATCCCCCTCCCCCAGGTAAAGATAGTTCTTATTGTCAAAGACACACTCAAATCTTCCCTTCCGACAATGATTGATTCCAATCACATTCTGCCTTTCACTATCTCGAAAACAGCTTTCAGTAGCAAAATTAGCAACCATAAGCTGCACACCTGGGAAGATGTCGTACAGCCACATATCGGCACTGCCATCCTGCACTTGAAAATCTACATAAGTCACAAAAGACTCTCTGCCTGGCACTTTTTCGTCTTGCTTTAAATAATTCAGCTGTTGCATAGTTACACCTTTCTTGGCCAAAGATTAATTTCCAATCTAGTCCTTTAAATCAAATCCAATATCTGCTCAATATTCTTCTTTCCAAAGGATATTTTATCTTCGTTGATAACAAGACAAGGGACACTCATTACGTTGTACTTCTGTTTTTTCTCACCAAAATGATTGATGTCATAAACCTCGGCTGCAACAAGAGGATTTAAAGCTGCAATCTTCTGTGCAGCTGTTACCAGTTCCGGACACATGGTGCATGAAAGAGAAACCAGTATCTGAATATGCACCGCTTGCTCAATCTTTGCAATTCTTTCTCTAACTGAATCACTTACAGTCTGACCTTCTCCCGCCGCATTGTATAATCCCAAAACAAAAGACGTAAATTCATGTCCGCCCGGCACACCATGAAAGGCAAGACCTGTATCCGATTGATCCTCCCGAAATACCCTGACACACGGAGTCTCGCTTTCTGTATGGTTTTCTGCAATCTCTACTGAGAGTTTATCCGTGAGTTCTGCCATTGCTTCTACATAGTTTTTTAGTTCCTCAGATAACGGCTTTGAATCAAGATAGAGCCTTAATAGCAACGGATGTTCCATCCTGGAAAAAACTGTTTTTAGCTGTGCCGTCATATCTGCATCAAATAAGGAATCAGCTGATTGATTTGCTCCCTCATGTTCTTTTTCGGGATTCTCCTGTCTGACCGCTTCTTTTATCTGAGGCTTTAATCCGGTTATTTTCTGCATTTTCGCTGCATATCGTTCCAATTCTGTGGCTGCCAAAGCTCCATCACCCACAGCCGTAACCACCTGACGCAGATTTTTGACGCAGACATCCCCGGCAGCATAAAACCCATCAATATTGGTTTTCTGCTGTTCGTCCGTTTCAACATAACCCTGCTCATTTAATTTTACAAAATCTTTCACAAGTGCCGTTTCCGGCTCATATCCCGCAAACACAAAAACTCCGAAGGTATCTCCTTTCTCCGCCCGATATTCCATCACATCCCCGGTCTGGTTATTTTTATATTTCAGAATACGAAGAGCCGAATCTCCTTCAACGCTGACCACGCTGCAATTGGTAAGCACTGTTATTTTTTCATGGTTCTTAGCTGCATCTGCGGTACTCTTAGCACAGGAAAAATCCTCTCCACGAACCAGAACTGTTACATGCTTGGCATATCTGGTCAGAAACACGCTCTCCTCTGCAGCCGCAAATCCACCGCCTATGACGAAGACCTCTTTTCCGGCAAAAAACTCCCCATCGCAAGTGGCACAGTACGCCACGCCATGCCCTTTGAACTTCTCTTCTCCGTCAAATCCGATTTTTCTGGGATGTGCACCTGTGGCAAGAAGAATCCCAAAACATGAGATTTCCCCTCTGCTTGTGATAACCTTTCTGATTTTTCCTGTCAACTCAAATCCTGTTGCCTCTGCGAGCATAAACTCAGCACCAAAGCTTTCTGCCTGTTTTCGCATGGTTTCTGTTAATTCCCTGCCACTTGTCTTATAAACCCCCGGAAAGTTTACCACCTCGGAAGTAATGGTAATCTGTCCGCCAAACTGCTCTTTTTCTACAACCAGTACTCTGTATTTTGCTCTGGCAAGGTACAAGGCTGCAGTAAGTCCTGCGGGACCTCCACCAACTACAACAACATCGTATAAATTATCCATAACAATTCCATCCTTTCAAAAACGGCATCGGTTTCACTTTCGCTACCGATGCCGTTTTAATTCCTATTTGAGATTAAAGCTGTCCTACCAGATCAAGGCTCGGTTTTAACGTCTCTGCTCCCGGCTGCCACTTTGCCGGGCAAACCTCATCGCCATGTTCATACACAAACTGGCTTGCCTGCACTTTTCGGAATAACTCGTCTGCATTTCTGCCGACATTTCCCGCATTTACCTCATATGCCACAATTTTTCCCTCGGGATTTACAATAAAAGTTCCACGCTCCGAAACACCATCTGATTCAATATATACCTCGAAATCTCTGGAAAGCGCATGAGTAGGATCAGCGAGCATAGGATACTGAATCTTTTGAATCCTCTCAGATGCATCATGCCATGCCTTGTGTACGAAATGGGTATCACAGGATACCGAATAAATCTCGCAGCCGATTTTTTTGAATTCCTCATACTTATTTGCCAAATCCTCTAATTCGGTAGGGCAGATAAATGTAAAATCTGCAGGATAGAAAAAGAATATACTCCATTTTCCCTGCAAATCAGCTTTTGTTACTGTTTTGAACTCATTATTCTGAAATGCCTGTACTGAAAAATCACTTACTTCTTTGTTAATTAATGACATTGAAATCCTCCTTTTCTATTGATTGTCACAATCAAATTTATTATTTAGATTATTGGTTAGTTATGTCTAACCTATTAAATTGTATCAAATGTTACCTCAGCTGTCAATGTCAGGGACAAGATACCAACTGATAAAATAAATCAACTGTACGAATGTAAGACAATATCAGAGTTCTGAATTAAGCCTTATTGTAATTCACTTTTTCAACAAAATCACTCTCTATTCTTTAACACTTCCGCTAAATTTACTTTTTTAAGCTTTGAAGTCAATAAGCCATTCATTACAAAATACAGCACCAATACTGCAGCATACACAATCACATACATCCGCCATGGATAATGAAGATTCATTCCGCAGTTTACATTGGATACCATAAGAGGATACATCAAGTCCATACATTTTTTAGCCATAGGAATACAAACGGCTGCTCCTACCGCAATCACATAGAAATTCCCATCCAGATACAGTTTTTTGATTTCTTTTGTCCTGTAGCCAAACACCTTGACCATGGATATGTGAAACGCACAACGGTCAATCATAACCTTCATCATCAGATACATCACTACCGCAAAAATCAAGGAAGAAACAACCGTCATCATTACTACCATCGGCATCATCTGCTGTATAAATACATCTGCGGACTTTTCAATATCCTTTTTGGTCGTCACACCATATAATCGTCCCGTCGGGATATCCAGTTCTTTGTCTGAAAATACCTGGTTATAATAATCTTCATCTTCACCAAACATTTCCCGCATACAGTCAATGTCCATAAAAATATAGAAACTGGTAGCATACTGCGTAATATCATGAACAGTAAATGCATAGTGCATTTTTGCCTCTTCATCTTCCACAACAAAAACATCGCCTTTTTTCAGACCATACTTTTCAGCCATAGCAGAGGAAATCACCACATCACTTTTACTGTCTGTTAAATTAACGTCAAAGAACGGATTGTCTTCCTCGATACCTAAAATAGCAACATCCAGATTATAGCCCATGTTTTCTTTTTTTACCGTCTTTGTAAATGCCTCATATCCACCTTCCGGAACAGTTTCTTCCGGATATTTATAGGTATACAGATATTCAAATTTTGTATCTGCTTTGTTATCTTTGCTGATATGCTGACACATTACATAGCAATTTAAGCCCAGCATCAGAATTAGCAATGAAATAAACATTCCCCCTACTACAGTTAAGGATGTCCGTGCCTCTCTCATAATCTGACGAATGCGAAACGCTCTGACAAAATTCATTTTTCCTAACTTAATCTGCTTCATAGGTTGACTTTTTTGCTCATTCTTTAGCATTTGCAATGCCGGGCGGTTCAATTTTCCACGAATTACAATCCAGTTAACCAGTGCGGAAATAACGGGAGGTAACACTAACCCATATACAATCAGATAAGGCGGATAAACACTCTCCATATTCGGAATGGAAAAATATTCGTAACAGCTTCCCATAATGGTACTGCCTCCAATCGACGCAAATCCAATCATACAACCGATTGCACCGGCAAGGAATGAGACTACAACCGGAAGACATAAATAATGTAACATCAACTGATTACGATTCACACCCAGGGCATATAAGGCTCCGATAGTAGTATTTTCCTTTTCAATTCCATACACCACAAACACAGAAATCACATAAGCAAATAATACAAGTACAATACCACCGGCAAGTAAACCACCATATTTGTTCAACACCTGATCATTCGCCGCTGCCATGATTCTCGGATTATCTTCCGCCTTTAAAAAGCTTCTCAGATTTGATATCTCAAAATTAAAATACTCATCAATCAATTCATCCGTTTTATTTTGTAACTCTCCTAATCCATCATTTAACTCCTTAGCCCCCTCATAAGCAGATAAAACACCCTGTTCTAATGCAGGAATTCCAAGTGGTATTTCATTTAATTCCGATAAGCCATTGGCAAGTTCACCGGAGCCTTCCACAAGAGAATCGATTCCATCTTCTAATTCGGTTTTATCCGCAGTCATTTCCTCCCAATACTCCTGAAAAAAATCATCCGGCATCGAATCTGCATCCACCTTCAGTTCCTCTACCTTGTCTCTTAACTCTTCATCCGTCATTTCTCCATTCAGAAGATATGCATAAACATATTCCTCCGCTTTCAAGCTACCACCCTCACTAAGTAATTGCTTATAAGCTTCTTCCGTTACAAAGACAGTGCCAAATTGAAAGCTATCCACACTGCCATCTGTAAAATCCTTAAGGGGTGCATCATAATCCGGACTGCAGCCAATTCCAACAACCACAAATATATCATCTCCGATTACAATGCTATCTCCTATCTCAATATCATGTTCTTTAGCGAAACGACGTTCTACCACAAGTTCTGTATCATTCTCTGCCTCTTTTCCTTCTACGATTTCAATGATATTAATTTTCTTTCTGTTTTGAAATACTCTTAATGTACTGCCATCTTCCATGGCATAATCCAGATAAAACTGTTCTTCCAGTGTAATTCCCTTATCTGTCAATTCCTCCGTTTCTTTATCAGACAGCGGAACAAACAGGCTGAACTCACCGTCCTCCAAATAATTGCTTTCAGCCAGCTTCTCTGTACCAATAATGATGGTATCTGCTGTTCCAATCAATGAAATAATGACATACATACACAGGATAATGAGCGCACTTAACGCCAGATACCGCATGCAGTTCTCTTTTAAATCTCTTAAAATTCTCTTACTTAATATCTTCTGCATATTACAAATCCTCCAGTTCCATGGCAGGCACTCTTGTCTCATTGTAATATTCCCTGCTGATCTGACCGTCTTTGATTCGAATTACCTTATGCACCATATTTCGAATGGAATGATTATGGGTAACAATCAGCATAGTAGTACCATATTTTTCATTGATCTTTTCCAAAAGCGAAAGAATATCTCTTGAAGTCTCAGAATCAAGTGCTCCCGTTGGTTCATCACATAACAGAAGCTTCGGATTTTTGACAAGTGCTCTTGCAATGGCACATCTTTGCTGCTGTCCCCCGGAAAGCTGAGACGGAAACTTGTTCTGATGTTCCGTAAGCCCAAGTACATCCAGAAGTTCATCCATGTCAAGAGGATTGTCACTCAAATATTCACACACCTGGATATTTTCCCGAATGGTAAGATTTGGTATCAGATTATAAAACTGTAAAATGAAACCCAGATTGTCTCTTCTGTAATCAGAAAGCTTGTCTGCTTTCATTCCCACAATTTCGATTCCATCCACCATTATGCTGCCATAATCAAGTACATCAAGACCACCAATGCAGTTTAGAAATGTAGACTTTCCGGAACCACTTGTACCTTCTATTACACACATTTCTCCCTTCTCAACTCCGGTTGAAATTCCTTTTAATACCTGTATGTAGCTTCCACCTTCGCCATAACTTTTCTTCATGTCTTTCACTTGTAAATACATCTTTCTCTTCCTTTCCATTTTTCAAATCTTACATAACAGTGTTATGTAAATGTTATGTTTTAAGGACTGATTTCTCAGTCCTTTACTACCTTGGTAAAAATATGCCATACCATCCTGCCATCATATAGGTAACAGCCTGCCTGATAAATGGCAAGGCATCCTGTTCGGTTTCTATATGAGATATCATAAAGATAAACGTATCTATCTGCTCATGGGCAAGCCAATGAATAAATTTATCATCTATTTTTGCCTTTGGATAATGTTTTGCCATCGCATCCGCCATTAGACGATAATGATTCTCCGCCGAATCAATAAATAGATCCGCAATATTTTCATATTTTGTACCCTGACTTTTGGTTAATACAAGCAAAATTTCTTCTCTATGAAGATACATTTGATGAATTACCTGTGAAGCAGTCTCTTCATGCTCCGCACTTTCTTCTGCATTTGGCAACATATCTTCGCCTTTCACGGCCATATTTTTCTCATCTTTAAAGTGTGCCTGCATCATATTGTAGAGCTCTTTTATCGTATCGCCAACTACTGCATCAAACAAATCATCCTTATCTTTAAAAAAGAAATATAATGCCCCCGTAGTTACTCCCGCATTTTTGCATATTGTCCTGAGAGATGCCTTCATATAGCCTTTCTCTGTAAATTCTTTTCTGGCACTTTGAAGCAGATTATTTCTTGTTTCTTTGTCTTCTTTCAAATTATTACCTCCATAACAGCGTTTTAACATAACACTGTTATGTTACTCTATATGTTATGATATGTCAAGAAATAAATAGTCTTTTTTCATTATCTTATTTCTATAACCTCATATCCGGCATTCTCTATAGCCTTCTTAATCTCTTCATCCTCTACCTCTTTCTCCATGGAAACCACCGCAGTCTTCCTTTTCAGATTTACCCTGGCTGAAACACCATCCAACGCATTTAATTTGCTTTCCACACGGGCTTGACAGTGTTCACAGGTCATACCTTCAATTATAACTATTCTTTGCTTTACAACCTGTTTCAGTTTCTTTCTTTTCACCTTAACGGAAGAGCCGCCACCACAACAGCCTCCCTCACCTTTGAAGTGCTTAACACTGGAACGTATGCCTATAATAATCAATATAATCACAATTCCTGCAATAACGAAATCCGCCATTTGATTCAGCCCCTTTACTTATATTGTTAGTTATATCTAATTTATACTATCACAAAACCCTATTTTTTCAAAGAATGATAATTGATATTTTTTCTTAAAATCACTCTCTTTTATTTAGAAATCGCTTTCAAGCCTTTCTTCATTTGGATAAGTGCGTATACAAACGCACATAGCTCTGATACCCAAAATACATATTCATTCTAAATTCTTTGAATCGAAAATGTATTTCTTTATCAGCATCGACACCATAATTGGCAATGACATACTAATTACCAGTTTTGGTACTGGCATAATACCCATTTTGTTTTCTTTTCTATTTTCCATTTTACACATCTTAATGAATCTGTTTTCTTCATATTCATAAGCTGTCACATGATTTCATAATTCCTCGTCTGGCCAGTAATGTAAGCACGATACTGAGGATAATAAATAATAAGCCGATTCTCCAATACCAGCATGTCAGCATATTCGTTGTCCCGTAGATATCCAGGATTCCCTGCACAATGCTCCCCACTGTCAAAGTTCCAACACCGGAATGGTAGAAGTTTCTGGCAAATGTCCCGGAACAGATCCTTATTTTTATTAATCCCAGTATAGAAAAAAGAAGCGTGCCGCCTACAAGTGGAAACACAAAAGCATATATCATATGGTAGGAATAGCCTTCGTGGCTGTACAATTCATATACTGCACCAAATAAAATACAGAACAAGGAAATAAACAGATACACCACAGATTTTTTTGCATATTTTTTACGGGTCATATCAATATCCGATGTATACAATATCGCTCACACTCCTCTCTTTTATACTTTTTCCATTCGTGGTTGGATTGTTGAATAGCAAACTAAGTTATCTTTTGTTGAAAAATATATATTTCGTATAAAGGTGTTCGTCAAGAATTAGGTTTACTGCCACAAAATATACTCCCCTTTAAACGCAGCTTCCGAAACTTAGTCAACGAACTTGAATTTATGACCTCGTCTTCTGGTGACATGTCCAAAAAGTATTTAAAAGACATATCATATTTAGAACGTTCAACTACATCAACATCTGATAAATCATAAATAGATTTTAGGAGAAGACATTTGAACATTCGTATAGGTGGAATGGCATTCCGCCCATTATCAAGACAGTATTTGTCAATCAATTCATCGTAAATAAATCCAAAATCAACTAATTCTTTTATTTGACGAAGAAGATTATCTTTTGGAATTATTAATTCGTAGATATCTATGTACGGACTTAGTATTAATTTCTGCTGTTGTTCAACCATAAAAACACCACCTATATCTGATACTTATATTTTACCAAATATAGGTGGTATTATCTACTTTTTCAGTGCCCTCGCATTTTAATTGGGTGAGGGAGCTGATTATTGTTAATATTTAATTTTCAAGAAATAGCAATCACACAAGTTCTGTCTCCTTTTTATGTCTGTGATGTTCGGCGTGTTCACTCAGCCATATCTTCTGAAGTTTTTCTAAAAGTGCTTTCAATTGCTCCTGTTCATTTTCAGAAAGTGCTGACAAAATCATAGCTTCATCTTTTCCGGATTCCAAAAACTTTTCGCTTTTATGTTCTGCAACTTGCCCACAAATTGAAATAAGTTTTACAAGTTCATTCTTGCTATTCGATTTCATATTTATATTCCTCCAATTTTTTTCCATCACAAATGATCATCTGCCTGCATCCATGTGATTCCTACTACTTTTTTTCCATTAGAAAGACCGCTGTTTTGCATTCCGCTCTTAATTACCTTTTCCATGGAGTTACAATCCAGTTTAACCGTAGAACTGTCTTCCAGCTCTACCAGACAGCATTGGCACACCCTGTTTTTATGATCACACAACTGATATGCGGTTCCTCGTTTCAAAGCCCCTATTTTTTCAAGGGCATCAACCGTTCGATAGACTGTTGCAATCCCTATTCCCGGATCTTTTTTAGCGGCAAGAATATATACTTCTTTACAGCAGCCGCAGCATTCGTTCAGAATAATATCAATTAATATTTTCCTTTGTTTTGTAATTCTAAACCCCTGTTTTCTGAGACACTCTATCAAATAGTCTTTCTGCATAGGAACTGTCTGATAACCATTTGTATCTATGTCACCTTCTCCAAGACCGGGAAACCGAGGTTCTTTTTTTATTTTATGATCTTCCATGGCAATGTCCGCTGCAGTGACTGCAATTTTGTCCGCACTGTAAAGATTTCCCGGCTTTTTTATCCTTAATCATGCTTCGTATGATCATTCCTACTGCTCCTAAAAGTAAAACCAATATGACTGCTGTTCCCATAAACTCTGTGCCTCCTTACTATCCATTGCAACTGATTCCTATTTATGCTCTTATTTTACCGGCTACACTTTTCGGCACAATAAGACTCTGGCTTTCCTTATAAGGACGGAACAGCAGATACAAAAAGCCAACAATGATAATACATGCCACAACTGTCCCGATTCCAAATGTTCCTGCCGTAATCAAAGTTCCGACCTGATATACACACAGGGATGCTGCATACGCAAGAATGGTCTGATATCCAATGGCAAACCAGAACCATTTTACATTGTTCATCTCTCTCTTGATTGCTCCCATCGCAGCAAAGCAAGGTGCACACAGGAGATTGAATACCAGGAATGAATACGCAGCCACTGCTGTCATAGATCCGGCAAGGCTTCCCCAGATCTCTGCTCCGTCTTCAGCCACTTCTCCAAATCCGTACAGGACACCGAATGTTCCCACTACATTTTCCTTCGCTACAAGTCCTGTAATTGCTGCAACGGCCGCTTTCCAGTCGCCCCATCCAAGCGGTGTAAAGATCCATGCAATGGCTGAGCCAATCGCTGCCAGAATACTGTTATTCATATCTTCTACCATACCAAAGCTTCCGCCTTCGAATCCGAAGCCCTGTGCAAACCATACGAAGATGGTAGAAAGAAGAATGATCGTTCCTGCTTTCTTGATGAAGGACCAGCCACGCTCCCACGTACTTCTAAGTACATTTCCTACCGTTGGAAGGTGATATGCCGGAAGTTCCATAACAAATGGTGCCGGATCCCCTGCAAACATTTTCGTTTTCTTTAAAATAATACCGGAACAGATAATTGCAGCAATTCCAACAAAATATGCACTTGGTGCCACCCATGCCGCCCCGTCAAATAATGCACCTGCTATCAAGGCAATAATCGGGAGTTTTGCTCCACAAGGGATAAAAGTAGTTGTCATGATCGTCATTTTACGGTCTCTGTCATTTTCAATCGTTCTGGAAGCCATAACACCCGGAACACCGCATCCCGTACCAATCAGCATCGGTATAAAAGATTTTCCGGATAAACCAAATTTACGGAATATACGGTCCATAATGAATGCGATACGTGCCATATATCCACAGCCTTCCAGGAATGCAAGGAAAAGGAATAATACCAGCATCTGTGGAACAAATCCAAGCACCGCACCAACACCGCTGACAATACCATCGACCAAAAGACCCGTTAACCAATCTGCACAGCCGATGGCTTCCAGACCGGTCTGTGCTGCCGGGATAATCCATTCACCGAACAATGTATCATTGGTCCAGTCTGTCAAAATGGTTCCCACCGTAGTAACAGACACATAATAGACGATAAACATCACAACCGCAAAAATCGGAAGCGCCAGAAAACGGTTGGTCACGATGCTGTCAATTTTATCTGACACCGACATCTGTTTCTTCACACGCTTTTTATAACAATCTTCGATAATACTTCCAATGTAGTTATAACGTTCTCCGGTGATGATACTTTCTGCATCATCCTCCATCTCTTTTTCACAGCTTACAATGTCTTCTTCGATATGATCGAGAAGTGCTTTCGAAAGTTTCAGGCTTTCTCGCACTTTTTCATCCCGTTCGAACAGTTTCACTGCATACCAGCGTTCCATACTTTCATCCACATATCCCGAGATTGCCTCTTCAATATGCGCAATTGCATGTTCTACGCATCCATCAAACTTATGTGCCGGCTGTATATTTTTACCGCTTTTCGCGATCGCAACCGCCCGCTGAATCAGTTGGTCGATACCTTCACCCTTAAGTGCGGAAATCTCAACAACCTTACAGCCGGTGTCTTTTGAAAGACGGTCTATGTTCAGTTCTTCTCCATTCTTTCTTACCAAATCCATCATATTGACAGCGATGATTACGGGAATGCCAAGTTCCGTAAGCTGTGTTGTCAAATACAGGTTTCTTTCCAAATTCGTTCCGTCAATAATATTGATGATCGCATCCGGCTTTTCACCGATCAGAAAATTTCTGGACACTACTTCTTCCAGCGTGTACGGTGACAAAGAATAGATACCCGGGAGATCCACCAGTACGGCTTCCTCACCCTTCGTTGTATATCCTTTAATTTTTCCTTCCTTTTTCTCTACCGTTACTCCCGGCCAGTTACCCACAAACTGGTTTGATCCGGTAAGCGCATTGAACAGCGTCGTTTTTCCACTGTTCGGGTTACCTGCAAGTGCAATTTTGACTCTCATATTCTCCCTCTTTCTGATTATACATTACAAATCATTTTTAGTTGTATCTAACCGATTTTCAAAAAAAATAAGTACTATTGTACCTCTACCATTTCCGCATCCGCTTTTCTCAAAGATAGCTCATACCCCCGGACAGTTACCTCTACCGGATCTCCAAGCGGTGCTACTTTCCGTATGTAGATTTCCACATTCTTCGTTATTCCCATATCCATGATCCTGCGCTTCAGGGCACCCTCACCATGAATTTTCACAACCTTTACGATCTGACCGCACTTTGCTTCTCTTAATGTAGCCACTTCTCATTCCTCCTAGATCATAATCTTATTCGCCATTTCTTTACTGATTGCCACTCGCGAATCCTTCACTTTTACAATCAGGTTTCCATTGATTTCTGATACAACGGTAACGAATCCGCCCATCACAAATCCCAGGCTTTCCAAAAAACGTCTGGTCTCATCCTTTCCGCCAATTTTTCTAATCTTGATCTCCTGACCAGTTTCAGCCATTGTTAACGGCATCATAATCCACCCGCTTTCGCTTTCTAATAAAAATTATCAGTTGTATCTTACGATAGTTAGTATATTCTTACTTTAATTGTATGTCAATAACCGTAATTGATAATATTTTTCATTTAAAAATAGTGCCTTTTCCATTCTTTCGGTCTTGAATTTCCTAAAAATGACTGTTACAATGAAAGCAACAGGAAGTAGTTTTGACTAACTGAAATTGAAAGGAGATAATATGCGACATAACAAATCTTCCGAAGATTATATGGAAACTATATTGATATTAAGCAAGAAATTACCTGTTGTACGTTCCATTGATATTGCTGTAGAATTAAATTTTTCCAAACCAAGTGTCAGTGTTGCCATGAAACACCTTCGTGAAAACGGCTGTATTGTTGTCAGTCAGGCAGGTTTCATTACATTAACGGATAAAGGAATGGAGATTGCTACAAGTGTTTATGAACGGCATCAGGTACTATCTAACTGGCTGATTTCTCTTGGTGTTGACCCGAAGACTGCCACGGAAGATGCCTGTGAAATGGAACACCAGATCAGTGATGAAAGTTTTCAGGCTATGAAGAAATTTATCGAGGAACATACCATTACATCTGATAAAAAAGAGGAAAAGGCGGCAGATTAAACCGTCTTTTCCTCTTTCTCTATTCTTTCTGTAATAATCCCCGACAAATCCCGCATACTCTGCAGACTGATTGCCAGTGTTGAAACATTGTGAAACATCGCCGATGTAGTCGGATGTATCACGCTTCCAACTCCCAGGAGAATCAGGAATGTATTAATTCCTACAATCTTTCGATAGTTACTCTGAATCCGTTTCATTAATGCATTGCTTAAATATTTTAGTCTGACAATCTGGTATAGATTATCTGCGGCAATCGTGATATCCGCAATTTCTCTGGCAAGTTCCGCACCATCACTGATTGCAATTCCCACATCCGCTGCTGATAGTGCCGGTGAATCATTAATTCCATCACCTACCATCAAAACTTTTCTGCCGGTCGCTTTTTCCTGGTTAATAAATTTTGCTTTATCTTCCGGTAATACTTCCGAATAATATTCATCCACACCGACTTTTGCTGCCGCAGCAGCTGCAGTACGCTCACTGTCTCCGGTCATCATAACAATCTTCGTAAACCCGGCATCTTTCAATACCCGTATGACTTTTGTACTTTCCTCACGCAGTGGATCTTCTATACAGATCACGGCTTCCAAAATACCATCTACGGCCAGATATAAATGCGAATAATCTTCCGGCAAATTTTCAAACTGTGTCTGATATTCATCACGAATCTGACATTTTTCATCGTCAAAAACAAAATGTGCGCTTCCGATAATTACCCGTTTTTCTCCCACATAGGAAGAAATTCCGTGGGCAACAATATATTCCACCTTTGAATGCATTTCTTCATGGTCAAGTCCTGCCTGTTTCGCCGCATGTACAACCGCTTTTGCCATAGAATGTGGAAAATGTTCTTCGAGACAAGCTGCCAACCGAAGTAATTCCTTTTCTTCCTTATCGCAGAACGGAACTACCATCTTCACCGTAGGTTTTGCCTTTGTCAGAGTACCAGTCTTGTCAAATACAATCGTCCTGGCCTCCGCAACGGCTTCCAGATATTTTCCACCTTTTACGGTAATATCATAAGTTCCAGCCTGGCGGATTGCAGATAATACTGTAATGGGTATAGCGAGCTTCAGTGCACAGGAGAAGTCTACCATCAATACCGATAGTGCCTTTGTTATGTTTCCTGTAAGAATCCAGGTGATTGCCGTTCCAGCAAGTGTCACAGGAACCAGCTTGTCTGCCAGCTTTTCTGCTTTTCCTTCGACAGAAGATTTCAGCTTTTCAGATTCTTCAATCATTGTGACAATCTTTTCATACCGGGAAGCTCCTGAAGCTTTCTTAACGAAAATTACAAGCTCCCCTTCTTCCAGGACACTGCCGGCATACACATAACCACCTTTTTCTTTATGAACTGGAAGAGGTTCGCCGGTAAGAGATGCCTGATTTACCATTCCATCTCCTTCTAAAACAACTCCGTCAAATGAAATGATATTTCCCATATGGATCACAATAGTATCTCCTTCTTTAATCTGTCGGGAATCCACAAGAATTTCCTGTTCATCACTTTTTAACCACACCTTCGAAACATTCAGAGCCATACTGCGAGCCAGATCTCCAACCGATTTCTTATGGGTCCATTCTTCCAGTATCTCTCCAATCCCCAGAAGAAACATGACAGAACTAGCAGTATCCATATCTCCTCGTATAATAGAGACTCCAATTGCTGTCGCATCCAGTACAGACACTTCCATTTTTCTCTTCGCCAGACTTTTTAGGCCTTCCCTCAGATATCGAACCGATTTTAATATTGTCCAAACTGTCCTGATACGATAAGGAAGAAACAGCTTTCCCGCATAATGAAGAGCTACCTTACGCATTAGTTTCTCCTGATATGTATGATTTAGTTTTCTTCCCGAATCAGCAAGTACTGTATCCGGAACATCCACGGACTCATATCGGAATCTTTGCAACGCCTGAATCAAAGGCTCTCTTCCGCCGTTAAAGCAAACGCAGGCATCGGCCGTCCGTTCATAAACCTTTGCCTGCGTGACATATCCCAGCGTATTCAGATAATACAACAATATATCAGCTTCCTCACATGACATATATTTCTGCATCAAATGAATACGGATTCTTCCCGGGATCTCATGCTTAATAATAAATTTCAATTATACTTCCTCGGATTTCGCAGCATCCTCACTCGAAAAGACGTCCATTTCTTCCATAACAGCTGCTTTCTCTTCCGCTGCACGTTTTTCATTCATCTGCTTTGCTTCTGCTACGATATCCTCTGCATTTTCCTGTATTGTCTCTGCCGTCTTCATAACACAATCTTTTGCGCGAAGAACTGCCGCTGTACAGATTGTATAAGCCTTTTTGGCATCCCGACCGGACAACATCTTAACACCTGCTGTTCCAAATAATACACCGCCTGCAAATATTCCAAGGTTTTTCAATTTAAAAACATCCATCATACTTCCTCCATTTCTGCATCTCAATCTCATATTTTGCTTATTTGTGCTTCTTTCCGGTATAAAACAACATTCCCATACAAAATACCATAGCCCATGCCCAAAACCTGTGCTGTTTCATTGTATCACCTCGTTTATCTGAAGTTTTCTCTATCATATCCTTACACTTGGTTGCTAGTCAAAGCTAACTGTTCTTAATGAATATTTTTATCAAAAGCTAGGACAATCTTCCATTCTCCATCTCATAAACCACATCTGCAACGTTCATAGTAGATTTTCTATGAGACACCAGGACAACTGTCTTCTTCCTGGCTGATTCCTTTAGAGATTTCAGAATAATTCCTTCATTTAGCGAATCCAGATTGGACGTAGGCTCGTCCATCAGAATCATCGGTGCGTCATGTAAAAACGCTCTTGCGATACCGATTCTCTGCTTTTCTCCGCCTGACAACGTATCGCCGAGTTCTCCGACTTCTGTATCATATTCTTTCGGTAGTGTCATAATAAAATCGTGGATGGATGCTTTCTTTGCAGCTTCTTCAATCTCTTCTCGTGTTGCAATCGGTTTTGCAATGGCGATATTGTTCGCAATCGAATCATGGAACAGGTGCGTTTCCTGAGTCACATAGCTTTCCATATCTCTCAGATGCCTGGTCGGAATCATTCTGACATCCTCACCATCTACCGATACGCTTCCTTCCTGCACATCCCAGAACCTCATAAACAGTTTCAGAAGTGTTGACTTTCCGGAACCACTGGCTCCGTGAATGCCTGTGATCTGCTCCGGCTGCAATTTCAACGAATAATTGTCCAGTATCGTCTCTGTCTCTGCTTCATTTATCACATATGCAAATGTTACATTCTCTGCTTCTGCTCCTGCAAATGCATGTTCCTTGCTCTCTGCGTCGGAAGATTCCACATCCCTCGGAATCTCTTCTACAAGCGGTATCTCTTCCAGAAGTGAAAGTACACGCTCACCACTCGCCAGTGTCTGGTTCAGATTGTTAGACAGGCTTGACAGTGCCACTACTGGCCCGAATGAGCCCATCATTGCGATGGTACAGGTTAAGATCCCTTCGAATCCCATCTCATCTTTTGCATACAGCCAGATGGTCAGTGCAAGCATTCCAAATGATGCCAGCAGGATAATCATGTTGGTAAATGATCTCTGTAATCCTTCGTTTTTACTCAGTGTTTCCTGCATCCCTGCCAGCTTTTTAGAGCGGTCAGACATCTGCTCTTTTCTCTGCTCTCCCTGTCCGTACTGAATTGTCTCGTCCAGTCCGCGAAGTGAATCCAGCACAAAGCTGTTCAGTTCTCCAAACTCTGTCCGGAATTCCATTCCCTTCTGGCTGCCACGTTTGCCATTCCACATCGGAATCGCAACACCAACAATCAGATACGCCGCCAGAGCTAAAAGTCCTGCCAGCCAGTGATATCTTCCGATAAAGATCACCATGATCAGAGATGTCAGTGTGGCAATGGCGATTGGAGAAATGGTATGTGCATAGAACACTTCCAGAAGTTCAATATCCGTTGTGATGATAGAGATCAGATTTCCCTTATCCCGTCCTTCCAGTTTTGCCGGACAGAGCTTTCTCAATGCCTCAAACACTTTATGACGGATGATTGCCAATAGTTTAAATGCGATAAAATGATTACAATACTGTTCCACATAATGCAGGATTCCACGAAGCACTGCAATCACGATCATCACCGTGATAATCGTTTTCACCGGGGTAAATACCAGCCACATATTGTCTACCGGAACAATCATTCCGGCTGCCCCTGTCAGAAGTCCATGCACGATGACCTGTCCTGCCAGTATTGTCAGGAAGATTGCACACAAGTAACCCACTGTTCCAAGGATGATTGCTGCCAGCATGATATGGAGCAGAGGTTTCACCAGTCCGATCAGGCTTCCCATGATCTGGATGGCACTTCTGCGTTTTTTCGTTGTTGCTGTATCATTATTCTGTGTATGATGATTCACTTTACTCATTACGCATTGCCCTCCTTCCCATAGTTTTCCAATGCCATCTGGCTTTCATACAGATGTCTGTACACACCATTCTGGCTCATCAGCTCTTCATGCTTTCCGCTTTCTTTGATTTCTCCGTCCTTTAAGAAATAAATCTGGTCAGACTTCACGACATTTGCCAGTCGGTGGGAAATCAGAAGCACCGTCTTTGTCTTTGCCAGTTCATGGACAACATTCATGATCAGTTCTTCACTTTCGATGTCAATATTCGAAGTTGCCTCGTCAAAAATATAGACTGATGCATTCTTTAACAATGTCCTTGCAATCACCAGTCTCTGGCACTGACCGCCGGACAAATTGCTTGCTTTTTCCAATAACTGTGTCTGCAATCCATCCTGCGTCTGTAAGAATCCTAACAGATTGACTTTCTGAAGGACAGCTTCCATCTCTTCTGTGGTCGCATCCCGTTTTGCCATACGAAGATTCTCTTCCACTGTTCCCTTGAACAGATAACTGTTATGACGGACCAGCACTACGTGTTTCATCAAATCCGATTCATTCACTTCCGAAAGAGGAATCTCTCCGATTGTGATCTCTCCTGTATATCCCCGATTCTTGGCTGCCAGGATTCCGGCGATCGTACTCTTGCCACATCCAGATTCTCCAACCAGTGATACAAAGCTTCCTGCCGGAAGATTTAGGTTGATTCCTTTTAAAATCTCTCTGTCTTCTTCGTAAGAGAAATGAACATCTGTAAGTGTAATATCTAACGCTCCGTCCAGCAGCGTTTTTTCTCCAGCCTGTGGCTCCGGCAGATCTAATATCTTAAAGATCTTGTCACTTGCTGCCATACCATTCATTGCAATATGGAAGAAAGAACCAAGCAGACGGAGTGGCAGGAAAAACTCGCTGGCAAGCAGGACGATGCACAGCGTTCCGCTTACAGAAATATTTCCTTTCAAAAATTCCGATACAGCCACTGCCATACCAATCGCTGCCCCGCCATATGCTACAATATCCATCACGCTTGTGGAATTGAGCTGCATGGTCAGCACCTTCATCGTAATCTTACGAAAGTTCTGGGATTCCACATCCATCTCGTCTGCTTTCTGCTGGTCTGCCTGATAAATCTTCAATGTGGTAAGTCCCTGTAAATTCTCAAGGAACGAATCTCCCAGTCCAGTATAGATGCTCCAATACTTATTCAGTAATTTCTTTGCAATCTTCTGTACCACCACGATAGAAATCGGGATCAGCGGTACACAAATCAGCAGGATCACACTCGCTTTCAGGCTCACTCTGCAAAGAATGATAAATAAGGTCAGTGGTGCGATCAGGCTGTAAAATAATTGTGGAAGATATTTTCCAAAGTATGTTTCCAACTGCTCCACACCCTCAGTTGACACCTGTACGACCTCCGAAGAGGATACCTGCTCACTGTAGGAAGCTCCCAGCTTTAACATTTTCTCATAAATCTTTTCACGCAGAATCCGCTTTACATCCACACACGCCAGATAGGAAGACCTTGCTCCCATCCGTTCACAGATAAATCGGATCACCACAACCAGAACTAAAATCAATATTGTCCGCTCAATGATCGGTACGGTTACTGCCCGGTATACTACCCGTTCCAGTAAATCTGCGATAGAAAAGACTGCCAATACCTGCGACAGGAGGGCTGCCCACTGCCACAAAATCGTATACACGATATACTTTTTTGCGTGGGACAACAGCCCCACCAGTCTTGTTTTAATCATAAGTAACTCCTTACTTTTTCTTCTCTTTGTTGCTACACACCAGATGCCAGATAGCAAGCACCGGATGATACAACAGCATCCTTGGTCCTGAAAACCGCATAACCTGCCTGATCTGTTCTCTCATCTCCGGCTTATAACAATGTACCTTACAATTCGCACAGAACGTTTTTTCTTCCATAAATGGACACTTCTGGCTTCTTTGTTTTGCATAATTCGAAAGTCTTTGACAGTCAGGACACATCTGCCCTTCCTGTCTTTTTTCTTTCGGATGTTTTTTTCGGCAATACAGCCGGATCATCTCTTCCACGACATACTGTTCTTTCTGCCGTTTCTTTTCTACTTTGTCCATCTTACTCTACGCTTTCTGCCATTTCAGCTTCAGGCTTTTCTGTCTTAACTCTTAAGAAGAAGTATAACAGGTGGCATACCCACACAACTGCGATACAGATTCTTCCGATTGGTACATTCTTCATGCAGATAAAGCCGATTGCCATGACTACCGTTACCATTCCGATAATCTTGCATTTTGTTCCCATTGTCATGGCTCTTTTCTGAACAAAACTGTCCAGATGTTTCTTATAAAGATTCGTTCCTACGAACCAGTCGTGCAGTTTCTTAGAACTCTTTGCAAAGCAAAACAGTGTTGCCATATAAAACGGAACGGTTGGCAGGATAGGAAGTACAATTCCTATCGTACCAAGTCCCAGACAAAGAAATCCAAGCACGATCCATACTACTTTTAAAGGATTTTTCATCTTCTTACACCGCCAATACAAATTTTCTGCCATCAACCCTTGTCACACCAAGTTCAATGCCATACAGCTCCCTGATACTCTCTTCCGTAATCACTTCTTCCGGATCACCTTCCACCAGCACTTTTCCATCTTTCATACCGATGACATTATCCGAATATGCGATTGCCTGATTGATGTCGTGCAGTACCATGATGATGGTAATTCCAAATTCCTGATTAAGTTTTTTAACCAGTTGCAAAATCTCAATCTGATACCGGATATCCAGATATGTGGTCGGCTCATCGAGGAACAGAGTCTTTGTTCCCTGACAAAGTGCCATTGCAATCCATACACGCTGACGCTGTCCACCGGAAAGTCTTGACACTTCCCTGTCACGATATTCTGTCAGATTGGTTACTTCCAATGCCCACTGGATCATACGCTCATCTTCGGCACTGTCTCCCTGCATCATTTTCTTATGAGGGGTTCTTCCGAATGCCACCAGATTCTCAACAGTGATATCGTCTGATGCACTGTTATACTGCTGAACAATCGCAACCTTTCTGGCGAATTCTTTTAAGTTCAGGTTCTGGATGTTCTTACCCTTGAGGAAAATGTTTCCCTTTCTCGGATAAAGGTTTTTCGTCATCAGGGAAAACAGAGTAGATTTACCACATCCGTTTGCTCCCATAATCGTTGTAATTTTACCTTCTTCAATCTTCAGGGATACGCCCTTTAAGACTTTATTTTTTCCATAGGAAAAATGCAGGTCTCTGACTTCCATCGCAGGCTTGTCTGCCCACTTATCAACCTTAGATTTTCTTTTCTTCTGTTCAAAAGCTGAATCTTCCCGAATCAAGTCCAATTCTTCTGAGGTCAACTCAATTTCTTCGTAGTTACTTCGCATACTTCTTAGACCTCCTTAACAGAATGATGAAGAATGGGCCTCCGACCACACTCATAATGATGGATGCGGATACCTCATACGGAGCGGCTATCGTTCTTCCGATGGTATCTGCTAGCAGGAATGTAAACGCTCCGAACAAAGCACTGAATGGTACTAATGCCTTGTGGTCACTTCCTACCAGAATTCTTCCGATATGTGGAACAATCAGTCCTAAGAAACTGATTACTCCGGCTACTGCCGTTGAAATACTTGCAAGTAATACGGCAATCAGTGAAATCACGATACGCATTACATTAACGTTGATTCCAAGGCTTCGTGCTGTCTTATCTTCCAGTGCTAACAGATTGCACATCTTCGTCATAATCAGTGCCAGAATCAATCCCACAATTACATACGGCACTAATGTTTTCACATCATCCCAAGTTTTCATTGTAATGTTTCCATTGACGATTGCTGCCACGCCGGACATATTTCCGCCGTTCATAGAATTTAACGCACTGGATAAGCCGGTGAACATTGCATCGACTGCCACACCGACAAGGATAATTCTTAAGGGACTTAATCCCCCTTTCCATGACAGGCTGTAAACTAAGACAAATGCAATCACACCGCCAAGAAATGCAAATAATGGAGTGAAAAAAAATAAAGTCGGTGCAAATGCGGTAATGAGTACCGCCGCAAAACTTGCTCCACTGGAAATACCAATGATTCCCGGATCGGCAAGTGGATTTTTTAATACCGCCTGAAATAACACACCCGATACCGCTATCGCAGCTCCGGCTAACATGGAGATTACAATTCGTGGGAATCGTAAGTCATAGATTGTTGCCACGTCTTCATTGTACTTTACAAATAATCCTTTCAGTAGTTCCGGGAAGCTGACTTTCAGGCTTCCGATATTCACTGCCGCAAAGAATAATGCAACCAGCAATACGATCATTACAATAAAGGAAATGGCTGCTTTTGCTGTTTTCCGATGCTTTCTTGCTTTATCCTGACCGGAGAGGTTCTGGACTTCCATTTCAGAAGTCTCAGAAGTATTTTTTAATTCTGTCTCTTTCATCTGCCCTCTCCTTTCTACTTGCTCTGCTGTTCGTTGTATTTCTCAGTTGCGTCAGAATCCTTTGCTTTCTTCTGTGCATTGTCACTGGCTTCTTTTGCTTTTGCTGTATCTTCATCACTTTCCGGATAAAGAATCGGCTGTAATTCTTCCAGAGCCTGTGGATATTTGAATGTAGCACTCATGCCGAAATATTCATAAGTAAGGTCATAAACTCTGCCGTTTTTCACCGCATCGAAATGCTGCCAGATGTCATTCTCCGCAAAATCTTTATTGAACATCTCTACCACCTGATCCGGCAGTGCATGTGCGGCACGTAAGATAATATCCGGCTCTTTGGTTTTCATGTCCTCAGTATTTACGGTCAAAAATTCCTGATCGGTGTCAGAGTATACATTCTCGCCGCCTGCCAGTTCCACCAGACTTCCCACATAGGAATTCGGTGTTGCGATAATATAAGAACCAGGAAGTCCCATCAGGATCATAACCTTCGGATGGTCTTTTCCCTCATTCTTTTTCTTATAGTCATCGTAAAATTCAGTAAATTCGTCCACCAGTTTCTGTGCCTGATCTTCTCTGTCGAAAATCTCACCCAACTCCTGAATGGAACGGTACATTCCCGGCACACTTCTAAGATTCAAAAACGCCCAGTCTGTATCGATTGCTTCATATTTCGGCTGCAGATCACTCTGCAATGACACCGGACTTAAGATCCAGTCTGGATTTAAAGAAGATACAATCTCCATATCCGGACTCATGGCTGTTCCGACTGTCTCTACATCTTTGTATCTGTCGGGAATTGTGGATACGGTACTACTGCAAACGCCTACCAGATCCAGTTCCAGCTTGTCACAGATATCTGCGGTTGCCGGAGAAGTCGCTATGATTCTTGGGCTTTCTTTCATCGCCTGTACCTTTTTCTTCGCTGCTTCCACGGCTGCCTTTTCGTCCGGATCATCTATCTTCAAAAGGGACTCAGCATCTTCGTCAGAAGAATCCTTTTTCGCAGATTTACTGTCAGAGGACTTGGCATCTTCCGTTTTACTGTTAGAAGATTTGCTATCGGATGCGGAATCATTACTTGTTGGCTTATCTGTACTGCTCTCCGTCTTTGCATTGGAATCACTGCTTTTCTTCCCCTGACTCTGGTCTACACAACCTGCCAGAGAGAAAATCATGGTCATGGCAAGGAGGACAGCCGATGCTTTTTTTAAACGTCTATTCATCATCGTCCTCTGCACCTCCCCAACGTTTCCAGTTCTTGCGGAAGAAATAGATTACTCCGGATACTGCTCCAAGCAGAATCAGACCTGTTACTACAACTGCCAATGCAATCTGGAAAATCCGGTTGCCGGAAGAAGTATTTCCGCTGTCGGAATCGCTGTCACTTGTTCCATCTTTAGCTGTCGAAAGACTCAGTCCCTCTGCGGAATTCACTGCATTTTCCGTATCCAGCGAAGAGGAATCACTGCTCGGTTTTGCAGCTTCTGTAATACTGCTTTCCAGTTTCTTTGATGTGCCGGAAGAACTGCTGTCTGATGTGCCGTAGCTTTGAAGTGAGGAACTTCCAGAACTCAAACTGCTGTTTCCTGTTGATGAACCAGAGCTTTCCACCGTTCCTGATCCGTCACCGGATGTCACTGATGTTCCATCGGAACTGCCTGTTACCATGGTTGCATTCATATCTGTATTATTGCCTTCGCTGTAATTACTTGGGTACAGATAGAAAACAACATCTCTTCCCATCGGTTCTACATACATGGAACCTCTGACTACACAGTTTTCGCTCGGCACACGCATACAAACATCTGCGGTTGTACCGTTGCTGTCTGTACCATTTCCTGTTACGCCGATCTCGGATGGTGTTGACCAGCCGGAATCACCTACATTCTGTACCTGAAAGCTATGTCCACTGGTGTAGTCCATCAGACTCATGCGGAAAGTCAGATAATAAGCTCCATCGTCTGTTACTTCCAAGATACCATTGCTGTATACACAGCCTTCTACCATGCCCTGTCCTGTTGCATAAGAACTCTCTCCACCGGAATCTTCGATTACTCCGGTAACTGGGTGTGCGTAACATCTGTTGATCGCACAGCTATACACTGTCCCGCTTGCGGCATAAGCCTTAACAGCAGGAAAGCCTGCCATTAAAGTAACGGCAAGCACACAAGTCATAATGGCAGACAATATTTTGTTTTTCTTCGCTGCTAATTTCATTCCTTATCTCCTGTTATAACTTTTCAGAACCCTACCCATACATTCGCAAAACCGCACGATGTCTCGTGCTTTCTCGCTGCTTTGCAGCTAATTTTGCTCATGTATGGAGCGGCGACTCTATTCGAGCCGCCTTACGAATAAGAAAAGCTGCTACTTACATGCAAGCATGACGTATCAGCTTTTCTTATTCTAAAGGGTTCTGAATAGTCACCTTTTTGCCAAATCACTACTTATTATTTTACGTTTGCTTTTTTCTTTCTGTTGTACTCCATGATTCCTGCCAGTAAAGCGACTCCTCCGAGAAGAAGGATAGTTGCCCACAGGGTATTGTTCTGTACAACATCACCAGTCTTAACATTGGATGCTGATTTCAGGCTGGAACCTGATCCAAGGCTGGATGTTCCACTCTTCAGACTTGAAGAACCACTTCCAAGTGAGGAAGAACCAAGTGTGCTGCTTCCAAGTGAACTGCTTCCGAGGCTGTTATTTCCAAGTGAGCTGTTTCCAAGTGAAGAGCTGTTGTTGCTTCCGTTGGAGTTATTATTGTTGTTATTACCATTGTTGTCGTTCTTGTCAAAGTCTGGATCATCGGATGTTGTTGCTTTTAATGAAGTCCAATCCAGTTTCAGGAATACTGGCTGTGTTCCTGTACCAGAGCTGATAGCGTCCATGATTGGAACGAATACCTGTAACGGAACATATCCATCATCCAGAGCTTCCGGAATAAGCTCGAATGTTACTTCATCTGGATAGTTTGTTCCGTACTGGTCAGAAACCAGTGAGCCATCGCTGTTCTTCTGATAGCTGTCAACTGTAACATCAGCAAGTGTTCCCTGCGGATTACCATACTTATCAAGTGTATAACCTATTGTAAAGTATTTGAGCTTGCTTAAATATCCAAGTTTCTGTCCTACTGTCAATCCGTTGAAGTTCAGAGTAATGTAATATTTGCCATTCTTTACTGTCAGCTTAATTGTATGGTTGATTGCTTCATTTGACATAGAATAAGTATTCTTGTCTACTTTCACCATTGTTCCATAGATAGAGTAAACTCCATCAGCAAGGTTCTTGATATCCAGTTTCCCATCACTCTTCTTTGCTAACTGCTGGATTGCTTCTGTCAGTTTTGTCACCTGATCATCTACCAGTTTCTGTGATGCAGAATCATTATCCATTACATTCTGTGCTCGACCTACTGCACTCTGTAATGTTGCAAGAGAGCTTTCTGTATAAATGTCTGTCTGGCTTAAATATGTCTTTGCTTCTGCAATTTTGCTTTCCAGTTTGCTCTTATCTACAACTTCTTTTTCTACCAGTCCGTTTAATGCAGTTGTCAGAGATTTCTCTGCTGCTGCAACTTCTGACTCGGTTGCCTTTGGATTTGCTGCAACATTCTCAGCCAGTGTGATTGCTGTATTCAGGACTGTCAGACTGTTGCTTTCGTAAACATCTGTTTTTGCTGCTTCAGCCTTTGCTTTTTCGATCAGTGCATTTAAGTTTGTCTTATCAACAACTCTTAAACTGTCAAGTGCTGTCTGAAGTGCTGTAACCTGTGCCTGAACTTCTGCCTTGGTAGCATCTTCTTTTGCTGCTACTGCCTGTGCATTTGTAATTGCTGTCTTTAATGCTTCTAATGTTGCAGATGTATAAACAACATCTGTACGGTTTGCTTCCGCTGTTGCTTTTTCAATCAAAGCATTCAGTTCTGTCTTGTCTACGATCTGAGTTTCTACTGCATCTACGGCTGCCTGTAAAGCCTTCACCTGAAGATCAATTTCTTTCTGTGTAGAATTCATATCATTGTAAACATCCTGAGCTGTCATGTAAGCCGCATTTAAAGCGTTCCAGTATTCGTCAGCAACATCACCCTGCTGCATACCGGATACCTGATTCAGAAGTGCTTCGATTACACTGTTGTCTCTCTCCACTCCTGTCTCCTGTTTGATGTTTGCCCAGTCGATAGAAACTCTGGCAACCTTTGTACCCTGTCCTTCACCGATGCTTTCCATAACTGGAACATAAACCTCTACATAGAACAGGTTGTCGTTCAGTTCAATCGGGATTGATAATTTTTTCGGATACCAGTTTCCTTCTGTATTCTTGTCGTAATACTCAGAGTTCTTGTCATTAAATAAATCGTAAACATCTGTGTACTCTTCCAGAATTGTTGCATCGGAAGCTTCATATTTTACCGGATAATTATATTTGTTGTATTCAACCGTATCCATATCTACTTTTTTCAGTTTGTACAGATAACCTGTCATTCCGGCAAACTGCATGGACTGGAAATTCATCTCCAGTGTTACTTCACCCTTATTTGTAACTCTTACAATTCCGGTCTGAACCATGGAAGCATTTCCCATAGAATCTTCATCGGATGTTGCGTTGAGCAGTTTGATCGGTACGGAATATGTACCTTCAAAAATCTGCGGATATTTTTCAAAAAGATCACTCTGTTTGTTCTTAACAACAAGTGCTTCATAAGAAGAGGTCAGCAGTTTTGTCTGCTTTTCTACTTCTGCTTTTGTTGCATTGACATCAGCGGATACTTTCTGAGCAGATTTGATTGCTGCCTGGAAACTGTTCCAACTGTTGTCTGTATAAGTACCGTCATTTATCTTGGTCAGTGCATCTTTGATATAGCCATTTAATTCTGTCTTATCTACTGCATCGTCCAGGCGAACAAGTGCTTTCACCGCTTTGTCCAGTTTGTCAACCTGTTCTTTCATTTCATCTGCTGTCGCATCAGATTTTGCTAATACTTCTTCAGCTTTCTTGATTGCAGACTTCAGATTCTCATAGCTGTCTTTTGTATAATTTGCTTCTGCATAATTATTTTTCGCATCGGAAACTGCCTGATCCAGTTCTGCTCTTGCTTTTACTTCTTCTTTCATTACAAGACCTGCTGTTGCTGTATCCAAAGCTGTTTCTGCCGCTGTGATTTCTGACTGGAATGCCACTTTATCTGCCTGAACGCTTTCTGCTTTTGCAATGGCATCTGTGACTGCGGCAAATGAATCACTTGTGTAATTCTTCTCTTTTAATGCTTTTGCATCTTCTAACTTCGATTCCAGATCAGAAGTTTTAATTTCCTGTTTTACTGCAGATTTTAAATCCAGATTTAACAGGAGTTCTGCTTCTCCGCTTTCTGTTGTTACTTTTACTTTATGATTTTCTACATTTGCAGGAAGTGCAACTACAAGTCTGCCTGCGTCTGTATCTGCATCTACATATCCAGCACCTTTTCGATACTGCATACCGGTAATTCCGTCCACGTACAGATAAGCAGTTACATTACCGTCTTTATCTGTATATAAACGAGCAGATTTTAATCCCGCATTCAAATCATTTGCTGTTCCATCCTGATTGGTAAGTGTTGCCTGTACTTCATAAACGCCTTTTTCCATTGAAACGGCTGTTGACATCGGTACAAGTGCATCTACTGCTGACTGAAGGTCTGCGGATGCCTGATCTGCATTTTCTTCTGTCACATTTCCTTCCTGAGCAGCGATCACTGCCTGAAGGTCTGCCCAACTTTCTGCTGTATAATCTGCTTCATTTAATGCTTTGGCATTTTTCAGAACTTTATTGTATTTATCAAGTCCAGTTGCCTCTTTTAATCCGCTGATTGCATCAGAGATTTCTTTATCTAATGCTACGATTTCAGAATCGTTTGCAGATGTTGTTCCGTCGATTACCTTCTGAGCTTTTGCTACTGCATCAGATAATACTTTGTAAGATTCCTCTGTATAATTGTCGGCTGCATATTTAGATGCTTTGTCAACTGCTACAACTAAAACAGATTTATCATGAGTCGGCTCGTTAATTTCTGCTACAGGGGTTAAACCAGATAAAGTCATAAATGCAGTTCTGCATCCTTCACCAGATCCAGGAACTTTATGCTGAAGTTCATCCATGATAGGAACAAAGAAGTTCAGATATACCCCGTCATCTCTGTCTGCTGATTCCGGAAATTCGAATCCAACCGTCTTTGGATAATACAGATCATACTGTTCTGCATAAGAATCCATATCTGTGTTTCCTGAATCATTCAGATAATAACTGTAATAATCGAGTGGTGTATATTCGCTTAATACTGGAAGCCCATCTTCTTCTGTCTGCTCATTATTTGCCCAGAAAATGCCATTGCTATATCCGTACTTACCTCCGATTGTAATTCCCTGCGTATCAAAGTAAATATGTTTCTTTCCATTTTTAACTACTAAACGAGCGGAATCATTTACAACTGCCGAATTGCTCATAGATAATCTATCCGGCTGCTCCTGCTGCCACATAGTAACATTAACATTATATGTTCCGTCCTGAATTTCTGAAATGTCTACTTTATCTGCTTTTTGTGTAATAGCGATTGTATTATAAACACGAGTAGTACCTGTTATAACCAGTTCATCGCCTTCCATGTGAATAGTTCCATCATCATTTTTATAGGAAGACGAATCAAAATACTCTATCGGATTAAACATTTCATTTACTGGATAATACCATTGAACTTCTATTTTGCTCGTATCCCAGTCTTCCGGAATTTTTACTCTTAATTCTACCGCTCTTGATGGGATAACCTGTGAGTCATTCATTTTTAATGACAAATTATAGATCAATGCTTTTGAAGCGTTTCCTGCTAACAAAGAATAATATTTGTTATATTCACTAGCTTCATCTGATGTTTCCTGTAAAAGTTCTGCTCCAAATTTTGCTTTACTATTAACTGTGTAATTATCTGTTACAAGTGTAACATCACCATCTGTCAATTCGAGTTTTTCTTTCGGTGTTGTTCTTACTCGCAATTCTCCATAGTAGGTACCATCTTCTGTTTGTATCTCAACCTGTTTTCCAAAAATAGCTTCTTCTAAGTTTTCGTATTCAATGGAAAATTTTCCATCTTCCAAAATATTGTCTGAATAAACAGAAATATACTTATTCTTTTTTACTTCTCTCGAATACGCATACATATATTGGCGATATGAAGAAGTTGAAGGATAAGTACACTCGCCTAAATCCTTAATTTCTTCAAGTACTCTTATTGAATCAATGCTACTTGTCTCTGCTGTAACAGTAACTTTTCCATTCTCAATTTTTGCTTCACAAGTACCACTAAACAAATCATTTGCAGTTTTTTCTTCTGCTACAAATCCTGTGAAATCCGATGAATCTCCAACACTGGTTACAACTTTAGAAAGCTCCAATCCAATATTTTTATAATTTTCTTCGTTAATCTCTTTAGCAACTACTGCATTATTTACATCAAATGTAAATTTTCCGTTTACAATTCCGTACATATAGCTTTCCAAGTCATCATCTGTTCTTCCATAACTATAGAAAGCTTTAGTATACATCGTTCCTTCCAGTGTATCCACATCAAAAGAATACCACGACACACCCGTTGTTGCTTTTTCAACAGAATAATTTTGAATGTATTTATCATTCCACTCTTCATTAATTTGTCCTTGTTCCTTCAAATATTCCGTTGCCTCTGATGGATTTTCCTCATTATTAGCAATATATTTTTCTGGAATATTAAAAGTTCCCATAGGTGCATTCGAAGGTGCTATATCATCTGAAATTACACCCGGTTTTGAGAACTGCAAAATATCAATTTTTTCATAATTTTCAATCTGTAAGGTTACATGATATGTTCCATTATCATTCTTTTTTACTAGTGCAACATTATCCATGTAATCCTGAACTGTACCCGAATAAGGCTCCTCCGTAAGCAGTTTTCCAGAAGGTCCATAAAAAGTCAGTGGAACAACATATTCATTTTGGTTATCTAACTCTGTATTTGCGGTATTTGTTTCTTTCTGTTCACCAGCAAACGCTTGTATATTCATACCGCCAAGTAACATACTTGTACTCAATACAAAGGCTAATATCTTTTTTATTTTTTTCATTTTTCCTCCGTATCAAGTAAAACAAGCTGCTGCACTTTTTGGTAAAGCAGCTTGCTTTACATACATATTTACTTATTTTATTTTGCTGTGATGTCTGTAAGTTTCAAATATCCTGTTGCGTTCATCGGCATACTTCCAACGTATGTTGTGAATTTACCAGTAATTACACAGCCTTCATAAATTGTAGATGCATCTAAACCTGTGAATGTGAAGTAGTAATCTGTTACGCCATTAGTTGTAGTCTGTTTCGGAGTAACTGTTTTTCCATTAACTACCATTTTTCCTAAATGTCCAGTCAGACCTAAATATGTAATCTCATGAGTATGAACAACAAGTGTTGCCTCATCATCTGCAATCGTAATTTCTGCACGCATATCATTGAGTGCATCATCTCCCATAGATGTTGTTGTACAAGCTGAGTTCTTATAAAGATTCTGCTTTGCTGTGTACTTACCATCTGCTAATGAATCTGCAGCAAACGCTGTAACTCCCATTGCCAGTAACATTGTTGCTGCTAATAATGTAGCAACTAATTTCTTAATCTTTCTCATAACTGTAATCCTCCTTTTCTTGTCTTGGTATTAGCTTTTCGCTAATAAATTTTTAGTTATGATTGCTTAGAGTTCCGCAATATTATTTTCGGTTATTTGCGTCTAACTCCACATCCAACAGATACCATAATCCACCACACCTGTCAACACTATATTCAAATGATTTGTTGCCCAAATAGCAACAATTATAGCGATTTTTCTTTTATTTTTGTTGTTATTCAGACATTTTTTTGTGCAAAAAAGCCGTTGTTGATGGTATTTTATCAACAACGGCTTTTTATTGAATTTTTTTCTCATTTTTGTTGCATATTTTGCACAATGATATTTTTTCTCATTTTGCTTTTTTATACCCAAAAAAATAACATCGCAGTGCTTTCCGGCATGTGCATCTCTCCCACGTTGCAAGTTACTGTAATCGGTACACTGCCCATTGTACCTATGCCAGTCCATTTATGCATTCTGCATGCTTCCATTGGAATTCTTACACGATTATCCTCAATCTCTGCTGTCTCAAAGATCTCGTTATGCTCATACTTCAGTGTTTTCAACCTGCCCGCCATCACCTTGCCATTCGCTCTGGAATGTGCCGTCATTTCTTTCAGCTTCAGTTCCAGATAACTTTCTCCGTGATTCTGAACAATTTCTGCTGTTTCTTCAAATCCTCTCATTGCCATAGAGTCTCTGCTCTTTCCCGACTTTTTATTCATACGATACAAGCGGAATACAACCGGATGCCTTTCGCATTTCTGCAGATTGTTCTGTATCTCCTGATCCAGTTCATTCTCTCTTCTTTTGTATACTGATTTCTTTTCTGCATGTGCATTGATCATCAATTCCAGCATATGAATGTCGATGTCTTCCACCATAACATCTATTGTTTTTTCTATCTCCTCCGGTCTCGCACCGATTTCTTCTAGGTATTTCTGAAGATTCTCGTATAACTCCACATACCTGCCCAGCCATTCCTGGCCTTCAACAGTAAATTCCAGTGTTTCTGTCAGAATCCCTCTTTCTATACAGTTTTTAAAATATCGGTTTACCGTTGAACGGTTCACGTTATAATATTCTGCGATACTTCCTTGTACTCCACGTTTCTTTTCCACCCTTGAAAGTCCCTGTAAATATTTTAATTGGAGCATCGTAGGTCTGTTCTGTCGTTTCAGATGTTCACCTTTTTCCATATTGTTTCTTATCTCCTTCTTTACCATACATGTATATTCAATTCCCGATAATCGATTTGCAGCGGTTTTTGGTCAAAACGGGTAATGGCAATGATTGCCACTGCTTCGGTAATTGGGATGCTCGTATTAGCGGTGTAGGTAAAAATATCTGTTGGGAGTTGATAAACACATTTTTCTTTTTTTGCCTGTATCCACTCTTCCTCTCTCCGATACCACACAAAACCTAAGGATTCCTCTTTTTTCGTTCGGAGCAGAAAACAGTTCTCAGACTTCTTAATTCTTAAAACAGCAGAATGTTCCAGTTTCTCATACTCGGCTGCAAGAAACCTTGGATTACGTCTTTCCGGTTCATAAAGTCCAAATGCCATCGGGAATTCTCCATCCCCATAAAAGGTATACAGATCCATGTCGTCATAAACCCTGTCATATATATCTCCATATTGCATAAAATTCTCAATTCCTTTTAATCCTTCCGGACTGATATAGTGTTCTACACGACACGCATCTTCCTGCGCCCGTTCCTGATCCATTCCACTTACCATCTGGAAAAACTGCGTGAGTTTCTCATGTCTGGCAAGGCAATCCATCCCCTCCAGTTTCCCTTTTTCTGTCAGTCCCAGATTACCATTTCCCGTTTCATATAAAAAACCTTTTGTTACCAGGCTTCGTACCAGTCCTGCCGCCTCGTATCCGGTTATCCCTGTTGTTCTGGCATACTCTTTTGATGTAATCTGTCTGCCCTGTCTCCATGTCCGATAGACATATTCCAGAAGATCTTCTTCCATCTCCCCTCTGCCCTTTGTCATATCAATATTTCTGTTTTCTATCTTCTTCATTGTTACACTTCCTACCTGTTTTTTTATGCATTTCCTTTTATCCGATATCCGGTATTTCCCGCAAAATTTTCTGTCAGTGGCGGAATCTTCGCATTGATGTCTGTTTTCTCGTTTTCTAATTACATTTTTGGTTAGCCATTCCAAACCGTTATATTTTTAATTATATTGTTCTTTTTTGAAGTTTGTCAATGTATTTTAATTACCTGTTTCCTTTAATTCTGACTGGTCTGTTGTCTGTGCATCAATGCAGACCGCATGGATGGCAAATCGCTTGCTGTATCCATTTCCCGTACATGTAGAAAGTGTCAGTATCTTATTGCTGGATTGCGGCTTTACACCTGTATCAACATCAGAATCTTTTATCATTTGGTCGATAAACTTCTGATATTCTTCACCAGGCTTGTATCCTACTTTGTATACATCGCCGCCGATGACTGCATCCTCATAGGAGAAAATCTGATAACGGTAGGCAGTTGTTTCGGAGTACACAGTAAAGTATTGATTCTCCTGCCAGAAGCCTTCGTCCTTATATTTCTTCAGACTTCCGAACATACTTCCATCTATCATATTGTGACCGTAAATGATGTTGTAATAGTCTGAAAAATCAGATTTGTTGAGACCTTCCAGAAAGATACTTCCTGCAATATGATTGTTGCCATGCAAGTCAGTTCTTAAATATTTTTCATTGTCACCCGAATGCAAAATCGGATAATTAATTCCAAACTCGTCCTGATTATCAAAACGTATCCAGCCGATGACATCCTGATTCTCGGCTTTCAGCTTGTCAAATTCTACCTTAACGTCCGTAAGCCACCAGTCTTTTTTCTTCTGCTTTCCATCGTCCGGTTCGGATTCATCACTGACATACTCCTCTGCCAGTTTCTTATAGCTTCGTGCTGTCCACAAACGGTCTATGTATGGAGGAAGAATATGATAAAGTGCAGTCCCAATCAAGATAATTGCAATAATAATAAATAATAACCAATGATATGATTTTTTCTTTTTCATCTTTCTATTACATTCCTTTCAAGACATTACTTTTTCCTCAACAACTCTGTATTCTATGACTATTGGTTAGTTTTGTCTAATCATTATACAATATTATTTCTTAAAATGTACATTTGTACTTGAGAATGTTTCTCGTTTTCCAACTTGAGTAATAAAATTCCAGCTCGCCTGTTACTTCATTACCTTTATACATGCTAATCCAATTCTTGATACGACTGAATACACTTTAGCACTTCAATTATCAACTCCTGGTACAAATCCTCATCAAATCTTCCATTTATCAAAGAGTTTTTTATCAGCAATGGTCGGAACATCTCTAATATCCGTTCAGTAGCTACATGGTCTCCCATCTTCGCCCGGAACAACACTTCTTCAAAATTCATCATCTTGCACCTCCCATCCATTTTCTTATCTTACGGATTGCATAATAATAAATCCCTTTCACCTTGTAAGGTGGCAAGCCATTGATCCGACTCATATCATCAAACGTCCGTTCCTCAAACACATGCTGATAAATCAGTTTTCTCTCATCCTCACGTAGTAAGAGCAATGCCTCCACAAGTTTCTGATCCTTCATCTCGTCCCATTTCGGATAGTCCCCATCTGCCTCTTTTAACAACAATTCTTCACGATATTTCAGTTCAAGGCTTTCTTCTACTGAAATGCCCATTTCTTCCATTGTCAAATCCTCTGCTGGCATTTCATTCCTGCTAATCCGCAGCATCTTTCGTAAATAATTCTGTCTGGCTCCTCGAATCTGCGCCAGTATGTATGCAGTAAACTGATTCTTAATCTTGGAACCGGTATATGTAAATTTATCCAATTGTTTATCCTCCTGTATTTTGATTTCGTTTTTCTTTTGAAATCCCAGAAGGCGGGGATCGACACCGTATTCCATTATTCGATAAAATTCGACAATCAAAAAGAAAGTCGAATCGGTTTATACCTAATTCGACTTTCCAGATTATCCATACTATTTCATGTGCTAATCCACATGTTATTAAGGCATATTCTGCATACTCACCAGAAGGATGTTCCACATATTGGTATAAGATTTTTTTAATAAGTTCTTGCTATGCCTATACCGATCTGTGTAACTCAATCAGACTCTTCTCCCAAATAACTTCCTTATTCTCTATTCACTTAACGCATTATATTGCTCTATCGCACGCATTTTAACGCATTTCATATACTGCGGAACTAGAGTAAAATATATGCGTTAAGTGAGGTGATGAAAATGATGGTTAAGAAATTGCTCGGAGATCTGGTCAAAGAAGAACGTCTTCGCAGGAATCTTTCACAGAATGCTCTGGCTGAAAATGTGCACGTTTCCTTACGCACAATATCTGATATTGAGAACTATAATGCTAACCCCAGACTTGAAACTCTGAGTCTATTAGCCAAATACTTGAATATTTCGCTTGATTCCGTCATCTTCTACGACAAGCCACCTGCCAATCCTTATATCGAACAGATCATTTATGAGTTAAATGACTGTACAGATGAAGAAAAAGATCTGGCTTTACATACGCTCCGTGGACTCCTTGACGGTCTCCGAAAACAAAAGTAATTCCTTTCATTCTCCACTTCACCATTGTTTGATTATAGAACGGCCATTTATGAGCGACTTATGAGCCAGTTATGAATGACTTATGAATCGAAAAACTTTTCGACAAAATTCGAAGCAGCCCAATCAAAGGCTGCTTCTTTTCTATATACCTCGGAATGCATCCAATGCATTTGAGATATTTTTTATAATATGTTCATCAAAAGCAATCGGTTCTTCTTCTGAACCAGACAAATCCATGACTGTCTCATCCAGATTTGTTTTTTCTGTAGAAACAAATTTCTTTTCTGAGATTGCTTCTTGAATCTCTTTCTTTACAATTGTTCTAATCAATGGCAATAGGGAAGACTTGTCCGGATTCAAAGAATCAGTTCCTTTTCCCTCGCCAAGATAATGAAGCACTGCGCTGGCAATGAAATCCGCCTTGTCTTCCGTATTATTTAAAATCTCAACGACTTTTTGATGGGAAACATTATTTTTCTTAAATCCAATCGTGAATTTATTGGGATTCTTTTTGGTCACAACAATCACTTCCCGTTCTATTTGCTGCTCTCATACATACGATACAGGAGATCATACCCTTTTGCATTGGCGCATAGGTCATCAATGAACAGATAACGTCCCAAACGGTCAGATTTCTCTAAAAATCGCCTGAGCAGAATAGAACCACCACCAATGAAAACTGTATAGGCAGATTTCGTATCCACACCACGTTCACGGATACTATTCAGAAGATCTGTCACATAGTCCTGTACCATGTTCTCAACCGCCCGGACTACATACTCATCATAAAATTCTGTTTTCCCCCGAATGATGCTTTCCACATCCACTTCTTCCAATAGCATGTCATATTCACTGTTGACTTTGGAAATGATCTCATTACACATAGTAATGATGCCCTTTTCCAATGAATCACAGTAATCCATATCTGGCTTTCCTCTTCTTAATAGCAAATAATCTGTTGTGAATCCCCCAACATCAATTCCTACTGCTTTCGGAGCCTCCCCAATCTTATCTATCTTTGTCATCATGGCAGCCAGGTCCTGCACAAAAGCCCTCACATCTTTCATACAGAGATGATATTCTCTGCCACAGTATTCCACCCGAAACACTTTTCCATCACCCTTAAAATATTTCTCATACTTGTCATACAGCTCTTTGTAATGCTTTGGCGGAAGTCCGATTGGAAGTTCAATCTGAATCACATCATCTGACTGAATTTGTGTCTTGTCTTCCAATTCCATAACAATTGCAAACAATGTCAGTACAAAAAATCGGGAATCTGAAGTCTTATCCCTCTGATATGGAATACGACGTTCGCTGAGCGTATAATACTTATCCTGATACTGCAGATATATCTCGCCCCTTGCAGGCTTCTTATCCATTTCTGTCAGCCCTGTCGTGAATACATGATTGCAAGTCTTCATATTACGGTTGCCATGATCTACTGCTACTCTTAATTTCTTAATCATAAAATGATCACTCCTTTTTCTTTCTACTTACTCTGTACGTACTACCTACGTAAAACGCAACCGCTCCCTCTAAAAATGCGTAAAAGCACCAGCGATATTTGCCGATTCCATCATCCATTATCCCATCTCTATTTTCCTCTCCAGTTTTCCATGCACCAGATACCGATAATTTCGGTCCGAGTTGACACAGGTAGAAAGCGTAACGATATGATCCGTATCCATAACTTCCGTTCCTGTATCATAGGCAGCGTAGGATATAATCTTTTCCAAAAAGTCCTGAAAATCTTCCTGCTCAGGAAACCTATAAGTATACCCCACACTTCCTGTCTTTCCCGCATAGCAGGATACGATCCGGTACTCTAAGATACCATCCGGAAGATAAATATAAAAACAAGGATATTGCCGAAATAGTTCTTTTTCCTGATACTGATCTAATGTTCCAAACATACTTCCATTTTTCATATTATGCCCATATATGATCGTGTTACTGTCAGTGAAATCCGGTTGGTTATGGTAGTCGATAAAGATACTTCCATTCTTATTTTCCTGTCCGTCAAACATATGATGCAGATAATAAGAATTATCCTTCCCCTGTACAACCGGATAACTGACAGAAAGTGCTGGTATCTGAATCCATGCTGCTACATCTGGATTCTGAGCCTTTATTTCCTCAAAATCTACCTGAAGGAATGTAAACCCTGATTCATCTTCTGGATCCGGATCATTTTTACCGTGTTCATCTGCTTCTGGCTCCTGTACGTACTCCATAAGTTCTTCATACGTATGATTGCCTTTCTTGTACTCCAGATAGATTTCAATTAATTTGCCTGCAGCAAATATAAATATAATGAACGATGCAATCATTACCAAAAGTAATGGTACATTTCTTTTACTTTTCATAAACCTTCTCCTTTCAAGAAAGACCAGAGCAGAATACTCCGGCCTTCCAGTTTCTATAATCTTTAAAACATTTTATCTGACTGATTTATGTACAAATCATAATATAGATCATCAATTCCTTTAATTTGTCCACGCCATTCTTTGTTTTCATCCGTATCCCAAAGCATCCGTTTCACCGGCAAAGAATATTCCCTACAAAGTTCGTACAGTTTTTTGCACCCACTTTGAATAATTTCCCGTTTTTTCACCTTATAAGAACACTCTCCAAACCTGTTACTCTGCGTGCATTCTCTGCATTTAGTATACTGTCCATCACAGGCAACCGGCATTTTCTTATCCATGTCATAAGTCTCATACACAAGCTGAAGATTTCTTTTGGAAAGGCTCTCCAAAATGGGGCGAAGATTCCGATGTTGGTTCACTCCCGGCACACATAAAAACGTAGATCCGGACAGATAATGTGCAATGGTTCCCTTTAAAGCACCTTCTGTCACATACACTTCTTTCGCATCCAGATTCCCGATTACATGAACCGGGCTTCCGGATGAGACTCCATATTGGTAATTTACACTGGAAAGCCAGATGTATTTTCTGGAATCTGTCACATGATCCAGCCGAATCTGAAATCCTTGGATCAAGCCTTCCATGGAAAGAATCGGAATCAGAAATCCGGAATTCTTCGCTGAAAAATGAATCGTCCATTTTCCATCCTCATCCTGATAAAATCCCGGTACTCCCTGCACCGTACATCCTTTTTCCTGTAGTTTCCTGGTCAGATTTTTTAATCCAAAGAGAGGGACACTCCGATATCTTTGTGCCTCGATCTGCTCATCCGTAAGCCCTCTCGCCAGCAAGTCTTCCCTGTGCTTTTCTGATAATATAAGATAGGAAAGCAGCATGGAATAGGTATGGTTGATTTCTGCATCCGATGCACGGTCACTGTTTTCATGAATCTCAGGCTCCGGCTTTTTCTCCGGAATTTTATAATCATCCCGGTATTGGCCCAGGTTTAATGCCTCCCGAATCTGCCGGTTTGCTTCTGCTTTTGAAAGTCCATATAACTTGGCATATAAATCCAGCATTCCCCCCTGCTCGTTGCAGTAGTTACACCGGAAGACGTTTTTCCTGATATTAACATTCATCTTTCCTGTTTTATGGTTACAGAAAGGACAGTCCACGTCATAGGAACTGGGATTTTTCCGACGCACCTGCAGATTCAGTACACGCACCACATCGCGGATATCGTAATCAAACCCTGACATGTCATACATCCATATTCAAGCCTCCTTTCCCCCGCAGTCAGATAGCTGACTGTGGGGTCTTAACAGGCAGAACCCATTAGCCTGCCATTGGTAATGCTTTATTTAACAAAAATTTAGCTGCAGCCGGAACCGCATTGTTATTTCCGGAATAACTTCTGGCAAACCAGTCCAGACTTTGCGGACTTTCTTTTGCCACCTGTCCCATGGTCTTTCCGCCAAATTTTCCTTTGCCCGGAATCACAACCTGCACTGCCTGCTCATAAGTCATGTGCTGCAGAAGTTCTTCCACTGGTAGGGAACCGTCTATCGCATTTCCCACTGTACCAACCGCCATGGAATTCATTCCCAGCTGCTGGCCATAGGTATTTTGCATGGATGGCTGACCGATGATGGAGCCATTTGCCTGTGCCTGTTGAAAAAACTGTCCCATCATGCCAGACTGTGGCTGCATCGGCGGAATGGAACCACCCGTCATCTGCCTTTCAGGCTGTTGATACGTATTTTCAGTCGATTGATAATCAGCCCGATTCCTGCTATAAGGACTCTGCACAGTTCCTGAATTCTGAGATGACTGCAGAATCTGAATCCCGGCATCCACCTGTTCCGGATCATTTTCTTCACCTACATCCGCAAACTGAAGTCCAAAACCAGCATCTGACAGTGCCCGTCCGACAGCAGCCGTTTCCGCAAGTTCCAGAAATTTTGCTCCAAAATTCGGATCCTCTGACCGGAATTTCTGTGAAAACGCATTGGCAATAAAGCTATCCTCTTCATCACACTTATCCAGATAGATTCTCGCTTCCACCAAAGCTGCATTTTCTGAAAAACTACGGACAATACTGATAATCTTCCCCATGGGATATACCAGACGGAACCAGAGTTTCCGGTATTTCACATCCAGATACAGCTGGTCTTCCTGTCCTTCCTTTTCCAATCTTCTTGCAAGTTCCACAGGATTAAATCCTTCCACCCGGTTGAGTGCTGCAACAGCTTCTGATTTGTCATATAAGATTGATTTCATTCGTTCTGCTCCTTTCGATTTCTGTTCAAAATAAAAGCAGACGAAAACCCTACATAGAGTAATAGTCTGCATTTCTCTGAGATTGTAATATTTCTTAAAATTTTTATACTGCCAGTTTTAACTGTTCCATTTCTTGGGCAGGTTTTTTCTGGCTTTGATACTGGTCATAATAGCTGCAGATTCTCTCTGCAAGCACTGTATTTCTCTTTCCACTGTCATCAGTATGAATCGCCTGACAAACTGCATTCCAATCCCCGACCAGATATACTTTGGACTTGGCCCTGGTCACTGCAGTATAGAGAATGTTTCGTTTCAGCATAACATAGAATGCCTTCACCCACGGAATAATCACTATCGGACACTCTGATCCCTGCGATTTGTGAACTGTGATTGCGTTTGCATGTTCAATCATTTCCATCTGCTCCAACTCATACTCTATCATCCGGTTCTCTGTAAACTGGATACTGATCTTAGGGTTTCCTTCCTCGTCTTCATCAAAATCCAGAATGGTTCCCATATCTCCGTTGCTGATAAGTCCAGTATTTTTATTCTGTATGATCTTATCCCCAACCCGGAATACGTCTTTTCCAATCACAAGTTCCTTCTTTCCGCTGACTGGTGGATTGATGATATCCTCCAGCGTGCGATTCAGTTCCACTACACCAGCCGCTGTCCTTACCCGGAAAGGTGTCAGGATCTGCACCTGGTCGAGACCATTTTGGATGACTTCTTCCTGATAAAGTCTCTTTACGGTATCTGCAGTTTCTTCTGTTCCTTTGCAGGGCACAAACACAAAATCATCGCCCAGGATCAGGTTGGTTTTTCCCTCCTGCATCAGCTTTGCATTCACTGGTATGCTGCTTGTGGCACCCTGACGATACACAAGGTCAAGCACTGTGACCGGTATCAACCCACATTGGATAAGCTGACGGAATACATCACCGGCTCCCACTGAAGGAAGCTGATCCACATCTCCCACAAGAAGGATTCTTGTATCCCCTTTGACTCTCTGGAAAAATTCATAAGCCAGCCGCATATCCACCATGGACGTTTCATCCACATTGACAAACCCTGCCTCCAGATAGGCAAACTCAGCCGTATAATCTTCTCCCAGAAGCCCCAGTGCCATATGCATGGTCGAGGCGTTCTGATTACCCGTACTTTCTGCCATCCGTCTTGCAGCTCTGCCGGTCGGTGCCATTAACTGAACTTCAGACTTACATTTCATGCCGTGAATATAAAGGATTACCTTTAAAACAGTTGTCTTTCCGGTACCCGGACCTCCCGTAATGATACTGATGGGATTTGCGAACACCATCCGCACCGCCAGTTTCTGCTTTTCTGACAGTGTAATTCCCAGGACTTTCTGCGCCTGTACAAGTTCAGTCTCCACATCAAGCGATTCCATAGGATAAAGAATCCGCCTTGCAACCATGGCTGCGGTCTGTTCCTCTGCTTCAAACTGGCGGAAGGTATAGACCTTTTCCCCATCTAATACAATGCTGTTCTGCATGACCAGACGGTAGAGTACATTGCTTACATTCTGAGCAGTCACTGCCTGAAAAGTCAGATCTTTATTCAGCACTTCCAGTACTTGTTCTGTTAAAATTTCCCATTCCAGATAAAGATGCCCTTCCTTCATAGCCTCACTTAACACGTAACTGATGCACCCGGAAATACGCATGGGATCATTCAGCGTTTTCCCAAGTGCCCTGCCAATGTTATCCACTGTCAGGAATCCAAATCCCTTGACTGCACATAACATATAGGGGCGTTTCCGGATGATATCCACAGATTCATCTTTAAATGTCTGCAGAATCATATTCACTTTCTTCGGTGTCACTTTGTAAGGAGCCAGAAAGGTCATCAGTTCCCGAAACACCCGGTTCTTTCCAAAGGAATCCATAATCCCATAAAGTTTCTTTTCTGAAATTCCCGGAACGGAAAGCAGTTTCGCTGGTGTTTTCTCAATGATTTCCAAAGTATCCAGACCAAAATGATGATAGATAGCTTCCGCCGTCCTCTGCCTGACGCCTTTAATTGCACCAGATGCTAAATAGCCTATGATTCCTTCTTTTGTCCGTGGAACAATTTCCATAAAGGATTCCACTTTATACTGCAGACCATGACTTCCGTTTTCCCAGGCTCCTTCCATTTCCAGTTCAATCTGATCTGTAAGCGGCAGATTGTATCCAACAGCAGTAAACCCGATCATCTTTCGGGATGCCAGATACTTATCCCTTGCTGACAATGGCACAGAAGTATCCTGCGTACTATAGAGCGCTACAGTAAAGCCATTTCCTTCATTCATATAGATCTTATTCAAATATCTGCATCGCATCTTCCACATCCCTCCAGTTTGAATCTGCCAAACATTATGCAGCCTCCTTCTTTATACGAAATGTCCTGCTCTCAGTTGTCTTCGCATATTCTTCATAAATATCAGGATGCTGGATCTTCAGCTTTTCCATCTGCGCTTTTCCGATCTGTGTACGTTTTGTCGGATTATACGTAACCCGGTAACAATTGGTACCATCCTTTAAAATGGCTTTGCATCCAGCTCCTAACTGCTCCACAAAAGGCACACTGATCGCACGCTGCTCCGATTCGATTTCTTTTTTTCTTTTTTCAATTTGGGATTTTTCTTCTGCTAAAGCAAGATATCTTTCAAGATTTTTAGATTCCAGACATGATAATTCGATTTCCGGGATACTAATATCCGCATATCCCACAGATCTCCGGATACTATCTAAAATGAGATCTGTCTTTCCGTTATATGGCGGTTCCACATGTTTTTCAACATATTCCTCCCAGAAGAATGCTTCCTGTTCTATTAGGTCTTCTTCATCCATCAGGTCACGCTCCAGATAACGGAATACAAATTCGTCTTCATTATTCCCATACAGACATGCAATATAAGCTTTCTGCATGTTCATAACCGACAGATAATGTTTGACCTGAAGCACATAATTATCCGGAATTGCATCATCATCCCATTTCTTACTCGCATTATAATTACAGGTCTTACATTCCAGAATTCCGTATGTGCCATCGGAAAATGAAATAAAAAAATCCACATCTGCAAGCATGAACGGATACAATGGATGCCGGAACATTTTTCTTACCGGAAATACCTTCAGCCCTGTCTTTCTGACAAAAATTTCTGCGACAAGATCTTCCAGCCGATGTCCGACTTCCTTTGCAACCCAGTTACTTTCTTCTTCCTCCGGAATAGCAGGCAGGATACCCACCTTGTTGTTATATAGATCCCTGATTGTCGCAAATGGGGAGATTCCCATAATAGCCGCCACATCACTGCCACCAATTCCCTTTTTACGATAATCAAGCCATTCCTCTCTCGTAAGTCCTCTGATATCCACCACAATCTCCGGTTCATAATTCAAATTCAGTCCTGTCATTCTTTATTGCCTCCTTCTTATTTTTCTTCTCGCCTTACCATTTGATTGCTCCACCTACATCAAACTCTTTCCAGTCTAAAGCCAATGCACGAGTAATCTGTTCTTCCAGATTAATGATTGCTGCCCCCTGCATTCCTTCACAGGCTGCAAAGAACGATGCTTCGTTCATGGCAAAATAAAGGTCATGTGCCGCGCAGGATCCGTTTCCTTTCTGGAACTCGAACATTTCCGCCACATCATTGATCAACTTTTTTCGGATTCCCAGGCGTTTCATCAATAAACGAATACAATTCAGCGGATGACGGATTTCGATATCCATCAATTTTGTTATATCTGAAATTGCATCCTGATATCTGGAACAGAGCATTCTTAAATTTGCCAGAAACTGTGTCATATCAGCACCGCCGGTATGCGCCAGTTTAATTGGACTGCCAAGACTGATCGTCCTGCCACTGCTGGAACAAGTCAGCATCGGATACAGATTTGCTCCGCTTACTGCAACATCTGATGTAGTAAGCCTTACAGCGGGTGCAATGATATTATCGCTGATGCCATGATCACTTAAAGCATCCCTGTAAGTATCCAGAAGTTCCTGATTTCCCCCAAGTTCCCACATTGCGGAAACAATGGAATGATCGAACATTCCGGAACCTTCCACGTAACTGTTTCCCGGAAAATTGGTATTCAGAAACTGCATGGTCATTTCAAATACTGCCCTCATATCCAATATGCTGTAATCGTGGTGATCTCCGCCGTGAACTGCAGACACTTTTCCATCTGCAATCTTAATCAGAGCATCCCCTTTCGCTACCTTCAGGCAATAATTCACTACCTTCGCATAATTTGCTGTTTCCAGTTTTCTGAGCCCTGAACCAGAAATTCCTGCCCGATCCAGAATTGTCCGGATTGCACAGGTACGCACCGGTAGGTCTCACCCTTGATTTTTAAGGCCAATTGTGTATTGTTCTCAGTATCCTCCAGTATCTCTTCCCAATTCTTTCCTACTGTGTCCTTCATTTTACCTGCTTCCTGAATAGCCGGAACCAGTCGCAGTGTTCTTGTAGGCTTACGGATCCAGGAAGATTCTTTTGCTCTCTGTGCCAGAAATTCCAGCATCTCCTTTGGGTCTGCAAACGTCGTCTGATACGCATCTGCAAAAATTCTTGTTTCATTCATGTGTCTTTCCACCTTTCTTAAAATAAAATTTTATCCATAAACAGCTCAACGCTGGTTGTGGCTGCATCATCTGCCATTAAACAAATAAAAAAAGGAATGAAAAGAGTATTTCTCCATCCATTCCTAAATCTCTGGTATTGTACCTAATAAAACAAAAAGCATCACTACCGCAATACACATCGCATAGTGACACTTTATACAAACATAAACAGCTTATGCCAGACAGGAAGTTTTTCTCTGCCTGTTGATTCCGGGATTCGCACAATCCCAGAACTTCCCTACAAGGGAATGCATAAAAAATAAACTATATCTGTATAGTAGCACAATATATTGTTTGTGTCAATTCTATATATACTATATATTGTTTTCTGTAATAAAGACAATATGCTCACCCAGGAATTCTTTACATGTCTGTTTTACCTTTCCGTACTGTTCACTGTCTTTCTTAGCAGCTCCTGCACACAATGCAGAAAGGGGACATCCCTCACAGTTGTTCTGCAAGGCTTCTTTAATCCATTCAATTTCCTGTTCTGTTCCGATTACTTTCATCTGACTCACCTCTATTACATCATACCCCGAAATCACATAAGCAACACATTTTTTATCTTGCTTTTTACGTCTGTAACACGCCAAAAGCCCACCATTTTACTTGATGCAATGTATTGTATCCGTAAATTACGGTTAAAATCAATAATATTATTCTTTATATCTTTAATACACCTATTTTAATCCGTAATTTCACTTTCGTAAATAGTTTAAAATAAAGGAAAATGGAGGTGTGACAGATGGATGAAAAATTTATCGCAGAACGCATTACCGAACTGCGCATTAAAAAAGATGTTTCGGAATACCAGATGAGTCTTGATCTTGGTAAAAATAAAAGTTACATCCAGAATATCAGCTCCGGACGTTCTCTGCCTTCCATGAGCCAGTTCTATGAAATTTGCCGCTATTTTGAAATCACACCTCAGGAATTCTTTGATGAAAGGCTTCATGATCTGCCTCTGTATCAAAAAGCCAATGAATTATTAAAACAATTGGACGAAGACGATATGCTGGCCATCCTCTCTATTCTCAAACGATTAACTGAAAAACATTCTTAATGTCTTATCGGCTGCCTGTATTACGGCAGCTTTTTTTCTGCTTTTTTCCAATATTTAAAATTCTATGACTATTTCTAAGTAAATGGGTAAGACCCCAGTTGTACTTTGATAATTGCATACACCTCTCAGAAGATTGATATAGGTGCTGCAGATAGTGCTTACGTTTATTGCGTGCCTGCAGCTTTAAGATTACATAGTAACGCCTTCTACGTGGCCGGGAAGGGCATAGGAACTGGCTTTTGGGAGATTTACACCATTTTTCGTCAGGCTATTTTACAATAGTAAAATTACTCTAAACTTGATATAATAATGGACAGGTATTGAAGTTTTATCCTGTCCATAGAAAGGAGCAGAATGATTACAGTAACAAAAAGTGATTTGATAAAGTTAGGTTATGGTCCTTCTTTTTCAGCAGATATTATCCGGGAAGCGAAAAAGCTGATGATTGCCAAAGGCCATACTTATTATCAATCAAAGAAACTGGACAGGGTGCCAAAGGAAGCGGTTGAGGAATTATTGGGAATCACTTTGCCAGATACTGAAAACTAAGTGTACTTCTTGCATTAGAGAAGGAGTGTAACCATGGCAAAAGATCCAATCAAGAAAGCAACTAACGGAACCTATTATTTCAGGGCGAACTTAGGAAAACACCCTGTAACTGGGAAACAAATACAAAAATATCGCAGTGGATTTGCAACAAAGAAAGAGGCTCGGGCAGAATATTCAAAGCTTATTCTGTCTACACCAGATGAACTTACTGAAAAGAAAGAGGAAGTGACTTTTAAAAAATTTATTCAAGAGATTTATCTTCCCTGGTATAAAACCCAGGTAAAAGAAAGTACATACAAGAACAGATATGCTACCATTGAAAAACACTTTTCCTATTTCTATAAGATGAATACTGACAAAATTGAGCCAATTCATGTGCAAAACTGGCAATTAAAACTGGCAAAAAACTACAGCCCAAATTATGTAAGAATTATTCAGGGTATGCTTGCAATCGCATTTGACAGAGCTATTGTACTCGGACTTGCAAAGAAAAATCCAGCCCGAATGATCGGAAATGTCAAGAGCAGAAAACCCAAAATTGATTTCTGGACATTAGATGAATTCCAGAAAGTCATTTCTCTTCTGTATAAGGGCGATTACTATGAGCACTATCTGTTCATTTCATTCTGGTTATTATTTATGACTGGCATGAGGATTGGCGAAGCGGCAGCACTGCAATGGTCAGATATTGATTTCGAGACAGGCATTCTCAGCATCAACAAGAATCTTTACTACAAAACCATGACAGAATATAAGTTTGTGGAACCAAAAACACAGGCAGGTATCCGGGATATCGTTATAGATGATGATACGATTAAAGAACTAAAAGAATGGAAAGAAGTTCAACAGAAAGTTCTTACAAACTGCGATTTCGTAATGAGTTACAGCGGTATTCCCACCAGCAAGCATACATTGCCAAGAGCCCTGGAAAAGCTGGCCGAACTTGCTGGCGTTCACCGCATCAAAATCCATGCCTTGCGGCATTCCCATGCTTCCCTGTTAATCAGCATGGGAGAAAACCCATTAATCATCAAAGACCGTTTAGGACACGAAAAAATCCAAACGACTTTGGGAACCTATGGGCATTTATATCCAAACAGCAACTTTGAAGTAGCAAAGAAGCTGACAGGAAAACTTACCTATACACCTGCAACAAAAAGTGTGGCTGATTACACAAGCAATCAGTTCACAGCTGAGTATCATAAGCAGGTGAATTAAAAAATGCAATGAAAATGCAATTTTCAAAGGTCGAAGCCCGGAAGCCCCGTAAAATAAGGCTTTCTGGCCCACCGCCTACTATTCGAACTCAATCGTCCCAGGCGGCTTAGAGGTAATATCATACATCACTCGATTCACATGATCTACTTCATTCACGATCCGGCTGGTCACCTTATGCAGCACTTCCCACGGGATCTCCGCGGCCTCCGCCGTCATGAAGTCGATGGTGTTCACCGCTCTGAGGGCCACGGCGTAATCATAGGTTCTCTCATCCCCCATGACGCCGACGCTTCGCATATTCGTAAGTGCGGCGAAGTACTGGCCGACGCTTTTATCCAATCCGGCGTTCGCGATTTCTTCCCGGTAGATCGCGTCTGCGTCCTGCACCATCTTAACTTTTTCTTCCGTCACTTCTCCGACAATGCGGATGCCAAGTCCCGGGCCGGGGAACGGCTGGCGGAATACCAGGTGCTTAGGAATGCCAAGTTCCAGTCCGGCTTTCCTTACTTCGTCTTTGAACAGGTCGCGCAGCGGCTCAATGATTTCTTTGAAGTCTACGCAATCCGGCAGGCCTCCCACGTTGTGGTGGGACTTGATAACTGCGGATTCTCCGCCAAGCCCGCTTTCTACCACATCCGGGTAGATGGTTCCCTGCACCAGGAAGTCTACCGCTCCGATCTTCTTGGCTTCTTCTTCGAATACGCGGATGAACTCTTCCCCGATGATCTTACGTTTTGCCTCCGGCTCGGAGACTCCTGCCAGTTTCTCGTAGAAACGCAACTGGGCGTTGACACGGATGAAGTTCAAGTCATAATCGCCTTCTGATCCGAAGACGGCCTCTACCTCGTCTCCTTCATTTTTACGGAGAAGCCCGTGATCTACGAATACGCAGGTCAGCTGGTCTCCTACCGCCTTGGACAGCAAGACTGCTGCCACGGAGGAGTCGACACCGCCGGACAGGGCGCACAATACTTTGCCTTTGCCGACTTTCTCCCGGATCTGCCTGATGGATTCTTCCACGAAGGAATCCATCCTCCAGTCTCCGGCGCATCCGCATACGCCAAGCACGAAGTTGGACAGCATCTTCGTGCCTTCTGCAGTATGGAGCACTTCCGGATGGTACTGGATCGCGTATAATTTCTGCCCCGGGTTCTCGGCCGCGGCCACCGGGCAGTCTGCCGTGTGGGCGGTGATTTCGAATCCCGGCGCCACCTTGGAGATGTAGTCAAAATGGCTCATCCAGCAGATGGTCGGGGATGACACGCCTTCAAAGATTGGCGACTGGGGTTTATCTATGATGACTTCAGTCTTGCCATATTCCCTGACGTCAGCGCTTTCTACCTTGCCGCCCAGTACGTGCATCATCAGCTGGGCGCCGTAGCACAGTCCGAGGACTGGTATGCCAAGTTCAAATAATTCTTTCTTATATGTGGGCGAATCTGCCTCGTAGCAGCTGTTGGGCCCTCCGGTCAGGATGATCCCCTTGGGATTCATCTCTTTGATCTTCTCCAGGTCTGTCTTGTAGGAATAGATCTCGCAGTATACGTTGCATTCTCTAACACGTCTTGCTACCAGCTGGTTATACTGCCCACCAAAATCAATGACGATTACTAATTCTCTCTTCACAAGAATTCCTCCTAATTTGTCAATCTCGTACCTATTATATCCAAGTTTCACATATGTCTCTCAAAATCAGGTTCTATTATATGATAGAAGCCCCCTGTTGACAAGGGACTTCTTTTCATTTTACACGATCGCGCTTTTGCGCCAGGTTCCTTTGAAATACCGGATTACAAAGCACAGTGCCCTAAATACCCAGTCGATGACCATTGCCACCCATACACCGAACACGCCCAATCCCATGTATTTGCCCAGCACGTAGCTGAATGCGATACGGAAGATCCACATGGACAGTATGGAGATGTACATGCATGCCTTGGCATCTCCGGACGCACGGAAGGTAGCCGGCAGCGTAAAGGATATGGGCCAGATCAGGATCGCGCTGATTCCATGGAAATGGATGATCTGCTCGGTTGCCCTGGCTGTCACGTCTGACAGATTATAAGCCTTGATGATCAGCGGAAGGATGGAGAAAATGAAGAACACGGTCGCAGCCATGCATACATAGGTGATCACCATCAACTTCCGGTTGTAATATTTCACCTGCTCGTAGTCTCCTGCCCCTACGCATCTTGCGATTACCGTAGTAACTGCCAGGGATATTGCCATTCCAGGAAGTATCTGGAATAAGGCGATAGCGTTGCCCACGGCATTTGCCGCGATAGCGTAAGTTCCGAATGTGGATACCAGGCTTAATACCAGGATCTTGCCCAATTGGAACATGCTGTTCTCCAGGCCATTCGGCACGCCGATGCTCAGAATCTTCTTTACCATCTGCCAGTTGAACTTATAGCGGAAGGTGCGCTCGATATGTAGAAGCTGCTTCGGATTGCACAGCAGGGCAATGATGATAACCGCAGCCACCATCCTGGACACCAGGGTGGGGATGGCAACGCCTTCCGTCCCTCTGTGGAAACCGTAGATCAGGATCGCGTTTCCGCCAACATTGATGATATTCATGATGATGGATACTTGCATGGATACCTTGGAATTGCCCATAGCACGGAAGATTGCCGCGCCTCCATTATACAGGGCCATGAACGGGATGGATGCCGTCACGATCATCAGGTAGGTATTGGCATGTCCCATTACGTCAGCCTCGATCTTTCCGAAGATCCCGTGCAGGATGAAGTATTTGCCCGCATAGACCAATAAGGTGATCACAACCGAGCACAGGGTAATGAACCATATCAGTTGGGTAGCCGATTTGCAGGCTTCCTTTTGATTCTTCTGTCCCAGATACTGTCCGGCCACCACCGCGCCGCCGGTTGCAAGGGCGGCAAATACATTGATCAGCAGGACCATGATCTGATCTACCAGCGATACGCCGGAGACGGCTGCCTCGCCAACGCTCGCAATCATAATAGAATCCGCCATGCCAACAAGTACTGCTAGAAGCTGCTCGATGACCAGCGGAATAATTAATGCAAGCAGCGCCTTATTGTCGAATAAGTAGCTGCTTCTGTCAACTCTTTTTTTCATTTTCTTTAACATAATAAAAACTCCTCATCGTACATTATACGACAGGGAGTTTCATTACACAAGCATCAATTTGCTTATGCAGCGACATATTTTTCTATATCCTTCCAGAGGTCATCACATTCTTCTTCATAGACTTTCAACTCAATCTCATTCTGAAAACCGAGATTCATGAGTCCCAGCAGAGATTTCGCGTCGACGATATAACGGCCGCGCTTCATGTCCATGTCATAAGGATATTTCTCGACCTTTCTTACAAATTCTAATATATCGCTTGGATTTTGAAATACAACGATTCTTTTGCTCATAACAATCTCTCCTTTTCGTTATGAACATCTTAGCATAATTTCCCATCCCCTCAAGGTGGAAATTTTTTAAAAAAGTAGAAATTTTTAACGGTTTTTTCCGGTTTTTGCCTGTTTTTGTCCTTAACTGTTCTTCTTCCGGTACTCTGCCGGAAGCATCCCCACTTCATCCTTGAACACTTTGCTCATATACTTGGGATCCGAATATCCAACCATATCCGCGATCTGATTGAGCTTAAGCGTAGACTTTAGCAGCAGTTCCTTCACATTTTCAATGCGGTATTTACGGATCGTCTCGGTAAATGTCCTGCCGGTCTGCTTCTTAAACTGGGTGCTTAGGTATTCTTCGGACACATGCAGCTTGGCGGCCACTTCCTCCAGGGTGATGCCCTGGTTATAGTACTCCTGTATATGCTGTATGGCCTTCTGGACCAGCAGGCTTACGCCATCTTCCCCGACGTTTTTCAAGGACAGATTTTCAAAAAATGTAAGAAATGCTTCTTCGATATCCTGCCAGAATATCGCGTCGGATATGGACGTAATCATATTCTGCATAGACACGGATGATTCTAGTTTCCCTGATTCCTTTGCCATATGCAGCAGGCTCATCATATAGCGGCTGCATGCTTCTTTCATATCCTGGGGCGTGCACGCTCCCTCCCTGCAATATTCCCGGAACCGGCGCAGGCAGCTTAAGAACTCTTTCCGGTCGCTATCCGCCACTGCCTCCTTCGTCTGCACCTCGATGTCAATAGGGTACTTGATCGGATAGGTCTGGGTCGCGTCAATCAGCCTTTTGCTGATCAGCGTCCCTCTGTCAAAGAAAAGGTTCCACTCCAGCACGCTATCCATTTCCAGAACTGCTTCCCTTACGTTCAAGAGTCCCTGGCAGTTCCCCCAGACGCAGCTGAGCCGTCCCGATATCTGGCTTCCCAGCATCGGGACCACCGTCTTTTTAAAGTATTCTTTTACTTTATCCTGGTCTTCCAGCTGGTACAGGATGACGACGATCGCGCCCTTTTCCTGGAATTCGATAACATAGACATGGAATTCATTACTGTGAATGCCTACTTCTTCCATCGTCCGGCGGACGCTCTCATGATATCGGTCATAATTATCGCTTAATCCAATGCCAAATATAGCGATCTGCTCGTCCCCACGGATTCCATACCGCTCGGTAATCATGTCCGCCAGTTTCCCGTCTTCATCCAGCTGGCCTGTTATGGCGTTCAGAAAGATATATTCCAGGCTGAACAGCTGCTCCTTGCTCTGTTCTTTGGAAATATTCGCCTCCGCCTGTTCCAGGGCCTTCTTCAGTTCCGCGATCTTGATCGGCTTCAGCAGATAGTTCTCGATTCCCAGTTCAATGGCCCTCTGCGCATATGCAAAATCCGAATAGGCGCTCAGGACGATGGCCTTGCACTCTATGCCTTCCTCTCGCACGATGGAGAGCATGGTAAGCCCATCCATATCCGGCATGCGAATGTCCAGGATTACCAGGTCCGGGTTCTCCTGGCGGATCAGTTCCAGCCCTTTTTTGCCGTTCTCTGCCTTTCCTACCAGTTCATAATTCTCGTTAATCTTCTTCAGGATCTTACTCATGCCTTCCCGGATCGGCGCTTCATCTTCTATTACCGCAATTCTCATTGGCCCTCCTCCTTTCTGCCTTCTGCGTCTGCCTGCCTATGAGGGCTGACTACAGGGATAAACAGATGCACCTTCGTGTACTTGCCCAGCGCGCTCTCAAAATATAGGTCCGCCTGATCTCCATAATATAGGTTCAGCCGCTTTCTCACGTTGATGATTCCCATATGCTCTCCGGAATCTATATCATTTTTGCTGTCATTAAGCCTCTGTAAGACATCTTCCGAAATTCCGCGGCCATTGTCCTTTACGATGATGTGCATCTGGCCTCCTGCCGATCTCATGGTAATCCCCAGTTTCAGCTCGCCTTCTTTCTGCTTCAGGCCGTGCCGGATCGCATTCTCTACGAATGGCTGCAGAAGCAGCTTGTGGATTCTGTATCCATATAGTTCTTCCGGCACCTTTACTTCTACCTGGAGTTCTCTTCCAAGCTTCGCCTTCTGAAGCAGGATGTACATTGCAAGCCAGTGCAGTTCCTGTTCAATCGAAGTCTCTGCCCCTGCATTCTTAACCGTATATCTTAAGATATCCGCTAATGCTCCTAGCATCTCGCTGATTTCGAACTCTCCCAGTTCAATGGCCTTCCAGTTGATGGTATCCAGCGTATTATAAAGGAAATGCGGGTCTATCTGGGCTTCCAGTGCGGATAGTTCCGCGTTTTTCTGCTCCACTACCGCCGCCTTTACCTGCTCGATCAGGCTGTCGATATGGCCCACCATTTCATTGAATCCCGAACTGATCTTGCGCACCTCCACCGTCATATTCTCGGTAACAGGTACCCGCGCCTGGAAATTTCCCCGCTCCGCCTCGCTCATGGCCTCCGCTATCTGGTCGATCTCCTTAAGGTACGGCCTGGTCAAAGAATATGTCAGCGCCATCAGTAGTAGGATCGCGCCCACTGCTATGAATATCCAGAACAGGATCTGCTCTTTTAAAGTCTGATGGTATAGCCTTAGGGACTGGGCATTGCAGATGGTAAATCCGCTCATTTCGTTCATCTTCCTGGTGTAGAGGAATTTCTCATCCTTTGCCGCATCCAGTTTCTTTCCAAATTCTCCATCCTTGTATGCTGCTATGATCTTCCCCTTCTGAAGGAGGTAGATGCCGGCGTTCTCCCCAGCATCCAGAACCGGCTCCAGCACATCCGTATTGATGCTTAGAATCACGGTCCCTATGGACTTATGGATATCCCGGTAGTCTACGAATTCCCGGATGATCTGGAACATATAGATCTTATCATTCCCCGACTCTATGGGCTGTCCCATCCCCCGGTACAAGGCTCCCTTTACCACCTCGGGCGCTCTTATCTTGTCCGCCCAGCTGCTGTTTACGGAGGAGGCTGATAGCCGGTCATAAAAGATGACCTGATTTTCCTCTGTAATAATAGTAATTCCCTCTATTCCGTCATTTCGGTTACAGATATGGCTTAATTCATGGCGTATCCTGCTGCTGTTTACTTCCAGGGTATCCTTCTTCTGATTGATATCTTCCACGATTCCAATGATCTCATCATCCGTGCACAAGTCGTACAAAAGCGTATCGTACTTATCCAGTATCATATCCAGGCTCTGGTCCGCCCGGTTCAGATTGTTGTCGATCTGCATCTGCATATTCTCGTTCAGGCTGCTGCGCAGCCTGTATTGGGATATCAGGGCAAACAGGACGATGGGGATTCCGGTAGCCAGTATGAAGATTGGCAGCAGGCGTCTTCTAAGCGTCATCTCTCTTCTCATTGGCCGCCCTCCCTGATCTTCTGTATGCTATCCGCCGCTTCCTCTAATATGATGCGCTCATCTTCCTCGCCGATAATAGACTGCTCAAGGGCAGACACTACCGTTCTCGTAATATCTGGCCATTGATAGGTAAATTCTCTGGTTCTTGCGTAGGAAAGCATTCCGATGAATTTATGCAGAACCGCGTCTTCCTGAAACTGATCATCTAAAATGTCCTTTCTGGCCGCCATATAGCCCAAATCATCCATATATCCTGCCATCCTGTCCTTGTCGCTTATGTAGTTCAGGAATTCAATTGCAGCGTCCTTTCCTTTGCCGTCCGTCACTCCGAAGATCTCTCCCCCGAGAACCGTCACCTTATCGGAAATGGACGGGATATCCGTAACATCAAACGCAAGATCGGGATTGATCTTGCGGATATACTCTACCTGCATAGGATTGCCGATCATCATGGCGATATTGCCTTTAGCAAACTGCTGGGCAAGGTCCTTATGGGTCAGGCTGATGCTCTGCCGGCTTACGACGCCATCTTCGGTAAGATCCCGGAACAGTTGGAACGCATAGGCGCTCTTACGGGAATTCAGGCAGTCCACATCCCCGCCCATAGACCACAGCACCGGAAGGAACGAATACATGCTCTCTTCACTCTCCAGAGCCGGCTGGGCATACCCATAGACTCCATCTGCTGTCAGCGCCTTTGCCGTATCGTAGAATTCCTGCCACGTAGCCGGCGGATTTAATCCGCGCTTTGCCAGCATTTCTTCATTATAGAATAAGGCGACACAGTTCACTCCAAATGGAAGCCCTTTGATCCGCCCTTCTTCCTCGCATGGCGCCAATGCCTCCGGCAGATAGTCCTCAAGCCCTTCGATCTCATCCGTCAGATCCGCAAAAGGCTGCGTATGCTGGAAGAATTGGAAGTCTGCCGAATCTACCAGCGCAATATCCGGCATGGTTCCCTCATACATGCTAAGCGCAAGTTCCTTTTTAAAATCCGCGTCTGGTATATATCTGGTGGTCACCTCTATCTCATCCTGGGAATGATTGAATTCATCAATCAGATCCCCCAGCACCTTCTGCTGGTAAGCCATATCCCAGTAATACCATAGTTCTATCTGCTGCTTCTTACTCTGCTTTATCTCTTCTTCCTTCCCGCAGCCGCCAAGGCCGGCCGCCGCCAGGGATACTGCCAGCATCGCCGCCAATGCCGCAGACAGGAATCTTATCTTGTCCCTCAAGGCTTTTCCTCCTGTAGTGTTGCTATCACTAATAGTAGTCCCTACATTTTAACATATTGGCCGCCTGCGGACAAATTTTTTCCTGGCATTGCTTCTTCCGCGCTTATAGCAGGGCAGAAAAAAAGAAGGAGATTTGCGCAATCTCCCACTCCTTCTCAGATACTCGTTCCGACTGCATCCTGCCCATGCTGATGCAGATACTTCTCTCTGGTAGCCATGCCCCCGCGGATATGCCGTTCCGACTTATTCATGTCCAACACCTTGCGCGCCTGTGCGGCCAGAGACGGATTGATCTTCAATAAGCGTTCCGTTACATCCTTATGTATGGTAGACTTGCTAACGCCGAACGCCTTGGCTGTCTGCCTTACAGTGGCTTTGTGCTCAATGATATAATATGCTATTTCTACTGCCCTCTCCTCAATATAATCCTTCATATTAATAACCCCTGCATAGTTTGTTTTTTACAATCTATGCAGGGGCCAGAAAGCTTATTCGCAATTTAGAGTATCTGTTTAATCTTCTCACTGCCGGAATCAATTGATAATTACTTATTACATTTCGATATTCTATTTTCCGGTATTGTAATCATGCCGCACGATATAGCGTCACCCCTTCTCGACTAACATTTTTATAAAATGGATAAGATTCCTGCCATTTTAAAAATAGTTCCTTGCTTTTTGCGATCGGCTTAATGTCTACGTCATGCTCCATATTGAAGTCAAATGTTATCTCTGACAACTGATGTCGATATCTCTTAAGTTCCATCTCATCCAGATTAAGAAGAATCATAATGTCAACATCCGAAAATTTATCATAATCTCCTCGAGCATAAGAGCCATATAAAATAACTGCATTTAAATGATTTCCATATATAAATCGCAACAATTCTGTATATTGTAATAGTATTTTTTTCATCGTTATTGACATCAATCTTCCTCCCTTCTGTCCTTTTTCTAAGTATATTCCATCTTGTTAAATATAAAAAGGAAATTTTGTTTTATCTTTTTCCATTCTACTTCTGGACTAAACAGATTTACGGACATTCGTCACAAAAAGTACGACAAATGTATTGGCAAAAAACTACTCTTCCGCCGCCGGTTCCCTAGACTCTCTCGCTTCCGCCGCTCCCCGCTTCTTCGCGTAGATCACCTTGCATCCGGTATCCGCGCACTGGTCCATGATCATCTTGGTTTCCTTGGATCTCTGCGCGCCGGCATCCGTAATGATAGAATCAATGTCTCCCATGTTGCATACCACGAATGGGCCGCATTTCCCGATCTTGGTATGATCGATCAGCACGAAACACTCGCTGGACCGGCTGATAAGCTGCTGCTTGGCATCGCTTTCTTCCATCGTCACATCCGTCAGGCCCTGTTCATAGGTAAATCCATGGGATGAGATAAAGCACTTGTTGATGGAAAGATGATCGAGCACATCCGGCAGAAAGGTTCCTACGATAGCCAGCGAACGCTTTCTCAGCATCCCGCCGCACAGAATCACATCCACCGACTTGGAAGACGCGAACTGCAGCGCTACGCTGATGCTGGTCGTCACCACGATGATCTTCCGGTTCTGCAGATAACTGCACATGTGAAGGGTCGTGGTGCTGGGGTCGATGGCAATCACATCCCCGTCCTTTACATAGCTGGCAGCCACCCGTGCAATTGCCCGCTTCTCATCGATCTGCTTGTTAAATCGCTCCTCGATCGTCACATCGCAGTATGGGCGAAGAATCGAGGATGTCTTTAATGCTTCTTCCTCCCCGCCTTGTTCTTTTTTATCCACGGCCTTTACGCCGCCATATACCCGCAGTGCATCGCCTGATTTTTCAAGTTGAAGAATATCCCGGTAGATTGTCATCTGCGAGACATTGAAATCCTTGGCCAGCTCATTGATTGTCATGCAATCATTTTTGTTCAATCTTTCCAGGATTCTCTTCTGCCTCGTATAAGGCAATTCTTTCATTTCTTTCATAGATTATACTCCTTTTCCCTGCACATTAGGTATGATCGGGCTCTCTACTTCCCCTGTCCGTAGTGATTCGCAACAAAGTCCTTCATAAATGCGACTTTATCGTCAGCAATCGGTTCCGGTTTTCCAATGGTACGGGCCGCGGTATAGATCTTAGCCGTCATTTCCAGCACGGTACACACCCGGAAAGCCGTATCCATGTCAGTTCCTACGCAGACAGCCCCGTGATTTGCCATCAGGCATGCCGCGCCATCTCCCAGCGCTTCGATCACGTTCGCCGCCAGTTCATCTGATCCCGGAAGCGCGTATTTGGCGCACTTCACCGTGCCCCCCAGAAGCTGTGCTGCCTCATCTATGACGGGAGGAATATCCTCGTGCAGACAGGCAAACACCTGAGAATCCACAGGATGCGTATGAATCACCGCGTTCACATCTTCTCTTGCGTTCATAATACCTATATGCATTCCATATTCAATCGTCGGCTTGCAGGTTCCCTCTACAATTTCCATATCCCTGTTCATCACGACGATGTCTTCCGTCCTTATTATATCATAAGGCATGCCCGATGGGGTCAAATAATATAATCCGTTCTCCGGATTTCTCACGCTGATATTGCCCCACGTCTCCACTGTCAGCCCTGAATGCAGCATCTTTTTTCCGCATTCAACCAAATACTCTTTATAGTCCATGTTAAATCCTCCATTTTCTTATTTACTTATTTTGCCGGCTCATAACGCTTAACTTTAAGGGATGAGACGACGATTTCCCGAAGCCGGTCATAGGAATACTCGGGATGGAAATACGCGATCTGTACCACTGCGTTTCCAATGGACGCGCATTCCATATCGCAGGCCACCACCGGCATCTGGATCTGGTCGGCGCAGCGCTGGTTAATCATCGCATTCTTAGAGCCTCCGCCTACTATATATACCTCGCCATATGAATCCCCGGTGCATTCCCTCACCGTATCCAGCACCTGGGCATAACTCTCTCCCAGAGATATGTAGGTAGATGCCAGAATCTCCGGCCACTCATGGGTACCGTTTGCTGCTTCCGGATGGATCATGCTTTGAATCTCCCTCACCATCTTTCTAGGGTTGAACAGGCGGTCGTCATTCACATCGAATATCTCCACCTTGCCTGTCCACTGATCCGCAAGGGCCGTGAACGCTCCCCAGTCCATCTGCACTTTTGTTTCTGCCTCATATTCCTCCTTCAGCCGCTGCACAAGGAACATGCCTGCGGAATTGCGAAGGAGAGTGGTTCGCCCAAAAGCGCCTATCTCGTTGGTCAGTTTTGCATTCAATACCTTCTCGTTCACGATCGGTCCGGCGCACTGCGCTCCGATCAGCGCCCATGTTCCCGAACTTACAAAGAGGTAGTCCTCTTCCCGGCTCGGAATCGCCATCACCGCGCTGGCCGTATCATGGGACGGCACGCACACGAATGGAATGTCGTAGGAGATTCCCAGTTCTTTAAGAATCTCTTTCTTGATATTCCCTACAAATTTGCCATGCCCGCCGATCTCGCAGAACAGTTCTGGCGACACGCCCGCATAATTGCACTGTTCTTGACTGATCTTTAAGGTGCGCACATCCAGCATCTGGGATGTGGACAGCTCGCTGGGTTCATTCATCATCCGCCCAGTGAACAGATACACGAAGATATCCGGCACCAGCAGGATCTTCCTTGCCCGCTCCATCGCCTCCGGCATATAGTTCTGCATGCCTTTCAGCATGTACACGCTGTTGATCTTATCGCAGAGGATTCCCGTGCGGTAGAACATTTCCCGCTGCTCCTCCTCCGTCTGGGCGCCCATCTGGGTGGCACCAATGGTATTCCGGTAGCAAAGCGCCTCCTGGACAAACTGCTCCTTGTCATCCAGCAAAAGGAAGTCGATTCCCCAGGTACAGACGCCCACCGAGTCAATCTTTCCTCTTTCCGCTGCCAAGGCCACGCCCCGCTTCATGGTATTGAAAATCTCCATCATATCCCAATAGAACAGCCCGTCTTTTTCAATAATCCGGTTCGGCTCTTTGAGGATGACTTCACTTTCCACCTTCCCTCCGTCAAACTGACAGAGGATCGTCCGAATACTGCTGTTCCCACAGTCAAATGCCAGAAGATTCAATTTTTCTGCCATATCTACGCACACTCCTTTCGTGTGCGGACCGCTACCGAGAAGAGGAGGATTACGCCGTAAAGCGCAATTACGATATAGGAGTTCACACGTAAAATGTTAAGTCCTGTGGCCATACATTGGAACAATAGGACTGCCCAGAGTATGCCGGTCACTTTTCCTTTCCCTCCGTTGGGATCCACGCCGCCAAGCACCGCGATCAGGATCGCTCGCATCAGGTAATTTCCCGCTGCTCCCGCGGACGCGGAATTAAGCCGCGCTGCCATGACGATCGCCGCAATTCCGACGTATATGCCGGACACGACATGCGTCTTGATCAGAAGCGTCATCTCGTTGATTCCGGAATACTGGGCAGACACCTTGTTGGAGCCATACATCTGCAGCCGGATTCCAAAGGATGTCTTCTGCATCACTACAATCAGCACTGCGGATACGATTACAAAAATGATAAACTGAACCGGAATGATCTCAAGCACATATCCGTTTCCGATAAATTTGAAAGAATCCGGGTAGCCGGACAAGGTTCCTCCCTTGGTAATGCCAAGCGCGATTCCAGTCAGCACCATCTGCATGCCCAGGGTCACCAGCATGGCGGGAATCTGGAATTTTGCCACGATCACGCCATTGATCAGCCCTACCAGCATGCAGACCAGCATGCAGATCAGCATTGCCACCAGAACATGGGCTATGCCTGTCTCCCCTTTTTCAGCATGGGCATTCATGTACATGGACATGAGGATGGATGCCAGATTCGCGGATGCGATGATCGACAGGTCGATGCCTCCCACCAGCATAGGCAGCATCATCGCCATCGTGAACAGTCCAATCTCTGGAATCTGCTTCATGATGGATGAGAAGGAATTCGCAGATAGGAAGGATGGATTCAGGACACTGAAGAAGATGACCAGAATCACCATCAGGACGATCAGCATCGTACTGTCCCCGCCGCGTTTCGCAAGAGACTTTACATCATACTTTTTCATAGTCCTATCCCTCCCTTCTCTTTGCCGATATCATTCTCCAGCCAGTCACGCAGAAACTGATCAGGATGACTGATCCGATGACCAGATCCTTCCAGTAGCTGGATACGCCTACAAGAATCATGCCGTTACTCAGAAGCGCCACCAATATGATGCCAAGCAGCGTGCCTGATACGCTTCCTTTTCCTCCTGAGAGCGATACCCCGCCCAGGACTACCATGGCCAGGACATCCATCTCATTGCCATAAAGCGCCTCAATGGATGCCTGCTGGGAGAGATAACAATTAATCAGCGCTCCGATGGCTGCCATCGCGCCCGCGAATCCATACACAAACATGTGCACCTGCAGCACGCTGATTCCGCACCGTTTTGCCGCCTCCATATTGCCGCCCACGGCGTACACTCTCCGTCCCATTTTTGTCTTTTTAAGAATAAACCAGGCAATTACCATAACTGCCGCAAGCGTTCCCACGGAAACCGCGAATAAAGAGGATTCCACCTTCTTTGAGAACCACTCCGGGAAGCCATGCAGTCGGACGCCGCTGGTCACCTTCATCATCACGCCATAGATCACGTTCATCGTCCCGATCGTAATGATCAACGTAGGGGCCTTCAGCCTGTTTACCAGTACCGCGTTGATAAACCCTAACAAGGTGCCGGTCACGATGGCGATCAGATAGATCATCACAAAGTTGCCGCCTCTGTGGATCATATACAGCGCGGATAGGTACTGGGCCACCGCGCCTACCGCCATGAAGGAAATGTCGATTCCTCCAGAGATGATCACGAACAGGCATCCCACCGCAATCACCCCGTAGGCGGAGTAGTTTGTCATTAAGTCTAAAATATTTCCTAATTGAATAGATTTCCCCTTGGTAGCCGCCGCCAGGCCGATAATCAGCACGACTATGACGCACAGCACCATAAATTCATAACTCTTTGAAATCTTTTTTACTGCTTTATTATTCATCAAGCACCTCCTGGCTAAATTCACTCTCTGTGATGGCGCTGCAATCCAATTCCTTTATGATCTTACCCTTATGCATCACAAGCGCGCGGGGGCAGTTGTAATAGACTTCCGCCGCCTCGTCAGAGATAAGGATGATACTCATTCCTTTCGCCGACAAATCCCGGATCAACTCGTATATCGTGTTTTTGGCAGCAATGTCAATCCCGTTCGTGGGCTGATCAAGAATCAGAACCTCCGGCTCTGTAGACAGCCACTTGGAGATTACGATCTTCTGCTGGTTTCCGCCGGACATGGCTGATGCGTTAATCTCCGGCTTCGCGCTCTTGATATGTAGCTCATCAATCCAGTTTTGAGTGATAGAGGTGCATTTTTTCTTGTCCAGAATCCCTATCTTATTTTTCAGTTTCTGTATAATTGAAATAATCGTATTATTCTCAACGCTCTGGTTCAGCACAAGCCCCTGGAGAAGACGATCCTCCGGGACGTATGCGATCCTGCTTGCGATCGCGTCGCGGTTGCTCTTAAACTTCACTTCCTTGCCATGCAGGAGAATCCTTCCGGAATCCGGCGGATTCATCCCGAAGATGGAACTGGCAAGTTCCGTTCTTCCGGCTCCCAGAAGTCCGATGATCCCAACAATCTCGCCCTTCTTGACTGAGAACGAGACATCCTCATACTGTCTTGCACGGCTTAAGCGCTCTACCTCCAGTACCGTCTCTTCCTCATGCTCTGTAAATTTCTGCTGATACGTAATCTGCTGCCCGCTGATCAGTTGCGCAAGTTTTTCTTCCTTTACGTCTGTGTTCTCGAATGTAGATATGATGCATCCGTCGCGCATGACCGTGATCCGCTCGGCAATCTCGATAATCTCGTCCAGCTTGTGGCTGACAAACAGAATCGTCAGTCCCTTAGCCTGAAGGCTTTTGATAATCGTAAAGAGCACATTCACTTCTTTACGCGTCAAGGATGAAGTCGGCTCATCCATGATCAGCAGTTTCGCATTGGTCGCCAGCGCCCTGGCAATCGCCACCAGCTGCCGGTCCGCTATGGACAGTTCTTCCACCAGCACATCCAGATCCAGCTGAATCTTCATCCGGTCCAGAACCTCCTGCGCCTTCTTATACATCCTGGACCAGTTCACGCCTTTTACAGCGCTGTCCACGTGCTGGTCAAACGCGATATTTTCCGCCACTGTCAGGTTTGGAAAGATGCTCAAGTCCTGGTATATCACGCGCACGCCTGCCGCCATCGCCTGCCGCGCCAGGCCGCCTGTCGATTTCTTTCCGTCCAGGATAACCTCGCTGCCGGGATCTACGCCAATGACACCGGAGATTACTTTGATCATCGTGGACTTCCCGCATCCATTCTGGCCGATCAGGCAGTGGATCTCCCCTTGATTCAGAGAGAAATCCACGTCCTTAAGTGCATGAACGCCTCCATAGTGCTTGTTCACTTTTTTCAGTTCAATTATTTTTTCCATGTCATCCCTCTTTTTGCAAAAAGGAGTGGAAGCGGTGTTCCGCAACCACTCCCTTAGTTCTAGAAAGTGCAGTCTCTGTCTTAGAATCCAAAACTCTCCCAATTGTCTGCCGTGATCGTAATCGGATTGTCAATCCACAAATTCGTTCCATCCAGATCGATGTCTCCCATGTCTGGAATAGAGAAGGAATCGTCGATCTTCTTCCCGTCAAGAATTGTCTTTGCTATGTAGCAGGAAGCATATCCGGAATCAGCTGGATTCCAGAGGAAGCCTGCTTTGATCGCGCCACTCTCAAGATACTGTGATCCTTCGCTTGGAATGATATTTCCAACTACTGTTACATCATCAATCTTATCTTCCTCCGTCAGAGCTTCTGCCGCTCCGATCGGTCCCTGGGAGCCAAAGCCAATAATACAGTTGAGATCGCTGTAGGTCTTCAGAAGGTCCAGCGTCGTCTCGCGGGCGAGGGCCGCATCTTCTCCACATGCGATTCTGTCCGTACAAAGACTCATATCTGGATACTTATCGGCAAGGTACTCTTCCACATGGTCTGCCCACGCATTGTGAAGCGGCACGGTAAGGCTTCCAACATAGAGCGCATACTGGCCGGATCCGCCACAGTTCTTAGCTGCTTCCTCGGCAACCAGTTCCGCGAACATATCGTTGATGATCATCTCTACGTCCCAATCTGCACCAGCCTGATCCGGAGATTCGGTTGTGACAACGGTAATACCTTTATCTTGTGCTGACTGAAGTACGCTCTCCAGCACGGTTGCGTCATTCGGCACTACGCAGATGGCATCAACACCTGAATTGATCAAATCCTCAATAATGTTAACCTGCTCCGCCGCATCTGCCGAAGACGGGCCTGTCACATACGCATTTACGCCAAACTCGTCTGCAAATTTCTTCACGCCTTCCTCAAATACACTAAAGTAGTCGATCCCGACAACCTTTACGACAACCGCAATCTCATAGTCGCTGTCGGAACTTTTCTTTGCTTCTTTATCCGTTGACTTCTCTTCTCCGGAGCTGCTGCAGGCCGCAAGGCTTAACAGCATCGTCAAGGCAATCAGCACAGATATAAATTTTTTCATTCTTTTTCCTCCTTTTGTAATTGGCATGTACAACAATCGAATCTTTAGCGCTAACATATCCGTTGCTATCTGTTCTCAGAATACAACATATTTTAACATATGTCAACAAATTTTAACGTAATACATTAACATTTTTTCACATTTTTAATAAAAAGCATTCGTTTTAACATGCCAATTTGTTAAATAATGTTAATCTCTTGATTTTTCTTAACAAAACAGGCATGCTGCCTTTCGCAACATGCCTGTTTCCATAATTTTTTGTTTTAATAATTGGGACGTATCATTTATATATCCAGCGCTGCCATATAGCCTTCCTCGATGGCATTCAGCGCGTTGCCCGGCTTCAGGGCGTCTCCTACATACACGACTTCTTTTACGCTGTCTTCCAGCGTGCCTTTTAATTCCAGATTAGCGCGCATGCCCACAGCAGTTACGATCTTATCGAATGGCCCGAGAACCTTCTCTTCTTCTCCTGCCTTCACCGTAATCGTCCGGTCTTCGTTGATGGTCTGTACCGCCGTCCCCGCGTGGATATCCACATGGTGGTCTTCAAAGGACTGCAGCAGGAAGCGTTTCATATTGTCCGGCTCTTCCCCCACGATCTGCGCAAGCATCTCGATGATCGTAACCTGATTGCCGTGGGTCGCAAGGAAATTGGCCGTCTCGCCTCCCACAAGCCCTCCTCCGATAACCGCGATATTGCCGTCTGCCTGAATCTTGCCTCTTAGCAGGTCAACCGCGCTGACTACGAATTCCTGATCTTTTCCCGGGAACGGCGGCACGAAAGGATGGCTTCCCGTCGCGACGACTACCGTGTCCGGCTTTTCTTCTTCCACGATCGCTTTTGTCAGTTCCGTCTGATAGCGGACTTCGACTCCCAGCTTCTCCAACTGGGTCTTCTGCCACACGACAAAGGAAGATATCTCCCCTTTCCACGGCGGAACAGCAGCCGTCCCGTACATGCCGCCTAAGCGGTCTTCTTTTTCAAATACGGTTACCTTGTGGCCTCTCTTGGCCAGAACGATGGCCGCTTCCGCGCCGGAGGGGCCGCCACCTGCCACGAAGATGTTCTTCTTTACCTGCGCCGGGGTAATCTTTACTTCATCTTCTCTTACCGTCCTTGGATTCAGCGTGCATTGTCCATGGCAGCCGCTGTCTATCTTGGACGTACAGCCCTGAAGGCATGCCATGCACTGGATGATGTCTTCAAAGCGACCACTGAGCGCTTTTTCCGGCATATGAGGATCCGCCAGGGAAGCGCGCCCCATATAGCATGCATCTGCCTTGCCGCTTCGGATGATTCCCTCCGCTACCAGCGGATCATTGACACGCCCCACCGTGGTCACCGGAATCTCTACCACCTTTTTGATCTCCGCCGCATAATCCGCAATCCAGCCATGCCCCATCACTGACGGAGGCACCTGCATATACCAGGTCTCATAGACGCCGACGGACACGTTAAGCGAATGGATCCCCGCTTCTTCCAGCATGATCGCCATGGCCTTGGTATCCTCAATATTGGTTCCGCCCGGCGCGCATTCTTCGCCTGAGATCTTATAGTCAATGCCAAAGTCCTCTCCGCACTTCTTACGGATATTTTGGATGATCTCCACAGGAAAGCGCATGCGGTTTACCAGATTGCCGCCATATTTATCGATTCTCTTATTTGAATAGGCAGAAGCAAATTCACAGACAAGATAGCCATGGCCTCCATGAATCTGTACGCCGTCGAATCCGGCCTTCTTCGCCCGAAGCGCGGCATCGCCAAACTTTTCCACCATCTCTTCTACTTCCTGCGTCGTCATCTCGTGAGGCAATGCCTTCTTCACCGGACATGGGATTGCGGACGGCGTCCACACCTGCTGTCCTATGATCCATTCTTCTGTCTGGCGTCCGCCGTGGAATATCTGTGCATAGATCTTGGCTCCTGCCGCATGCACGCGCTCCGTCAGTTCCTTGTGGGACGCAATCTGGTAATCAGCCCACAGGCCCGGCAGATACTGATAGGTCCTTCCGGAAGGATCCACCGCATAATCCTCCGTTACGATCAATCCCCAGCCTCCTTTCGCCTTTTCCTCATGGTACGCAATATATTTTTCAGTTGCCGTACCATCTTCGTTGCAACAGTTCATAACCATCGGGGACACGATGAATCGGTTCTTAATTTCTACCGGTCCGAACTTGATTGGTGTTGCCATCATTTTTAATGCTGCCATATGTATCTTCCTCCTATATCCTATCATAATTGAAAAGTATTTGTTTCTATTTGCACTATTTACTTATTACGCCCTGGCTTCCCGCTCTGCCCGATCCTGGCTTAGCATCTCATCCACGGTCTTCCCCTCTACCTTCGCCAATACCGCATTCGTCAGCTTCCTGCATGGCGCAAGGAATACCTGGACAATCGGTCCTGTAAGGAATGCCGTTACCAGCGTTCCGATGCCCAGCACTCCGCCCAGAAGGAATCCCACGACTGTAAACATAATATCCGTCACGATCCGGATCCAGCGGAACTCTATCTTCTTGCGCTTATTGATCGCGTCCGATACGATTAATGAGAACAGGTCATTGGGGCCGCTTCCCGCATCGGTCATGATCACCACTGCTTTTCCCAGCGCGATGATGACGCAGCCGACTACCATGGCCCCAATCCGTATTGCCATCGGCGACTGGGCGCTTAGCTTGCCATCCAGAAGCCACATGTACAGATCGATCTGCCATCCACCGCAAAATGCGCAGATCAGCGTTCCCGGCTTTACATAGCCCTTGGTAAATAACGCCATCAGCACCATCATTACCGTCAGGATGATCACCTGGCAGGTCCCAATGGACAACCCCGCAACATTCGATACGCCCTGGACGAAGATGGTAAAGGTGTCTGTTCCCATCTCGGCAAGCACAAAGAGGACTACGCCAAAATGTGCGATAAACAGCCCAATGATCAGAAGGACCAGCCTGACTGCCCAGTTTTTTACACTCCTTTTGCTGGCATCTGACGCAAATGTAATTGTATCGCTCATACTCTCTTCCTCCCTGTCTATTTCTTCTCATCCCAGTCCGGATATAAGATTACCTCCAAAGCGCTGCCGTCTCTCATGGCCTTTAGTCCAATGTCAAAGTCTTTAAGCGCCAGACGGTGGGTAATCAGCTGCTGCAAGTCGATCAATCCGCTTTCCATGAGTTCCACGGTTGCTGGAAGGGTATTCAGCCCGATAAAGCTTCCATAGATCTCTATCTCGTTTCTTACGATCTTGAACTGGTCTACCTCGGGCTTCTTAGAACTATCCATGCCAAAGAGCACGATCTTTCCTTTTGGACGCACGCAGTCCACGGCTTCCTGGATCAGCGTTCCTACAGCCTCGGCTACTACATCGATTCCATGTCCATCCGTCTCTTTCAGGATCTCTTCCACCAGATCTACTTCCTGCGGATTGATGACTCTGTCTGCGCCTGCCTTAAGCGCGTATTCCCCTCTCTTTGGATTTGGCTCGGATACGATGATCTTTCCGGCGCCATTGGCTTTCAGAAGCATCGTAAAATATAATCCGATCGGGCCTGCCCCGAGCACCAGCACGCTTTCTCCCGGCAGCAGCCTGATCTTATTGACCGCGCTGACAACGCAGGTGAGCGGTTCCGCGAATATCGCCGTCTCTGCCGGAAGTTCCTGGGATATCTTCACGCACATCTTGCAGGGAGCCACCGCATATTCCCCGAATCCCCCATTGTCTGTAATCCCAAGGACATACACATTCTCGCACATGTTAAAATTCCCCTTCTTGCACTGGTAGCACTCCCCGCAGAACACATTCGGATCCAGCACCACCCTGTCTCCGGGCTTTATAGTCGTCACCGCGCTGCCTACTTCCTCCACACGCCCGACAAATTCATGGCCTTGCACGATCCCCTGGTTCGCCGGATAGGATGGCGGCGTTGACAGTATATGTACATCCGTCCCGCAGATGCTGGCAGCCTCGATCTTCATCAGCACGTCATTTGGTCCCTGTATTTTCGGTTTTGGAACCTTCGTATAGGTAGTCTCCCCAACTCCTGAAAACACAATCGCATTCATCATTTCTTCCATTTCTTAATTGTCTCCTTTCAATGCTCGTTAATTGTTTATCATTTGATGTTGTCGCCATTCTATCATACAAATTTTGTATTTTCAATATATTTGTCGTATTTTATGTATGCTAAAATCAATATTTGTCTAGTTTAAACATTTAATTTGTATGTTTTTTATTGACTATATACATACATATTATAGAATTGGCAATTGTTTTTATCGGGAAATTGTTGTATGATAACAGATAGATTAAACAGAAAATGTTTGGAGGTATACTTATGATGCGTTTCAAATATACGCACTTGGCGGCATGGCTGAAAGAACAGATTAAATCAGGGACATATAAGGACGGAGACCGGATTCCCACAGAGATCGAACTGGCGGCGCAATTCGGCGTAAGCAGGGATACGGTCCGCAAGGCCATCTCTGTCCTGGAAAAAGAGTCGCTCCTGCGCAAGATAAAAGGAAGCGGCACTTACGTGCGCACTTCCCTTAAGCCAGCTCCTTCTCCCGTTGGCAGGGATTCCAGGCGCATTGGCATTCTTATGAATGATATTGACAGTTACATCTTTCCCTCCATCGTAAAGGGAATTAACAGCGTATTGAATAAAGAGGAGTATACTTCTGTCATACAGTTTACCAACAACTGCATCTCCCAGGAGTATAATGCCCTGAAGAATTTCCTCGAGGGCGACTTTGCCGGCCTGATCATCGAGCCTACTAAGTCCGCCCTTCCGCAATTAAACTATGACCTCTACCAGAAGATCGCCCACACCAAGCCTGCCGTTTTGATCCATGCGAAGCTTCCTACGCTTCCTCTCTCTTCCATAACCATGGGAGATGAAGCCGGATCCATGAAACTCGCCGAATTCCTGCTGGAAAACGGCCACCGCGATACAGCCATTTTCTGCAAGTCGGATGAACAGACGGGGACCAGCAGGTATCTGGGCTACGTAAAGGCTTATCAGAAGGCCGGCCTGCCCATTATAGACCAGAATATCTTCTGGTTTGCCAGCGAGAATCTTCCGGACGTATTTTCCGATCCATTAGATCCCAAGATTGGAAAAGCACTTACTTCCTGCTCTGCCATCATCTGCCACGATGACCGCCTTGCCCATTCTTTGAGAAAGTACCTGCAATCCCACAGCGAGTATCCTGGGGACATTGTCATCTGCGGCTTTGATAATTCCGAAATCTCGGAAGAGCAGAAGTTTACATCCATCGCGCATCCCAAGGAGCAGTTTGGCGAATATGCCGCCATGAGGCTTCTGGAGAAAATAAAAGATCCCTCGCTGGATGTCTCCTTTGACTTTAACCCCAAGCTGATCGTTCGGAATATTTAAAAAGGTATGGACCGCACAAAATAGTGCAGTCCATACCTTCTTTTTGATACATTTATACTATGATTTATGTCTCGGTTTTACAATTTTACGTTTTTACTCTTCGTTATAGGCATATTCCAGGAGGTTCTTGATTACATCTTCCGTCACCTGCCCGTCAAATGCGTAGGCCAGGGGATCATGCTCTACCACCGGCAAGGCTTCCATAATCTGTTCCTTGGTAAATCCCTGTTCCTTAAGAGACGGAATCCCCACTTCTTTTACAAAGTTCCTGACCGCTTCTGCTGCCTTCCTTCCAATCTCTTCTGGATCGTCGGAAACAATCTCTGCCCCCATGAGATTTCCCAGCTGCTTCATCTTCTCCGGATAGTACAATGCCTGAAGACGGATTACTGCCGGAGTCAGGATCGCGCAGCATACGCCGTGCGGAATATGGTGGAGGTGTCCCAGCGCGTGAGCACAAGCATGTCCGATATGCACTCCCGACTCATTGAACGCGATTCCTGCCAGATTGCTGGCAAAAGACAGATTCTCTCTCGCCTCTTTGTTGCTGCCGTCGGCCACCGCTACAGGCAGCCACTCCTTGACGATGCGGATTACCTCGTAAGCCAGCAGATCAGAATGCGGCGTATTCGTCTTCTCGGCAAGCGCCTCGTTTGCATGGGACAATGCGTCAAGTCCGGTAAATGCCGTCACATATGGCGGTACGGTCATGGTCAGTTCCGGGTCTACAATGGCGCAGTCGGCAGAGCATGGAAGCCCGATCTTGGCATCCAGCCTGCTGGATGTCACGACAGCCACAAAGGTGCTCTCCGATCCTGTCCCTGCTGTCGTGGGAACCAGCATCAGAGGCAGCGGATGATTCTCATACTGTTTCTCCCCCGCAAGATAAGAGATGATATCATCCAGGATTCCGATTCCATTTGCAGCCGTAGCAGCGATCGCCTTTGCCGTGTCCAGCACGCTTCCGCCTCCGATGCCGATGATTCCGTCTACCTGATTGTCCGTGACTATTTTGACTGCTTCCTCCACCGTCTCATCCGGGCAGTCGGTCTGCACGCCGCTCCACTGTGTCACCTTTACGTTGTCTCCCTCAAGGATTTTTGCTGCCCTGGCGTCAAGGCCTGTCTTTTTCACGCCGTCATCGCAGACCAGAAGGATGTGGGACACGCCCAGTTCTTTTGCCTTCTTGCCGGCCTCTTCGATCATGCCGCTCCCGAATAATACGGGAGCGATCTGTTTATATTCGCCTGCTTTTAACATGGCATCCACCTCTTTTCCTAGCCTTCATATGCATCCGTCAGGATATCCGTCACATCTTGTTCCGTAACTTCCCCTCCGAATGCCATGCACAGAGGATCTCCATAGAACATCGGCTTGGCAGCCAGTACCTGATCTTTGGAAAGGCCCAGTTCTTTGAAGGTCTTTACGCCGATGGAAGCCGCGAACTTACGGACTGCGTCTGCTGCCTGGGTTCCGATTACTTCCGGGTCATCCGACGTAATCTTGGCTCCCATGATATTTCCTAACTTCTTCATCTTCTCCGGATAGGTCTTTGCCGCAAACTTGATGATGGCTGGCGTCATATTCGCGCAGCATACGCCATGCGGTATGTGATATAGATGTCCCAGCGCATGGGCCGCGGAATGACCGATATGGACTCCTGATTCATTGAAGGAGATTCCTGCGATGTTGCTGGCGAACGCAAGCCTGTCTCTCGCTTCCATATCCGTTCCATCTTCCACAGCCAGAGGCAGGTTCTCCTTGATCAGCCGGATCGCCTCATAAGCCAGCAAGTCTGAATGCGGCGTATTCGTCTGTTCCGTCAGGGACTCGTTAGCGTGGGAAAGCGCGTCCATTCCAGTAAATGCCGTAATATATGAAGGAACCGTCTTTGTCAGTTCTGAATCCACGATGCCATAGGCAGGAGGAACCGGTAGCCCGATCTTGCAGTCCAGCTTCTCGGAAGTAACAACTGCGACGAACGTGCTTTCAGAGCCTGTACCTGCCGTTGTCGGTATCTCGATCACTGGCAGCGGCTGATTCGCGTAATTCTTCTGTCCGCTCAGATATAAGACGATGTCATCCAGCACCTGATCGTCATTGGGGATTACCGCGGATACTGCTTTGGCTGTATCCAGCACGCTTCCCCCTCCAACGCCGACGACTCCGTCCACGGATTCATTCCTTCCAATAGCCGCAGCGGCCTTTACCGTATCTTCCGGACAGTCCGTCTGAGCTTCTGCCCACACGACAACCTGGATTCCCGCTCCTAAAAGGGCCTTTTTTACCGTTTCCACAGCCCCTGCCGCAAGGACTCCCTCATCGCTGACCAGCAGGACCTTCTTGCATCCAAGATTTCCCACTGCCTCTCCTGCCTGGCCTGCACATCCATTTCCAAATAATATTGGTGCTAATTGCGTATATGTTCCTGATTTTAACATCTTGCTTCCTCCTCTTAATCTAATTCTGCCGCTGCCAGATACCCGGTACGGATCGCATTCTCGATTCTTCCTGCTTTCAGGGCGTCTCCTAAGAATTCCACTTTCTCGAATTCCTTCTCAATCTCTTCTTTTAACTCCGTATTGGATGCTGTTCCAAGAGAAACTACCACTGCGTCGAATTCGTAACTCTCCTGCTCTTTGGTGTCTGTCGTCTCAAATACCGCTTTTGTGCCGTCTAGTTCCACCAGTCGGTGCTTCGGATATAACATTGTACCATAAGAATTGACGCGTCCCAATACATCAATCAGGTTCTGGAAGAAGATACCAGGCCCTATGTCGTCGGCCATCTCGAATACGGATACTTTATTTCCCTGCTCGCACAACAGTTCTGCAGTCTCTATGCCCGTCATGCCGGAGCCAACCACGCACACGTTCTTATCTTTCAGCGTTACGCTGCCATTTAGGATCTCAACAGGCGTATAAACCTGCTCGCCGTCAATACCTTTGATCGAGCGCGGCATGATCGGCTTAGATCCTTGGGATACGAACACGGCATAAGGCTCTAATGCCTTCAGTTCTTCCATGGTGGGCGCCGTATTCAGGCGTACCTCCACGCCCAGTTTCTCTAGCTGGTGCTTCTGGTACTCTACCAGCCATCCTGTCTTTTCCTTCTTAGGAGGCTTGGAAGCCAGCACGATCTGACCGCCTGCCTGTTCCTGCTTTTCAAATACTACCGGATTAAATCCACGCATTGCAAGGACTCTGGCTGCTTCCATTCCTGCCGGGCCTGCTCCGATGACCGCCACCGTTCTTCCATTGCCGTCCTTCTTAAGCGTGTCGTCATTATACTGTGATTCCCGGCATCCCTGGAAGTTGATTGCACAGCCCATAGGAACCGGACTTAAATCTGCCGCCATCAAAGTCTCCATACAGTACAGGCAGGAGATGCATTTGCGGATCTCCTTTTCTCTTCCTTCCCTGGCCTTGACCGCCCAGTCAGGGTCCGCAAAGAAGGTGCGGGCAGAACCGATAAAATCACACTTCTCTTCTTCGAGAACCTGCTCGGCATACTGAGGCTCCCGGATGACGGACGCACCGATCACAGGGATCTGTACCGCCTTCTTGACTGCTTGAGGCCCTTCCATCTTCCAGCCCTGGTCGAAACCTACCGGCTCCCAGGCCACATTCATGGTCTCGTAGATTCCAGCGCTTACATCCAGCGCGTCTACGCCCTTTGCTTCCAGATGTTTTGCGATTTCCACGCCGTCCTGAAGATGAAGCCCGCACTCTGGATGTCCCGCATAATCCATATGCTCATCCACGGAGTATCGCACAATAATCGGGTAGTCTTCGCCGCATTCCTTTCGGATGCCATCGATAATCTCATCCAGGAACCGCATCCGGTTCTCAAAATTCCCGCCGTACTCATCTGTCCTTAAGTTGGTATAAGGACTTAAGAACTGGCCGATCAGATAGCCATGGGCGCCGTGCAGCTCTACGGCATCTACTCCAGCTTCTTTCAGACGCTTCGCGCCGGATATGAAGAAGCCAGCCATCTCTTTAATCTCGTCTGTCGTCATCTCATGGGTTGGCTGGTGCACGCACTGGCACTCCGTCTGGCTGGCAGACTTCATGCTCTCTACCCCATTCATTTCCGCAATGCCCTGGCGTCCCGGATGATAGATCTGCACCGCGATGCAAGAGCCATACTTATGTACTTCATCTGCAAGCTGCTTAAGTCCTGGAATATATTTGTCATCATCAACGGACATTTGTCTTAAATTACCTTTTCCTGTCGCAAAATCAACACATGCGCATTCCGTGATCACCAGGCCTACGCCGCCTTTTGCCCTGGCGCCGTAAAAAGCGATGTCTGCTTCTGATACGGTACCGTCTTCATTTGCGATATGATTGCCCATGGCAGTCATGACAATTCTGTTTGGCACCTCCATGGAGCCAATCTTCTTGGCTGAAAATAGTTTCTTATACATGTTGTCATCTCCTAACTTTCTTAATATTATCTGGCATCCGCCTTATTTGCCTTGATTCCCCATCCCAGCATGATCACCGTCAGGACTGCAGCCAGCACCCCTGCTAAGATGAATGCTACAAAGTTGACATTCGATCCATCGCTGAACATTCCTGTCAGCGGATTCACGATGTAAGCGCATACGCACTGTCCAAAGTTCTGCGCGCAGGTAACCAGTGAGATTGCCATGCCTACAGAGAACGCGTCTACCGTCTGCCCCGTATAGATCATAACGCCCGGTACGATTACGGATACTGCCATTCCAAGGATCAGGCTGCCAATGTGGCACAGGATCATGCTTCCTGCAAATGCCATGATGAAATAGGATACTGCCAGCATCAGGCATCCGATCGCAACGGAACATTTTCCAGAAGCCTTAACCAGCTTACTGTACAGCAGTCCCATGATCACTCCGCCGATAGCGAAGAATGCCAGCCCCAGGCCAGAGTCCGCTGCTGTCCCAAGTCCCCGCTCTTCTACCAGAAATGACAGGAAGATGGAGTACACCTGAATTGATACAAAGATGCCAAACATAAAGAGCACCCACAGCCAGGTAGCCTTCGTCAGATGTACGGAATGCTTTTCTTTCGCGTCATTCTCCTTCACCGTGACTTTCTGCATTGGCAGAATGAATAAGGTAGCGATCAGCGTCAGGATTGCCAGGATATGTACATAGAATACATAGTTCCACTGGATATCTGCCAGCCATCCTCCTGCGAATACCATGACAGCCACGCCGCCCATCTGGGATGCCTGCAAGGTTCCCTGAACCTTCTGCTGCTCTTCGCCCTGGAAATTATCTGCTACCAGAGCCGTGCTCACAACCTGGGATATGCCCACGCCTACACCCAGAATCGCCCGCATTACTAAGATCAGGGCAAATGACGATGTGATGAATGCTGGCACGATGCCGCCCACTAAGAAGCATGCCGCCCCCACAACCGCGATGATCTTCTTTGGAACAGTCTCCATCAGTTTGCCGACAATGATTGTTGTCGGTATGATTGCAAAACATGGGATCGAAATAAGATTCTGGATCATCGTCTGGGACGCATCCGGGAAATTCGCTCCTATGGTCGCCAATGCGCTGGTGATTCCGATAACCCCCATCATCAGAAGCGCTATGGCATAAATACTAATCTTGATTCTGCCTTTCATTTTGTTGTCCATTTTTTTCTCCTTCCTTAATTCCTCTTTGGGATTCACTATGCTTATATCCTAATGCATTTTTATTGTTAAATCATTATCAAGGATTTTGAAAATAAAATAGTTTTTTTGTGAATGATGAAAAATGCTTTTGCAAAATTGAACAAAATAACTGGCTATATTTTCAATAAAATGAAATTCTCAAATTCTTCCATTGTCTTTTTATTGTCAAATCAGTATAATGAAGGTTAGTCTAAGGAAGGAGGCTTTACCAATGTCATTATCGCTGAAGGAACTGGTACGACAGCTGGAGCATTATTCGCCGGAAGTGATTCTGGACTGTAATTATCCGATTTCAACCGTCCGGTTCTTTAATAAAGAAGAGATATCTACCGAGCCGGGCATACTTTTAATCGGAAATGCCAAAGATCTGCCTGAGATTCCGCCAGTAGGACAGATCTCATTCCTGGTTGCAGGGACTTCCATTCCGGATTCCTATATGCGGCCGGAAGCAGGCTGCACCCTGGTGTCCGTCTCTGGGACTGCAGACACATTTTCCCTGTGCAACACAGTATGGAAACTGCTGGAGGAGGAGATCCGTACCTCAAAAAGCATATTGAAACTGCTGAAAGTGAAGAAAAGCAAAACGACCCTGCAGGAATTGCTGGACCTGGGATATGAGATCCTGGGCAATCCGCTTCTTCTTGTGGATGTCTCGCTCTGCTTTATCGCCCATGCAGGAGGCAATACCCCTACCCAGGAGCCTTTGTGGGAATGGACGCTGAGCAAGGGATATGTAACCGACCAGTATATCGAGCAGATCCACATGGATATGATGGAAGATCTAAGCGGCGGCTCTAAGGCAGATTTCGTGTGGGAAAAAGGAATCCTGAACCATGATCAACTGGTATACAAGATTAAAGATAACGGAAAGCCAGTCGCCTATTTAAAGGTGCTGGCCCTTAATAAGCCTATATCGGATTCGGATCTGGAGATTGTGGAGGCGTTAGGAAACAGCATCCTTTATTTTCTGCTGGAATCCACCAACACTTACACCCCAAGTTCTCCACTGGCGGAGTCGTTCCTGATCGCCCTGCTGAATGAAAAATTATATGACAAGGATGCCATCGAAGAACGCATCCACCAATTCAATATCAAGCTTTATGATTACATCTCCGTCATTGTCGTAGAACTTACAAAAGAATACATGCAGGACATTAATAAGATCTATGTATTAAAGCGGGTGCTCCAGAACTTTCTGGCAAGGAATACCATCGTATACTATAAAGGATTCCTGGTAGCCATCTTCGATACAAAGACGGATTCCGTCTTCACAGAATCCGACTTCCAGCAGTTCAATGTCCTTCTGGAAAAGCAGAACTGCCGGGCCGGCATCAGTTATTCCAGCAAGAACCTGTATTCTCTTCCCGAACAGTTCTCGCAGGCCGTGGCCGCGCTCAATACAGCCTGGAAGCTGCATCGCAAGGAGCGCGTCATTCGCTACTGCGACTATCTTCTGCCGCATATCTTCTTAAACTACGCGGACCGTGGCTCTCTGGATTATCTGATCCATCCGGCCCTCAAGGATATCCTGAAACTGGATACGGACAAGCAGAAGCTTTTCCTGGAGACCATCCGGGGCTATATTGAAAACGGAACAGAAATGTCCGTGGCTGCCAAGAAAATGTATCTGAACTACAATACGCTAAAGTACCGCGTCAACCGGATCGTGGAGATGACTGGCCTGGATTTTGGCGATTCCCAGACCATCTTCCAGCTTCATCTTTCCTTTATGATCCTGGACATGAAGAATCAGATGATAACCAGCGAAGAGGCGGATTCCTGACATAAAAATATCCTGCGGCATGCCCTAAGGGCAATCTGCCGCAGGATATTATATTTCTTGCTCTATCCGATTCCTCCAAAGAAGATTCCAAGCACGTACACCACCAGGGTAATCCCTACGAATACATACTTCGTCACCGGCTCGAACCATATTCCGAGAGGCTTTTTCGCCCCGGTCTCCACCTGCTCTCTCGCAAATCCCTTCGGACATACCCAGTAGAAGATGATTCCCGCCAAAAGCGCGCCAAGCGGAATGATGTAGATCGATACCGCATCCATCCACGCGCCTACAGAGTCCCCGCTCTCAATGAAGACTCCCACTCCCGCGGATACCGCCGCGACAATGCCCACCGCCGCCTTCCGGGACAGTTTGAATTGCTGCTGCAATGCTTCGATAGGCGTCTCGAACAGGTTCATCAGCGAAGTCAGCGCCGCAAAAAGCACCGCTACGAAGAAGATTACGGCAAACACCTCGCCAAATGGCATCTGCTGGAACACTGCCGGAAGAGAAATAAACATCAGCGGAGGACCGCTGGCAACGTCCAGTCCGAATGCAAAGACTGCCGGTATCACCACCACGCCCGCCAGAAGCGCGGCACAAGTGTCAAAGAAGGCCACGTTCTTCGCACAGCTGACGACGTCCACATCTTTCTTTAAATAGCTTCCATATACAATCGTGCCGGATCCTGCCAGCGACAGGGAGAAGAAGGCCTGTCCCAGGGCATATACCCAGGTCTTGATATCCCCCAGCTGCTCCCATTTGGGTACGAACATATAGCGGTAGCCTTCCGCCGCTCCCGGCAAAGTTGCCACGCGAATCAGAAGAATGATGAAAAACAAGAAGAATACGGGCATCATAACCTTGTTCATCTTCTCGATCCCTTTCGTTACTCCTAAGGCCATAACCAGGAAGGTAAGCGCCAGGCCCAGCATCTGCCATCCCACGCTTCCAAAGTCTACCGCCAGCCCTCCAAAATAGGCCCCCATATCTTCGATCTTCGTCAGGCTTCCGGTAACCGCGCTGCTTAGATACTTTAAAAACCATCCCACCACGACAGAATACCCGATGGCAATGCCAAGGGATCCAATCACCGGTATCATCCCGATGGCCTTCCCCCACTTCTTTCCCTTTTCTCCAAACCGCATCCCCATCGCATTGGAAAAGGCCCCCAAAGGCCCTGTCTTCATACTCCTGCCAAACGCCATCTCCCCGATCACGCCGGAAAATCCCAGCAGGATTACAAATATAAAATACGGGATTAAGAATGCCGCACCGCCGAATTTGCCGGTACGATAAGGAAACATCCAGATGTTTCCCATGCCTACCGCAGATCCGATGCAGGCTACGATAAATCCCAGCCTGGTGCGAAACTCATCTCTCCCTTTTTCATTCCCTCTCGACATCGTCTCTTTCTCCAATCGTTTTGTTCTATTCTACCAAATTTGCGTTCATATGGCTATATTAATTAAAAAAATCCCTGTACAGATGCCAGTGCTCCTGTACAAGGATTTTTATCTATTTCATTCCATGCTCTGCAAGATATCGGGCAGTTGCCCTGGCATCCTGCCCCGGCTCGCTGCTATTGGCGTCACATTCTACGGCCAGCTCGATCTTTCTTTTACATCCCTTTAGCAGCTTCAGGATAGGGCCAAAATCAATCTCGCCCTGATCCAGCGCGCAGAATACTCCATTTTCATTAACTCCTTTCAAATGGAAATACTTAATCCTCTCCAGATATTTTTCCGTAATCTGATAAGGATTCCCTCCTCCCAGAAATACATGGCCACAATCCGGACAGAGCCAGACGCCGGTGTGTTCCATGATCCTATCAAGCTGCCCGGGACTTTCTACCAGCGAGCCCATATGCGGATGGAAGCTTGTGGTCAGTCCGATGTCTTCTGCCCTCCTGGAGATCTCATCCAGCGCCTTCCCTAGCTTCCTATAATCCGACTCTTGTATTCCATCCTGCCGGATTGCCCCGCCTCCAAGAACAAGGTGCCTGGCTCCTAGTTTCTGCGCAATCCGGGCCGTGCGCATGATCTTTCCGTATTCTTCCTCCAGAATCTCGTCGTAGATAAAATTAGCGGCACTATACACTGCCCGGAACCCCAGCCGGTATTGCTCCAGCAATTCTTTCAGACTATCAATCTTCTCCTCATAGGCCAGCAGATTGCCGTCAAACATCTCAATGCTTTCAAACCCGGCTTCTGCAATCTCTTTTATGGCCGTCTTATCTTCGCCTGTCGCTATATAATAGGCATAGTTTACATTATTTGCCCCACAGCAGTGTGCCGTGACCATTCCCCATGCATTCGTACTATAGGTAACATCCATCCTTTTATCCCTCCTTGCCATCAAGCAGGCGTTCCATATGTTCCGCTATATCCACGCAGTCGCCCAGGATCGCCTGGTCGCACATGGCAAATATAGGGGCCGCCGGGTCGCTGTTTACCGCCACCACGTATTTCGCATTTCGAAGCCCGATGGTATGCTGCAACGCGCCGGATACGCCAAATCCAATATACAATTCTGGCGCAATGGTTTTTCCGGTCTGCCCCACCTGAATATCGAACGGGGCCCAGCCTTCATCCACAACCTTGCGGGTCGCGCCGATAGCCGCCCCCATCTTGACTGCCAGACGCTCTATCTTCTTAAAATTCTCGGCACTGCCCACGCCATAGCCTGCCACGATCACCATATCGGATTCTGCTACGTTCTTATAGGACTTCGGATTTTCCTCCAACGAAGTCCGGCGGGTTCTTTTACTGCCCGGATCTATCGCAATATGCTCTTCTTTGATCACAGCCAATTTCTGATTCACTTCTGTCTCTGCCGCAAACACATTCGGCCTTACGGAAGCCATCTGAGGACGGCATCCCGGACTGATGATCGATGCCATGATATTGCCGCCGTAGGTTGGCCTGATCTGTATCAGATTTCCTTCCTGATCCACATCAAATCCCGTACAGTCAGCGGTAAGCCCAGTTTGAAGCCTGGCAGAAACCCGCGGTGCCAGGTCCCTTCCCGTCTCCGTGGCAGGTATCAGCAGAACTGACGGGTGGTACCTTTGGCAGATTCTAGTAACAATATCCGCATACAGGTCCGTATTATACTCTTTAAGCATCTGGTCTTTTACCAGAATGATCTCATCGCATCCCGCACGCCCCGCTCTCTCCTCTATATCCTCGGGCATCTGGCTGCACAAAAGCAGAGTTTTTTGCTTTTCCCCCAACTTGTCAGCAATACGCCGTCCCTCAGCAATTAATTCCAGTGTGACTTTCTGCACCTTTCCGCTTATCGGCTCCAGCTCCGCCAGCACGAATACATCATGATAGGTACCGATGTCCTCCGCCTTAAGGCTCTCCTCATCTTTTCTTATCGCGCCTGCCGGACATTCATTCGCGCAGGCATTGCACCCCAGGCAGCTGTCCGATACCACAGGCACGCCTTCTTCCATCTTTAACGCTCCAAAAGGACATTTTCTGATACAGATGCCGCATCCGGTACATCTCTCTTTTTCTATCCTGATCATTGTCATTACTCCTTTCCCCGCATACTTAGACTACGTTTCTCTCCACTTCCGGAAGGCTCAGTATCTTATACGCCAAGGACTCTGAAGACCCTCTTATCAATTCTACCTTTTCTTTTGACTCTATGCCTCCGTTAATAATACTCTGAATTCTTTCTCTCGCCGGCAGCCTGTCATCTATTGCCACATAGCATTTCTGCCTGGCATCTGCCATCTGAATCTTTACCACGCGGGTAGGGGAGCCTGTACTTCCTGCACGTCCTGGATCCAGTCCCTTGATTTCCCTTGCGCTTATAACTTTCGGATTTCGGCTGCATGGGTGCGCGGCTCTCGGAGCCGCAATCTGCTTCATGACACATGCGAGAATCTTTCCCTTTGCTTCATGGTACTCCAGATATCTGCCCACGCTTCTTGCAATATTCCACTGCTCATCTTCCCATTCTACTCCACTTACATATGTAAATTGAGGAATGCCAAGATTCTCCGCAATCACCGGGCCCACCTGTCCGGTACAGCCGTCAATCGCCTCCGCTCCGCATAGGATCAGGTCGTAATCGAGGCCGCTTATGTACTGTGCCAGGATATACCCGGTTGCCAGAGTATCCGAACCCGCAAATGCTCTGTCGCTCAGAAGGATGGCTTCATCCGCCCCCATATCCAGCGCCTGCTGCAATGCCTCCCGCGCCTGTCCCGGCCCCATGGAAACTACCGTGATCCTTCCTCCATAACGTTCTTTCAGGCGAAGAGCCAGCTCCACTCCTGATTCATCGAAAGGATTCATAATAGAAGGAACCCCTTCTCTGACCAGATTGTTCGTCTTGCTGTCGATCCTCACTTCATTCGTGTCAGGAACCTGTTTGATACATGCTACAATGTTCATCCCACATCCTCCTTATATCTCTCTGCCTGCCAGCTCGGCATCAAATATCACCTGTTCGATGGCTCTTGGCGCGACACAGTCGCCCACTGCCCGCACATCTCTACCTGCTGCTTTCAGTTCTTTGTACAGATCGTTATCCGATCTGCTCTGGGCCGCTATGATAACCGTGTCAAATCCGCCGATTTCCTTTTCCTCCTGGCTATATACGTTCCTTAGAACAACTGCGTCACCTTTAATCTTCGAGATCGTGTGGGAGGCAATAATCCGGGTGCCCCGCTCATACAGCCTTTGCAGCAGCAATGCGTTATTGGTTCCTTCGATGTCGCATCCAAGGAAGTTGCTGGTGGTAACAACCGTCGTATCAGCCCCCAGGGCCGTCACGTAATCAGCCACGCCGCTGGCTTGATAATAGCCAATGTCATCAAATACCAGCACCTTTTCCCCTATCAATTCCAGGTTCTCCATCGCCTGCCTGCAATCGATTACTTTTATACGGGCCTCATCCATCTGAATATAATCAGGAATCAGCGCCTTAGAGCCAGTGGCCGCAATAATCACATCGGGATTTTCCCGTTCCACAAGATCCCGCTCTACTCTCACATTCATATGGATTGCTACATTATATTTTTTTAACTGGTATTTTAAATATCGATAAACCTCCCCTACTTCTGCCCGGTAGGGCATCTTCTCAATCAAAAGGACTTGTCCGCCTAATTTGTCGCTCGCCTCATAGAGAGACACCTCATGCCCCCGCTTGGCAGCAATCTCCGCCGCCTTCATACCACTGATTCCGCCGCCGATGACCATGACTTTTTTACGTATCTCTGCATTCTGCAGCGTCCCAATGCCAAAATACTTTTCCCGGCCGGCCCCCGGATTTTGTACGCATTCCACATCAATGCCGTCATTTCCAATGCATCCTTCATTGCATGCGATACAGTGACGGATATCGTCTACCTCTCCCCGCATCGTCTTATTCGGCGTCTCTGGATCGCAGATCAGCTGGCGGCACATGCCAACCAGATCTGCGCAGTTCTCTTCAAGCAGCATCTCTGCCTGGACAGGGTCATTAATCCGCCCAAAGGCAATGACGGGGATGTCCACCGTCTTCTTTAATTCCGCGCTCATATAGAGTGCGAACCCTAAGGGAATGACAGCCGGAGGAATCTCCATGTAGAAGGAACTGAATGATCCTGCATCCGTACTGAGATAATCCACGCCTGCTTCTTCCAGCCGTTTGGCGACTTTCAGCCCGTATTCCATGGAATACCCGCCTTCTATGAATTCATCCACGCACAGGCGGATGCCGATGGGATAATCCGGGCCCACCGCTTCGCGGATGGCCTCAATGATCTCCAGCGGATAGCGCATCCTGTTCTCGAAACTGCCTCCATACTCATCTTCCCTCTTATTGAACAACGGTGAGATAAAGGTCCTAAGAAGCCCGTCGTGGGCAATCTTAAGTTCAACTGCGTCCCAGCCCACGCCCTGCTGCAGGGTTGCTGCCTTGACATAATAATCTTTGATCTGCTCCAGTTCTTCTTTTTCAAGTTCCTTTGTATTAAAGTGGCAGGATGGCTCTGGCATCTGGGAAGGTGCCAAAAGAATCTGCGGAGGATTCTTCAGCGTATTATGTCCTCCGTGATTCAGCTGCGTGATGCATTTGCAGCCATACTTATGCACCTCTGCGGCCAGCCTCCTGAAGTTCTCTTTATTCCTGGGATCGCTTCCAACCGGGTACTCGTCGGACATCATGCTGTATGGGTCAACATTCTGACTCACTGTAACTGCTGCCGCTCCTCCTTTCGCCCGCTCCACATAATGCTGGATGTTGCGCTCGGAGAACAGGCCGCAATCCATCCACCCCTCATCAATTGCATACCCGGTAAGATGCGGGAGAAAGATAAACCGATTCTTCAGCTCCATCTTCCCGATCTTGAATGGTGATAATAATTTGGTAAATTTCTGGCTTGCATTTTCCATATCTACTAACCGCACTGTGCCTTTGTCTTGCACAATGCTCTCCTTTCCTTTAATCTTTCGAGAACATTCTCCATACCATGACGGCAATCAGGGTAAGTCCCCATATCAGTGTCTTGGTATATGTATTCAGTACCGGGAACATATTGATCGCTGACGATATAATCTGTACGATGAATATGGCAACTACCACGCTTCGGACCTTCCCGGCGCCTCCTTGTGCATCCACGCCTCCCAGGATTGCGATCATGACGCACTGCAGCGTGTAGGCCTCCCCATAATCCGCTTTCGCGCTGTTGGTTCTGGACATCATAACCATCCCTCCCAACGCTGCCAGGATTCCCCCTATAACAAAAAGCTTAAGCGTATATGATCTCACCTTGATTCCGCTGTATCCAGCAGCCTTTACGTTGGTTCCAAGCATATAGATATTGGCTCCAAACGTGGTGCGTGCCAGGATAAATCCAAGGATCACCGCACAGATTATAAACACCAGGAATGGAACGGGAAGGATTCCCGCTACATTAAGGCCGCCGATCGACGAGTACGCCTCCGGCAGACCGCTGATCGCCTTCCCTTTCGTAAGCGCGATCGATACTCCCTGGAATACCTGGGCGGTTCCGATTGTTGCAAGCATCGCCGGCACATGAAAGTTCGATATCACAACTCCATTAATTAGACCGGCAGCCGCCCCCACGATAACCGCTGCAATGATACCTGCCAGTATCGCCATCTCCCTGCCTTCCTGCGCCCCCGTGCCGCCGGTCATAATAAAAGCGGCGACAATAGATGAGAGGTTTGCAATAGCCACGATTGACAGATCGATTCCTCCCAGAAGCATAGCCAGCATTACTCCAAATGTCATAATCCCGAATTGAGGAAACTGGGTTAGCATAGAAAGGATATTTTCAGAAGTCAGGAACTTGTCCGGCTTCATAAACGCTACAGCCCCAAAGACAAGAACAGCAATGATCAGCAATTGAAAAAATATTTTATCTTTCTGATATAGCAATAACCAATTATTTAAATTTCGTTTACTTTTTTGCATGTTCCACTCCCTCTTCTGTCTACTGATCTTTTCCTTATATTCGCCGCCCGGTAAGAGGTAATTGAAGTCCCGATGACAATAATGATTCCTGTAAATAAAGTCTGCCAATAGCCCGGAACTCCTAGAAGCAGCAGGCTGTTCTCCATTAGCGTCATCAGTCCCATCCCGAGCAGCGTTCCGAGTATGGTTCCTTTTCCACCGCTTAGGCTCGCCCCTCCCAGAACAACAGCGGCGATGACATTCATCTCCATCCCCATCATATTGCCGGGCGGATTATATCTTGCCATGCAGATGCGAATAACTGCCGCGACTCCTGCCAGTACTCCAATATAGCAATAGACAAAGAATTTGATCTTCTTTACCTTTAACCCCATCCTGACTGCCGCATTTTTATTACCGCCCACAGCGTATATCCCTCTTCCCAGCATCGTGTGTCTCAGGATCAGCCAGGTTGCCACAACGATTCCTACCAGAAGAAAAATGGAATAGGGCATGGCCGAAGTGATATTCAACTTCTTGTTCGTTACCTGGAACAGGCTTGCCAGCCCGAACTTGCTCATTCCCTCAGGCAGGACGTTCTGGGATGATGCGTTCAGGATTCCGAGGAGAATTCCCTGGAATACTGACATGGTCCCCAGCGTCACGATCAGCGGCGGCAATTCCAAAATGGCAATAAACAGCCCATTAAGCGCCGCAAGGGCGGCAGACAGTACAGCCACTAGAAGAAAGGCCACAAGGACGCTGCCTTCATACTCCATCCGAAGAAGGATATCAATGCCCACATAGACAGACAGGCTCGCCAACGCCGTAAAAGATACGTCTATTCCCCCTGTAATGACTACCAGAAGCATTCCCATGCAGAAGATGGATGGCACGATCATGGATACGCACAGATCCACCAGATTATTGGCTGTCAGGAATTGCCCGCTCCGGGCCTGTACAAAGAATGCAAAGACCAAAATAATGAATGCCAGATAGAATTCGCTTCTATGCAGTAGTTTTTTTATTAACGTCACTTTTCACCCTCCTTAGACACCAATCATCTCGTCAAGCATTTCTGTCGTCGTGCCATCCGTTTCAAAACTGCCGGCAATTCTGCCGTTTTTTATCACTATGCCTCGATTGGATACCGCCAGGACTTCCGGAAGGTCGTCGGAAATCATCAGGATTCCCATTCCTTCATCCGCCAGTTCCTTCATCACCTGATGAATGTCGTATTTGGATCCGATATCCACGCCTACCGTCGGCCCATTTAGAATCAGCACGTCCATATTCCGCGCAATCCATTTGCCCAGCACGACTCTCTGCTGATTGCCGCCTGAGAGGGTAGATACCGCATAATCCGGCGACGGACTTTTTATCTTCATGCGCTTCATGATATCCGTCTTTTCGGCTTCCATCTTCTTTCGGTTTAGAATTCCAAGCCTGCCTGCAAGTTTTTCAATCTTGGAAATGACCAGATTATCCCCGATGGACTGTTTCATAAACAGCCCCTCCGTCAGCCGGTCCTCGGGTACGTATCCAATTCCCAGCCCTACCGCATCCGTAACTTTGTTGATGCACGCTTTCCTGCCCTTAATCATAATCTCTCCGGAGGATGCCGGCTGAATTCCAAAGAGCGCCAGGGCAAGTTCTGTCCTGCCAGATCCCAGCAGGCCCACCACGCTTAAGATCTCGCCAGGATATAACGTAAACGACACATCCGAAAAGGCGCCCTCCGCCGTCAGATGCTTCACTTCAAGCAAAGGCTCTTTCCCCTTTTTTGGGGCTGTAAATTTCACATCCAGAAAACGCCTCCCGGTCATATAATAGGCAAAACTTCGATTATCCAGTTTTTCCGTGCTGCCAGTCAGAACATTCTCTCCGTTCCTGAGAATGGTATATCTGTCGCATATCTCAAATACCTCATCCAGCTTATGGCTTACAAAGAGAATGGACAGTCCCTGCCGCTTCAGCCTAAGGACCGTCTGAAACAGCGTCTTTACTTCCCGTTTTGTAAGCGCCGTGGTCGGCTCGTCCATAATCAGAAGTTTCGCATCGTTGATAAGCGCCCTGCAAATAGCCACCAGCTGCTTGTCTGCCACGGATATTTCTCCTACCTCTTGCTCCATATCCAGTTCTACGCCAATCATCTCCATAGCCTTCTGCGCAATTTTCTCAGACTCTTTCCAGTTCATAATCTTCTTATGGGATGAAACCATCGTGCTTATGGAAAGATTCTCTTTCACCGTCAGATTGGGAAACACCGCAAAGTCCTGATAGATCACCTGGACTCCTTCTTCAATTGCCTCCGCCGGCGTGATCTTCTTATATTTCTTCCCGTTCAGTTCTATTTCTCCCGAGTCTCTGGTATATACGCCAGAGATAATATTAATCAGCGTCGACTTGCCACATCCATTTTCCCCGGCCAGACAATGCACTTCTCCCTGGCGGATGTCAATGTTCACTTTATTCAGCGCATACACGCCGGAAAAAGTCTTGCAGACTTCCTTTGCCCTCAATACATAATTAGACATAGCCATATCCTTTCTTTCTCCCGCTCCCTCAGGCAGGGGCGCCTGTCCCCATATATCCCCTGCCTTTGGGATAGTTCTCTAGAAGTCATAGTCTTTCAAATTGTCCTTTGTGATCTCAAGGAAGCCGGAACCAACCAGTACTTTATCATTCATGATATTCATGTCCTCATATCCTGCTGCCCCCAGATTGATGCCCTCTTTGATCTCTTCGCCGGAGAGAATCATGTAGGCCAGGTTGGACATGGCATATCCCACTTCGTAAGGATCCCACGCAACAATAGTCTCCATTGTTCCCCGCTCAATATATTCTCCGGCAGCGCTTGGCAATGCCATTCCGCATAAGGATACCTTTCCTACCAGGCCCAGTTCCTCAATTGCCCTTGCCACTCCTGGCACGCACTGGGCTGCCGTCCCGAAGAATCCCTTCAGTTCAGGGTAGGTCTTCAGCATTTCCTTGGCCTTCTCATAAGCAGTCTCCGAATTGTCCTTGATCTCAATCCTGTCCCCTACCAGTTCCATATCCGGATATTCTTCCTCCTGCCTTGCGATGCCGCCATCTGCCCATTCGTTGTGGGAGCCATTGGTAAGGCTTCCTACCATTACGCAATACTGACCCTTCTCTTCCATCTGGGATGCCAGAGAATCCATGATCGTTGCTCCAAACTGCGCATTGTCAAACGCCTCCAGGTCATATTCCGTATTCTTCTGCGTGGATGCTTCATGGGTAACCACCACGATTCCGGCATCCTGCGCTTTCTTCAGCACGCTTTCAAGCGCGTCGATATCATTCGGGATTACGCAGAGCGCGTCAACGCCGGACGCGATCAGGTCTTCGATAACCTCGATCTGTAATGATGCATCTGCCGACGTCCCGCCCTTCATATAGACGGTACATCCTTTTTCCTTCCCAAACTTTTCACCGCCCTGTGCAATGCACTGGAACCAGTCATTGGTAGTATCTTTAGGGACGATGGCGATCTCATAACTGCCATCCGAAGATTTGGATTTCTTTTCGTCGTCTTTTCCCGCCTCCTTGCTCTTTCCCGTACACGCCGCAAGCGACAGCACCATTGCCAGAATCAAGCCTACACTCAACATTTTTTTCATCATACTTTCTTCCTCCTTTGTATTTTGATAGATTTGCATCTAAATGATGAACTGCTCCATATACCGCTTTGACAGAATAATTGATCTTCTAATGTCTTCGGCGCTTCCTTCAAATGCCCGGTCCTCGATCTCGATACAGGCTGCGCCGTCATAGCCTGTATCCATAAGGGCGCTAATAAATCTTCCCCAGTCAATATCTCCAAGCCCCGGTATCTTGGGCTGCATGTAACTCAAGGGGTAAGCCATGGTTCCCACGTCATCCAGCCTGTCCCTATGAATCTTAATATCCTTGATATGTACATGAAAAATCCTATCCTTAAATTCATAGATCGGCTGGATATAATCCATCATCTGCCAGATAAAATGGGAAGGATCATAATTAATCCCCAGGCAGCTGCTTGGCAGTATCTCAAATACCTCCCGCCAAATGGCAGGGGCGCCGAATAAATTCTGTCCTCCAGGCCACTGTTCCTTGCCAAAAAGCATAGGACAATTTTCTATAGCGATCCTTATCTCCCTCTCTTCCGCATATCTAAGCAGCGGCGTCCATATTTTTTTCATGATCTCCAGGTTTTCTTCGATGGTCTTATTGTGATTCCTCCCTATAAACGTCGTCACCATTCCGATTTCCAGTTTCCTGGAGGCATCTATCACCTTCTTAAGATGACTTTCCGCTGCCCTTCTGCTATTCTCGTCTTCATCCAGCACATTGGGATAATAGGCCAGGGAGGATATCTCTACATTTCTGGCTCTGCACAGATCTTTAATCCGTGCGGCCTGCCAGTCATCCAGGTGTTCCACATCAATGTGGGTGACTCCTGCATATCTTCTCTTTGCCCTTCCCTTTGGCCAGCATGCGGCCTCTATGCAGGAAAATCCCTGCTGTGCCGCGAATTCTATCACTTCCTCCAAACTGCTCGTTGGCATTATCGATGTCAAAAGCCCCAATTTCATCCGTTCTTCCCTCCTATGCATGATCCGGCGGTTCTACTTCTACCCACTGCTTTGTCTGCGCGCTTTTCAAGATTGCATCGCAAAGCCTAATCTCCTCCAGGCCGTCCTGGAACGTGGCGTACTGGAAATCTCCTTCTTTGCTCAGGCTGTCGTAGAACTGCCTAAACCCCTGCTTGATCGCGTCCGGGAATCCTTCCACATGTCCGCCTGGGAAGCCAATCGCCGCCGCTGCCTTTTCGCACATCAAAGAAGGATCTTTCGTAAGCACTTCATTCGGGCCGTCCCGGTGTCCAATTCCAAGTTCCCCCAATTCTTCCGAGTTCCAGGCAAGGGAGGCACATGTACCGGCTACCAGCAATTCCGTGGTATTCTTCTTCCCTGCAAATACCTGGCTTATGAACACGCTGCCGATTGCGCCATTTTCCAGCTCGACCAGGATTGCAGCCTCATCTTCCGTCGTAACCTCTACTTCTTCAAGTTCTCCCTGGCCCGCCTTTGCAAACGACTCCCCAATGGCAGTTCCTTTTTTTCTGACGGGATAAATGGTATTGAATATAGCGCAGACCTTCTTTATATCCTGTCCGGTTACGAACTGCGCCAGATCCAGCCAATGAGAGCCGATATCCGCAACCGCTCTTATCTTTCCGCCCAGCCTCTCTTCTACCCTCCAGGAGTAGTCCGTCTCATACAGAAGCCAATCCTGGATATACGCGCCATGAACGCTTATGACTCTCCCTATCTCCCCTTCGGACACCATATGCCTCATCTGGATTGCCGCCGGATAAAACCGGTTGTGAAAATTAACGGTTCCATGCACGCCTTTTTCTTTCGCCAGCCTTACCAGTTCCTCAGCCTCTTCGGCTGTGCTTGTAAATGGCTTTTCACATACGACATGAATCCCTTTTTTGATTGCGTGTCTGGCGATCTCGTAGTGGGTATGGTTGGGTGTGCAGATATGCACTACATCCAATTCCAGTTCCTCCATCATCTTGCGAAAATCTGAATAGGCAAACCTGATATTCAGTCTGTCAGCCTTCTCCCTGGAATTATACGCGTCACATAATGCGACTACCTCCACATCTCCCAGCCTTCTCAATGCCTCGACATGCGCGTTCCCAATAAAACCTCCTCCAATTACCGCAGCCTTCATATTTTTCTCCTTTTTGTAAATTTTATTATTATTTACGTAAACTTTACATTATTTATATCACCATAATGCCATTTTTGTCAATATTTTCCTTTTAACTTTATTTTTCTTGTGTATATTGCACATAAATATTGACTCTGTTTATTTGTTATGCTGTTTTATTTTGTAAATTTTACATTTCTATTTACATTTTCATGAAAAACATATAATATTATAAGTAGGTTAAAATAATTGGAAATATTTGGAGGTTTTATGGGGAAGCAAAAACCAACGATACAGGATGTTGCAGATATGGCTGACGTATCCATCGCAACAGTATCAAGAATCATTAACAATAAAGGAAATATCAAGCCAAGCACTTTAGAAAAAGTAGAACTGGCTATGAAAGAATTAAACTTTATCCCGAAAACATTATCGATGCTCTCAGAAGCGCAGAGCAAGATCATCATGGTATGCGTGCCCAATCTGGATAATCCTTTTAACTCTCCCGTATTGGAAGGGATACACCGCTGCGCCCACGCGAACGGATATCATGTGCTGATCCTGGAGACCCGGGACCGCTATTCAAGAAGCGAAGATTTTGAAGAACTGATAAGGAATAATTCAATCGCAGGAATGGTCATCATGTCCAATATGCCTCAGCAAAAGATTCTGGAGGATCTAAGTTTCCGCTGTCCAACCGTCATGTGTTCGGAATATGCCGAGAATTATGACCGGGTATCTTATGTCAGCATCGATGATTCCGCCGCTTCTAAGAAAGCGGTAGATTACCTGATCTCGACGGGACGCGAAAAAATCAGTCTTATTAACACGAATTTATCTTTTAAATATGCCCGCCACCGGGAAAAGGGATACCGTCAGGCATTAGAGCAGGCCGGGCTTCCTGTCAGGCCCGAATGGATCATTCATCTGTCAACCACAGATTATAAACTGGCTTTTTCCAACATTTATCATATGCTAAGCCAGGCCGACAGGCCAGACGCCATTTTTGCCACTTCAGACGTATATGGGGTTGCGGCCATTAACGCTGCCCACGAACTGGGGCTTCTGGTGCCGGAAGATCTATCTGTCGTTGGATTCGATAATATTGATCTGTCTGTCATGTGCATCCCGCCGCTGACCACGATCGAACAGCCCTGCTTTCAGATCGGGTATCAGTCCTGCGAACTGCTGATTGATAAAATCGTCAATCCGGCCTCATCATCCAAGCAGATTCTTTTGAACACAGAATTAATCGTGCGCGGCTCAACGCTGCTTCCTAAAGCAGCGGAATCCTAAGTTGGAACAAAAAAAGAACTGATAAGAGAGCGCTCTTTCGCCTGCCTTCTTATCAGTTCTTTTATTCTATTTGGCTTATTTTGAAGCAACCTGCACGCAGTGCTCTGTCAGCCATTCTTTTACCATGTTATTCAGCGCAATCTCCTTTAAGTCTTCCTCGGATGCCGCTTCCTTAACTGCTTTGACATCTTCATATCCGTACGCGTCCGCAATCTTCTTCAACTGCTTCTCGTACTCTTTATCATCCATTTTGATCTTTTCTTTGTCCGCGATGGCATCCGTCACCAGCTGCTGCTTAACGCTTGATTTGGCTGCTTCGTCCACCTGGGCCTCGAAATCTTCCACAGAACTTCCCATCTGCTCCTTAAGGAATGTCTCGTAGTCTGTCTGATAATACTCCGCTGCCGTTTTATACTGCTCGACCAGGGAATCAGAAATCTCTTTTACCTTCTTCTTCGGATATTTTTTCACCTTTGTATTATCCAGGACTTTCTGCCATACTTCCTGGGTCAGCGTATCCTTGTAAGTAGTCTGGGCATCGTCTTCCAGCTGCTTTTTTACTTCCTTCTTGTACTCTTTTACATTCTTTGATTTCTCGGAGACCGTTTTTACGAATTCATCGTTCAGTTCCGGAACCACCTGCTCGCTGATGGACTTCACCGTAATGGTAAATACTACCGGCTTTCCTGCATATTCCGTTTTATTGTAATTATCCGGGAACTTGCCCTCCCAGTCATAGGTATCGCCGATATTATGGTCCACAACGCTGTCCTCAAATCCCTCAATAAACTGGCCGGAACCTATGGTCAGCGGGTAGTCTGTTCCTGATCCGCCTTCAAATTCTACTCCGTCAATCTTTCCTACGAAGTCAATATTCACCGTGTCCCCCGACTTCACCGCCCGGTCAGTGATATCATTAGTGGTCGCATTGGTCTGAAGCGTTGCCTGGATCGCATCTTCCACGTCTTTATCCGTAATCTCATCCGGCTTGCTGACTTTATCAACTTCTACTCCTTTATATTGGGATATTTTCAGGCTGTCTGTTTCCAGACCCTTGCTCCCTTCGCAGCCTGCCAGCATCATGGATGCGGCAAGTATTCCTGTTAATAGCACTACAATTTTCTTCTTCATTTTACACCTCTTATTATATTTTCCGTTAAATCGCACTATTATGTTATAGCACATTTAACAGAACTTTCAAAGCATTTTCACACATATTTCACTCTTTATTAAGAATCTGCCCTGCCGATTACAGCACAGGCGAGAGCAGCCTGCAGAACTGTTCCTTGATTCGGATTAGGAGACTGCGCTGCTCGTACTTCTTCCTTGTTACTAGAGTGCTCTTGGTAATATCGTTCTCAAATGCCTCCATCAGCCTCTCCGTCGTCCTGGCGCTGTAGATCACCGCATTGACTTCAAAATTCAGGCTGAAGCTGCGGATGTCCATATTGGCAGTTCCCATGCAGCTGACCAGTCCATCCACGCACATGCACTTGGCATGGAGGAATCCATTGTCATAAGTGTAGCACCTTGCTCCTGCCTCGATCATCTCGCCCAGATAAGAGTAGGTTGCCCAATATACGAACGGGTGATCCGGCTTGCAGGGAATCATGATACGCACGTCGATTCCAGACTTGGCGGCAATCACCAGGGCATCCGCAATATCATCATCCGGTATGAAATACGGGGTCTGAATATAGATGCTTTTCCTCGCCATATGAATCAGTCTCAGATAATTGTCACGAATCTCCTGGCTTCTGGAATCCGGGCCGCTTGATATGATCTGAATCGGATCGCGTCCGTTCCGGATATACGTCGGAATCTCAAAAAGCCGATCCTCCAGAAACAGATTTTCCTTAGCCGCGTAATTCCAGTCCAGCACGAATCTTACTGCCAGGGAAGTGACTGCCGAGCCTTCGATGCAGATGTGCGTATCCCGCCAATACCCGAACTTCTTATCCTTCCCCACATACTCTCTTCCAATGTTGAATCCGCCCACGAATCCGATTCTTCCGTCTATAACCACGATCTTCCTGTGGTTCCGGTAATTCACGCGTAACTGGAGCTGGCCGAAGATCGCCGGAAAGAATTCCGCCACCTCAATACCTGCCTTCTCAAGGCGCACCCAGTCTGAGTTGCGCATCCCTCTGCAACCCATACTGTCAAACAGCACCCGGACTTCAACTCCCTGTCTCGCCTTCCTGACCAGGACTTCTTCTATCTCCTGCCACAGTTCATCATTCCGGATAATATAATATTGCACATGGATGTAGTTTCTCGCATGCTCCATCTCTGTGAGCAGCGCATTAAACTTCTCCCGTCCATCCGTATAGATTCTGATATCGTTATTATCCGTCAGTACTGCTTCTCCTTCGTTCAGGTTATATAAGATCAGGCTTTTGAACCGCTCAAGTTCTGGATCCCGAAGCCTTAATTTCCTACGATAGATCGATTCCTCCTGCCGCCGGACAGCATATTTGATCTCTCCTTCAATCTCCTTCATCTTAAACATCCGGTCCTTGCGGAAATTCTGCCCCAGCACCAGATACAGCACAAATCCCAGCACCGGTATAAAGTAAAGCAGCAAAAGCCACGCCCACACCGTCGTCGGATTCCTCCGCTGAAAAAATATGATCAGCAGCGCAAATATGATGTTGATAAGAAACAGATGGTCAAGTATCCACCAATATACGGTTCCAATTCCCTCCGTCACAGTATGAAGCATGCTACTCTCCTTAAAAATCTCGTTATTTTATCTATTATACCGTTTCTTGCCGGAAAAGTAACCCCAAAATCTCAAATCTCTTGCACTTGCGTTCAAAGAATGGTACAATGTAGTTCGTGTAAAATAGATTTTTAGGAGGTTCGCCGTGAAGACGTTAACGATTGTATTGCTTGTTATTTTAGTCGTTTTAATCATTGCTTGCATCGTATTGTATTTCTTAGGAAAAAGAGCAGAAAAAAAGCAGGCCGAACAGCAGGAGCAAATGGCTGCCGTCGCACAGACCGTGTCCATGCTTATCATTGATAAAGGCAAGATGAGGCTTAAAGAAGCCGGGTTCCCAAGCATTGTCGTAGAAGGGACGCCGAAGTATCTGCGCCGCTCTAAAGTTCCTGTAGTAAAGGCCAAGGTAGGGCCAAAGGTAATGACATTGATGTGCGATGCCCAGGTATTCCCGTTAATTCCTGTCAAGAAGGAAGTAAAGGCTACCGTAAGCGGTATTTATATTACCGCGGTCAAAGGATTAAGAGGGCCATTAGAGACTCCTCAGAAGAAGAAAGGCTTCTTCGCAAGATTAAGGAACAAATAAGGACAAGCCAGTCGCCACCACCCGTAAAACGGGTGGCTAGAGACGCTGGCTATAAGCCCGTGCTACCAGACAGCGTCTCAAGGCGCCCTAGACTTTCTCTTC
>JABLTR010008912.1_pt1 | contig 109097 bp, 96 predicted proteins | sample 7160071 | NCBI WGS metagenome assembly JABLTR01 (sample SAMN14651230, study PRJNA627086) | human gut metagenome | isolation source: feces | host: Homo sapiens
GGAAGTTTTTATTTTACTCCAAAGAAATATCAAGGCAAAAACAGGACTTGAAGAAGCCGTAGTGAATCAGGCCACTGTGTGGCCTGAGAGCGGCGCTGACCGAGCAGCGGCAAGCTTCAAGCAAGAATTCAGTCCTGTTTTCTATGACATCAAAGGCTTTCGAGAGAATCGGAAGCTTTTTTGTTTTATAATTATGAAAGATCCATTTCCGAAACATCAAAGAAATATATTCTCTTTTGATAGAAAAAATCTCGAACCTCTGAAAATTCGTGGCCTTTTCCTATCAAATTTTCTTTTTGTCCCATAAACCATACTGCTCGGCATTCTTTAGCGCAGCAAGCATATTATCCTTTAAATGCGGATAAGTTCTGCACATGGAGGCAATCATCTGTTTGATTTCCTGCCGTCTGGAATGACCATCCATCGGGCAGGGATTGTGAACGACAGGCAGTTCCAGTTTTCTGGCAACATGAATGATGTGCTTTTCGGAAACGTAAACCATCGGTCGAATTACGGTAACATCCGCACCGGGCAAAAACATGTTCGGGTGAAATGTGTGCAGCCGCCCTTCAAAAATCATTGACATCATCAGCGTTTCAATCGCATCCTCACGGTGATGACCGAGCGCCACTTTATTGCAACCTAGCCACTTCGCCGCATCATTCAAAGCGCCGCGCCTCATTTTAGCACAGAGCGAACATGGATTGGGCTCTTTGCGGATATCAAAAACAATTTTTGCGATATCCGTTTCCACAACGTCAAACGGGATGCCAAGCTGTTTACACCAGTTTGAAACAGGCGAAATATCAAAGGGTTGCAGTCCCATTTTCAGTGTAATGCCATGCAATTCAAAGTCTTTATGTTCAAACTTTCGATACAGCGAGAGGGCATAAAGCAGCAGCAAACTATCCTTTCCGCCGGACACGCCGACCGCCACATGATCTCCTGAATCAATCATCCCAAAATCGACGTCCGCTTTGCGAATGCCGCCCAACACAGTTTTCATAACGGATATCGCCTCCTTACCGCCCAAAGTATACCAGCGGGCAGGCAAAACGTCAATGCTCCGGCAGATTGAGAATAAGGTGAAACCATGAAACACATGCTTTCTTCTCTGCTGAGCGGTGCGGCGGCAGGTATTTCGATCGAACTGCTGGCAGCTATTCTCCTGTCTTCGGCCTTACATCTGGGGTACGTCATACTCTGTCCCGCATGGCTTCCGGAATGTGTCGGAGGTGAAATTCCCGCAGCGTTTTTGCAGACAGCATTGTTCGCTCTGGCAGGCATTATTATCAAGCAGATGTTAAATTCTCAAAGAACGGATTGACGAAAACCGCCCTTACTGATACAATAGCAAAGAAAATATCCCGTCGGGTTTGCCAAGTCATGGAAGAAATGGTATGATTTATTTTTACAGGCATTAACCCGTATACACAGAAAATCGAATTATGAGGTGAAAAGAAGATATGAAAGCGTTTTTTGACATTCTGCGCGGCGTTGTCATCGGTCTTGCCAACATCATCCCTGGTGTGAGCGGCGGCACGATGATGGTTTCGATGGGCATTTATGACACCATTATCGGCTGCATTAACTCGTTGTTTAAGGATTTTAAACGCTGCATCAAAACCCTGTGGCCGTATGCGTTGGGCATGGTACTGGGCATTCTCGGTCTGGCCAAGCTGATCACGTTTCTGCTCGGCACATATCCGCTGCCGACCAATATGGCGTTTATTGGTCTGATTCTCGGCGGCCTGCCGATGATCATCAAAAAGATGAAGGGCGAAAAAAAGGGCATTGCAGGAATGATCGCTTTTGTTCTGGCTTTCGCGTTGGTTGTCGGCTTGAAAATTGTCGACAGCGGAAACACGGCAGATGCGACCATTGCATTAAACATCGGTCAAATTCTCATTTTGTTCGTCATGGGCGTGATTGCCGCGGCAACGATGGTTATCCCGGGTGTGAGCGGCTCGATGATGCTGATGCTGCTGGGTTATTATAATCCGGTCGTCGGCTCGGTCAGCGGGCTGGTAGACGCGCTTCTCTCTGCCAACGTGGGCGCAGCGCTCACCTGCTGCGGCGTTCTGATTCCGTTCGGCATCGGCGTTATCGTGGGCATTTTCGCAGTGGCTAAACTGATTGAGGTATTGTTGCGTCGTTTCCCCGGCCCAACCTACTGCGCGATCATGGGGCTTGTAACGGCTTCTCCCGTCGCCATTCTGATGGGCCTGAGCTACGCAGGTATCACGGCCATGACAATCGTCATTTCCGTTGTGACGCTTGCGCTCGGCTGCGTCGTCGCATATAAGCTCGGCGGTGAATAATTTCAGTTGACAAACCGAAATCGGTTTGCTATAATTGCAACGTTAAAAAAATAAATTCAGCCTTATTGAGAGCGGTGGAGGGAATAGGCCCGATGAAGCCCGGCAACCGGTTAAATCCGGTGCCAAATCCTACGGCCTTCAGCCGGCAGATGAGGTGTGGTGAATGAAGCCGCCTGATTTGCGAAATCGGGTGGCTTTTTTATGCCGGAAAGCAGCTCTCATCCATCGAGAGGAGAATGAACATCATGAAAAAACTGTTTACATCCGAATCCGTGACGGAAGGACATCCCGACAAAATCTGTGACCAGATCAGCGACGCCGTGTTGGACGCCATTTTAGCGCAGGATCCGTATGCCCGCGTGGCCTGCGAAACCTGCACCACAACCGGCATCGTGATGGTAATGGGCGAAGTGACGACCACTGCTGATTATCGTGTGGATGACATTGTCCGCGAAGTTGTCTGCGACATCGGCTATGACCGCGCTAAATATGGTTTTGACGGGCATACTTGTGCCGTATTGACTGCGCTTCATGGTCAAAGTCCGGATATTGCCATGGGCGTAGACGACGCGCTGGAGGGCCGCGGCGTGGGTGATATGGATATTGGCGCAGGAGATCAGGGCATGATGTTCGGTTTTGCCTGTGACGAAACGCCTGAAATGATGCCCATGCCTATCGCGCTGGCTCACCGCATTACGCGTCGTCTGTCCGAAGCACGCAGGAATGGCGAACTGACCTGGCTCCGCCCGGATGGAAAAAGCCAGGTTACCATCGAATACGACGGAGACACGCCTGTGCGCGTTGATACGGTCGTCGTTTCCGCTCAGCATGCACCGGAAACCAGCCATGAGGAACTCTCTGCCGCGATCATTGACAAAATCATCTGCAAAGCTGTCCCCGCAGAACTGATGGATGAAAATACCCGTTTCCTTATCAATCCGACCGGGCGATTCACCATTGGCGGCCCAATGGGCGATTCTGGCCTGACAGGACGCAAAATCATCGTGGATACCTATGGCGGCTATGCGCGTCACGGCGGCGGGGCATTCAGCGGCAAAGATCCGACAAAGGTAGACCGAAGCGCTGCATATGCTGCGCGCTACATTGCGAAAAACATCGTTGCCGCCGGTCTGGCCAAACGCTGCGAAATCGAACTGGCTTACGCCATCGGCGTTGCACATCCGGTTTCTCTGCTCGTAGATACGCAGGGGACAGGTGTTATTTCTGATGAAAAACTTGCACAGATCGTCGAAAAGCTCTTCGATCTGCGCCCGGCCGGGATTATCGACATGTTAAACCTTCGCCGCCCGATCTATCGTCAAACCGCCGCTTTCGGCCACTTCGGCAGAACAGATATCGACCTGCCTTGGGAACGCGTGGATAAAGTGGATGCACTGCGCGCCGCTGCACAAGTCTGATCATATACAGAAGACGTTGGACTTCAATCTCCAACGCCTTTTTATATTATCTCTTTTTCATTCACGCAAGAGCCGGATGCTTTTGACTTCAGCTTCACTCGGCGTGATATACAAGGTGCGTTGATGGGTATAGGTGACAAATCCCGCGGGCGTTCCACCTGGCTTTTTAATATATCGACGCAGCGTCGCATCGATCGGCACCTGTGCGCTCCGAACGCCCTTGGAATAATAAGCTGCCAACATAGCCGCCTGCATCAGCGTCGCTTCCGGCACATCGCCCTCCGTATGAATCAGCACATGCGACCCCGGCATTTTCTGCGCATGCAGCCACGTTTCATTGCCACGCGCGCCCATCGTCAGCCGTTCGTTTTGTAGCGCATTTTTGCCTACTTCTATTTCTATGCCGTCACTGGAAAGAAACTTCATCGGCTGAGACGGTGCTTCTTTCCGTGCCTTTACGCGAGAAACGGGTTGACGCACATGACCGGAAGCCACAAGCATTTCGCGCAGTTCCGCCAGACCGCGCGCATCCGTGCATTTGCGTAAGTCGTCTTCCATCTGTTCCAAATATGCAAGCTCCTGCTCAGCTTTTTCCTTTTGATCCGCTGCTAGTGTCTTTGCGCCCCGCGCTTTTTGATAGAGTTTGAAATATCGCTGTGCATTCTGAGCAGGGGAAAGTGAAACATCCATCGGAATGGAAACGGGTTCACAGTTTTCGCTGTAATAGTTTTCCACCGTGGCAACTGCTTCGCCCTTTTGCAGTCGATAGAGATTGGCCTGCAAAAGCTCACCGCTTTGACGATATTCTTCCATCCGTGCCGCGCTTTCCAATGCCTCGTTTTGAATGGCAATTTTCTTTTCGCATCGCTCAATATGATTTTTAATCGTATGCGCAAGGCTCGCGCTGCGTTGATTCAGGCGATCGCGGCGATCCCGTTCATAAAAATACGCATCGAGCGCCGCACTTGGATCGTCAAATTGCGCAGTCTTCCCCGTCGGCAGATGCCTCTGTGGAAAGGGAAAAACATCCGTCGGCGCACCGAGATCATCCAGCGTCACCACACATGGCGAAAGAGAAGGCATCTGATGAAAATAGTCGCACAGCGCGTTTGCAGCTGCCTGTACGTTGATCTCGCTGACAAGTGCCGAACCGTCCATGCCTATCCGAACAGCCGCCTCACGCGCCGCCTGGGGCGAAAAACCCGCAATGCTCGCTCCAATGGCCTTTTCCAGCTTACCGCCCGCATTTTCAAGCGCACTCGCAACCGCCTCAGCATCAGCAGTTTCAGGATCAAGCTTTCCCTGTGTCGGCGGATAGGCATACGGCAAGCCCGGCATCACCTGACGCACGCGGGAGATATCCTGCCCAACGTGGCGCGCTGCATCTATGATACGCCCATCTTCCGTGCGCAAAATGATGTTGGAATGCCTGCCCATGATTTCCACAACCAATGTGCGCGTCACGGGATCGCCCAATTCGCTCAGGTTGCTGACATTGATTTCCAGAATGCGGTCACCTGCAATGCGCCGCACCGCCAGCACGCGGCCGCCGCACAGGTATTTACGAAACAGCATACACAACATAGGCGGCTCCATCGGCCCCGTTTTGGCATGCTCACTCAAATGCACCCGCGCCGCGTTGGCCGCCGCACTGAGCACAAGGCGATAGTTGGCTCCTTGCGAACGAATCATCAAGTGAATTTCATCCTTTTCCGGCTGTATAACGCGATCCACACGTCCATCGCGAAGGATTGTATCTAACTGCCTGGCAACAAATCCAAGCATCACACCATCCATAGGCATAACCAAAAAGTCCTCCTTCAGTGAGGTTATCGTATCGGGCATGACTCGCCGCATCAGGGCATAGGATGCAGCGTGACTGGGACAGCGCGTCAAAGCTCAAGCGCACTTGCAGCTTCCACGTTCACGGCGCGTGCGCAGCTCGTCCAAACTCTATGAGTCAGCCTGCTGGATATTATATCATCTTTTGCACGTAAAGCAAAGAGGAAAGCAGGCATGCGCACGCAAAGCGGGTCATAAACTGGGGCGGAAATGAACCGACAAGGAGTGATGGCTTGTGAAATGGCCGAAAATCAAAATTCGGCGCGAAGCGGTCGAGCGCGCGCTCATCATCAGCTCGGCGGCATTGGTGTTGCTGCTTTCGCTCAAGCGCACCAGCACAAACAATGAACCTTACGAAGAGCCGCTGAATGAAATCCCGGAAGTCAGCGTTTCAACCACACAAACAGAAGATACGCGGCAAACAGTCGTCTATTATGAAGACGGAGACGGCTATCTTGTGCCCGTTCAGCGCGATGTTGCCCGGCAAGATGGCATTGCCAAGGCCACGCTCGAACTGATGGTTCAAAACCCAAGAAACGACATGGACGCCGCTCGGCTTGGACTTGTACCCATCGTCCCTGAAGGAACAACCTTTGATTTGGATATTTCAGCAGGACACGCCCGCGTAGACATGAGCGCACAGGCGTTAAACGCCGAGGATAAACAGCAGGAAGAAAACATGCGCACAGCAATCGTTTGGGCGTTGACAGAGTTTGACACCGTAAATGACGTTAATTTTCTAATTGACGGCAAAGCGCGCAATACATTGACGCACGGAACAAATATCGGCGGTTCCTATACGCGTGTCGGATTGAACGCAGAAGAAGACAGCGCTGCGACATTTGCAGACAGCGATGAAATTCAAGTCTTCTTTCCAGCGCAGGACGGCAGACTGCTTGTACCGATTTCCAGAACGGTATATGGAACCGGAGACGTTGCAACCGCTGTCTTTGAGTTTCTGCGAGGCCCAAAAACAGACAGTGGGCTGGAAACACCTCTCGATCAAAGCGTGCAGCTGCTTGGCATCGATATCAGCGACGGTGTGATCACCATCAATTTCAGTGGGAATTTCACCAAGATTGCCGAACAAAGCGACGGCGGCGTTCAAGCTATGCGTGCACTGATGCTGACCTGCACGCGGTATCCTGGTATTAAAAAAGTCCGGATTTTAGTTGACGGAAAACCCTATCAACTTCCGGTGACAGATGTGCCGACATTTGCCAATATTGCCAGCGATGTGGAAAACAGTTATCCTGAAGTGATGATGATTGAATAGGCGGAGAGCCGGACGCATCGGGCGTTTCGGCTCTTTTCTTTACCGCCGAATTATGATATACTGTTTTTGATAAAACCTCTTGCAAAAAGAAAGGCAGAAGCATATGGAAAAACAGAAAATGCGTTTGATTGTTGCCAGCAACAACGCAAACAAACTGCGGGAATTTCGAGAAATTCTCGGTGAACAATTCGATATCGTCTCCATGCGCGAAGCAGGAATTGACGCTGACATCGAAGAGAATGGCACAACGTTTGAGGAAAACGCGCTCATTAAGGCGAATTATGTAATGAATGCCGGCAACAGCGCAGCCATTGCTGATGACAGCGGGCTGGAGGTGGACGCACTGGGCGGCGCGCCGGGTGTTTACAGCGCACGCTATTGCGGCCGTCACGGCGACGACGCCGCCAACAATACGTTGCTCCTGCACAATCTAAAAGGTGTCCCCGCACCAAGAAAAGCGCGTTATGTCGCCGCCATTGCACTGGTTCGTCCCGCTCATGCGCCCATTATTTGCCGTGGCACATGCGAAGGGGAAATTCTGAATGAGCCAAGAGGGCAGGGCGGCTTTGGTTACGATCCATTGTTTTTATGTGAAACAGGGGAGACTTTCGCGGAAATTTCACGCGAATGCAAAAACGCAATCAGCCACAGAAAGCGTGGTATTGAAGCTGTTCTCCGCGCGTTGGAGGAGCAGCAATGATCCGTGTCGGCGTGTTCTCCGACAGTCACGGGGATCGAGACGCGCTGGAAAAGCTGCTTGACAAGATGGGGCACATTGATGCCGCCTGTTTTCTAGGCGACATCTCATCGGACGCGATGTTTCTGCGTGACCAGTTAGAGAAGATGCCGCATCAACCCGTTCTCTATGCAGTTCGCGGGAATAATGATCTGGCATCCATGCTTCCGGATCAGCTGCTCATTGAACTTGACAAGCACAAGATCTGGATGGAGCATGGCCATCTATTTCCGAGTCTGATGACGCTTGCTTACCGGGCTAAGGATAACGGCGCAGATATCGCACTGTTCGGTCACACACATGAACCTCATTGTGAATATGCCTATGGCGTACTCCTGCTCAATCCAGGTTCTGCTGGCAATCAATGCAGGGGAGGCGCTGCACGTGCCAGCCTGATGATTCTTGATGGGGAAAAAGTGCGCATCGAAGATATTCTCTAAAGAATACAGATAAAAAATAACGCAATGGCTTGCTTTTTTCAAAAGATCGCTGAATTCTTCAGAAGAATTCAAAAAAATGTCAAAAAACCTATTGACAAAAGCATGCTGAGTCTGTATAATTAGTTCTCGTCAGCGGGAACGCCGCAGCGTCATCAGAGGACAGCGAAGCCTGCGCCTGTAGCTCAGTCGGATAGAGCAACGGCCTTCTAAGCCGTGGGCCGTGGGTTCGAATCCCTCCAGGCGCGCCATTGTGGTGGGTATAGCTCAGTTGGTTAGAGTGCCAGGTTGTGGCCCTGGAGGTCGTGGGTTCGAGCCCCACTACTCACCCCACTTTTTTCTGCTGTTCATGCAGGGACGTTGGGGTGTCGCCAAGCGGCAAGGCACGGGACTTTGACTCCCGCATTCGCAAGGTTCGAATCCTGCCACCCCAGCCATTTTGATCCATTAGCTCAGCTGGTAGAGCACCTGACTTTTAATCAGGGTGCCTGGGGTTCGAATCCCCAATGGGTCACCATCGAATTGCTGGCGGGTGTGGCGGAATGGCAGACGCGGCAGATTTAGGATCTGTTGCCTATGGCGTATGAGTTCGAGTCTCTTCACCCGCACCATTATGCGGTAGTAGCTCAGTGGTAGAGTGCCACCTTGCCAAGGTGGATGTCGCGAGTCCGAATCTCGTCTACCGCTCCACTGTGCGGGTGTAGCTCAATGGTAGAGTTCCAGCCTTCCAAGCTGGCTACGTGGGTTCGATTCCCATCACCCGCTCCAAGTTGCACCTTTAGCTCAGTTGGTAGAGCACCTGACTCTTAATCAGGGTGCCCAGGGTTCGAGCCCCTGAAGGTGCACCAAACCTTAGAACGATACAGTGATGTGTCGTTCTTTTTTTGTTCATTAAAAGACACGGAAGCGCATATCCATCGCGCCTCCGTGTCTTTTCTTTTTTATAAAAATTGATGTATTCTCGTTATTTAGCCTTCGATAAATCCGTCATGATGCCCTGTCGAATCAGCGAATCCGCAAACGCTGCCATGTCGTCGGCTGATTCCACACAATCCCGATGCAACCATGTTCTAAGCAGACCAATAAAGCCCAATGCGCCAAAAGCATAACGATATTCAAACTCCGTCTCGTTCTCAACGTAACCATTAAGCCAATCCATGCGCAGTTTTTCCTGAATCACATCGCTGAGCTTCTGAAGAAACTTGATATCTCCGTTATCGCTGAGAAGTACAGAACAGATTTCCTTATTTTCTGCCACAATCCGGAATAAATCTTTCAGCATAGGGCGTGCATGCGTAAGAATAGGCTCTCCTTTATGCGCGAGAATGACTGCATTCAACTGTTCAAAAAGTTCTTCCTCCAGACGTTCCAACATGTCGAAGATATCACGGTAATAGAGATAGAATGTACCACGATTCACATCCACCAAATCGGCCAGTTCGCGCACAGTAATGTCTTTCACTTGTTTTTGCTGCATTAACTCAATCAGCCCTTGACTGAGCAGCTTTTTGGTTCGGCGAACCCGACGATCTTCTTTCTTTTCCGTTCCGGTTCCCTGCTTCATGTCTTTCATAATCTTTAATCGTCTCTTTTTTCTCAACACATCTTGATTTTGTGTTCATTTTTTATCGTTTTTTTAGTTTTTGTCTGATAGCCGAACTGACTTTGAAAATCTGTTTATTGATTTTCATCATCAATCACATTATACTGTCGTTTGTTGATAAAGTCAACATAGTGTTTAATAAGCAAGCGAAGTTCAAAAAGGAGGAACTCTTGTGAACCGATTTGCAAGGTGGATGGTCAAACACCGGGTAATCGTGGTCATCATCTGTTTGGCTTTGATGATCCCGTCGATATTCGGTATGGCGGCCACCCGGGTCAAATATGACCTTCTGTATTATCTGCCAGAGGATCTGGATACCATCAAGGGACAAAACATCCTGATGGAAGATTTCGGCAAAGGCGCTTTTTCACTTTGTATCACTGAGGGACTCAGCGAAGTGGATCAGGCGGATCTGGAAGAAACCATTCGTCAGATTCCTCACGTTGATACGGTCATTGGCTACGCTTCCGCGTTAAATGGTTCGATTCCTTCTGCAATTTTGCCGGATGATTTGCGCGAACGTTTTGAAAACGGCGAGGATCGCATCTTTGCAGTTTTCTTCGACGAGACTTCTTCGGCAGAGGGCACGATGGAAGCCATTGCCGATATTCGCAAGGCGGCAGGGGAAAAGTGCTTCGTTTCCGGTCTGTCTGCCGTGGTCACAGATACCAAAGAGCTGGTAGAAGAGCAGGAAGGTATTTACGTCGCCATCGCTGTTGCACTCTGCTGCATCGTGCTGATGCTGACGATGGACTCATTCCTGCTTCCATTGATTTTCCTCTGCTGCATCGGCGTTTCCATTCTCTGGAACATGGGCAGCAACTACTTTATGGGTGAGATTTCCTACATCACAAAAGCTGTCGCTGCCGTGCTTCAGCTCGCTGTGACGCTGGATTATTCCATTTTCCTCTGGCACAGCTACAAAGAGCAGAAGAGCCTTTGCAGTGATCGAGACGAAGCGATGACCGCTGCGATTGTGCAAACGTTCAGCTCAATCATCGGCAGCAGCCTGACGACTGTCGCCGGTTTCATTGCCATCTGCTTCATGAGCTTCACCCTTGGCCGTGACCTCGGCGTTGTTATGAGCAAAGGCGTTATTCTCGGTGTGCTGGGTACGATAACGCTGCTGCCGTGTGTCATCCGCATGATGGATGGTCTGATTACCAAGACTTCGCATAAACCGCTCCTGCCGAGTGTCGCAAACATCAGCCGCTTTATTGTCAAGCATTATAAAATGCTTTGCGTATTGGCTGTCGTGCTGTGCATTCCGGCGTTCTACGGCTACAATCACGTAAACGTTTACTATGACATGAGTTCCTGTCTGCCGGAAGATCTTCTTTCCGTTCAGGCAAATGAAAAGCTTTCCGAGACATTTGACGTATCCACGAATCACCTGGTTTTGATTGATTCCGACATACCGCAGAAAGACGTTATTGCGATGACGGAAGAATTCAATCAGGTAGATGGCGTACAGGACGTGTTGTCGCTGGACAGCCTGCTGGGCCGCAATGTTCCCGAAAGCATTCTGCCGTCCGATGTGACAAACCTGCTCAAGGGTGAGCGCTATCAGATGATGCTGATTTCTTCGTCCTATGTGATTTCTTCCAACGCGGTCAACCAACAGATTGACGAGCTGAATGCCATCCTTAAAAAGTATGATGAAGGCGGCATGCTCATCGGCGAAGCCCCTTGCACAAAGGATTTGATCAACTGCACCGACCGAGACTTTAAGGTCGTCAGCGCTATCTCCATCGCAGCAATCTTCGTGATCATTGCGTTGGTGCTCAAGTCGTTCTCCCTGCCGATTCTGCTCGTCGCTATGATTGAGCTGGCCATCGCGCTAAACCTGTGCATTCCATATTTCACAGACACGACGCTTCCGTTCGTCGGTCCGATTCTGATTTCGACCATTCAGCTCGGCGCAACTGTCGATTATGCAATTCTGATGACGACGCGCTACAAGCAGGGCAGAAGCGTCGGAAAGAGCAAAAAAGAAGCTGTCGGTGAAGCGGTTGCCGCTTCCGCGCAGTCCATTCTGGTCAGCGGTGTCAGCTTTTTCGCCTCAACCTTCGGCGTCGGTTTGTACTCCAACATCGATATTATTTCTTCGATGTGCAGCCTGATTGCGCGCGGCGCGCTGTGTTCTGTGGCGGTTGTGTTGTTCCTGCTGCCCGCGATGCTTCTGCTCTGCGACGGTTTCATTGTTCATACAACATTTGGCATGAAGAAGAAAGCGTAAGCTTCCAATTCGTAAAGAAAGGATGAAAACACTATGAAAAAGCATGCGATAGCGCTGCTGACAGCACTTTGTGTCGCAACCGGCTGCACGGCCAGCGCCGAGACGGCTAAGCACGAACGCGTTTATGTTGTTGTCAATCATGACGGCGAGGTCCAAACGCTTCTGGATAATGTACATCTGGAAAACGGCGATGCACTGGATGTGCTTTCCGATCGTTCGATGCTCTCAGCGATTGAAAATGTCGGCGGTCACGAAATATTCACGTTGGACGGTGAAGCGCTGACCTGGCAGGCGAACGGAAGCAACATCATTTATCAGGGCACATCGGATAAGCGTCCGAACATTTTGCCGAAGGTTACCTTTATGTTGGACGGCAAGGAGGCAACCGCCGAGGATATCAAAAATGCGCAGGGCACTGTGACGATGGACGTCAGCTTCCTGATGGCCGAAAATACGCCGTATCTCGCACTGAGCGTCATGCCCATCGATGAAGACACCCTGTCTGATATCAGCGTTGAAAACGGCTCTGTGATGAATGACGGCAATCACAAAGTTCTGGTCGGCTGGGCTGTGCCCGGCCTGGACGAAGATGCCGAACTTCCGACACATTTCACCCTGACGGCAACTGCTGACCATGCGGATTTGAGCTGGATGATGACGTTCGCAACCTCCGAACCGCTCAAATGGTTCTGTGATGAAGCAGATGAAAAAATCGGCAGCTTGAGTAATACCGTAGACGAGCTGAAAATCGGTCTGACCGCGCTGTGTGACGGTGAGGCCCTGCCGGAAGGCGAAGGCAAACTTCATGACGGTCTGACTGCCTTGTTCTCGCTGTATGACGGCGTTGCAGCGCTGAACGGCGGTTCAAAGTCTCTGAGTGACGGCGCAAAAAGCCTTGACGACGGTGTTTCTGAACTCGAAAACGGTCTGACGACACTGGTTTCCAACAACGATGCATTGAATCAGGGTGCGGCACAGCTCTTCGATGCAGTTCTGGCCACGGCCAACCAACAGCTTACCGCGGCGGGTCTGGATACAGTCGGCATCACACTGCCGGAACTGACAAGCGAAAACTATGCCGATGTGTTGCAAGCAGCGCTCGCTCAGCTTGACCCCGAAACGCTGCTTGCAACCGCTCAAGCTGCGGCGCGCGAACAGGTCAAAACCGAAGTCATGAAGCAGGAGAAGGTCGTGCGTGACAGCGTGACACAGTCTGTGCAAGCTCAGGTGCTTGAAGGCGTTCTGGCGCAGAGCGGCCTGAACATGACGGCTGAGGATTATAGCAAGGCCGTCGCTGCCGGGCAGGTGACACATGAACAGGCTCAGCAAATCAGCGCGGCCGTCAAGCAGCTGATGAACGGCGAGGAAATTCAAGCCCAGCTTGAGGCCGCGGTTGCAGAGCAAATTGACGCGCTTGTCGAACAGAATGTTGCCGATGAGTCTGTCCAGAAGCAGCTTGAAGAAGCTATTGCGCCTGCAAAGGCTGGATATGAAGCACTGACTTCTCTGAAAACTCAGCTTGATTCCGTCAACACGTTCGTCACGGGCCTAAGCAGCTACACCGACGGCGTGAGCCAAGCTGCACAGGGGGCTGTGGCGCTCCACAATGGCAGCTCTCAACTGGCGGATGGCGCTTCTCAGCTGAGCGATGGCACCACGCAGTTAGCAGACGGTCTGGATGAACTGAAGCAGACGCTCAGTGCCGACGTGTTGCCGCTGCTGAATGGCGACGTGCAGAAGGCACTCGATGTATTTGAAAACACCAAGAATCAGCTGGTTTCCAATTCCTCCTTTGATTTGGTCAGCGATGACATGGCCCATGATGTCGTATACATCATTCGCAGCGACTTGAATAAGTAAAAAACTCTGTTCTTGAAACGTCGTCCGGCAAAGCGGGCGGCGTTTTTCAGTTGATCAAGCGCGTATTCGTTCGTTTTGCGAATTGACGAAACCGCCTTTTTTCGCTACAATAGATTGTGTTTATAAAATGAATTGCAATCGGGAGGCATGAATCATGAAACTCGGTTTTATCGGTGCAGGCAACATGGGTTCAGCCATCATAAACGGCATCTTAAATCAACACGCACTTGAGCCTGACAGCCTTTATGTCAGCCGCAAACACCCTGAAAAAAGCACGGAATTGGCTCAAAAAGGCGTTCACATCATGCAGGACAACGTATCGCTGGCTGAATCAGTGGACTGCATTCTGTTGGCCGTTAAGCCCGTTTACGCAGCGGATGTCCTTCGTGAAATTCACGACATGTTGGTCGGTAAATTCGTCATCTCCATTGTCGCCGGATGGACGTTTGACATGCTCAAAGACGCGCTTCCGGAAACGGCGCGTTTCGTCCGTGTCATGCCCAACACACCGCTTGCCGTAGGCGAGGGCATGAGCCTGATTTCAAGCCTTTGTACCTGTACAGATGAAGAATTTGCTTTTACAGAGTGCATTTTCGCTGTGGCTGGCAAAGTCGCCGTAGTCGAAGACCATGTCTATACGCCCGCAAACGGCATCAGCGGCTGCGGCCCTGCATTTGTCTATGCTTTTATCGAAGCCATGGCTGACGGAGGCGTGCGATACGGTGTGCCGCGTGCGTTGGCTTATGAACTGGCTGCTCAAACGCTTGTCGGCGCAGCCAGGATGGTGCTTGAAACCGGTGAACATCCTGGTAAATTAAAGGACGCGGTATGCTCGCCAGGCGGCACAACGATTGAAGGCATGTATGCGCTTGAAAAAGGCGGCATGCGCGCAGCTGTGATGGATGCCGTTGGCGCGACAGTCGAAAAGACCATGCGCATGTCTAAGAAGTAAATCCATTTGAGATCTAAAGTTATATTTAAGCGACGAGGTTTTTGTGAAAGAGATCATCATGTACACCGACGGGGCTTGCTCAGGTAATCCGGGCCCCGGCGGCTGGGGAACCGTGCTCATGTTTGGTGAGCACAGAAAAGAAATTTCGGGTTTTATGCCGGATACGACCAACAATCGCATGGAACTTTTTGCTGCTGTTCAGGGATTTACGGCGCTCAAGCAGCCTTGTGCCGTAACGCTGTATTCGGATTCCGCATATCTGGTTAACGCGTTTAAGCAGAACTGGATTGACGGTTGGCAACGCAACGGTTGGAAAACTGCCTCTAAAAAACCCGTTGAAAACCAAGATCTTTGGAAATGGCTACTGACCGTCATGCAACCGCACAAGGTTACAATCATCAAAGTAAAAGGCCATGCGGATAATCCATGGAACAACCGATGTGATGAGTTGGCTACCGGCCAAATACGCGATCATCGTAACAATGCTTAAAACACAAAATTCCAATTAAAATCGGCTTCTAATTCATCATATGGAAGTGTTTATAAGACTTCGCGAAACCCCGGTTTTACGAAGTCTATGGTAAAGGAATGACGTTTATGCCCAATGATTACCATACACAGGCTCAACTCGACCGAACGAAACGCCTGCGTGAACTTCAACATGAACTACCAGATTTCTGCTCGGATTATTTTATGGCTATTGAGCAGCAGACTAGCGTGCTGACACGACTCAGCTACGCCTATGATCTCAAACTTTTTTTTCAATATCTCTCCAGCGAACTGCCCAAATTTAGCGGCAAGCCCGTCACCGAATTCACTGCGGCAGATATCAGTCAGGTTACCAAGCAGGATTTGGAACGCTATGCGCGCTATCTGACGCTCTACGTCAAAAACGAAACACTTGAGGATGGTGAAACCGCTTCTCGCGAAATGACCAATCACGAATACGGCATCAAACGCAAATACGCCTCGCTTCGAGCGTTTTACAAATACCTGTTTGCCGAAGGGTTGATTGAAAGCAACACCGCCTCGCTCGTTCCGCTGCCCAAGCTTCACGAGCATGCCATCATCCGTCTGGATGTGGATGAAGTCGCCCGCATTCTGGATGTCGCTGAAAGCGGGCAATCTTTGCCCAAGAGTTGCCAAAAATACCATAATATCACGAAAAAACGCGATGTCGCCATGCTTTCGCTGTTTCTTGGAACGGGTATTCGCATCAGCGAATGTGTAGGCTTGAACATTGATGATTTTGACTTTGAACAAAATGCCTTTGTCGTCACCCGAAAAGGCGGCAAAGAAGTCATTTTGTACCTTTCTGATGAAGTTGCAGACGCGCTTAAAGCGTATCTGGTTGAGCGCAAAAAAGTCGAAGCTTTGCCCGGCCATGAAAATGCTTTTTTTCTTTCGATTCAGCGTCGGCGCATCACACAGCGCGCTGTCGAAAACATGGTCAAAAAATATGCTGCCATTGCTGCTCCATTGAAGAAAAAAATCAGTCCACACAAGCTCAGAAGCACATTCGGCACCAATCTGTACCGTGAAACAGGCGACATTTATCTGGTTGCCGATGTGCTTGGCCACTCAGATATCAACACAACGCGCAAACATTACGCAGCCATCGCTGAGGATCACCGTCGCATTGCTGCGCAAAAAACTGTCCTGCGTGAAGAGCCTGTGCATGCTGATTTGCCGAAGCCCTGAAAGATGAATCTGATTCATTAAAAAACAAAAAGTCGAATGTTTTGCGAAGTCTATCATCGCATCCATCCGACTTTTTTTACTTATTATTTTTGATTACCGCGCACAAACGGAAACAGATCATCGCCGAAAAGATCATCCTCTTCTTCGGGATCATCCAGCGTCTCTTCGTCGTAAAGATAGTCGTTCGGATCCATCGTCTCATCGATGATGCCATCCACTTTAATCGCCCGGTATTCCGGACTTTTATCGGTATGATCCAGCCCGATGCACTTTCCACAGTTATCGCAAATCTTATTCGGATCAAGGTCACACATGTTGCACTCTCCGCACTCTATGCAATCTCGATCATATAAAACACAGCGTTTTGTCTCCATTCTCCTGTCCCCTTGCGTTCTTGTCTGCTCATTATATCACCGATTTAAGTTTCGATCAAGCATGATCTTTAGCAAAAATGCGAACATACGTTTGACGGCGCTTGCCTTCACCGAATCGAATGTGGTATAATGTTGAAAAGTTTTGCAACGAAAGGTTGTGTGCGCGGAATGACCGTTCAAAAACAGCGTGGCGACATGCAGACGCGTATTCTGGCTTATATCGAGCAGGAAATCAAAACGCGCGGATATGCGCCTTCCGTTCGTGAAATCGGTGAAGCTGTCGGGCTGAAATCCACCTCGACTGTGCACGGTCATTTAATACGCCTTGAAAAAAAGGGGCTTCTTCATCGCGACGCCATGAAGCCCCGTGCAATGGGGCTTTCCTTCTCTTCGCTTTCCCCGGCTGAAAATGTGACGCTTCGCGAAATTCCCGTCATCGGTCGTGTAGCGGCCGGAACGCCAATTCTTGCAGAAGAAAACGTGGAAGAGACTTTGACATTGCCAGAGGACATAGTCGGACACGGGGATGTTTTTATCCTTCGTGTGCGTGGTGAAAGCATGATTCAGGCTGGTATTATGAACGACGATTACATCGTTGTGCATAAGCAGCCGAATGCTAACAATGGTGAAATTGTCGTCGCGCTGATTGAGGATGAAGCCACCGTCAAACGCTTTTACAAAGAAAACGGCCATATCCGCCTGCAACCGGAAAACGATACCATGGAACCCATCATCGTGCCAACAGTTATGATTCTGGGTAAAGTCGTTAGTCTGATTCGTAAATTTTAAAGGGGAGCTTGCCTGTAACAGACGCGCTCCCCTTCTGTTTAGTTTATGGTTCAGAAATCTTATTCGTCAAAGTCAAACTCATCGCCGGCCTGCTCCTTAAAGATGTCAAACACCTTCTGAAGCACCTCTTCGTCATCCACACCGACATAAGTCACTTCGTCTTCGTCGTCCGATTCCTCATCTTCCATCACCTGAAGAATCACGACTTCACCGTCGTCATCATCGGTCGGAAGCAACACAACGTATTCGTTGCCTTCATATTCGATGGACGCGCAGAATTCAAATTCCACATCAATACCGTCTTCATCAGTCAGAACGATGATGTTATCATTCTCCATCTTTTCCATATCATCCATGGTTAAAACCCTCGCTTTCGTCATACGATACAAACCGAAGCTCATATCTGTATATAAGAATATCATAAAAAAAGACAATATGCAATGGTTTCCCCGAAATTTTATCGTAGTTTGGAGATGAAAATATGGCGTTCAGTCTGTTTCTTCAGCTTTACGGTTGTGCCGAAACGTGCGAGCGTGCACGCGCCCTGCTGGAAAACCTGCCGCAAATTCGTCGTATTGATGGAAAAAATACCAGGCTTCTCCTCCTGCTCTCATCGCCCATTTCCGAAGGAGAGTTCCTTTCAGTACTCAGAAAAAGCGGCATCAGCGGCTTTTCCTTTTACCGCTGATGCCAATCGTTTATGCGTTTTCGAGAAACGGTTCCCCACTTTCCTTATAGCAGAGTGTTCCAAACTCATCAAAAACAAGCGAAATCGGCTTGCTGTCAATATACTTAAGAATTTCATCCATACGAATACTGTCTCTGAAACTGACAAAAGAAAAGCTCACGCCCGCGCGTTTTGCGCGCCCCGTTCGTCCGATCCGATGAACATAAAACTCCTGCTTATCCGGCAGATCATAGTTGAACACCGCTTCTACGTCGTCTACATCAATGCCGCGCGCCGCAACATCCGTCGCCACAAGGATTTCAAATTCACCCTTCCTGAATCCGGACATTACCTTGTCTCGCAGAGATTGGCGCACGTCGCCATGCAGGCATTCGGCATTGTATCCAGCTTTTTTCAGCCGTTCGCAAAGGCGTGCCGTCATATCTTTTGTGTTGCAGAAGATCATCACGCGTTTATACTGATCCGAGTCCAGCAAATACAGCAAATGCTCGTATTTCTGCTTCTGATCGGACTCTACAATATACTGTGTGATATTCGGTTTATTCTCCGCCTGAGCCTGAACAACAATTTCAATCGGGTCATGCTGGTATTTCCACGAAACCGTCAATACATCCTGATTGGTCGTCGCGCTGAACATCACCAGCTGACGATTCGGATCGGCGCTCTCGATGATTTTTTCAACATCCTGCACAAAACCCATCTTCAACATCTCATCCGCTTCGTCGAGCACCATCGTATGCACCGTTCCGAGGCGAATATTGCCGCGCTGCATATGGTCAAGCAGACGTCCCGGTGTTGCCACCAGCACTTGCGGTTTGCGATTCAGCGCGCTCATTTGCTTTCCAAACGGCTGACCGCCGTAAATGACGGCAATTTTCACCCCTTTGATAAAATGCGCCAGATTAGTCAACTCGTCGGCTATCTGCTGCGCCAACTCGCGCGTAGGCGCAAGTACAACTTCCTGTACGCTGCTGTCATCCAAATTAACATACTCCAGCATGGGTATGCCAAATCCAAGCGTTTTGCCTGTTCCTGTCGGTGCAATAGCGATGATATCATGTCCATCCATCATCAGCGGAATGCACTTTTCCTGAATCGCCGTCAGATTATGAAAGCCCATCCAGTTAAATGCCTGTACAACTTCCCCGCTGATGCCCATCGCCTCAAGCGGATGAACAGCCTCTTTCTGTATATCGTCCAAAGTAAAACCCTCTCACTTCTCTACATTTTCATGTATTATTGTATCGCACAGCGTGGTATGTTTCAAGTCATTCCCATAATTTTCATCAGAGTTATTTGTTTTCTTCAACGCTTCCTCAACCGTCATATTGGAATCATGCAGCAAAGCGGAAATAACCTGTCTGTCGTCCAGCCAGATATTTCCGACACGAAAAACGACTGCCTCATTGTTTGCTAAAGTGCCGACTAGCGCCAAAAGTTCGGTTTTCCCGTCTACCCTGTATACTCGAACAGCGGTTGGGGTTTTCCCGTTCTCCTGCCTTTCCTGTAAAAGCGCATACATATTTTCAGAAAGCATGATTCCTCTATTCCGGTAAGCATAAACCGCCAAATAACCGCCGACCAGAAGCAGTGACAAATTGATCTTTCCAAATTCTATCGTGCCATACAGCGAAAGTCCCGTCATGATTATACCAACCGCCATACCGCCAAACGAGAGTATCGATGTCAGTACCCCAACCGGAAGTACATAATATCCAATGTAAAACACAATCCGCCCGCCATCCAGCGGCAAAACAGGAAGAAGATTGAGGAACATCATTCCCGCATTCATCAAAATCGCTTGTCTGATAAAATAATAAGGCAAAAAAAGCTGCATTTCCGGGAAGGACATCAATCCAATCAGCGCGTAATTGGCCAGCGGTCCCGCAGCGGCAACTGCTACACCTTTTACGCCTTTATGTGGGCTTGCGCCGGATGAATAATGGATTATGCCGCCAAACGGTGTAAGTTCAATGCTTTCGATTCTTTCACCCATGCTATGTCCGACGGCAAGATGCGCCGCCTCATGAATCAAAAGCGCCAACAACGCAGCTCCGCATGCCCATACGGATGAAAAGACAGCAATAGTCAGAAAATAGAGAAAAAACAGCGGCTGTACTTTCAGCTTCAATTTGCAAACACCGGCATTACAGACAACCCGTCTTTCCTCAATTCAAATGCAGCTGTGCCCGCCACTGTCCCGACTGCCGATCCGGCATGAACATATTCTCCTTCTTCCACCCGTACAGCGCTTAACCCGCTGTAAACTGATTCATATCCATCCGCATGCAGAATACGCACGGTGTATTCATTTTGACGGTTTTTCACGGTATTCATCACTTCACCGCTCATGCAGCTACTGATTTCTCCGTCTCCTTCGTATTCAATCCATGGCTCATCCTTTCTCCAGTCATGCACTGTAATCACTTCTGCCGGCAAAATTGCCGTGCACGCCTGCTCGTCATCGTTTCCTGTCAGAAAGACCATCGTGCTTTCCGGCAAAACGCTGCTGACAAATTGCAGCCGTCCGAGCGTTTCATCGTACTCAAATCCCGCTGTTACACGACTCATGACAGACTGTACATCGTCGCCAAACAAAGCTGTTGCAACCGCAGCGATTCCAAGGCAGAAAAAAGCGGCCGCTAAAGGCACAGACCTTCTCAACAGCCGCTTATCCCATTTCAGCCGCCTTTTACGCGGCTTTTCCTTTGTCCACTCCCGCCGCTCGTGCGGCCTCATTTGCGCCATGACGACTTTTTTACCGCCGTTGTCCATGCCGCTTTTCCCTCCTTCACTTTTCTGCCAAACACTATGCGGAGGGGGTTTGAACCAGAACTATTCCACCTTATTCTTTAAATCCATCGAACTCTTATGTTGGGTGACATTGAGCACTAAGCCCACGCCTGCCATATTCACAACCAGATTTGTTCCGCCATAGCTGATAAACGGAAGCGGAATACCCGTAATCGGCATTACGCCGATGCACATGCCAATGTTTTCATACACATGGAAAACCAGCATGGCCATCACGCCGACAATAATCAGCTGCCCAAATTTATCGTTGGTGTGGAATGCAAGCAGAAGCATGCGATAAATCACGAAGGCATAAAGCGTGAGCAGCACCAGCGCGCCAACAAAGCCAAGCGTCTCGCCCACAACTGAAAAGATAAAATCCGTATGGTTTTCCGGTACATAGTTAAGATGCGTCAGCGTTCCCTCTGACCATGCTCCTTTTCCATACAGTCCGCCTGAACCAATTGTGATCTTTGAATTGACGATCTGGTAGCTGCTACCTGTCGGGTCGGATTCCGGATTCATAAACGCAACCAGACGCAGCCAGCGGAAGTTATTCGTTGAAGCCAGATAGAAGATGATCGGCGTAAGCCCCGCCGCAACAATACCGCCCAGCAGAAACATCCAACGCAGTTCAAAACCGGAAACAAACAGCAGCGCTACGAAGATAACGCAAAATACCATCAATGTACCAATATCAGGTTGTGCGGCAATCAGCAGCGCCGGAATACCAAAATGGATACAAATATAGATGAAGTATCTGAAATTGGGGATCGGCTTATCCGGATGGCGCGTTAAAGCTTTAGATAATGTGATAATCAACGCCAATTTTGCCAGCTCGGACGGCTGAAAGGTACGGTCAAGGAATTGAAACCAGCCGCTGACGCCGTTGATTTTGGAGGTCGTAAGCACCAGCCCCAGTAGCAGTACGTCAATAAAATAGATAACCGGCCATAACTTACCGATGATCGTATAGTTAATATTGACGATAACCGCCACGGCAACCATGCTCACCACAACCCAAAGCAGCTGAAGACGACCGTTATTGGCATCCATAACCAGATCCTGAAGCGAACGGTCCGAACCAAGCGACGGATCGAAGTTCGCAATCGTGATAGCCAGCACGCCATAAAGCGCCAGCATATAGCTCGCGACCAGCAGCGGCCAGTCAAAATGCGGCCTGGACAACCTGTTGTTTTCCGAAAAGAACATGCTTTGTCTCCTTGTTTATACTTCGCCCAACAGGATGTCCGTCAACTGGGCGAGCGCTCTGCGTGCGGGGCCGTCACATTCGAGTGCAATGCGTCCTTTCTGCGAACAGGCTGCCACGGAATCATCCTCCGGAATACATCCGGCCAGCGGACAATCCAGCGTCATTTCAACCGTTTTTGCGTCATACTGCATTTTTTTGCGAACGTGCAACGCCGAAGCCCGATTGACAACCAACATCCTTTCCTCCAAGCCGCTTCTATCCTTCATCATCATGCGCTCGCTCGCCCGGATTGACACGTCATCCGGACGCGTTACAATAAGACGCACATCTTCTCGCCCAAGCAGCTCCCGTCCGAGCGCAAAATGTCCCGTCTGACAATCAATCACCAGCACATCACAAAGCGAATGAAGCGCCAACAGCGTGCTCGTCAGTTCCATTATCGACACATCGTCATACAGCGATGCACAGGCAAAACGCAGATTTTCATATCTCGGCGCTTTATACAGCGCCGCTTCAATTCCTGCCTGTCGATTAGCCACATCCGCCATATCAAGCACAACAATGTTCTCAAGCCCCAACGCCAAATCGCATGCCCGGCTTACCCCTGAGGCGTCAAGCAGAATCGTGCGCTTGCCCCGTTTTGCAGCGCTGACTGCCAAAGAAAGCGCAACCGTCGTTTTGCCGACGCCGCCGCAGCCTGAACACACAGCAAAAATTTTCGCCATTGTCCCTCTCCGATATCAATACGCCAGCGCATTGGAAGGCGGCATGATATCCTCGCTGTCCAAGTCCATGTGTTCCAGATAGTAGTTCAAAACTTCACGAATTGTGATAGAGCAGTACGATCCGCTGTATCCGTGCGGGATATATACGCATACAGCGATCTGCGGATCATCATATGGTGCAAAGGCCACCATCCACGCGTTATTCTCCAGGTCGATGCTCGTCTTTTCCGCCGTACCTGTCTTAGCGCCCATCTTCTCGCCGACATCGGCATATTCGCCTTTGAAGAACGAACCTGCAGTACCTTCATCTTTAGTAACGTCGCTCATGCCTTGCCGCAGCGCCGCCAGATATTCCTGAACCCCGTCGCCTTCGATTTCGGATGCCAGAATCGGCGTGCTCTCGCTGAGCACTTCGCCATCCGGCGAAATGATGGAGTCGATCAGCCGCAGGTCATAAACCTTGCCGCCATTCGCAACAGCCGCCACATAGCGCGCCATTGCAACCGGCGTCACCGTGGTGATCGACTGGCCAACCGCCGCCATGATCGCCTCCGAACCGCCCCACTTAATTTCGTTCAGCATGATGTACGTATCACCGGCTACAATCTGCAAATAAACGAGTTCGCGCGGCATATCCAGCTCTTCCATCAGGATGGTTCGGATTTCCGGCAGCCAGTCATTCTGGTTGTAGTCAACAGCCATATCCATCAGCCGCTTAACGCATTTGTTCAGTTTTTCCTCGTCAAACGTCATATTGTACTGTTCACCGACATCGACAAGGTGCTTTTTGATATTGTTAAAAACAATCGAAGGTCTCCATGTAGACTGCTCAGCTGCACTGATAGCTTTATTCTTATCATACAACGTTGTCTGGCTGGCTACATAACCCTGAAGCTCGCCCGGCAGGTCGATGCCGGTTTTCGTCGTCAAGCCATAAAGCGCCGCCGTCTTATAAAGCTGATCATCCGTATTCTCATACAGCCGCGAGCCAACCGTATAGAAGAAATAGTTACAGGAATGCGTAATACCCTCGACAACCGTCTGATCGGCGTGTTGGCTCAATCTCTTCGGATTCAGCCAGCAGCGCGGCGGATTCGTTTTGTCATATTTGTCAAATCGACCGCCGTCGCTGATCCGTTCGGACAGCGTAAGTTGACCATTCAGCAGACCGGCAGTAGCCGTAACCATCTTGAAAATAGAACCCGGCGTATCGCGCGAACCGATAGCGTAGTTGACCAGCGGGTTGCGTGAATCGAGCAGAATGTTGGCCGCCGCTTCGCCGCCCACAATGAACGCATTCGGGTCGTACGGCGGATAGCTCGCCAGCGCCAACACGCGCCCCTCCATATCGATGACAACCACAGCGCCTTTTTCCGCCAGCTCAATCGGGTTGGTTTCAAAGTCGCGCGTCGTACCCTGGAGTTCCGCTTTATTCGTATCCAGCCAGGTGTCGCTGTTGAGCAGAATTTCCTGCCGATCTCGGATATAGTTGATATTCTCTTCCAGCGCGCTTTCCGCAATACGCTGGAGGTTGGAATCAATCGTCAGCTTGATGTTGTTGCCATCCGTCGCTTCCGTCGAAGAAAGCGTTCGGCTGACTGCGCCGTATCGATCAATTTCCACAACGCGTTTACCCACGCGCTGCGTCGTGCATGGAGAAAGCCAATCCTCCATTGTCTTTTCCACGCCGTCAAGGCCAATCAAGTCCGACAGCGCATATCCCTTATCCTTATAAGAAGCGTAGTACGTGTCGTAATTCTGAATTTTGCCGATATAACCGATAACATGGCATGCCAGTGTACCGTTGGGATACACGCGCTGCGTGCTCACCGAAACGCTGATGCCCTCCATTGTCAGCGCTTTAGCCTCAATCTCGATAACAGTCTCCCAGCTGACATTGGAGGCAATGGTAATGGGTTGAGAAAGGAACGCATTGTTCTGCATGGTTTCCCATACGCTGAGCACCTGAATTTTCTTTTCGGTACTCAGTTCGTCAGGAATCCTGTATTTGGTGCAGAGCTTTTCAAATAATTCCTGCTGCGGATACGCGGTAGTGCTGCTGACATAGAAGTTGCTGCGCCACATTTTTTCGCGCGCATCCTGCTGCGCCTGCGTATAATTGCTATTGTTCCATGTAAAAACCCAAAGCCCCGTCATTTCATCCTGAACAAGGGAAAACGATGTATTGAGCGTACCGCCATTTTTCTCAACAATATCGATCACGTTGATGATGGCGTTCGTATATACCTTGTACTGACTGACCGTTTTGCCCGTTGTTTCATCGATGTCAGTCGGCGTGTAATTGGGATCACGATAAAATTGTACGTTGTAAATCTGCTTGTCATATGCCAATGTCAGCGAATTCACGTCCATAATTGTTCCGCGAGATCCCTGGCTGGTAATGGTCTTGGTCTTTTTGCTTTCTGCGCTGTCCAGATTATCCTCGTATCCCGCAACCTGCAAGTTAAAAAGCCGCGTAATCAACACGCCGAAAAGCACAGCCACCACGCAGGCAATCGTCCGATATCGGCCCAGATATTTTTTATTCACGAAACACAAAACCTCCGAAAGTGATCAACGTTTGGTCTTTTTCACGTCCATATCTTCCGTCAAATCCTCATCCTTTTTCCGCTTAAACGGATGTATGCTCATCACTTTGCCCGTTATCAATGAGCACGGAAGGATCATCGCCGCGCTGTATGCCGCGCAAAGCAGGGCGCGCAGGATCGTCACAACGCTCTGTTCTGCGCCAATGAGGAACAAATAGCCGATATAAACAATTTCTCTCATCAGCGTCAGGAAAAAACAGATGAGCATCAATTCCAGATAGCTTTTGTGTTTAACTTTACTCAGCTTTTTATTCATCGCGCTGCGCAGCATCGGAGCCGCCCAGCCAATGAATGCGTAGCAAACCAAATTGATAGCGAGCACATAGCCGACGCTGGCGTCATACAGCATCGCTAACAGGCTTCCGGCGCAAAACCCTCCATATGCGCCGGTGTAGCCCGTCAGCAGTACCAGAAAAACGGTCAGCATATCCGGCGCAATTCCCGCTATCCGAATATACTTTGCCAAATCCGTCTGACAGATGCACGCCAGAAAGACCGTAACGACAATCCGTATTGCTCTTGACATCGCTTCACCTCATGTCGTCCGTTTTACAAATCATCGGGGAACGGCGCATCGACTTCGGGATCATCATAGACAATCGGTTCCTCCGTCGTTTCCGGCGCCGGAGTCGACGTTGCCTCCACAACACGCTCTGCCAAATCCCCCATTGCCTCTTCATCGATCACGATATCCAGCGCTTCCGGCTCAGGGGTCGGCGTCGCTTTGCCCGGCGCATCCGGCAACGGAACAGGCGTGGAATTCGTCAAACGTTCTTCCTCGATCACAGCCTGCGGTCTCGCAGTTGCAACCGGCGCAATGATCACTTCCGTATTGTCATAGTTATCCGGCATCGCTTCAACGTCGGCGTAATACCGCAGCACGAGCACGTTTTCGATGTGTTCAAAATCCGCCGCAGGTTCGACCACGATGTAGTGCTTGCTATCTTCAATCGCACGCGTGCTTTCGCGCACATAGCCGATCAGCAGACCTTTCGGAAACGAAACGCCCACGCCGGAAGTAATCACCCGGTCGCCGGGTCTTGGAACACTGTCCGCCGAAAGATAATACATTCGGCAAAGCGGCTCTCCGGTGCTTCCGAGCGTACCCTTAACGGCGCCCTGGTCGCGGCTGCTTTCAATCAAAGCGGCCAAGCTCGCCTGATCATCTATGATCGTAATCACTTTGGACGTGGTGTCAAATACCTCGTAGGTATAGCCAACCAGACCTTCGGATGTGATGACGGCCATCTGCGTATCCACGCCGTCATTTTTGCCTTTGTTGATGGTAAATGTGGAAAAATAATTGCCCGTTTCGCTGGCAATTACGCGTGCAAGCACGGGGTTCATGGTCGAGCGCGACTCATATTCGCCAAGCAACGCACGCAACTGCGTATTTTCCTGTTCCAGTTCTTCGTATAGAATACTGCGTAAGGTTAATTCGTCGTTTTGCGCTTTAAGTTGGTTGTACTCATATTCAATATTGCTTCTGAGTTTCACGCGGTACATATAATTGGAGATTGCCTGACTAGCCTGCGATACAAACCCCTGAATCGGCGTAATGATTTTCGCCAACAGCCCTTCCGGTGAAATGAGCGATCCGGTGGACTGATTATATGCTGTAAGCGCCATCATGGCCAGCAGCACAACGACAATCGATCTGCGAATAATATTATACAAAAAAGGATGCTTTTTTTTCATCGCTTGCCTTCCCTTGCAAGTGGGCTTTATTCAGCTTTTCCGCTTATTCCGCCCAACATATCAAAATGATCCGCCATATATCCGGCGCCCAATGTCGTGCATTCGCCTGCATCTCTGGCGACTGATACCGGAACGCCAAATTCCGTCGCAATCATCGTATCCAAATTCGGAAGTGCAGCCGATCCACCCGTCAGAAAAATACCATTTTGCAGAATATCTGCACAAAGTTCAGGCGGAATACGGCCAAGCACCCACTTAATCGCGCCAAGAATCTCCTGAATCGGTTCACGAATCGCCTCGCTGACTTTGGCCATATTTACATCCACAGTCAACGGCATACCCGTCGCAATGTCGCGTCCACGCACCACAGCAATATGTTCCATCTTCCTTTCGCTTCGGACGTCAGCCAAATCAAACTTGATCTGCTCGGCAACGCGATCCGTAACCAGAATGGCGTGCTGCTTTTTCAAAAAGCCGGCAATCGCCTCATCGATCTTATTGCCTGCCACTCTGACAGAATGAGACAATACTACGCCGCCCATTGAAACCAAAGCAACCTCTGTCGTTCCGCCGCCAATATCCACAATAAAGCTGCCCTGCGGCTCATACACAGGCAATCCTGTGCCAAGCGCGGCCGCAAACGCCTGCTCAACCACGAAAATCTGACGCGCGCCAATCTTTTCCATTGTATTGATCACTGCCCGGCGTTCCACTTTGCTGACGTCGCCCGGCATTGTCACAACCACGCGCGGGCGTACAAAGCGGCGCGTTCCGATCGCTTTGCTGACAAAATAGTGGATCATGATCTGCGCCATTTCATAATCAACAATCACACCGTCGCGCAGCGGATGGATAATCCGAATGTTTCCGCCCGCTCTGCCAATCATTTCCTCCGCGCTGTCGCCAACGGCAACGATATTCTTCGGCCCTTCCCCGCGTGTAATTACCACAGAAGGCTCGTTAACGACGATGCCTTTTTCCTTGACATATACACGCGTATTATCCGTTCCGATATCCACCGCAATATCCGGCGAAACAAACTGAAAACCCGCCATTAAACAACTCCCCGCTCGCTCATACCGCCGATTTGTACAAGCATTGTGCGCAGCATGGCCATCGGCAGACCAACCACGTTGGAATATGAGCCATCAATACGATCCACAAACATGCCGCCCATGCCCTGAATGGCATAAGCACCCGCTTTGTCAAGCGGTTCTCCGGTCGCCACGTAAGCGTCGATCTCCTCTTCCGTCATCGGAACAATGTGTACACGCGTTTTTTCAACGTTGCGAAGGATGCGTCCGCTGCGTGTATTGATAACAGTCACACCAGTATAAACATGATGCCAATTCCCGGCTAAACTTTGAAGCATTTCTTTCGCGCGTTCCGGTATATGCGGCTTGCCGAGCGGTCCATCCGCAAATACAAGCGTATCCGCCGCGATGATGATAGCTTCATCGTGTCGTCCGGCAACAGCAACCGCTTTCCGGCGGGAAATTTCCATCACCGTTTCGGCCGGCTTTCCAGAAAAACTCTCATCCACATCCGGCGTCTCCACCGTGTATGCAAGTCCCATCAAATCAAGAAGTTCCCGCCGTCTGGGCGAACCAGATGCCAGAATCAGCGGAAGCACAGATTGAGTCATTATATAAAACCTCCCCAAAGTTATCGCTGTTTACTCTTCAAAAGCGCAGTCTTTCATACCCCTTCTTTTGATTATATCATATTCTGCTGTTCGTTGCATCTGTAATTCGCTTTTTTAGCAGATTTCACAGAAAAAGCGTGCATCCAATTCCAGATTCTTGGTAAAAATAAAACGCGGAAGGCTGTCGCCCACCGCAAAGATTGGTTATTCTGCAAAGGTGATGGCATCTGCGGACATAGACGCAATGCGTGCCAGCGAATACACATCCATGCCTTCGTCTGCCAGCCGTTGATGGCCACTTTGAAACGCCTTTTCAATAACGATGCCAATTCCGGCGACCTCTGCGCCCGCCTGCTGTGCCAAATGAATAACGCCGAAAGCCGCTTCTCCGCTGGCAAGAAAATCATCAATTAACAGAATTTTTTCACCAGCAGGCAAAAACTCACGCTTTACCGTCAGTTCATACTGCGTGCCCTTTGTGAAAGAGCGGACAGTTGTCTGAAGCAGATCCCCTTTCAGAATGCGGGAAGTCTGCTTTTTCATGATAACCAACGGCAGACCCAGCGCAAGCGCCGTAAACGATGCAGGCGCAATGCCGGAACTTTCAATCGTCACCACGCGCGTAATGCCTCGATCGGCGAAATACTTTGCAAATTCCTCGCCGATTTTTTCCATCAGCGCAACGTCAACCTGATGATTCAGAAAAGAATCCACCAACAGAACATCCTGATTGAGCGCCTTGCCGCGCTCCAGAATGGCATCTTTCAGCATCTGCATACGTTTCTTTACCCCTTCATCTTTTTTATATTGTGAATGATTATTCTATTTTACAACACTTTACGTGCGCATTCAAGTCTTTTTGCGCTTTTTATCAGTTTCATTCCCACAAATGTTCGTTTTTCTTGCCGCAGCATGGCACAGGCGGGTACAGCGGAAGTGTTGGACACACAGATTGACAGCGCCTTTCCTGCCCGATGATCTCCACACGGCTGATAATCGTTTCAACGTCAATCAACAGCTCCACATCAAAACCTGACGGCGGACAAAACTGAGCGCGTCTGATGCATACCGTTGCGCCACGTCGTACATTTGTTTTACATACCGTCGGTCGGTTTGTTCCTTCACAGACCTCAATCTGAACTTCTGCATAGGATTGAAAACGGCATCCTCTGCCGTCTATGCTCCGAAGCAGAAGCGTCAGTCGAAGTTGCTGAGTTCCACAAGAGCATGGCTGAGCAGGGCATATCATCGCAATATCTATAACTTCAATTTCTTTCAGAAATAACGGTGGGCAGAATGTTCCGCTATTTTCAATGGGCAAAATGCCCTGATAACAGCATTTCTGCCGATTTTTTCCGATGACGCGCTCAATGATATATTCCCCTTCACAGCACGGCGATCTTTCCGGTCTGCCGCACATATCTTGGGAGCAGCATAATTGATTCATATTCTCCACTCCTTATCCCTTTGGGGTCGATATCATCCTATGTCCTGTACCTGTTTTTCGTTCATAGAATACCTGCGCACAAAAACAGACCGACGTCCAATACCGCATTTCTGAACATCGGCCTTTTTTTATTTTTCTTTTGAATACGCCTGCATGTCGCTTTGCATTTCATTCAAAAGTGCTGCTTCAAGTGCTTCCTTTGTCTGGTAATCGGCATAATCAAACCACTTTGTTGCTTGATCATGCCGAAACCATGTCCACTGCCGTTTAGCATATCTCCTGGAATTCTGCTTGATCAGCTCCACGGCGCGTTCCATGAAAATATCTCCGCGCAATGCACTGACGATTTCCTTATAACCGATCGCCTGCATTGCGCCGCCCTCCCGATTGGGTTCGACACCCTGATCAAGCAGCCTTTTAACTTCCTCCACAAGCCCATCGGCCATCATCTCATCCACACGTGCATTGATTCTCGCATACATCTTTTCTCTCGGCTGAGACAAGCCGTAAACCATCACATGATATCGTCCTTCCCGACGCGCGTCGTTTGCCTGTTCGCTCTTGGTCTTGCCCGATGTTTCATAGATTTCGAGCGCGCGCATAACACGTCGTATATCATTAGGATGTAATTTCTGCGCAGTTTGCGGATCAACTGTTTCAAGCATTTTGTGCAGCTTAATCTGGCCTTCCGGTTCGTCCGCAATTTTCCGCAAACGTGATCGGATGGTTTCATCTGCGCCATTTTCGCCCAGCTTCATCTCATAGCGAATTGCATCCAGATAAAGTCCCGTTCCGCCGACCAGCATGGGCGTTTTCCCGCGAGATAAAATGTCATCGATCACCGGAAATGCCTGTTCTCGATAGTCTGCCACCGTGAAACACGCATGTGGATCAGCTATATCGATCATATAATGTACAATATTCTGTCGTTCTTCGGGCGTGGATTTCGCCGTACCGATATCCATTCCTCGATAAACTTGCATAGAATCCATTGAAAGAATTTCCGCGTTCAACGCGCGCGCTATGTCCAGCGAAACCTGCGTTTTGCCCACGCCGGTCGGCCCGACAAGCGCCAATACAATCGGTTTCATATCTTCTCTCCCGATTTAATCGTTAATCCGCTTGAATCTCTTCTCAATTTCTGTACGCTCCAATACCACAACCAATGGGCGGCCGTGCGGACAGGTCGGCGGTGCGTTCGTGCGAAGCATATCTACCAACAAGGGCTTAATTTCTTCCATCGTCAGCTTATCTCCGCCTTTAACCGCTTTTTTGCACGCCATTTGCAGAATCGCATCGCGCCGCTTCTGCGCAGTTGAAAGCACGCGGAGTTCCCCCAGACGATCCACCATATCCAGAAAAGCGCTCTTTGTCTGCGGCACACCCAGCACGTTTGGCACAGCGCGAATCTGATAAGCATCGTCGCCAAAAGGTTCAATATCAAATCCCGCCGCCTGAATATCCTCCCGATAGGCTTCAATCTTCACCGCATCCTGCGGCGTAACATGCACCACCTGCGCCACCATCAGCAGCTGCGAACCTACGCCCGCATCGATTTCACGCATCAGCTTTTCATAGAGAATGCGCTCGTGTGCCGCATGCTGGTCAATCATAATCAGTTGTTTTTGATTTTGCAAAATGATGTATGTATCAAACGCAACGCCCACCATCGAATAGCCGCTCAGCTCGTCGCCCAGCGTGTTCGCCTCTTGCTTGGGCAAAAGCTCCTGCTGAACTGCTTCCGGCTTTTTCTCTGCCCTTTGCGTTTCAATCGCTTCTGCCTCCCCGGCTGTCTCACTTTGTTCTGCCAGTCTGTCATTCAATTTAGCGAAGCCAAGCGGTTCCTGTCGTCCCGGCACCACGCTTTCCCGCAAAGCAGCGCCGCCAAAATATTGTGTCACAAACGACGTAAAATCCGCCTGCTGCTGCGGCGTAGGCTTGTCCGTCTCCGTCTTCTGTTGAACAGATTCTTCTTGTTTGGGCGGGTTAATTTGGATGTTGATTGTTTTAATAACAGGCTGCCGGGCTTCCGTTTTGGTCTGCTCCCTCGCCTGTTCAATCCCCGATTCGGTCTGCGTGTCGATAACCTGAACGACGCTCGGATTAAGCGTCGTCTGCGGCACTTCACGCGTCAGCGTCATATGCGGCGCGCTTTTCAGCGGTGACACAGAAAAACTGTCCGCAACTGCGCCGCACACATTTTCATAAACCAGATGCTCGTCGCTGAAACGTACTTCCAACTTGTTCGGATGTACGTTAACATCCACCGTGTTCGTCGGCATATCAATGTTCAGTACGCAGATCGGGTAATGCCCGATGGTCACGCGCTCACGGCATCCATCCTCCAGCGCCTGTGTTAAAACCTGACTGCGTATTGTGCGCCCGTTGACGATAAATGTCTGGCGCGCACGGTTCGACCTCGCCTGGAGTCCTACGCCGACCAATCCGTTGACCGATACGGAACCTTCCGATTTCACGGGAATCATCGCGCTTGCGGTTTCGCGTCCATACAAACTGAAAACCGCACTGCGCAAATCCCCGTTGCCGGAGCTGGCATAAATCTGTTTCCCATTGTGAATCAGACGGAAGGAGACGTCCGGATGTGCCAGAATCAGGCGCGCAATCACTTCAGCGACCTTCGAGGCTTCCGTCGTCGGCTTTTTCAAAAATTTGAGTCGGACAGGCGTGTTGTAAAACAGTTCGCGCGCCACGATGGTCGTGCCCTGCGGGCTGGCCGCTTCCGTTATCCCCTTGATTTCTCCACCCTCGTTGACGGCACGTGTTCCGCTTTCCTCGTGGATGCTCTTCGTCGTCAGCGTCAGCTTGGATACAGCGGCAATCGAAGCCAGCGCCTCACCGCGGAACCCCAGCGTATGAAGCGCAAACAGATCATCCGATTTGGTAATTTTGCTTGTCGCGTGGCGCTCAAACGCCATGCGGACGTCGCGGGCGCGGATGCCGCGTCCATTATCCGTCACACGCAGATAGGCAATGCCGCCGTCACGAATTTCCACGGTAACGCATGTTGAGCCAGCGTCCAAACTGTTTTCCACCAGTTCCTTAATCGCCGAAGCAGGGCTTTCCACCACCTCGCCTGCGGCGATTTTTCCAATCAGCTCCTGATCAAGCCTGAGTATCGGTCTGTCTTCCACGGCAGCTTTCCTTTCTCTCGTGTTTTATGCCTTGCGCGCCTTCTCTTTGAGCGTGAAAAGCGTATTAAGCGCCTCAATCGGCGTCATGCTCATCACATCCAGCGCACGGATTTCTTCAACCAAATCCATTGCAGGGGCTTCAAACAGATTGACCTGCTTGGGTTTCTTTTCATCCTCGCCCAGAATGTTCTGTCCGATGGTGCTCTGACTTACATCGTTGGTTTCTAGCCTTGCCAGAATCTCATGGGCGCGCATGATAACGGGTCTGGGCATGCCCGCCAAGTGCGCCACATGAATGCCGAAACTCTTGTCGGCGCCGCCACGCTCAATTTTGCGCAGGAAGATAATATCCTCGCCGTGTTCCTTCACGCTGATGCGGTAGTTGACGACACCGCCAAGCCGGCCTTCCAATTCGCTCAATTCATGGTAGTGCGTCGCAAACAGCGTCTTTGCGCCGATTTTCTTTTTGTCCACCAGGTATTCCACAACTGCCCACGCGATGCTCAAGCCGTCAAACGTACTCGTTCCACGTCCGATTTCATCGAGTACAATCAGCGATTTAGATGTTGCGCTCCGCAGAATGTGCGCCATCTCGTTCATTTCCACCATAAACGTAGATTGGCCGCTCGCCAAATCGTCGGATGCGCCGACACGGGTAAAAATGCGATCCACAATTCCGATTTTAGCGCTTTCCGCCGGAACAAAACTGCCCATATGCGCCATCAGCGTGATAAGCGCCACCTGACGCATATAGGTGCTCTTGCCCGCCATGTTCGGGCCAGTAATGATGAGCATGCGGTTATCTTTATCGTCGAGCAGCGTACTGTTGGGCACAAACTGTTCGTCACCGTGCATGCCCGCCTCGACCACAGGATGACGGCCATCCTCAATATCGATTACACCGTCTTCCGTAATTTCCGGCCGAACATAGCGGTTCTTCACCGCAGCAACCGCCAGCGAAACCAGCGCGTCGAGCGTCTTGAGCCCAACCGCCGTATGCTGAATGCGCGGAATCTGCGTGGAAAGGAACTCTCGGATTTCGATAAACAACCCCTGTTCCAGCCGAACCGCCTTTTCCTGTGCGCCGAGCACGGTTTCCTGAATTTCATGCAATTCCGGCGTCATATAGCGTTCACAGTTGGCCAGCGTCTGCTTTCTTGTGTAGCGATAAGGCACCTGCTCATAGTTGGACTTCGTCACTTCAATGTAGTAGCCGAACACGCGATTATATTGAATTTTGAGATTCTTGATGCCCGTCAGCTCTCGCTCTTTGGCCTCCAAATCGGCAATCCACTGATGGCCGTTTCGTGAAGCTTCGCGCAGTTTATCCAGTTCCGCGTTATATCCGCTCTTGATATAGTGGCCTTCGCTCATCAGCGCAGGTGCATCCGGGTCGATGGCCTGAGTCAGCTTCTCTACGACATTGTCAAGCGGAGTCAGTTGATCGAGCAGGCAGCCCAGCATACCATTCGGCGCGATAGAAGCCAGTGCGTCATGAATCTCCGGCACATGAGAGAGCGAATCCCGAAGAGCCAGACAGTCTTTTGCATTGATGGATTTATATGCAATACGGCTGAGCAGGCGCTCTACATCATAAACCTGCATCAGCGCTTCGCGAATCATGTCCACGGTCATATCCGCCTGTGCCAGCATCTGAACCGCTTCCAGCCGCTCATCAATTTCACGCTTGACGGCCAGCGGCTGTTCGATAAAGCCGCGCAACGTGCGCGCCCCCATCGCCGTGCAGGTGTAATCCAGAATCCCCAGCAAAGATCCCTGCTTTTGTCTGGATCGCATGGTTTCCGTCAATTCCAGATTGCGGCGCGCCGTATGATCGAGCATCATGTATCGTTTGTCGTGATACTCATCCAGCCCCGTCATGTGTTCCAGCGCGTTTTTCTGGGTTTCTTCGAGATATTTCATCAACGCGCCTGCCGCACGAATGCCAAGCTTCATTCTGCCAACGCCGAACGTATCCAGGCTTTGCACCTTAAAATGCTCCAACAGCGCCGCTCGCGCACGAGCCAGCTGAAAACGCATCCCGTCCTGAACATCCACGTGCAGCGTCGTTGCGTTCTCCGGGAGTGATGCATTGGCAATAATCTCTTTGGGCATGATCCGCACAATTTCATCTTGAAGCCTCGTTGAAGCTTTTTCGATTTCATATAGATGAAACTCACCCGTTGAAACATCTGCAAACGCCAAACCCGCATGCTCTCCATCCATGCAGACGGACAGGATATAGTTGTTTCTGCATTCGTCCAGCATGGATTGTTCGATCACCGTGCCCGGCGTCACCACGCGGATGACATCGCGCTTGACCAGTCCTTTGGCTGTCGCCGGATCTTCCATCTGTTCGCAGATTGCAACCTTATAGCCCTTTTCAATCAGCCGATTGATATAGGTTTCCGCGCTGTGAAAGGGCACGCCGCACATCGGTGCACGCTCTTCCAAACCACAGCTTTTCCCGGTGAGCGTCAGTTCCAGCTCTCTTGAAACTAGCTTGGCGTCGTCGAAAAACATCTCATAGAAATCGCCCAGCCGGAAAAAGAGAATCATCCCCGGATATTTATCCTTCATTTCCAGATACTGGCGCATCATCGGGGTCATGTTTGCCATCTATGTGCCTCCGTCAGCCTTTGCTTTCGTCCTTTTGCTCAGTGGCAGCCGCCGCAGGAAGCACAGTTGCCCGTGCATCCGCCGCCCTGTTCCACTTCGCCCGTAATCATAAATTCAAGCACATGGTTGACCTGATTCATCAATTCGGAAAAATTCTGGCGCGCAGTCGTCATGGCGTCTACGGCAGGCATCGCATTGAGTGCCTGCTGCGCGTCGTCCATCTCCTGGCTGAAATGCGCAATCTGGTCCGCGTCGCCCGTGCTCATCGCAGCGTGCATGTTGTCCTTTGCCTCCAGATAGCGGCTCATTGCGGCCGCCACGGCAGGGTCGCTCATCGCGGTCTTTTCCGTCATTTGCATAGTCTTGTATTCTTCGGAATCGACAATCGCCTGCCCAAGTTCGCGGGCGCAGTCCGTCACTTTGCTCATAATATTCTCCTTTCGCGGCTTACGCCGCCACTTAATCCACGCGTTCGCCGCGCAGCGTGCTTTCTCCGGCGGATGTAATTTTCACTTTGACAATCTGCCCGACAAGGCTCTTGTCGCCCGGAAAATTAACGGTGATGTTGTATTCATTTTTGCCGGCCATCTGGTTTTCATCCCGGCGGGATGCTTCCTCCACCAGCACGTTGTGCACCTGGCCGATATATTTTTCATAACGCTTATGCGTAATTTCCTTTTGCAGCGCTATCAGTTTTTGGATTCTGCGAGAAGAAACCGACTCCGGAATCTGATCTGGCATATCCGCCGCGCGTGTCCCCACACGAGGCGAATAGATGAAGGTGAATGCGCTGTCATAGCCGACCCGCTCCACCAACGAGCAGGTTTCTTCAAATTCTTCCTCGGTTTCGCCCGGATAACCGACAATGAGATCGGTCGTCAGGCTGATATCCGGCACTTTTGTGCGAATTGCTTCTACGCGCTCCAAATATTTTTCGCGCGTATAGCGGCGATTCATCGATTGGAGAATCCGATTGCTGCCGTGCTGAACAGGCAGATGCAGCGCATGGCAGATATGTTTGCTTGCCGCCATCACGTCAATCAGCTCATCGGAAATATCCTTCGGATGAGAAGTCATGAAGCGAATGCGCTCAATCCCCACCTTGTCCAGTTCAGCCAGCAGCTGCGCAAAGCTCAGTTCGCCCTCCATATCCAAACCATAAGAATTGACGTTCTGCCCCAGCAGCATGATTTCTTTCACGCCTTCGGCTTTCAGTTCGCGGGCTTCCTCGATGATGCGTGCCGACGCGCGGGAACGCTCGCGGCCGCGGACATACGGCACAATGCAGTACGAGCAGAAATTGTTGCAGCCGTACATGATGGTGATATACGCGTGATAGGGGCTGCTGCGGCGGACGGGCAGATCCTCCGGAATACTCCCTTCGTCGTCCTGAATGACTTCGACCACGCGGCGGCGGGACTGAACAGCCTTGAGCATCAGTTGCGCAAACCGATACAGGTTATGCGTGCCGAAAGCCAGATCGACGAACGGATACTGCTTCAAAATCTGTTCGCCCATACCCGGCTGCTGCATCATGCAGCCGCAAACGCCGACCATCAATTCCGGGCGCGTCTTTTTAAGTTCTTTGAGCCAAACCACATTGCCAAGCGCACGGCGCTGGGCATTATCGCGAACACAACAGGTATTGAAGATAACGAAATCCGCTTCTTCTCGCGTGGAGGCGGGCGTCATGCCCATCTCAGCCAGCATGCCTTCCAGCGTTTCGCTGTCATGCGCGTTCATCTGGCAGCCGTATGTCACCACACAATAGGTGCGCGGTCTGTCCTCCAGTGCGGCAAATTCCGCCATCCATTCCTTCTGCTTTGCAATTTCCTCTTGCGGGAGTTCGATAGCCTGCGTTCTTTTCATGTCTGATTCCCTTTATTCTTTCACTGTTGAGTTGTTTGTTTCGTTTGAAGCGCGACCGCCTGTTCGGGCAGTTCTCCCTCTCCCGGCTGCATCACACTGAATTTTTCCCGATAACCGCCTGAGGCAAGCGCATAGATCTGGGGACAGTTTTCCGGCTGCGGCATCGCTTCCAGCAGCTTAGCCGATTTATCCGAAAGGCAGACCACAAACGGCCCGCACTGACCAGCCAACGCCATACGCCGTGCCTGTCGATATGCCCGCCTGGCGATTTCGTCTTCGCTGAGCAATTCGCCTGAACCAGAGCAGACGCTGCACGTTGTTCTCAGTGCGCGGTGAAGCTGTTCGCCCTTCCGTTTTCTTGTTATTTCAAGCAGCCCCAGCCGCGTAATCCCCTCAATTTTCACGGGCATGCGGTCTGTTTTCACCGCTTCTTTGAAGGTGGAAAGCACCGCCCGCCTGCTTTGATCTGTCTCCATATCGATCAAATCAACAATAACAATGCCGCCAACGTCGCGCAGTCTCAGTTGCCGGGCAATCTCTCTTACGGCTTCCAAGTTAACGCAGAGCGCGGTTTCCTCCATATTTTTGCCCGTCACCATCTTGCCTGAATTGACGTCGATCACGGTCAGCGCCTCGGCAAAATCAAAGACAAGATAACCGCCGCATGGCAGCCACACGCGCTTTTTTAGCGCTTTATCAATCGCCGTTTCAAGATTAAACGCATCAAACAGCAACGTCTTCCGCTCGTCGGCATATTCCACGCGCGTTTCCTTCGACAATCGACCTTCCTGCTGAATCCGGCAAAGCGTTTCATAGTTTGCCAAATCATTGACGACAACGCGTTCCAGATTTCGCGCCATATCGCGCATCAACCGTGCGGTCAACGGTTCCGGTTCAAGCAAAATGCCCGGCTTCGCCATTCCTCTCGCCCTCAGGCAAGCTGTCTCCCACATTTTCAGCAACGCCTTCGCTTCATCCCGAAGCTGCTCAACCGTTACATGCTCGGAAGCCGTCCGAATGATAATCGCGCAATCCTGTGGGCAGATTTCCCTTCCAATTTCCGAAAGACGCGCACGCGTCGCCGGATTTTTTACTTTTTTTGAAATATGAACGCCCGTTTCGCCGGGAATGAGCACCAATGTCTGCCCCGTCAGGTTGACTCGCGTGCTGACGCGGAGCCCTTTGCTCTGCGTCGTCTGCTTCGCCACGCCCTGTACGATAAGCATGTCGCCGCCTTTAATCTTCAAGCCCTCTTCCAGCGGCAAAAAAGCGTTGAGTTCCTGCCCGATTTCCACAAACGCCGCATGTACGGAAGGCCGAACTGCCTGTACGCGTCCGTAATAGAGCGTTTCCGTCTGCCCGTCCGGTGCACCGCTCTCCAGATGAAGCTCGACCAATTCGCCATCTTCCAGCACCGCTGCGCGCGTTCCGCCCGACTTACAATCGACAATCAGTTCTCTTTTCATCTCTTACAGATCAATCAGCGGAACGGCTTGTCCGTCCTTCTCTCCAAGCAGACAGGTGCGGCGAATTTCACACCGCTCCGGTCGTGCCTCTGCAAAAGTACACAGCGACTCTACCAGCAAATCCGGCTTGAGCGTCGCCGCTTCAACGAAGGAAACGCGCGCCGTCAACACCGCCGCATTCTTTTCCTTGTCCATCTGCGCTGTCAGCGCATGAATCATCGGGCGAATATTGACCATCGTCTCCGCACGTTTAGTCTTGCGCAGTGCCATGATTTCATCCTGGGCCAGAAACGTCGGAATTGCCATCGCGACCAGACAGGCCCCGCCGCCCGTCAACGTAATTCTGTATTCTGCCTGACGCAGCGCCGCGCTGACCTTCGGAAAACGATCATCCACCATCCGCACGCGGGAAACCTGCAAGGCTGGCGGCAGAACGCGGTTCATGGCCGCCATGCAAGCTTCCGCCGTCGCTTCCCCACTCAGCGACACATCCAGCAATTCCGCGTCGCCGGGAATCCCCGAAGACAATGCGGAAGCAAACGACATCACAATATGCGGATTAAAGCCATTGGAATACGCGATCGGCAAACCGCTTCTACGCAGCGCGCGCTGCATGGTTCGCTGCAAATCAAGCAGGCCGAGATGACGGACGATGTCGCCCTTTTGAAACTGCAACAGCATTCTCATCGTCCTTCACACGCTCCTTCAAATCGTTTAAGGCCACAGCCTTGACATCCTTTCCGGCAGTCCGGTGTGGTCTCCGCACGCATGGCGCGCTCATGTTCGCGCCAGAGATAGGCTTCCGTCACGCCCGCGTCGATAAACGACCACGGGAGAAGTTCGCCCTTCTCCCGGCGGCGGTTCGCGTAAAACGCCGGATCGACGCCGCATTGTTCAAACGCTTTCATCCAGTTTTCAAAGCTGAATTGATCTGTCCAGCCGTCAAACCGGCAGCCAAGCCGCCACGCTGCTTCCAGAACATCGGCCATCTTACGGTCGCCGCGCGCAAAACACGCTTCAAGGAAAGAAACCTGCGGCGTATGCCAGTTGAACTCTACGCCTTTGATGTGCATAATCTGACACAGATGTTTCTGCTTTTCTTCAAACTGCTCGATAGTATCCTGCGGTTCCCACTGAAATGGCGTGAACGGCTTAGGTACAAAGCAGCTGGCCGAGCAATTCACCCGCAAGCCGCGCGCCCGGACATTTTTCGGCGTTTCAAAATACTTGCGAACTACCTTGGAGGCCAAATCAGCAATGCCATTCAAGTCCTCCGTGGTCTCCGTCGGCAGGCCGAACATGAAATACAGCTTCACGCTGCTCCATCCGCCTGCAAACGCATCGCTTACGGAGCTCATCAGATTTTCTTCGGTAATGCCCTTGTTAATCACGTCGCGGAGTCTCTGCGTACCTGCCTCCATCGCATAGGTCAGGCTGGTTTTGCGCACCTTCTGCGTCTCTTCCAGCGTCTCTTTCAATTTACTGTCCAGACGCAGGCTCGGCAGAGACAGCGCAATACGCTCCTCCTGAAATTTATCCATCAGCTTGTGCGCCAGTTCGGGCAGACAGCTGTAATCGCCCGTGGACAGTGAAGACAGCGTGATTTCTTCATAGCCCGTTGAATCCACAAGCTTCTGCGCCAAGTCCAGCAGATGTTCTACACTGCGCTCTCGTACCGGACGATAGATCATCCCCGCCTGGCAGAAGCGGCAGCCGCGCGTGCAGCCGCGCAGCACCTCAATGTTGATGCGGTCATGCACGATTTCCATGAACGGCACGATAATGCTCTCCGGATAAGCGGCCGTGTCGATGTTGGCAATCATATTTTTGACCACCGTGCGCGGCACGCCCTCTTCCGTCGGCTCAAACGAAGCCAATGTTCCATCTGCATGGTATTCGGCACGATACAAACTCGGCACATAAACACCATGCAGACGAGACAACCGGCGCAGGCATTCTTCGCGCGAAACGCCTTCCTGCTTGCACTGTTTCACCACGTCGATGGTTTCCAATGTGCTGATTTCACCATCGCCGATGGAAAACGCGTCGATAAACGCATACAGCGGTTCCGGATTAAACGCACACGGGCCGCCCGCAATCACAATCGGATGCTCCCACGTGCGATCCTCGCTGCGAAGCGGAATGCCGGAAAGATCAAGCATTTCCAAAATATTGGTATAACTCATCTCATACTGAAGCGTAAAGCCCAGCATGTCAAATCCGCCGACGGGCGAACGTGTTTCCAGCGAAAAAAGCGGCACGCCCTCCTGACGCATCAGATCGGCCATATCGACCCACGGCATAAAGACGCGCTCACAAAGCGCATCCTCCCGTTTATTGATGATATCATACAAAATGCGTGAGCCGAGATGGCTCATGCCGACTTCATATACATCCGGAAAAGCAAACGCGTAACGAATATCTACGCGATTGGGGTCTTTCAGCACACAGTTCATTTCGCCGCCCATGTAGCGCGCGGGTTTCTGCACGCGGTCAAGCAGACTGTCAATTTGTTCTTTGAGCAAAGCATGTCCTCCCTAAAACCATTTAAGTGTATTTTAATCTGTTTTCTCTTTCCGGTCAAGTCCAACCGTTAAAAGCCGTTCCCGCGCCCAGCGCGCATGCTCAGCCACAGCTTCAAACGGAAGCTGTGACCACGCTTCCAGAACAGGCAGATACTTTTTTTCGCCGCTGTTCCCGGCCAGCAGCGCCGCCTGTGCCCGAACGCGTTGCGGACGAGCGGCGTTTCGTCCGATTTCAGCCGACAATTTCTGTATGGAAGCCGAAAAAACAACCGGATCTGTCGTCGCCAATTCGTCAAGCTTCAATCCCAATGTTCTCCCGCTTTCAAACTTGGGCTGCATGGGACAAACGCGCTGGCAGATGTCGCAGCCAATAAGCCGCATTCCCATCTTTTCACGCAGATATTCCGGCGCGACAATCCCTTCCATCATGAAATTCCGGATACATCTTTCCGGCCGACTCATTCCGCTTTCATCAATCGCTCCTGCCGGGCAGGCTTTAGCGCACCGTCCACAGCGCAGACAGGCACCGCTTTCGCCCTTATCCGGCGCGCTGCATTCAATATCCGTCGCCATCAGGATGATAACAAATCTCGAACCGTATTCCGGCGTGATCAGCATGCCGTTCTGTCCAATTATGCCGATGCCCGCACGCAAAGCCGCTTCCCGCGCGGGATAAGACACATTCGCTTTGGCAAAACATCCGGCTTGCCTCAGGTCTTCCTCCAGCTTCCGTGCCGCATGATATGCCGCGTTAGACGCGAAATAGTATCCGTCTACAAAGACACAGCCTTTTTCTTCCTTTTCCGCCGGATTATACGGCCAGAGCAGCACGGCTAAGCTCTTCGTTCGTTCATCATCGCCGATCGGATCAAATTTCAGCTGCCGCCGCTCGGCTATCTCCGGTCCAAGCGCCACGGCCTCCCGCTCGGCTTCAAATGCCCTTGCGCTGCAAAAGCCCGTCCTGCCGAATCCAGCCTGACGGGCCAAGCGCGCAAATGTCACTTCATCCATTCGTTCCATGTGTCTTTAAGCGGAAATCTTTTCGCCTTTCGCCGTTTTCTCGCGCACAAGACGACGATATTGATCGCCAACTTGCTGGAGTTCAAATTCAAAATCACGCTTGTCCTTCTCCTGGAGCGTAGACAAAATCAGCCCCGAAATGAAAAGCAGCAGCGCCGCAAGCATCGTCACGCAGCAAGCAATCAACGTCGGAAAACGCGGCACAAGCCCTGTCTGCGCAAACTCCATCAGCACAGGGATCATGAACGCGGCAGAAATCACCGCCAAAATCAGCGCCAGCAGACCAAAGAAAGCGAAAGGTCTGTAATTCTTATAAAGCCGCGCGATGGTCAGCAACACCTTTGCTCCGTCCTGATAGGTGTTGAGCTTGGATTCGCTTCCGACCGGCCTGTCGCGATAAGAAACAACGATGTTGCTGACCTGCATACGCCGATTGATGGCGTGAATGGTCATGTCGGTTTCAATTTCAAACCCTTTTGAAAGCACCGGATAGGTTTTGACAAACGCATAACTGAAAGCGCGATATCCCGTCATGATATCCTTGATATCGCTTCCAAACAAATGGTTGATGCTCGCGCGAACCAGCCCGTTGCCCAAATTGTGAAACGGTCGCTTATTCTCGGCGAAATATGTGCTGGATAACCGATCGCCAACCACCATATCCGCCTGTTCGTCAAGCACGGCGGCCGCCATCGCCGGGGCGTCCTCGGCGGGATAGGTATCATCCCCATCCACCATCAGATAGCAGTCCGCGTCAATTTCGCGAAACATGCGGCGAATGACGCTGCCCTTGCCCTGCATCCTCTCCCGGCGAACCACGGCGCCGGCCCGCGCGGCAATCTCACCCGTTCCGTCGCTGGAATTGTTGTCGTACACATAGACGGTTGCTTCCGGCAGCATGCGCTTAAAATCCCGCACCACCTTTTCGATGGTTCTGCTTTCATTGTAACATGGGATCAGTACGGCGATATGATCTTTCATTTTTGCAGTCCCCTAAACTCTTTGATGGGTTTTATTATAGCATAAAGGCATGTACGCCGCAACAAACAAAAAAAGTACGCCGTTTCCGACGTACTTACAATCTTACTTGGTGCCAAAGAGACGGTCGCCGGCGTCGCCTAGACCCGGAATGATATAGCCATGGTCGTTGAGCTTCTCATCCATGCCTGCAACATAGATATCCACATCCGGATGTTCCGCCTGCACGCGCGCAACGCCTTCCGGCGCGGCAATCAGATTGACGAGCTTGATGTTCTTGCATCCGCGCTTCTTGAGGAAGCCGATCGCCGCCGCCGCGGAACCGCCAGTCGCCAGCATCGGGTCAACCAGCAGAATTTCACGCTCCTGCGCATCCGCCGGAAGCTTGCAGTAATACTCCACCGGCTCAAGGGTATTCGGGTCGCGGTACAGACCGATGTGGCCGACCTTCGCTGCCGGAACAAGACTCATGATGCCGTCCACCATACCCAGACCGGCACGCAGAATCGGCACGATAGCCAGTTTCTTGCCCGCGATGACCTTGGTCTGCGCACGGCAGATCGGGGTCTCGATTTCAACCGTCTTGAGCGGCAGATCACGGGTGACCTCGTAAGCCATCAGCATGGAGATTTCGTTCAGCAGCTCGCGGAACTCCTTGGGGCCGGTTTCCTGGTCGCGCATCAGAGAGAGCTTATGCTGAATCAGCGGGTGATCCATAACATGAACGATAGACATGTTTTTTCCTCCTTGGCAGGCAGCGCTGAAAGAGTGCCTTTCACCTGCGTTTTTTTCATTATACCATTCCGCGGTCCATCGGGCAAGAGAAAACGAAAACTTTCCGACGACATCGCGCCGGAAATCCATCCATTTCTTGACAGGCGGATAACCGGGCGCTATACTAACAAAGATAAACTTAACTTCTTTTCAGTTCTTTTTTGGGAGGTTTTTATGCTCAGCAGACCCCTTTTGGATCGTGTCGCCTTTCTCGGCATTAGCTGGTATGCCGTATTGATCGTCGGCGCAATGGTCATCGGCTACTTTCTTGCCTCAAATGAAGCGCGCCGCCTGCGCCTGCCGCAGGATACGGTCATCGATTTCATGCTCTATGCCGTTCCGCTCGGCATTATCTGTGCGCGGCTGTATTATGTGGCTTTCCGTTTCAACGATTACAGTGATAATCTGCTTTCCGTTTTCAACATTCGCGAAGGCGGTTTGGCCATCTACGGCGGCGTCATCGGCGGGCTGATTGCGGCAAAGCTGGTCAGCAGAAAGCACAAGACTTCCATGCTGACACTGCTGGACGTTGTCGCGCCCGCGCTTGTGCTCGGTCAGGGCATCGGCCGTTGGGGCAATTATATCAATATGGAAGCCTACGGCTTGCGTATCGCAGAAGAAAGCCTGCAATTCTTCCCCTTCGCTGTGGAAATTCCCGTTGGCGACGTATGGTACTGGCACATGGCGACGTTTTTCTACGAATTCTGCTGGGACATGCTCGTCTTCGTCCTGCTGATGGCTATTCGTAAACACCGCCGCCGCGGGGGCGACGTGTTCTGTTGGTATCTGCTGCTGTATTGTTCCGGCCGAACGGTGATCGAAGGTCTGCGCAACGACAGCCTGACGTTTATCAGCGAATTTGTCCGCATCTCTCAAATTCTTTCTGCCGTGGCGGCGCTGAGTGTGGTGATTTATTTCTTTCTGCGCATCCGCGACCGCATCAGTGTCGTCACCGTCGCGCCTCTGGTCAGCGCTGTGCTGTGCATTGTCGTCACGTTTCTCGGCGAATTTGAGCGCGGCGCATACAGTTTTCTGTTTACATTTTCCCAAATCGGCCTTGCGGCGCTGCTCATCTCCCAAATTGCCATCATCATCCTGTGGACGGCGGACAGCGGGCGATTTGATCTTCGCGTCGCCGCCCCTTTGCTGGCTGACGGTCTTTTCCTCGTCGGTCTTCTGATCGCCGGACTTGGACGCGCCAACGAAGACAATACCTATTATGTCACGCTTCGCCAATGCGCCGCGATGATTCAGCTCATCCTCTGCGGATGGCTGCTCTGTTATCCCCTTTATCCCAAAGTTTCAGAAAGTGAGATTGATTAAATGCGCAATTTAACGATGATGACCGACCTGTACGAGCTGACGATGATGAACGGCTATCTGCGGTTCGGCATGGAAAACAACCGCGCCTGCTTCGATATCTTTTATCGCAAGCAGGGCGATATGACCGCCTATGCTGTGGCGGCAGGTCTTGAGCAGGCAATCGATTATGTCAGGAATCTGCACTTTTCAAATGAGGATATCGCCTATCTGCGAAGCCTGAATATCTTTGATGAAGCGTTTCTCGCCCGTCTGGCTACGCTGCGCTTTACGGGCGAGATTCTGGCCGTTCCGGAAGGCACGATCATCTTTCCGGGCGAACCGATCGTCCGTGTCATCGCGCCGATTATGGAAGCGCAGCTGCTGGAAACCGCGCTGCTCAACATCATCAACCACCAGACACTGATCGCCACCAAAGCCTCGCGCGTCGTGCAGGCGGCCCGCGGAGACAGCGTGCTGGAATTTGGTCTTCGCCGCGCGCAGGGACCGGACGCCGGTATCTACGGCGCGCGTGCAGCCGTAATCGGCGGCTGTCAGGCGACAAGCAACGTGCTCACCGGCCAGCTCTTCGGCGTTCCTGTCGGCGGCACGCATGCACACAGCTGGGTCATGTCTTTCCCGGACGAGCTGAGCGCTTTCCGCGCTTATGCCGAGGTCTTTCCGAATAACTGTCTGCTGCTCGTGGATACCTATGATACGCTGACCAGCGGCGTGCCCAACGCGATCACCGTGTTTAACGAGCTTCGCGCCAAAGGTTACGAACCGACGGGCATCCGTCTGGACAGCGGCGACCTCGCTTTCCTCAGCCGTCAGGCCCGCAAAATGCTGGATGAAGCCGGTTTCCCGAATGCGAAGATTTTTGCTTCCGGCGATCTGGACGAAGAAGTCATCTGGGATTTGAAGGCGCAGGGCGCAGCCATCAACGTCTGGGGCGTGGGCACGCGCATGATTACCAGCATGGATAACCCCGCTCTCGGCGGCGTTTACAAACTCTCAGCTGAGGAAGTAAACGGTAAATTCGAGCCGCGCATTAAAATTTCCGAAAACCCGGCAAAGATCACCAATCCGGGCGTTAAGCGGCTCTACCGTTTTTATGACAGGCTTTCCGGCAAAGCGTTGGCCGATCTGATTGCGCTGGAGGGCGAAGACTTCTCATCCGGCGAACCCCTCGAAATTTTTGATCCCGAAAATACGTGGAAAAAGATGACGCTTTGCGATTACGAGGTGCGCCCGCTTTTGACCCCCATTTTTGAAAACGGCAGGTTGGTCTACACGCTGCCGACACTCGCTGAGATCTCCGCTTATACCAAACATGAAATGGATACGTTCTGGGATGAATATAAGCGCCTCCACAGCCCGCATCGCTACAAAGTTGACCTGTCCAAGCCCCTTTACGAGCTCAAGCGCGGCATGCTCGAAGAACGCCGCGGCAAAGTCTGATGGAAAATATCAAGCTGCTCAGCGTTCGCCGCGATCACGGACGCGCGGCATTGACGCTTTCAAACGGGGAAACCCTTGTCATGCCCCGCGCCATGCTCAAAGAACGGCCCTATCGAGGCGGAACGCCGTTTGACAGGGAAGCATTTGACGCGTTTTTATCGGAACGTTCCTATCCGTTTGCAATGGAAAAAGCCGTCGCGCTGCTGGCCATGCGTCCGCGGACGCAGCAGGAAATCGCCGACGCATTGCGCAAAAATGCTTATCCCTCTCGCACCATTGCCCGCGTGATGGCACGGTTGGATGAAGCCGGTTATATCAACGACACCAATTTTGCCGAACAATGGGCCGCATCCCGGACAGGAAAAGGGATGGGGGCGCGTCGTATCCGCATGGAGCTTCGGCGCAAAGGCGTAGATGGCGACGCGATTGATGAAGCGCTTTCCTCCATTGACGAAGATGAGATGCTTTCCGGCGCGCTCAAAGCGGCGCGAAAAGCTGCATCCGGCAAGGATATTTCCGATCCAAAGGACAGGCAAAAGGTTCTCGCCGCGCTTGCCAGACGCGGTTATGGCTATTCGGAGGCCAAACAGGCGCTCGATATGCTGAAAGAAGAATCCGAATAATAAGCAAAAGAAGCAGGAATGCGGCCGTTCGCCGCCCCCTGCTTCCTTTCTTTTTGAGTTTTATCAGGCAGATTCTTCCTCCGCCGCCACAGGCGCAACGATGTTATGAATCCACACGCCCTTCTTGACCAGCACAAATCCGACCACGACTTTGACCATCTCCAAGGCCTGCACGCCGAAATACAACGGCACAATTCCCAATCCCGTCTTATAAGCCAACAGCCATGCCGCAGGCACGTTGACGCACCATGTAAACACGCTGTCAAACAGAAACGTGATGATCGTCTTGCCGCCCGAACGCAGCGTAAAATAGCAGCAGTGCGAAAACGAATACGCGGGCATCATCACCGCAACAACGTAAATCAGTTGAGTGGCGATTTGGCGCACATGCGGCTCGGTATTATAGATGTTTGGAATAGCGGGCGCAAAAAGCGCCAGAAGCGTGGCCATAATCAAGTTGGAACCGACAGACAGCGTCATCAGCCGCCACGTGCAGTTTTTCGCCCGCTCGATATCGTTCGCGCCAAGCGCCTGCCCCACCATGATCGCCACGGCGTTGCCCATGGACAGGAAGACCACCTTAAACAGATTGCTCACCGTCGTGGCGATGTTGCAGGCCGCCACCACATCCAGTCCGCGCACAGAATAGCATTGCAGCAGCACCGCCATGCCGGATGACCACAAAAATTCATTGACCAGCAGCGGCGTTCCCCGGCGTAAAATGCTGATCATCAGCGGCTTCGGCACGCGCAGGCTTCTGTATGCACCGCGTATAAAGCCAAAATGATGAGATTTCATGTGCGTATAGACCACAATGATGGCCGTTTCCACATAGCGCGAAAGCACCGTCGCAATCGCCGCGCCCGTCACGCCCAATTCCGGAAAACCGCATTTGCCGAAAATCAGAAAATAATTGAATACCAGATTGACCAGAATCGCCGCAACGCTGGCAAACATCGGCAAACGTGTTTCCCCTACTTCTCGCAAGGTGCTGGCGTAAACCTGCGACACGCCGAAGGGCAGCAGTCCCCAGAGCATCACGGTTAAATAATCCACGCCAAATCCAAGCGTGGCCGCCGCGTCCGCCTGCGCCGTCTCCTGCGCCAGATACATGCCGATCAGCCGCTTCGGGAATGCAATCAGCACAACAAGCGCACACGCCAGCATCGACAGCGCAATCATCCATTTCACACGGAAGCAGTCGCGAACGCCCTTATCGTCGTGCGCACCTGCGTATTGCGTCGCAAAGATGCCTGCGCCCGCCAAACCGCCGAAAATGCACAGATTGAACACAAACAGTAGCTGATTGACGATCGCGACCGCCGACATTTGCAGTGTGCCGACACGTCCGACCATCACATTATCCAGCAGACTGACCACGTTGGACACCGTGTTCTGAATGATAATGGGCACGACGACAGCGACCACCTGCGCATAAAAATCCCGATCGCCGAACATCCTCTCCCGAAGCCTGCCCCGGCTTAATCTTTTTGCATCCATATTTCTCCTCCACAGTAAAAACGCGCTGAACCTACTATAACATATCCATTTGGTTTTGTAAATAAAGCCCGCAATGTATTTTCAGCTTTTCATTCGCTTCTTCCATCTGGTATAATGACCTAGAATCCATTCATCAAGGAGGAACTCCTATGGCCTTTACCATGATTCATGAAAACTACAATGTCAGCAATCTGGACACATCCATCGCCTTTTATCGCGAGGCGCTTGGCCTTCATGAAGTGCGCCGCAAAAACGCTGCGGACGGTTCGTTCATCATCGTCTATATGGCGGACGCCACCGAAACCTTTGAATTGGAACTGACGTGGCTGCGCGATCATCCGCAGAAATATGATCTTGGCGAATGCGAGTTTCATCTGGCTTTCCGCACAGATGACTTTGAAGCCGCACACGCAAAACACAGCCAGATGGGCTGCGTCTGCTTTGAAAACAAAGCGATGGGCATTTACTTCATCGAAGATCCTGACGGATACTGGCTGGAAATTGTGCCGACGCGATAACTTTTTAAGCCGCCTCGTGCGGCTTTTTGATTATCAATATTCGTATTATTACGAACATTCATTGTTTTGCATACTGTTTTATTCGATATTCTTATCGTAATTTTTCATTTTTCTCTTTACAATCGACTTAAAAAGCGTTATGATGTTCGCGTCATCAATTTTACGCCTATGGGTTCAATTCAAGGAGGAAACACGCATGAAGAAGCTGATTGCTCTGGTGCTCGCCGCAATGCTGTGCATGGCCGCCTGCGCCGCGCTGGCCGCTGACCTGAAGATTGGCGCCGTGATGCTGGGCGACGAAACCGAAGGTTATACCCTCGCTCACATGGAAGGCATTAAGCAGGCCGCTGCCGAACTGGGTCTTTCCGATAGCATTGTCTGGAAGTACAAGGTGCCGGAAGATCAAACCTGCTACGACAGCGCGCTCGACCTTGTGGGTCAAGGATGCAATCTGATCATCTCCAACTCCTACGGTCATCAGAGCTACATGGCGCTGGCCGCCGAAGAATATCCGGATGTGACCTTCGTCGCCATGACTGGCGACTTCGCCGCGCTTTCCGGCCTTGACAATCTCAAGAACGCATTCACCAAGGTGTATCAGTCCCGCTATGTGTCCGGCGTCGTGGCCGGCATGAAGCTGGCTGAAATGCTCGGCGACGGGACCCTCTCCGCCGAGAAGCAGCCCAATTCCTTCGATGCCGACGGCAATGTGAAGATCGGTTATGTCGGCGCTTACAACTACGCTGAGGTCGTTTCCGGCTACACCGCTTTCTTCCTCGGCATCCGTTCCATCGTGCCGAATGTGACCATGGAAGTCATGTACACCAATTCCTGGTTTGATATCGATAAGGAAGGCGCCGCCGCCGAAGCGCTTGTTGCGAAGGGCTGCGTCATCATTGGTCAGCATGCTGACTCCACCGGCGCTCCGGCTGCCGTGCAGAAGCTTCAGGATGCGGGCACGATCTGCTACTCCATCGGCTATAACATCGACATGCTCCCGACTGCCCCGACCGCTGCGCTGACCTCTGCGACCAACGTCTGGTCCGTGTTCTACAAGGAGCTGTTTGAGGCCGCAATGAACGGCGAAGAAATCGCTTCCGACTGGGCGAAGGGCTATGACGACGGCGCGGTCGCCGTGACCGAGTTTGGTCCGTCCTGTGCTGCCGGTACTGCCGAGAAGGTTGCCGAGGTTGAAGCCGCTCTGCGCGACGGAAGCTTGAAGGTCTTCGATACCGCCACTTTCACCGTGAACGGCGAGACCGTCACTTCTGCGCCTTGCGACATGACCATCATGGATTGGGCTACCGGCACTGTCGCCTATCAGGGCGAAACCTATGAAGGCATTGTGGACGGCGCGTTTGAAGAGTCCACCTTCCGCAGCGCTCCGTACTTCACCCTCCGGATCGATGGCATCGTGGAGGATGCGCAGTAATTCCCCTATTGGGACCTTTTATGAAAAGGGAAGCCTTCCGCTTCCCTTTTCGCTGTTTATTTACTTGAAGGAGTGAGCGGCAGCTTATGCAAAACGCCATTGAATTGCGCCATATCACCAAGACATTCGGCCGCGTCGTCGCCAACCGAGACGTATCTTTGACTGTGCGCCGGGGTGAAATTCTCTCTCTGCTGGGTGAAAACGGAAGCGGCAAGACCACGCTGATGAACATGATTGCCGGCATCTATTACCCCGACAGCGGTGAAATTCTGGTGGATGAAAAGCCTGCGGAGATCCGCAGCCCGAAAGATGCCTATGCGCTGGGCATCGGCATGGTTCATCAGCACTTCAAACTCATCGACGTATTCACCGCCGTGGAAAACATTGCACTCGTGATGGATCGGCATGAAAAATACGATCTCAAAGCAATCCGTCAGAAAGCGCATGCCATCTGCGAGCGCTATGCCTTCGATATCGATCTTGACCAGAAGGTATACGAAATGAGCGTCAGCCAGAAACAGACGCTTGAGATCATTAAAATGCTCTATCGCGGCGCGCAAATTTTGATTTTGGACGAACCTACTGCTGTGCTTACGCCCCAGGAGACGGAAAAATTGTTTCACGTCATGCGCAATATGCGCGAAGACGGAAAATCCATCATCATCATTACCCACAAACTGCACGAGGTTCTGGAAATCTCGGATCGCGTGGCTATTCTGCGTAAGGGCGAATACGTCGGCACAGTTGAAACTGCTGGCGCAAGCGAAGCGTCGCTGACCGAAATGATGGTTGGCAAAAAAGTTGAGCTGAATATCGAGCGTCCTGAGCCTGTCAACCCCCATCTGCGTTTGAGCGTACACAATCTGAGCGTGACCAACGCCGAGGGTGTGCGCGTGCTGGACAACATCTCTTTTGAGGCGTTCAGCGGTGAAATTCTGGGCATTGCCGGTATTTCCGGCAACGGTCAGAAGGAACTGCTGGAAGCTATTGCCGGTTTGCAGCAGACCGATTCCGGGTCAAGCATTGTCTATTACCCCGACGACGACCGAGACTCCACCGCCGAGCAGCTCATCGGCAAATCGCCCAAAGACATTCGCGACATGGGCGTTCATCTCTCCTTCGTTCCTGAAGATCGGTTGGGCATGGGCCTTGTCGGTTCAATGGGCATGATTGACAACATGATGCTCAAGAGCTATGGTCAGGGACATTCGCCTATCGCCGACCGCCGCGCACCGCGTCACTTGGCAGAAGAAATCAAAGAATCGCTCGGCGTCGTTACGCCGTCTGTCTCCACTCCCGTTTCCCGCCTTTCCGGCGGAAACGTGCAGAAGGTGCTCGTCGGCCGCGAGATTGCAGCCAGCCCGTCCGTGCTGATGACCGCTTACGCCGTTCGCGGTCTGGATATCAACACGAGCTACACGATTTATCATCTGCTCAATGAACAAAAACAGAAGGGGGTCGCCATCCTTTATGTCGGTGAAGATCTCGACGTGCTCATCGACCTGTGCGACCGTGTGCTTGTGCTTTGCGGCGGCAGGAACAACGGTATCGTCGAAGGCCGCAAAACCAGCAAAGAAGAGGTCGGCTTGCTGATGACCAAACTCCGTGAGCCGCAGGAAAAAGGAGGCGTCGCCTGATGCAAAGCAAGAGCATCCACGAGCCGTTTATCCGCGTTGTTAAACGCGGCGAAATGCCCATGAAAAAAAAGATCGCGATTCGTCTGTTCGCCGTTCTGCTGGCGCTTGTAGCAGATGCGCTGTTCATCTTCTTTGTCACGGGGCTGAATCCCATCGATGTTTACAAGGCAATGATTCAGGGCACGTTCAGCACGTCCATGCGCTTTTCATGGGCGATGCGCGATCTCGCTTCTCTGCTGCTCATCGGCATTGCGCTCGCTCCGGCTTTCAAAATGCGCTTCTGGAACACGGGCGCAGAAGGTCAGGTGTTGATGGGCGCGCTGGCCACCGCCGCAGTCATGGTCTACTACGGCGGCAAAATGCCAAACTGGATGCTGTATACCGCGATGCTCGTCGCCAGCGTTTTTGCCGGAGCCATCTGGGGATTTATCCCCGCATGGTTTAAAGCCAGATTTTCGACCAACGAAACGCTGTTCACCCTGATGATGAATTATGTCGCCATTCAGCTCGTCGCCTGTTGCGTCAACATCTGGCGCGGCCAGGCTTCCAGTTTGGGCAAGCTGAATATGAAGAGCAAGGCTGGATGGTTTCCGCAAATCATGGGGCAGCGCTACACCATCAATTTGATTGTCGTTGTCGTGCTGACGGTCGCGATGTATTGCTATCTGCGCTACTCCAAGCAGGGCTATGAAATCTCTGTCGTCGGCGAAAGCGAAAACACCGCGCGTTACGCCGGTATTAACGTTGGCAAGGTCATCATCCGCACCATGATTCTCTCCGGCGCGCTCTGCGGCCTAACGGGCTTCCTGATCGTCGGCGGCCGAGATCAGGCCATTTCCACCGGTACGGCAGGCGGCAACGGCTTCACTGCTATCATTGTCGCGTGGCTGGCCAAGTTTAACACATTCACAATGGCGCTGATTTCCTTCCTGCTGATTTTCCTTGAGAAAGGCGCGGCGGAAATCGCTTCCGCTTACAACCTCAATGACTTTGCCAGTGATATCATCGCGGGCATTATTCTCTTCTTCATCCTTGGCAGCGAGTTTTTCATTAACTACAAGGCAATTTTCCGCGGCCACGCGGGCAAGGAGGTTTGCTGATGGATACGCTTATCGCATGGATCATGCGCGCCATCCCTTTCGGCACGATCATCATGTACGGCGCAATGGGCGAAATTGTCACCGAAAAGAGCGGCAACCTGAACCTCGGCGTACCCGGCATCATGTATCTGGGCGGCTTTGCCGGTTTTGCAAGCGCCTATTTGTATGAAAACAGCGCAGCAAACCCGAACATGGCGCTCTGTGTAGTAATTTCACTCTTCTGCGCGTTCATTGCGTCGATGCTCGGCGGCCTGATTTACAGCTTTCTCACCATCAGTCTTCGCGCCAACCAAAACGTGACCGGCCTTGCGCTGACCACATTCGGCATGGGCGTTGCCAACTTCTTCGGCGTGTATATTCTCAATGGCCGCACGGCGACGCAGAGCATGGTCTATAAGACCTTCCAGACCAAACTGCCCGTGCTTCCGAATCTGGGCATCATCGGTCAAACCCTCTTCAACTACGGTTTCATGGTGTATGCCGCCATCATTCTGGCCGTCATTCTGCATCACGTGCTCAACCACACAAGAACCGGTTTGAACCTGCGCGCTATCGGTGAAAACCCAGCAACGGCAGATGCCGCCGGTATCAGCGTCACCAAATACAAATACTGGGCCACCTGTCTGGGTGCCGGTATTTCGGGTCTCGGCGGTCTGTATTACGTACTGGATTACAACCAGGGTATTTGGGCAACCACCACACAGATCGAAGCGCTGGGCTGGCTGGCCGTCGCGCTGGTCATCTTTACGACCTGGAAGCCGCTTAACGCAATCTGGGGTTCGTATCTGTTCGGCCTGCTCTACTGGTTGTATCAATTTCTGCCAACGCTGCTGCACATTTCTGTGCCGGGCTATGTGACCGACCTCATCCAGATGGTCCCCTATCTGGTCACCATTGTTGTGCTGGTTGTCACTTCGCTGCGCAAAAAGCGGGAAAACCAGCCGCCTGCCAGCCTGGGGCTTGCTTATTTCCGCGAAGAGCGTTGATTTCTTCTTCCTCGGCATGCTTTCATTTTGAAAGCATGCTTTTCTTTTTGATATTACTTGACTTTTTTTCACATATCCCTTATAATAGGAGGACATTAGGGAGTAGTCGGCGTCCAGCGTCCGGACGTGATAAGGCCAACATACTGAGGTGTTTATCTCTGGCTTTATATGAAATGACGAGACTAATCTGCGCATTTTTTACCGTTGCGGCAGGTTAGTCTTTTTTGATTTCCTGCCGCATGCCAATCAGGGAGGAAAAACGTCATGAGTCTTTGGGAGCTGTTTGTTATCGCCGTCGGACTATCAATGGATGCATTTGCCGTATCCATCTGTAAGGGGCTTTCTGTCGGCAAATGCAAAGTCAAGCATATGCTGATTTGCGGCCTCTATTTTGGTGCGTTTCAGGCTATCATGCCGAGCATTGGTTATCTGCTTGGCGCACAATTTGAAACACTTGTCACATCCGTTGCGCCCTACATTGCGTTTGCATTGCTCACACTCATCGGTTTCAACATGATTCGAGAATCGTGCAGCAAAGAAGAGGAAGAAGAAGCCACTGCGGATTTTTCCTGGCATTCCATGCTACCGCTGGCTGTCGCCACAAGCATTGACGCGCTTGCCGTCGGCGTTTCCTTCGCCTTTCTTCAGGTGAATATCGTACCCGCTGTGCTGTTTATTGGTCTGACGACATTTGTTTGCAGCGTGGTCGGCGTGAAAGTCGGCAGCATCTTCGGCGATAAATATAAAGCACGCGCCGAGTTTTTCGGCGGCGTTGTCCTTATTGCCATGGGACTCAAAATTGTCATCGAGCATTTGATCGCTTAATTCTTTTTTCATATGTCAAAGCCCACAGCGTTGTCAAAGGCGTCCGCTGTGGGCTTTTGTATTATTTAAATATATCCGTTCAATCAATTCCGTAAAAGCGCTTGCCGTTTTCCCTTGTGATATCGCAGAGCTGTTGTGCATCCATATCTCTCAATTTTGCGATCAGGCGGCAGATATGCTCCACGTTCAGCGGTTCATTGCGGCGGCCTCGGACAGGCTCAGGCGCAAGGTACGGGCTGTCTGTCTCTATCATCAATCGATCCAGCGGTACATTTTTTGCCACTTCCTGCAAATTGACCGACTTTTTAAATGTCACCGGCCCCGCGAAGGAAATCATACAGCCCAGCAACAGATAGATTTTCGCGCTCTCCCAACTGGCCGAACAGCAGTGAATCACGCAACGCGGCAGTCTCTCCCGATGCGCGCGTAAAATTTCAATGGTATCGCCGTGCGCGTCGCGAATGTGCAGAATCACTGGCGCATGCAGTTCATAGGCTAAGTCGAGCTGGCGCTCAAACACCGTTTTCTGTACCTCTCTGGGCGAAAGATTGTAAAAATAATCCAATCCGATTTCCCCCAGCGCCTTGACCTTTTTCTCCTGCGTGATCCACTCAATCAGCTGCGGCACATCCGCTTCCGTGAATTTTTTCGCGTCATGCGGATGTACGCCAACCGCCGCATAGATGTTTTCGTTTTCGTTGGCCAGCGCCACGCTCTGTGCGCTTGACGCCATATCCGCGCCGACACACATGCAAAGCATATCGGCCTGCCGCATGCGTGCGAGGACTTCCGTTCTATCCTCATCAAATCGCTCATCTGTCGGGTGCGCATGCGTATCAAACAGACCGATCAATTCGTTTTCCGCCATCTTCTTCTCCATTTCAAAAGACGCGCCGACTTCAAGAGCCGACGCGTTTTTTATAAATCAACCGATTTCACAGCCGTCTTCCATGTCAGAATCCACCGTGAGCAGGCTCAGCTTGCTGTCATCCGCATTGGCGGCGCACAGCAGCATGCCGTGGGATTCCACACCCCGGATTTTGCGCGGAGCAAGGTTCGCCAGCAGCACGACCTTCTTGCCCACCATTTCTTCAGGCGTATAGAATTTCGCAATACCGGAAACAACCACGCGCTCAGTATCGCCCACCTTGAGCGTAGACATAAGCAGCTTGTCGGCCTTCGGCACCTTTTCGCATTTGAGCACCTTTGCAACAACCAGCTGAATCTTTTCAAAATCTTCAAACTGGATCAAATCGCGCTGGGTAAAAACAGTCTTTTCTTCGTCAGACGGAGCAGGGATTTCTTCCTTTTTCGCATCTTTTTCGGCGATTTCCTTGGCATGCTCCAACGCTGCCTGTTTTTCGGCCTCCAGCAGCTCCAGCTCCTTCGCCACATCGATGCGCGGGAAAAGCGCTTCGCCCTTATGCACCTTGCTGCCCGGAACAACGCCGCCAAACACCTTGATGGACTCCCACGTCTTGAGCGCTTCGTCGGTTACGCCAATCTGCGCAAAAATACGTTCCGGCGTACGCGGCATGGTCGGCGCGATAAGCACAGCCACAATACGCGCGCATTCCAGCAGCACATAGAGCACCGTGCCCAAACGCGGACGATCCGCCTCATTCTTGGCCAGCACCCACGGCGTTGTGAGATCAATATAGCGATTGCATTCGCCGATAAGCTTCCAGATTTCGGTCAGCGCATTGCTGAATTGCAACGCATTCATGCTCTTTTCAACGTTCATCCACAGCCCCTGCGCCTGCTCAATCAGCTTATGGTCCAGCTCGGTGTATTCGGCCGGAGCGGGTACAACGCCGTCAAAATACTTCTCGATCATCGCCACGCTACGGCTGACGAGATTGCCCAAATCGTTAGCCAGATCCGCATTGATACGCTTGACCAGCGCCTCATTGGAGAACTCGCCGTCCGCACCGAACGGCATCTCGCGCATGAGGAAATAGCGCACTGCATCCGAAGAATACCGCTCGCAGAGCTTCACCGGATCGACGACGTTGCCCTTGGACTTACTCATTTTGCCGCCGCCCATGACCAGCCAGCCGTGGCCAAACACCTGTTTGGGCAGAGGCAGGCCGAGAGCGTGCAGCATAATCGGCCAGATAATCGTGTGGAAACGCACAATTTCCTTGCCTACCAGATGAATGTCCGCAGGCCAATACTTCTGGAACAGGGAATCGTCTTCCGAGCCATACCCCAGCGCATTGATGTAGTTGGTCAGCGCGTCCACCCACACATACACAGTATGTTTCGGATCGAAATCAACCGGAATACCCCATTTAAGCGATGTGCGGGAAACGCACAAATCCTGAAGACCGGGAATCAGAAAGTTGTTGAGCATTTCAGCCGTCCGCGTCGGCGGCTGGATGAAATCGGGATGGGTCTTAATGTAATCAATCAGCCAATCCTGATACTTGGAAAGACGGAAGAAATAGCTCTCCTCGCGGGTCTTCTCCACCGGACGGCCGCAATCCGGACAGCAGCCATCTTTGAGCTGAAGCTCCGTCCAGAAGGACTCACAGGGCGTGCAATACCAGCCCTCATACTCACTCTTGTAAATATCGCCCTGATCATGAAGTTTGCGGAAGATCTGCTGTACGGACTTCACATGGCGCTCGTCCGTCGTGCGGATAAAGTCCGTGTAATCAATATCCATCAGCTTCCAGAGCTTCTTGATGCCGTCTACGATATGATCGACATATTCCTTCGGCGTCACGCCGGCGTCGCGCGCCTTGCGCTCAATCTTCTGACCATGCTCATCCGTTCCAGTCAGGAAGAAAACATCATAGCCCGTCATCTTCTTAAAGCGGGCCATCGTGTCCGCCGCAGTCGAACAGTAGCTATGGCCGATATGCAGATTATCGCTCGGATAATAAATCGGCGTTGTGATGTAGAACGTAGGTTTCTCGCTCATCCTCATCTCTCCTTCAAAAAAACGCCCCCCGCATGCGCGAGGGGCGATTGCTTATGCAATCAACCCTGGACAGGGGCCGCACCAATCGCAATCGCATGGCGGCATTACCTGTTTATTATAGGAAAAACAGGTCGATTTGTCAAGCAAAAATCATGTTTCAGCCAGATATCGCTGCCAAACGATGCGCTCAACGTTGCCGCTTGCATCCAGATAATAGGAAAGCTCAACAAAAATGGTTGCCTTGTCATCCACCGGATCGTAGTAATGAATCGCAAATGTGCCGTCTCCGTTGCTGCGGTATGTGCCAAACTGCGTATTGGCCGAGTTATAATTATACAGCAGACGGTTTCCTTCTTTATCCAGCGCGGCCTGTCCCAAATCGCGGAACTTGCCGAGTACCTCTTCGCTGCTCATTCCAACTTTCGTCGAACGCGGCCCCGTCATTTTGGCATTCGTTGTATCCAGCGCGTAAAGCACCGGCGTACTGCCTGTTTTTTTGACGCAGAAACGCGCCGTTCCCCAGTCATAAACAGCCTCATAGCTCTCCATATCCGGGCTGTACCACTCGTCTTCAGGCAGCGTTTCATAACTCGTCGGCGTACCCCATTCTTTGGTGAACGTCGTATAGCCCGTCTTATAGAGCGTCAGGTTTTTAAATGCGTCGTCCGACGTGAACATTTTTTTCAGGTTGCCTTCCACGTCGTAAGTCACATTCATTTCATAGCTGATTTTGCCGTTTGCCGCCACGGCAATAGCGCGCAGCGTGCTCTTACCCGTCGGCAGCTGGATCGGTTCGTCATCGTTATACAGCGTCGATTCCGTCGTCGCCTGTCGTCCGTCAATGGTGTAATAGATCGCGACAATCGGCGACGCGTTCTTGTCCGTCTCATCGCCCGGACGCAAGCTGACTTTCGGCGCTTTTTTGTACTTACCGGAAGCATAGTTGGCTTTCGGTGCCGCCGGCGTCGGAATAATAACCGTGTAATCCGCCGAAACCTGTTCGCTCGGCGTTCCGTTTTCTGTAAAGCCAATGGCCTTAATGGTCATTTTCCCCTCAGCGACGTGCAGGCTCGTCCCCGCCGTATAAATCAAGCCAGATTCCGATGGATCTGTGCCGTCCGTGGAATAATAAACGGTTTCGCCCTCCGGAATGGTGATGGTCACATCAATTTCTTCACTATATCGTCCGGCGGTTTTAGACAGCGTCGGCGCAGTCGGCGTATATTCGCGCAGCATCACGTCAAATTCCTGCGTTCCAGTCTTTTCCGCCGCCACCTTCATCAATGCCAGCGCTTCGGCGTTATAGCCTTCATCCTGATAAATCTTGATGAGATTTCGATAAGAATTCGGATATGAAGGCGCGATATCGTTAATCAAAGACTCATAAATCGCCTTTGCTTCGTCGATACGCCCCAGCTCGGTATACGCCTGTGCCATTGAAATCAGCGCGTCAATGTTTTCAGGCTCACGATCGATCGCGGTTTGCAGCGTTTGGATCGCGCGGGTATAGTACCCCTGATCCACCAATTCTCTGCCCAGCGTGACGTAAGACTCCGTTCTGGCAATGCTCCATCCCCACTGTGCCATCATCTGCTGACCGCTTTCCGTATTGATCAGCATATATCCGCCCGCCGCGCCAATAAAGAGCAGCAACATCAAAACCGCCAGCAGCACATGAAGCAATCGCTTATGGGAGCGCTGATAAATCGGCGGATTCAGGTTTTCCGGGCTCGCGTCGATTTTACGTCGCAGATTGTCCGGCGCATGGCGGACATGCCGCACCTTGGCCTGTTCATAGGCTTTCTGCTTCTCAAGCCCGATGGGCATGCGGCTTCCCTGTCCGCTTTTCTTTGTCTTGTCAACCGTCGGCACACGATTCGGTGTTGAAACTGTGCCGATGTTTTGCGCTCTCGTCTGTTCTCTTTGGTGCTGGGCATCGGTTTGAGGCGTCACGCGCCGGGCAACATGCGCGCGCGGCGTTTGAGTCTCCACATCCGCCTCTGCGCGCTTACGCCTGTATGCGCGCTGCACAGCGTTGCAGCTCGGGCATACGCGCGCCGTATCCGGCAGTTCACGGCCACAGTTTGGACAAATCACGAAAGCAGTTCCTCCTTTGGGAATAAGACATGCGCGTTCAGGCGCTTATACGCGTCTGAGAGATTCATAGTACGGGTCGCCGGAAAATTCGCGCTCCGGCGGACGTTCGCCGCCCAGCTCCTCGATGGCGTTGACCACTTCCACATAATCCAGATAATTGATATCCGGGCTTTGCGCCGCTTCTTTCAGCATGGGAATCGCGCGGTCATCGCCCAGTTTGGCCAGATAGGAAGCAAACAGCGCCCGCTTCTCTTCCCTCATGGCAAACCGTTCAACCAGCAAGTCATAGATACGGTCATCGCCCGGATAGTTGCTCAGAATATCAGCGAAAATATCCCGTCCGGCCTGCCCTGCCCCGGAAAGCGCCGCAAGCACCGGCGCAACGACCGCTTCGCCCATGCTCAGCAGCGCTTCGGCGCAGAGATCACCCTTGTCGCTCGGTTCTTCCAGAGACGCGATAAAATCAATATAGCGCTGCATCGGCGCTTGGCTCTCCATCTCCCGCAGCAGCGAAACAACAGTCATTTCCGTTTCTTCCGGCAAATCTGTTCGATCGAGTAAAGCAAGCAGGCTCTTCTCAGCGGATTCGCCCAGGCTCGTGATGCGTTCAAGCAGCAAATCCGGAACGGGTACGCCCTGTGCAATATAATCGCAAAGCCAGCCGACAAGCATATCCGCGTCGTCAAACTGTTCAAAATAATTCTGTGGCGCAACGCCATCCAGAAAATCAGCCGGTTTTTGCAAAAACTCCAAATAGACGTCGGGCATCATATCCTCAATAACGTCCATGTCGTCTTTGTATTTTTCGCTGTTTTCTTTCATCCAGCCGGCCATATAGCGCTCAAAAGCGCGGTCAAAGTTGATGCACTTCATGCTCTGCACTTCCTTTTGTTTTGTTCTTCGCCATGTTCTTGACGGCGCGCAGAATCCGCTTCGCCATCATGCGGCAAAGTCTGGGGGATACGCCGTTTTTTGCTGCAATCCGCCGCAGATCGACTTTTCTTCCGGATAGCCTGTGAAACAGATATTCAAGCGCCGCAGCGCACGCCGGCTGTTCACGTCTATCAGGCATGCCGCTCTGTTCCAGCAAAGCGATATACATCGGCAAAAGCATTTTCGGCGCCTGAGGAAAATCCGGTGCCAGCGCGTCCGCCGCGGCCTGAACCACCGTCTGAATTTCTTCGCCATCCCCCTGCCGCTGCGTTGTCGCGCCTGCCGCAAGCCGCACAAGCCGCCCGCCGATATCCGCATCATAGGGTTTAAAGCCGTATGCCGCAGTCATTGCCTGGAGAATCATATATTTCAGATGATCGCTCACCTGTGGATCGGTCAACGCGTCCAGCAGCACGTCGCGCGTTTCCGGCGTATTCAGCGCAATCATCTGCATGAGCGACAACACCGCCGTGTTGGCTCCACCGATAACGGAGCGAAAAGACCACGCGCTCAGCCGGCACAATTCATGCACATCATCTTGTGAGGTTTGCGCCATCGCAGCTACGATGCGCATGGTCCGATTCACGGCCTCACTGCGCGGCACGTCCAATCCGAGTGTCAAACGTTCTTCGGGCGTCTGTTCATCTCTGGCCATTGCATAATACGCCGGGCAGATCGTATCTTCCGGCAAAATCACGCAGAGACGAGCAAAAACGCGCTTTGCTTCGTCAAAGCGTCGCAGATTCATCAGCGCACAACCGCGAATCATCATGCTCCTTATCGAATACGGGTCACGATGCAGCAGCGAACGCGTCAACCTCAGCGTCAGACTGTCCTCGCCGTGCTTCGCGCACTCAACAGCCACACTCAGACGATCTTCCTCAGTCTGCGCGCGCATGACAGCAATATACAGCATGCGGCGCGCCTGATCCCCGCGCCCCATCGTATACAGCACATCGACCAGCACGCAAAGCGTCTGCACCCGCGCAGGCGCAAGTGTATGCGCCCGCAACGCATGGCTGAGCGCGTCATCCAGTCGCCCCAATATCAATTCACAACAGGCAAGCAGCGTCAGTCTTTGCGCATTTTCCCGTAAGTCAATCGCATGCAGCATGGTTCGGCGTGCGGCATAAACTCTGCCCGACTGCAGGCGCTCTACTGCGCGTCGCTCAAGCGCCTTGGCACGTTCCCGCCTGTTCTGCGGCGCAGGCGTTTCAATCGCCTGCCTGAGCTGCTGGCCGAGCAGCGCCACCAAATCCGGAGAAACATTACGTCTGTCACTGGCCTCAAGCTGTTCAAAATAGGAAACCGCGCGAGGCAAATCCGCGCGCTGTGCGGCAGACAACGCCAGTTGAAACAAAGCATCCGCCCGATATTCGCCGTTCATGCGGGCCACGCGCAGATATGCCCGCGCCGCTTCATCCTCACAGCCCAGTTCTTCATAGGTCTGCGCAAGTTCCCGCTCAAGCGCTTCGCTTATGCCGTATTGCTCCCGCGTCTTTCCGAGCAATGCCATAGCCTCGTCATATCGTCCAGCAAGGCGGTGTTTGTGCGCGCGGCTGACCCAGTATTCACTTGTGCGCGCAATTTCAACCACCTTGGTCATGACACGCCTCCTCGCTGTTTTCAGTCGTTGTCCTGCTCATTCGCTCGATGCGCCTGCGCGAGCAGGTCTTCCAGCTCTTCGCCGCTAAAACGATAGTGCTTTCGGCAGAAATGGCATTCCACCTCACACCCGTTCTGTTTTTCAATCATATCCCGGATTTCGTCTTCGCCCATCGACAGCAGCACTCGCTCGATGTAATCGCGCGAGCAGTCGCATTGCAGGCGCAGCGGCATTTCTTCCAAAATTTCAGGATTCAAGCCGCGGAAGCAGCCTTCAACGATCTCCTCCAGCGTCATTTCGGAAAGGAGCTGAGAAATCGAGCTGAACAACTCTGCGCGGATTTCAAGCGCGTCAAGCAATTCCTCCGAGCAATCCGGCATAGCTTGAATCAGAATGCCGCCGGAGGCGATGATATTCTCTCCCACCAGCGTACCCAGCGCGCACAGGGACGGCGTCTGCTCGGATTCCAGATAGTACATTGCAAAATCCTCGGCGATCTCGCCGGAAACCAACGCAACGCGTCCGACATAGGGTTCGCCGAAACCAAACGAACGCATAACGGTCAGCTGGCCATCCTTTCCCAGCGCTCCGCCGACGTTAAGTTTTCCGTTTTCTTTGAGCGGCAATTCAACTTCCGGGTGCTCGATGGTAACCTTCACCGTGCCGTCCGGCCCGGCAATCGCGCAAATCGGGCCGGCAGGGCCGCCGCCGTTGATGGTCGCAGTGATCCGGTCGCCTTCGCTCTTGAGGTTTGCACCCATAATAGCCGTCGCCGCCAGCATACGGCCCATTGCAGCGCTGCATGTGTTGCTCGCGTTGTGAATGTCGCGCGCCTGCTGCGCCATTTCTGTCGTATCACAAATAAACACGCGCGCCTGACCGCCCATCAGCGTCAGGCGAAGCAATCTGGATTTCTTCTGTTCCATATCGTTATTTCCTCCGAAAGTCATGTCATTTCAGGTTTTTTTGCGGTGATATGCATGCGCAGATCCTCAGGCTTCGTCGCATCCATGCGCATTTCGCCGTAAATTCGCACATCTTCAAAGCCTGACTGACAAAGCCACGCAGTCAGTTCTTCCGCGCTGTGCGCGCGCTGATGATGCTGCTCGCGAAAACGTCGATAGCAGCCATCTTCTTTCCGAACAAAGAACGTGACATCCATGGACAGCAGATGTTCTTCGCGATTCAGCTTATTCTGCCAAAGCACCGCCGCGCCGTCCCGCTCCTCGCCAAAGAAAGCGTCGCCCATGACGTTTTCCAGCTTATGCCGCGTGGAACAATCAAAGCACAGTGCGCCGCCCGGCAGCAGGTTTTGATACGCCGCCGCAAAAAACGCCTGCACGTCGTTCGGCGTTGTCAGATAATTCACGCCGTCGCATGTGGCCAGCACCGCGCCGACCCGTCTGGGAAGCGTCAGTTTTTTCATATCCTGCCGAACAAACGCGACTTCCACGCCGTAATCGCGCGCCTTTTTTTCGGCCTGACGCAGCATTGCGGCAGATAGATCCACGCCCGTCATCGCCATGCCGCTTTGCGCCAGGCGCACGGTCAGGCTGCCCGTTCCACAGGCGCATTCCGCCGCGCGTCGAGGCAGTTCACACGTTACAGTGCGGATGAGCGTCAAATAGTGCGCGCTCCATGCGTCATAATCAAAATCATCCATCAGCGTATCATATACGCTTGCAAAATCGTCGTACATTGTCTCTACTCTCTGTTTTTATGCGCAAGCAGCCCACCAATTCGACCGCTTTCCTTCGCGGTTAAACCGGCCCAGCCCACTTCCAGCACACGTTCAAGCAAACCTGCCTCCTGCGCCGCGCGATATTTGTCGCGCTCGCGCTGTGTCGGCGGCGTAAACTTCTTCACGGTTCATTCACCTCCCGGCTTCATTGTGGCCCCGGAAAGCGTATTTCATGTGAATTCACTCGTCCTCGCCGTCGTCATCCTCATCGTCTTCCGGCAGATCGTCATCCTCGCTGCGCGGACGCAAGCCCTGGCCGACCTGTGCGCCCTCGATGTTCGGATTGAGATACTTGTCGAATACTCCGTTAGCAAACGACGCATAAATCAGGCGGGAAAGCGCAAAGCCAAACAGCAGATAATACAGCGACACAATGAGGATCACAATACCGTTGCCCACATAAATGCCGACAAGCATGGCTGCAATCGGAATCGCCGTGATAAGCCGCGCCAGCAGCATCTGCGGCAGCCGCGCCGCGCCCATCAAAAAAGCATTCTTGACAAGATTTTTGAAACTCAGCTCATAACCGACCATCATCGGATAGAGCAGTGGAAGCATGACCGTATACATCAGCGTCGCGGAGAGCACGATCATCAGCGGCAGGAGCATCGCCACGCTGGTCTTCGCCATGCTACCGTAATACGAAACCGCCGTATAGGCCACAACCGGCACAATCGAGGTCAGCGCAGAAACGCCGAGCGCCTGCTTCCAGTTGGACTTAAACGCATCCTTGAAATCGGAGAACAGAAACGCATGCTGATCACGCGCCCAGTTGCGCATGATGTAGGCCGCGCCTGCCGACGACGGGCCCGTAATGGCGATACAGGGAATCAACCCGATGAGCCACATCATCGCGTAGCCGGAAATAGCGCTCATTAAGTCCGCTGCGCCGTCTGCCCCTGCAAGCACCGTTTCGGTATCGATGCTCTGCACCGCCGCAAGGTTGATATACGTCCACAGCAAAAACGGAATCCAGAAAATTACCTGCATGAGGTTGACCTTCACGAGGTCAAAGACGTGGTCTTTGAGCACCATGAAGAACAGAGACACACGGTTTTTCGGCATATCCATCTCGCTGTAATCGCGTTTGCCCGCCTTGCCGTAATACATTCTGTCAAAAAAACCCATTTTTTTTATTCCTTTCCGGCGGTCAAGCCGATAAACAGCGCAAGGCCCGTGACCAGCGCGCGCTCGTCAAAGTCAAAGGTATCCGCATGCAGCGGGCTTTTATGGTTTTCATCCATGCAGCCGCAGAACACAAACACGCCCGGCACATTCAGCTGATAATAAGAAAAATCTTCCGCAATCATACGCGGCTTCTCCTGCACAAATCGGTCGCCCAGCATGGCGCGCACGCGCTCAACCTCAGCCGGATCATTTTCCACACACGGATAAAAGACGCGCTTCACCATCTCGGTCTTCGTGCCGAAGGCCGCGTCCACACCGGCGATATCCGCCATCATGCGCTCTTCCAGCCGCGCGTACACGTCGTTGGAGAATGTGCGGACAATGCCCTCCAGCCTTGCCTCGTCGGCAATGATGTTGCGCTGATGCCCCGCTTCCACGTGGCCGATGGTAATCAGCGCGGGCTGTGCCGGATCGATGCTGCGGGCGACGGTCGTTTGCAGCATCGTCAGCAGATGCGCCATCGCCATCACTGCATCTTGTCCCAGATGAGGCATCGCGCCATGCGCGGCCAATCCGCGGATGATGAAATCCATCTCGCAGGTCTGCGCCATCATCGGCCCCGCGCAGGTAGAAACCTTGCCGAGCGGCACGTCGGGCATCATATGCATGCCGTAAACAACTTCGACATGCGGGTCTTCCAGCGCGCCTTCCTCGATCATGTTTCGCGCGCCGCCCGTCGTCTCCTCTGCGGGCTGAAAGAGCAGCACCACGTCGTCGTGAATCTTCTCCCGATGCTCGCTGAGCCACTGGGCAAACGTCAACAAATTCGCCATATGGCCGTCGTGGCCACAGGCGTGCATCTTGCCGGAATGGCACGAAGCATAATCTCGCCCCGTCGCCTCCTGAATGGGCAGTGCGTCGATATCCGAGCGGAAGGCAATCACGCGTCCCGTTCCATCGCCGCGAAACACAGCGCGGATACCCGTTCTGGCAAACGTCTTCAAATCGTCCGGCGCAAGCGCGCGCAGATGTTCCATCAGATACGCATGCGTTTCGTGTTCCTCATACCCTAATTCGGGAATGTGGTGCAACGCGCGCCGATGCGCGCGCAGTCGGTTTTCATATCGGCTCGCCTCTTTGAGAAGGGCGTCAAAATCCATTTTCATTCCTCGCTTTCACGCGGCGCTGTTTCGGCCTCCACTTCTTCAAGTTTATATTTTAGCATAATCGCGGCAAAATGAAAAGCCGGGGCGCACATTTCCTCTCTGCGCGGCGTATTTTTTATCAGGGCGGTCAGCCGAGCCGCACAATCGCACGGTCAGGGTTGACAAAGCGCTCCTTTGGGTGTTATGATGAGCACATCATTCTTTTTACTGCCCTTTTGCGGCATAAATCAGCGAAATTTGAAAGGATGGATTCGTCATGGAGCGCAAATGGCGCGTTGCAGTCGTCGGCGCCACCGGCATGGTGGGTCAACGTTTTGTTTCCCTCTTGGCTGATCACCCGTGGTTTGAAATTGCCGTTGTCGCGGCTTCCGCGCGCAGCGCCGGAAAAACATATGAAGAAGCGGTTGCCGACCGCTGGGCGTTCGATTGGCCGATTCCGCAGAATATTCGTCCGCTTATCGTGCGAGACGCTTCCGATGTTGAAGGCGTTACGGGCGACGTGGACTTTGTTTTCTGCGCCGTGGATATGAAAAAAGATGAAATCCGCGCGCTTGAGGACGCTTATGCCAGGAGCGAAACGCCTGTCGTTTCCAACAACTCCGCTCACCGCGGTACGCCCGATGTGCCGATGATCGTGCCGGAGCTGAATCCGCAGCATGCCGATATCATCGAATATCAACGCAAGCGGCTGGGTACAAAGGTCGGCTTTGTCACCGTCAAACCCAACTGTTCCATCCAGAGCTATGTTCCTGCGCTGACGGCGCTGTATGATTTAAAGCCCACGCGCGTAGTCGTTTCCACCTATCAGGCAATTTCCGGCGCGGGCAAAACCTTTAAGCGCTGGCCGGAGATGATCGACAACGTCATTCCTTACATCGGTGGCGAGGAAGAAAAGAGCGAGCAGGAGCCGCTCAAAATCTGGGGCCACATCGAAAATGGCGTGATTGTTCCCGCCAAATCGCCGATTATCAGCGCGCATTGCGTACGCGTCGCCGTGGCGGACGGCCATCTGGCGACCTGCTGGGCGAGCTTTGAAAAGCCCGCGACAAAGGAAGAAATCATCGAGCGCTGGCGTTCCTTCGAAGGCCTGCCGCAAAAGATGAATCTGCCGAGTGCGCCGCACCCCTTCCTTCAGTATTTTGAGGAAGATAACCGCCCGCAGACCCATTTGGATCGCGACTTTGAGCACGGCATGGGCATTTCGCTCGGTCGTCTGCGCGGGGATTCGCTGTTTGACTGGCGTTTTGTCGGCTTGTCGCACAACACGCTGCGCGGTGCGGCCGGCGGCGCAGTGCTGATTGCCGAACTGCTCTGCGCGCAGGGATACATTCCGAAAAAGTAAACATTGGTTTCCTCTGTCCTTTGCTGAAAACCGCATGGTTTCTGCCGCATTGGAAAACACTGAAGACACAGTCGTTTTCCAATGCGGTTTTTCTTTTGCTTTCAACCGGGAGGGTTGCCTGATGAATATGCCGCTGTTTACCGGCTGCGCAACTGCGCTGGTAACGCCTTTTTTGCCAAACGGACAGCTTGACGAACCCGCGCTTCGCCGTCTGCTCTTCATGCAGCTGGAAGCCAAGATCGACGCGCTGGTGCTGCTGGGCACAACCGGCGAGCCATGCACCCTTTCGATGGATGAGCGTCAGCATGTCATCGAAATCGGGCTTGAATGCGTGGGCGACGCCATCCCCATCATTGTCGGCACAGGTTCCAATGACACGCGCCGCGCCATCGAATACGCCCGTCAGGCGCAAAAGCTCGGCGTAGCAGGACAGCTCAGCGTCACACCTTACTACAATAAAGCAACGCAGTCCGGTTTAATTCGGCATTACCAGGCCATTCTCGACGCGTGCCCGCTGCCAATGATTCTCTATAACGTGCCGGGGCGCACGGGCATGGGATTCAGCGCCGACACGGTTGCCAGGCTCAGCCGTCATCCCGCCATTGCAGGGCTGAAGGAAGCGAGCGGCAACCCAGTGTTCACAAGTGAAATTCTGGAAAAGACGCATGGCGAACTGCCCGTCTATTGTGGCAACGACGATCAGATTCTGCCGTTGATGTCACTGGGAAGCTGCGGCGCAATCAGCGTCGTTTCCAACATTCTGCCCGAAAAAACACGCGCTCTGACGCATGCCTGTCTCAAACATCGCATGGGCGAAGCGCAACAGCTCCAGCTTGAGTTGATGCCGCTGATTCGCGCGCTGTTTTTGCAAGTCAGCCCGATTCCAGTCAAGGCGGCGCTGTCCATGATGGATGTGGTGCACGACGAGCTTCGTCTGCCGCTGACCCCGATGGAAGATTCCTACCGAAGTCAGCTGAAACAAGCGTTGATTGACGCGCGTTTGCTTTCCTCATGAGATATAAAAAGCCGGACGATGTGCAATCGTCCGGCTGATTGGTTTAGATCAGGAGAATTACATACCGCCGCGGGTGTAGTTCGGCGCTTCCTTGGTGATGTTGATGTCGTGCGGATGGCTCTCCACGAGGCCCGCGTTGGTGATACGGATGAAGTCCGCGTCATGGCGCAGGGACTCGATATCCGGCGTGCCGCAATAGCCCATGCCGGAACGAAGGCCGCCGAGCAGCTGGAAGATGGTGTCGCTCAGCGCACCCTTGTAGGCCACGCGGCCTTCCACGCCTTCCGGAACGAGCTTCTTCGCATCCTCCTGGAAGTAGCGATCCTTGCTTCCCTTTTCCATCGCCGCAAGAGAACCCATGCCGCGATAAACCTTGAACTGACGGCCCTGATAGATTTCCAGCGCGCCCGGCGCTTCTTCCGTGCCGGCCAGCAAGCTGCCCAGCATGACTGCGGATCCGCCTGCCGCGATAGCCTTCACCACGTCGCCGGAATACTTGATGCCGCCGTCAGCGATGATGCGTTTGCCCATCTTCTCGGCTTCCTCGGCGCAATCGCTGATCGCCGTCACCTGTGGCACGCCGATACCGGCAACCACGCGGGTGGTGCAAATGGAGCCGGGGCCGATACCGACCTTTACGCAGTCCGCACCCGCCTCAAACAGCGCGCGCGTCGCGGCGGCCGTCGCCACGTTGCCCGCGATCAGCTGAACATTCGGGAACGTCGCACGAATTTTCTCGATCTGGCGGAGCACGCCGACGCTGTGGCCATGCGCAGTGTCGATGCAGATGATATCCACGCCCGCGGCAATCAACGCCGGAATGCGGTCAAACACGTCGTGGCTCACGCCGACAGCCGCGCCGCAGAGCAGACGGCCGGACGCGTCCTTTGCAGAATTGGGATACTTCTGCGCCTTCTGAATATCCTTGATGGTAATCAAGCCGCGCAGATGACCTTCCTCATCCACCAGCGGGAGCTTTTCAATGCGGTGCTTGGCCAGAATCTGACGCGCCTGTTCATGGGTCGTGCCGACCGGCGCGGTAATCAGATTCTGGGTGGTCATCACCTCGTAAATCGGGCGGGCGTAATTGGTTTCAAAACGGAGGTCGCGGTTGGTCAGAATGCCAACCAGCTTGCCCGCTTCGTCGGTGATCGGCACGCCGGAAATGCGATAGCGCGCCATCAGCTCTTCCGCGTCGGAAACGAGATTATTCGGGCCGAGGTGGAACGGGTCGGAAATGACGCCGTTCTCCGAGCGCTTCACGCGGTCAACCTCCTGCGCCTGCTGCTCGATGGACATGTTCTTATGGATGATACCCAAGCCGCCTTCACGCGCCATGGCGATCGCCGTCTTGGACTCCGTCACCGTATCCATCGCAGCGGACAGGAACGGAATGTTCAGTTTGATCTTATCGGTCAAATAGGTTTCCAGCTTGACTTCCTTGGGCAGCACTTCGCTGCGGCGCGGAACCAGCAAAACATCATCAAAAGTCAGTCCTTCACGAATCACTTTCGGCAGCATGCTTTCTTCCTCCTGTTATCTTTCTGAACTGTACAGGCTTTTTCTGCAAGAATGTTCGGAAAAGCCATTTAAAATGGGATTTGGACTATTATAAACGGCTCGCGGCATCTTGTCAATGCCGCGAGCCGCCATAACTGCGCAAACTATTTTGTTGAATCTGCTTTGGTTCCGAGTTTTTTCATCAAATCCACGGCATACCAGATGAGCGCAACCATCGACAGCGCGACGGAAATCCACAAAAGCGTATCCGCAATCTGCGTCCAGCTCAGAAAACGGGCGACAATGGAAAGCACAAAGACGACTGTCGTCACCTTGCCGATGGGCAGCGCATAGACGACGATGCCGCGCTTTAGAGCCACGCCGCCGCCGATGACCATCGCCGCTTCCTTGAGCAGAATGATAGCCAGCACCCAGAGCGGAATCTGTCCGTCGGAGACGAACAATCCCAGCAGCGTCACCAAAGACAGTTTATCGGCCAGCGGATCAAGCAGCTTGCCCAGCGCCGTAATCTGGTTGAACTTTCGGGCGATGATGCCGTCGAGCGCATCGGTCAGCATTGCGGCCAGATAGGCAATCAGCGCGCCCGTTGCGTCGCCGACGACAAAGCGCCAAACGACGACGGGCAGAAGCAAAATCCGAATCACCGTCAAGGTGTTAGGAATATTGATGATTTGATCCTGTTTGATATGCTCCACGGCATGTCCCCTCTTCCTGTTGTCCCAGTATATCACAAAAACGGTGCCGTGTGCCGTTGACCGGGCAACTTTTTCTCTCGCCGGGCCTTACGCCTGCATAAGCGCGGCGCGCTGCTGCGCGGCGATCTCACTTTCGATATAGTCGTCATAGCTCTCGCGACGATCGACAAGACCGCCCGGCAGAATTTCCATGATGCGGTTGGCAACTGTCTGAATGCACTCGTGATCCTGCGTTGCAAAGAGCATGGAACCGGTAAACTCGATCATGCCCTTGTTCAGCGCGGTGATCGATTCCAGATCGAGATGGTTGGTCGGCTCGTCGAGAATCAGCACATTCGCGCCGGAGAGCATCGTGCGGGCCAACATGCAGCGCACCTTCTCGCCGCCGGAAAGCACGCGCGCGGGCTTGAGCGCTTCCTCGCCGGAGAAAAGCATGCGGCCCAGCCAGCCGCGGATATCGCTTTCATACTGGCTCTGGGAGAACTGACGCAGCCAGTCAATCAGATTATATTCGCAATGATCAAAGTATTTGCCGTTGTCCTTGGGGAAATAGCTCTGGCTGGTGGTCACGCCCCACTTGAAGCTGCCCTCGTCCGGCTCCATCTCGCCCATCAGAATCTGGAACAGCGTGGTGCGCGCCAGCTCGTCCGTACCGACAAAAGCAACCTTGTCGCCCGGCGTCAGCACAAAGGAAATGTTGTTGAGCACCTTGCGGCCGTTGACCGTTTTGGAAAGGTTAGTCACGGTCAGCAGATCGTTGCCGATATCGCGATCCGGCTTCCACGCAATATACGGGTAGCGGCGGGAGGACGGCGTAAAGTTCTCCATTTGCAGGTTATCCAGCAGCTTTTTGCGGCTGGTCGCCTGTTTATGCTTGCTGGCATTGGCCGAGAAGCGCTGAATAAACGCCTGCAATTCCTTGATCTTTTGCTCGTTCTTCTTGTTGATATCCTTCTGCTGGCGCGCCGCCATCTGGGTATATTCATACCAGAAGTCGTAGTTACCGACATACATCTGAATCTTGCCGAAGTCGATATCGCAGATGTGCGTGCAGACCTTATTGAGGAAGTGACGGTCGTGGCTGACCACGATGACCGTATTCGGGAAATCCAGCAGGAAGTTTTCCAGCCAGCGGACGGACTGGATATCCAGATAGTTGGTCGGCTCGTCCAGCAGCAGGATATCCGGGTTTCCAAACAACGCCTGTGCCAGCAGCACCTTGACTTTCTGACTGCCGTCCAGTTCGCTCATCAGCTTATGCTCCAAATCAAGGCTGATGCCCAGACCGGTGAGGATCATTTCAGCGTTGCTCTCGGCGTTCCAGCCGTCCAGTTCGGCAAATTCGCCCTCCAGCTCGCTGGCGCGCTCGCCGTCCGCATCGGTGAAATCCTCTTTGGCGTAAAGCTCGTCCTTCTCCTTCATGATCTCATAAAGGCGCTTATGGCCCATGATGACCGTTTGCAGCACCTCATAGCTGTCAAACTCGAAGTGATTCTGGCGAAGCACGGCCATGCGTTCGCCGGGGGTGATGACCACCTCGCCCGTGGTCGGCTCCAGCTCACCGGAAAGCACCTTGAGGAACGTCGATTTGCCCGTTCCGTTTGCGCCGATGATGCCGTAGCAGTTGCCGGCGGTGAATTTGATGTTGACGTTCTTAAAGAGCGGCTTACCGCTGTAAGAAAGCGAAATATTCTGGGTTGCGATCATGTGATCAGGTTCTCCTTTTTCTGCTCCACATTCCAAAGTTTACATACGATTTCTATTATCGCATAAAAGCAGCTTTTCTTCAAGCCCTTATTCTGCCAAATTCCGGGTCGCACGCATCACGCGGCACACAAGCCCCACGCGCTGGAACGGGGTCATGATGTAATAGCCGTCCGTAAACGGCGCAATCCGCTTTGCCGCTGCTTCGCACAGCCGAACGGCCAGCGCTTCGCCCTGCTCGCGGTCAAGTCCCGCATAAGCGCGCACAACGACGTCGTCCACCGTGATGCCATGCACTTCGCTTTGTAGAAAACGGGCGTTTTTCTCGCTGACCACCGGAAACAGACCGCCAATAAGCTTTGCACCGCCGAGCGTTTTCCTCGCCTGTTCCAGATTGAGAGCCGCGCGCTCGCTAAGCACCGGCTGAGTCAAAAACGCCGATACGCCGCAATCCATCTTCTCTTTCGCGCGTTCCAGCTCTAAATCAAAACGCACCGCGTTGATATTCAACCCGCCGCAGACAAAAAACGGATCGGTTTCATCACTTTCGCTCAAACCTCGAATGAACTTCGCCAGCACGCGGGAATTAAATTGATATACGCTTTTGACGCTGCCCCGGTCGCTGGTCGGAATCGGATCTCCCGTCACCACCAGCACGTTATGCACGTTTTCCATCGAAAGGCCAAGCAACAGGGCCTTCGTTGCGTTCACATTGCGGTCGCGGCAGGTCATATGCGGAAGCGCTTCGATCCCAAGTTCCCGCGAAAGCTTGCAGGCCAGCAGGCTGGAATCCATTCTTGCGCGGCCGATTGGGCAGTCCGCGATGGTAATCGCGTCTGCGCCCTCCTGTTCAAGCTGACGCGCTCCCTCCATAAAGCCGCCGATATCCGCGCTTCGCGGCGGGTCCAGCTCGATGAGCGTCACGCGCCTCCCCTGCTCAAGCCGACTTAAAATTCGACTTTGACATGTTTTTTCATGCGTCGAATCCGTTTTTCCTCCAGCCGCTGGCACGCACGGCGGCATGTTCACGCCGAGCAGGCGGGCAATCTGTCGAATATGTTCTGGCGTCGTGCCGCAGCAACCGCCAATAATCCGCGCGCCCTCCTTGACGCAGCCCATCACCTGTTGGGCATAATACGCCGGGTCGCTGTCGTAATATGTCCGTCCTTCCTCGACGTGCGGATAGCCCGCGTTGGGCATGGCGCTGAGCGGCTTATCCCCGACATCCAGCGTCGCCAACAGGCGGCGAATATGATATGCGCCGCAGATGCAGTTCAAACCGATGGCATCCACCGCGCCGCACAGGCTCATACGGTGCGCCAGCACGGCGGCCTGTTCGCCCGATCGAGTGAAACCGTCCGCATCCGCCGCAAAAGAAATCATGACGAACGCCTCCGGACAGCGCGTCTTAATATGTTCGGCGGCTTCCGCAAGCCCTTTATCGCCGGGCATCGTTTCAAAAAGAAAACATGTCAGGCCTGCGCTTAAAAAAAGATCTGCCATCCCGATGTAACACGCAGACGCGTTTTGCGCTTCCACCGGCGCAGGGCCGATATCCGCAAATACGACGGCGTTATAGGCCTCGCTCGCGCGCTGCGCCAGCCGACAGGCCGCCAGAATCAGTTCACGCTGATCCTCTTCATTTTCGCAGGCCATTGACACGTGTGCCGCAAACGTATTGGTCTTAATCGCCCGGCAGCCCGCCGCCAGATAGCCCCGGTGCAGTGCCGAAATGCGCTGTGGCTGGGTCAGGCAGAGCCGCTCTACCGCCTCGCCTTCTTCCGCCTGCGCGCGGAGTGCCGTTCCGGTTGCGCCGTCAAAAAGCAGTACGCCCTGCTCAAGCCACGCCCGAACGCGTGCCGAATCCTGATTGTTCATGTTTTTCTCCATTTGCATCAGCCGAGAATCGATTTGGCAATATCCGCTGACTGCTTTGCATCTCTGGCGTAATAATCCGCACCGATTTTCTTCGCGTAATCCGGCGTAAGCACTGCGCCGCCAACGATCACCGGCACGAAAAGACCGTTTTCATGCAGGCGCGCAATCGTCTTTTCCATGCTGGGCACGGTTGTGGTCATCAGTGCGGAAAGGCCGACAACCTTCGCGCCGTATTGCTTCACTGCTTCCACCACGCGGTCCGCAGGCACGTCGCGCCCCAAATCAATGACATGGAAGCCATAGTTTTCCAGCACGGTTTTGACGATATTTTTGCCGATATCGTGGATATCGCCTTCAACCGTCGCCAGCACAATCGGCCCTTTGCCTTCGCCCACCGCGCCGCTCCGCTCGATAACGCGGCGTACCTCGTCAAACGCCGCGCCGGAAGCCGCCGCCGCATTCATCAGCTGCGGCAGAAAGATGATCTGCTTTTCATATTGCTCGCCCACCGCATCAAGCGCCGGAATCAGCTTCTGTTCCACCACGTCAAGCGGAGGCATAACGGCCAGCAGCTCGCGCGCAGCCGCCGCCGATTCATCGCGAAGCCCCTTGGCAATCGCCTCTTCAATCGAGAGTTTTGCGCCCGTTTGAATGCCCGTCTGGGGCTTGATCTGCGCCGCGTGCCGCTCAATATAGGCCGCGCAATGCACATCTTCGCCGCTGAGCACCCGGCACGCATCCACCGCATCCATCATGTCCTTTTGATTGGGATTGATGATCGGCAGGGTCAGCCCGCTTTGAATGGCCTGCGTCAAAAACGCCTGCGTGACAAGCGTTCTCTGCGGCAGACCGAAGGAAATGTTGGACACACCCAGCACCGTTTCCAGCCCCATTTCGTTGCGCACACGGGCAACCGCTTCAAGCGTCTGTTTCACCTGATCCTGCTGAGCGGAAACCGTCAGCGTCAGGCAGTCAATCGCCACATCTTCCCGCGCAATGCCCGCTTCCAGCGCCGCGTTTAAAATGGTGCGCGCAAAGCCCAGACGCTCTTCGCTGGTTGTCGGCAGGCCGTTTTCGCCCAGCGCCAAGCCGACAATCGCCGCGCCATACTTTTTCGCAATCGGGAGCACGGTTTCCAGCGATGTGCGCGACGCGTTCACGCTGTTGACCAGACACTTGCCTGGCGCGGCACGCAAACCCGCCTCGATCGCTTTCGGATTGGAGGAATCGATTTGTAGCGGCAGGCTTACCGCGCCGCCGATAGCCGTTACCACGCGGCGCATAGTCTCCGGCTCATCGATATCCGGCAGACCGACGTTCACATCCAGAATCTGCGCGCCCGCCTCAGCCTGCTCGACCGCCTGCGCGACGATATAATTCATATCGTTTTCACGAAGCGCCTGCTGAAAACGCTTTTTGCCTGTCGGATTGATCCTCTCGCCGATGACGCGCACGCCTTTGCCAAATTCGCAGATTTCGCCCGCCGAACAGATGCCGCGCACGGTCTTTTCGTTCCAGCTCGCCGTTCTTCCCGTAAGCGCCGCGTTCAGCGCCTCAATGAATGCGGGCGTCGTGCCACAGCAACCGCCGATATACGCCGCGCCAACGTCCGTCAGCGCCGCGCAGTCCTGCGCAAACTCTTCAGGCGTGGTGCGATAAACGCCTGTTTCCGGATCGGGCAGACCGGCATTCGGTTTGAGAATCAGCGGAAGATTGGTGCAGGCGCGCATCGCCTTGAGAATGGGCGCGATTTCCTTCGGTCCAAGCGAACAGTTCACGCCCAGCGCATCCACGCCCAGCGCGTCAAGCGCCATCGCCGCCGCATCCGCCCGGCAGCCCAGAAACGTGCGGCCGGAAGCTTCAAACGTCATAGAAGCAAAAACCGGCAGATCTGAGCATTCCTTCGCCGCCAGAACGCCCGCGCGAAGCTCGTTTAAATCCGAAAACGTTTCAAAGAAGACGCCTTCCGCGCCCGCTTCGGCGCCTGCGCGGATCATCTGCGCATAAAGCGCATAGGCTTCGTCAAATTTGAGCGTGCCCAGCGGTTCAAGCAGCTCGCCGATAGGCCCGACATCCAGCAATACCTTCGCGTCCGTGCCCGAACAGGCACGATTCGCCACGGCAACCGACGCGCGGATCACTTCTTCCACGTCAAATCCTGTTCCGGCCAGCTTATGCGCGTTGGCGCAGAAGGTGTTGGCCAGCAGCATACGTGTTCCCGCCTGTACATACTGCCGCTGGATCTTCTCCACCACATCCGCCGCCGTGATGGAAAGCGTCTCCGGCCTGTCGCCGAGTTTCAGCCCCGCTCTCTGGAGCATCGTGCCCATCGCGCCATCCAGCAGCGTAATCGCTTTCGTATATGTCATTGTCATTCCTCCATCTGTTTTCTGTACCGCGCAAACGCGCAGGTTTGCCGCGCCGAGCATCCTTCACAACCCTTTTTTCTAAGCTGAACCGCCGTTCGGCTGACGCCCATCACAGCCGTCACTGATTTTCGAGGCATCAAAATACCGCTTTGGCTGACCGTCAAGCCGATTGCCCGCCCCGTATTTAAAACTTCGCAAATTTCCCTGGACTGCGCTATCGGCATGTCTCCGTATCCGGGACTGAATCGATCCGTTAAAAACAAGCTCCGTTCTGCAAATTCGCCACGCAAGCGCTCTTCCTGTTCATCGCAGACCGCTTCAACCGCCGCGCTGAGCACCGCATCGAGAATCAATGCATCCGCCGCGCTTCGTGACTGTTCCCGAAGGAGCATGCGTTCGCTCTCCGCGCCCAGCGTTGCCGCCAGCAAAACAGCCGACCGACAGTCGGACAGCATGGCGGGAACATCCTTTCCCAGCGGCAAAAAATGGGTATGAGCCAGCGTTCCGTCAGGCAAAAGCTCAAATTCCCGCACAACAACGCGCGGCTCGATCTTGCGAAGCGCTTTCTCTTGAAACCGTTTGATGGTTTCCATCAGTCCCGGCTCAACCGGCGTGCCGTGCCAACCGAGAAAATGCAGAATTTCGCGTGTGGGAATCTGCGTCAGCGTCACTTGCACAACATTCGTCTTCTTTCTCTGTCTTTTATACCCAGCTGTCGTCTCATGCTTTTTTCAAGATCAAACGGTTTGGCATGATGTTCCGTGATCAAAGCGCGGTTTCCTTCGTAGTCTCGCCCTGTTTCATCAATCGCATAAACCGGCGAAAAGCCGTCTCGCAAACAATCTGTTGCGCCATGCCAGCTTCCGCCCATGTTCTTTCTTGACGCAACAACGATTGCCGCCCGTCCCATTGCATAGATTGTGTGATTGCGCATAAGCGCTTTCTGCGCAGAGAAAGGCGCATCCGGCAATGTCTCGCAAACCAGGAGCAATCGTCTCTTTTTTAGAGCTTCCGCTTCCCTTTTTCTGCGGCAGATCTGGTCCGCTTCAACCGCTGGAATCAGGATTAAAACGCCGCCTGCATCCAGAAGAGCATCCTGCGCGATTTGGTCTACGCCAGAGGCGCCGCCACACACCATGGCCAGCTTTTCAGCCGCCATTTTTTCGCCTAATCGCGCTGCAACGCCTGCCGTCCGATATTCGATTTTTCGACTACCCGCTACCGCAACCTTTTTCCGATTTAATATTTCTCTCGTTCCTTTTGTAAAAAGGAATAAAGGTTCCTGATTGCCCAATTTATGCAGCGCTGTCGGCCAATGCTTTTCTTCTGGCAGAAGCAGGCGATACCCGCGTTTCTCATAGTTTTTTATCTCTAAAGAAGCGTTTTTCGCACGTGTAAGCAGCATTTGAGCGCGATCATATGTCTCTTTTGATATGCTTGGCGTTTCACGAAGAACCAGTCCGGATAATGCGTCGCTCTCTATTAAGCGATGTACGGCTGGACGCGAAAGGGGCGGCGGCAGGCTCGAATCCCACGCGATATGCGTAAGCAGGCACAATCTGGCGCATGCAGTTTCCATCAGCTTTTCCGTCATGCCGTTTCACGCTCCTTTTTCCGCATAATGGGATTATTATACCGCATTTTATCCCGTATGCGCAATATGCAGCGGCATGGCATCATGCAAACCCACGTTCAAAGTTTAAGAACAGACCGGGGTTCTGTTTCGTTCCCCGGTCTATTCTTGATCAGCTTTTCATTTTCGGTTTAAAAAGAATCGCCGCCAGGTACCCAAACAGCACTGCCGCCGAAATTCCGCCCGCCGCAGCTGTCACGCCGCCGGTGAACGCACCGAGAATGCCTGTTTCCTTCACGCCTTCCATCGCGCCATGTGCTAAGGCATAACCAAATCCCATCAGTGGAACGGTTGCGCCGGCGCCTGCAAACTCAATGATCGGCTTGTAGAGCCCCAGTGCGCCCAGAATCACGCCCGCCGTCACATAGCCCACCAGAATCCGCGCGCTCGTCAGCTGGGTTTTGAGGATCAACACCTGTCCGATGGCACAAAGCAGGCCGCCGATAAAAAAGGCCTTAATCAGCATCAGGATCATCTCCGTCATACGTCTTTCCCTCCCCGATGCTCGATGACGACGGCGTGCGCCACGCCCGGCACGCTTTCGCCCTGCATGCTCGTTGTCGTGCTGAGCAGCGCCCCGGTCGCCATGAACACAATGCGCCTCAGTCGCCCTGCTGCGATTTCCGGCAGGAGATGGGCGCAAAGCATACTCGCCGCACACCCGCAGCCGCTTCCACCGGAATGCGTATCCTGTCTTTCCGAAAAGATTTCGCATCCGCAGTCAAACAGTTTATTTTCGTCCACGTCGATCTTCTTTGCGTGCAGCAACTCAATCAGCAGCTCACGCCCCAGATGTCCCAAATCGCCCGTAACGACCAAATCATAGTCCGCAAATCCGCGGCCCATATCGCAAAAATGCGTCGCAAGCGTTTCACAAGCGGCAGGCGCCATCGCCGCGCCCATGTTGTTCGCATCCGTAATTCCCAAATCGATCACGCGCCCGCAGGTCGTATGGGTCAAAACAGCTTTGGCCTGACCGGCGCTGTCGCCGCTCGCAACCATCACCGCTCCCGCGCCTGTGACCGTCCATTGCGCGGTCGGGGGGCGCTGGTTGCCAAGTTCCAGCGGCGCGCGGTACTGTCTCTCAGCTGTGCAAAAGTGGCTGCATGTCGCGCAAATCAGGCGGTCAGCAAAGCCGCCGTCTGCCAGCATGCCGCCGATGGACAACGATTCAGACATGGTAGAGCATGCGCCATACAGCCCATAAAACGGAATGCCGAGGCTGCGCGCCGCAAATCCTGCCGAAACGATTTGATTCAGCAAATCGCCGGAAAGCAGCATCTGTACTTCATCGAGCCGCTTTCCCGCCTTCCGCGCGCAAAGCGTAATCGCCTGCTCAAGCATGGCGCGTTCCGCGCTTTCAAAAGACCGCTGTCCGTTCAGCTCATCCGGGATGATCTGATCAAATTTCACGCCGTAAGGCCCTTCTTTTTCTTTCTGACCCGCTATGCCTGCCCAGCCAATCAGGCCAGGTTTTGATGGAAGCGCCACCGTCTGTGCGCCGATTCTTTTGCTCATTGTTCCACCTCCGCTGCGCCTGAGGCCAAATTTCGCTTCCCGCTGTTCATGCTCATGCGAATGCCCCCGTTCCTTTTGCGGTTATTTTGAGCGAAAGCATTCCTTCCTATTCTTTTCATCCCAATAAAAAGAACGCCGCACCGTTTGATGCAGCGTTCCTTATCCGTATGAAATATTACTTCATGACCTTCGAGTTCGTCGTGACTTTCGCCTCGGAAACCCACTGTGTCACAGCAGCCTCATAGGCGGCATCCTTCGCGTCGGAGAGCAGCGTATCGTAGATATTGCTCTTGATCTCGTCGGTGTATTCGACCTCACCCGCAGCAATGTCCGTCGCGTACTGGAGAATGTGATAGCCGTAGCTCGTCTTCACCAGTTCGGCAGACACGTCGCCAACCTTTTCAAGCGCCATCGCGGCATCCTGGAAGCTCTGCTCATAGATGGACAGACCGTCGCAGACCAGATAACCGCGGCTCTTGTTCGGCTCGTTGTTCATGCCGGTGTCCTGGCCATAGGTCTCGATCAGGCTGTCAAAGTCTTCGCCAGCCTGCGCACGGGCAAGCACATCCTCAGCCGTCGCCAGAATCTCGTCATACGCCTCGGCGGTCACAGTCTCCAGCTTCGCGCTGGACTCGTCAAGCGTCGTCTGCGCAGTCACAAGGGTTTCCTCCAGCGCCGCAACCTGCTCGTCATAGCTGCCCTTAGTCTCTTCATCATAGGAAGACGTATCCTCAGCCTTGAGATCATCGAGCTGGCTCTGCGCATCGCTGATGGTGGTGTTGGCCGTGGAAATCGCGCTGTTCAGATCGCTGATTTCGCTCTGCTTCTCGTCGCTGAAACGAATCAGCAGGTTCTTCACGCCGCGGTAACCTTCCGGCACATAGTAATTCGTCGTGCCGTTATTCTCGGCGGTCACATAACCGGCCGGATTCGCATCATAGCTCTCCTTCTGAGAAGCTACGCGCTTGTCAAACTCTTCCTTCACCTGATCATCGGTCACTTCGACATCCTTAGCCGCGTATTCGCGAATCTTCTCACGCTGCACGCTGGCCGTCTGGTTCTGCACGAAGTACTCGCGGGTATAGCCGACGGTATTCAGATCATTGGTCAGCATCTCGTCGAGCTGATCGTTGGTCACGGTCGCCTTGCGCTCGATTTCCTCCGCCTCAGCTCCGGTGGCCTCGTCGGCGGTTGCCGCAACAATGCGCGCTTCCTCTTCCTCGACGGTTTCCAGATCCGGATAGTTCTGAGAACGGATCATCAGCTTATAGAAGCTGAACATGCTGTCGGCGTAGCTCTCCACGTCGGCGGCATCCTCTTCCGGCAGAGGCTCAAAGCCCAGTTCCTTCATCTTATCCTGAAGCACGACGCTCTCAATCATCTGCTCGACAGCCGCGTCGCCATAGGCCTTCACGTCGTCGTCGGTCAGTTGCATGGTCACGCCAAAGTACTGCTGATAATACTGCTGATAGTAGCTGGCCAGATAATCCCGGTAAGCTTCCCATTCCGCCTTGGTGATTTCGGTGCTGCCCTGATTGGTCTCCACCGTCGCCACAACCTGCGCACCGTCGAGTTCGTCGTCGTGGCCGATCAGGTTGCAGCCGGAAAGCAGCATCACAGCCGCAAGCAGCAACGCAATCAGCGCGAATCTCTTATTCATGTTCGTTCTCTCTTCCTTTCAGCCTCTACTCGGCAATATACGACTAATTATAATGAGCTGTCAGCTTCTTGTCAAGCTTGCGAAAGCCGACAACGTCTTTTCCGGGACATAAAACCTGTCTTTTTGCTCAATTTCACAAAAAGAACACATTTCATTCGCCATATACGGCCACGCCGAACCATTTGGACAGCGTGCTGTTGGGCCACGCCTGCGCATCCGGTTCAACCTGAATCGACATGGTGAATCGCGAACGGCTTTCCACCGACTCGATTTTCACGCTCGCCTCGCCTCGGCCTATGGCCTGCTCGATTTTGGAAAGCTGCGCGTTCCATGCCGCTTCATGCGCGCTGACGTCCCGCACCGCCTGATGGCCGCCGTATATCAATAGAAAAACGACAAACGGAAGCGCGCAGAGTTTCGCCGCATCCAGCGCGCGCACATGCGTATCGATATCGCCGACAAGCGTCGCCAGCGCGGCAAGAACCAACACAATCACACAGGTATACGAGCGATCCGACAGTTCCGGCGAAGCGGCCATTGCATACGCGCTCAGCAGTGCCGCCAGTAACAGCCATGCGGCCCTTCTGCCGCGCATCGGCGCTCCAAGCGCCCGCCCCATCCCGTAGGTCAGCTGCAGCATGGCCAGCAGCGCGCCCGCATAAACCGCCGTATACGCCGTGATCCGAATCAACCTTTTGATGATTTCCAACAGCATCGAATCATACGCATAGGCCGACGCGCGCGCAAAATTGCCCGGCGCAAGGATCATCACCGCCGCGCCTGCCGCCTGTGCCGCCAGACAGAGCCACGCCGCAAGCGGCACTTTTTCTTTTCGACGGTATCGATCCGCCAGCATGCAAAACACCGCCGCCAGCACGCCGCACGCCGCGTTTTCGTTTGTCCATCCGCTTAAAAAACAAATCGGAACGGCCATGACGCTCAGCGCCGTATGCTTTTTCTCCATTAACCTTGGCACAAGCAGAAGCGGCAGAATCGCCAGCGCCGTACCCCAGAGGTAATTACACGCGCCGTCCAGCCAAAGAAAAACGGTTCCGAAAAACGGGACGAGCGCAAACAACGCTGTGTGAATCACAAGCAGTACCGGCCAACAGAACCGCCTGCCCTTCGGCCTGACCAGCGCATACAATTCCAGCACCAGCAGCACATACATCGCTGTGTTGGCGACATTAAACGCGCCTTTGCCAGCATACAAAAACAGCTGTGTCAGCGTATGCACAACGCTGCGCCCGCCCCACAGACGGTAATGCGCCGCCTGCGAAGCCAGCACGTCAGCCACGCCTGAAAGCGGTTTGCCGGTGCTCCAGCTGAACGCATAATCATAATCATCCATTTGAAGCGGCGTATGCGCATTCAGTAAAAACATCGTACCCGCTATCAGCATGAGCAGCGCAGCAAAAACGCATGCGCGGAAAACCATTTTTTCCTCCAGCCGCGCGAAGAAGCGTTTCACCCTGTTCATACCTTCGCTCCAAGCGGCTCGACAGCCAGAACCACTTTGTCGTGGCTCGTCACCGCAACGTCCCGTCCAATCAGCGCCGTGTCAAGCGGCATAGCCGGCTCAATCAAAAAGCGTCGCTCGCCCTCCGGCGTCATATCCTCATAGATATTGACGATCATCTCATGAAAAATCACGCCGTTTTCGTAAATATCGTCTTCGCCGACGCGCACCAGCGTACCCGCCGTCTTCCGCGTCAACCCGCTGAATAGATCGCGCAAAAATTTCCCGTATCGCACGACAGGCGCGACAAACAGATCGCCGACAAAAATCACCGCCGCACAGGCCAGAACCAACCCTATCGTGCAGACGGTCTGATTGCGCGCAGCGAAACCGACAACGCACACCGCCAGAAACGGCAGCGCCGCCAACAGCATTTTGATGATTTCACGCCGCAGGCAAATTTGGTTGTCTTCCAGCTTCTTTTCCGTATAAAACATGAACGTCGCTCCTTTATCGTTCTCCGGGAGAAAACCGGATCTGCCCCGCGTCATAATGAATCGTGCCCGTCGAACCGCGCACGTCCTTTTTCTCCATGCACAGCTTGAGCAGTTTTGCATTCAGCATCGGGCCGCCCACGCGGGTCAGCGCATCTTTCCAGATGGTGAATTTGCAGCCTTCGCGGAAGCGCGTACAGTAAAAGCCCTTGCTGTTTTCCACCACCTTGCCCTGACCGCAGACGGGACAGGCTACGCCGAGCGTCGGAACGCGTTTTTTGCCGCGCCGTTCTTCCTTTGCAAACGCTACGTCTGGCGCGCCGGACGCATTCTGCACCAGAAACGCCGCCAGCCGCGCAATGCCCTGACGGAAACGCGCTTCGCCGTCGCTTCCCCTTGCGATTTCCGCCAGGGCGCGTTCCCATCGGCCCGTCGTTTCCGGCGAAGCGATTTCAGGCGGCACCGCTTCAATCAGATGCACGCCTTTTTCCGTCGCGACAAGCGTTTTGCCGCTCCGCTGCACATAGCCCACGTCGATGAGCCGCTCGATGATGGCCGCGCGCGTCGCCGGCGTGCCAAGCGCGCACTCCTTCATCTGTTCGCGGATTTCTTCATCCTCAATCTGCCGCCCCGCATGCTCCATGTCCAGCAGAATGCTGGCGTCGTTATATTCTTTCGGCGGCTTGGTCTGGTCGCGCACAACCTGCGCATTTTCGCAGCGCCGCTCATCGCCGACAGCCAGCGCGGGCAGCTGCTGTTCGTCGTCATCCGTTTTCTTTTTGCGGCGTTCCCTGGTTTCGTCCCCGCCGTAAACGGCCTTCCAGCCCTCCTGGGTGACAGCCTTGCCCGTGCTCAGAAAATCGTCTTCACCGCAGGTCGTAACCACGCGCAGCGCGTCGTATTCGTAATTGGGATAAAACACTGCCGCCAGCCGCCTGGCCACCATTTCATACAGTTTTCGCTCGTCAGCAGTCAGATTCACGTTTTCCGCGCGCTTGCCCGTTGGAATAATCGCGTGGTGATCGGTGAGTTTCGCGTCGTCAAACACGCGTTTGGTCATCCGCACGCCGTAGGCAAGCGCCTGTTCGCCGATGGGCTTCAACGCGCCGTCGCATCTTTCCAGCGTCGATTGTACCTTACCGAGCATATCGTGGGAAAGATAGCGGCTGTCCGTTCTCGGATAGGTGAGCAGCTTGTGCTGTTCATAGAGCTTCTGCGCAGTGGCCAGCGTCTTCTTCGCTGTGAATCCCAGCTGAGCGTTGGCCTCGCGCTGGAGCGTCGTCAGGTCATAGAGCAGCGGCGGCCATACGCTCTTGTGTTCTTTGGTCGATTGCGTCACCTGCGCCGTTTGGCCGGAAACGCGCCGCGCGATTTGCTGCGCCGCCTCTTCGGTTTCCAGCTTGCGTTCGCCCTTTTTATCGATGTAAACGCCCTGGTAGTCGCCGAAATCCGCCCGAACAGTGTAAAACAGCTTGGGCACAAACGCATCGATTTCCTTTCGGCGCTTGACGATCATGCTCAGCGTCGGGGTCTGCACGCGGCCGATGGAAAGCAGAACGCCGTAACGAATGGTATAAGCGCGCGTCGCGTTCATGCCGATGAGCCAGTCCGCATCCGCGCGGCAGCGCGCGCTGGCATAAAGCGCATCGTAATCCGCCGATGGACGCAGACTGTCAAACCCTGCGCGGATGGCCTCGTCGGTCATCGAAGATATCCACAGGCGGCGCACAGGCTTTTTACACCCCGCCTGCTCATAGATATAACGGAAAATCAACTCGCCTTCACGCCCGGAGTCCGTCGCACAGATGATATCCTGCGTCTCTTTATCGTTCATCAGCTTTTTGACGGCCAGAAACTGGCTTTTCGTCTTTTTGATGACCTTTGTTTCCATCTTTTCCGGCAGAATCGGCAGATCTTCCGCCCGCCAGCGGGTATAGCGTTCATCCAGCTCCTGCGGTTCCTTGAGCGTAACCAGATGACCAAGCGCCCACGTCACCGCATAACCGCCGCCAATCAGGCAGTTTTCACCCTTGTCCTTTGCGCCAAGCACGCGGGCAATATCCCGCGCAACGGATGGTTTTTCGGCAACGACGAGCGTCTGCATGATTTCACCTCATGAATTATTGTGCCGCGCCGCCCTGCTGAAGGCTGGCAAAGCGTGTATACTGTCCCAGCCATGCCAGTTTTACCGTGCCCAGCGGGCCGTTACGCTGTTTGGCGACGATCACCTCGGCGATGTTTTTATCCTCGGTGTTGGGGTCGTAATATTCCTCGCGATGCAGAAACATGATCACGTCCGCATCCTGTTCGATAGCGCCGGAATCGCGCAGATCGGAGAGAATCGGCCGCTTATCACTCCGCTGTGCGCCTGCGCGGGAGAGCTGCGCCAGCGCGACGAGCGGAACATTCAGTTCTTTTGCGATGCTCTTGAGGTTGCGCGAAATTTCACTGACCTCGTTCTGGCGGTTTTCGACATGGCCGTCCGCGCTCATCAACTGCAAATAATCAACCATAATCATATCCAACCCGTGCTCCATCTTCAGGCGGCGGCAGCGAGAGCGCAGCTGCGACGGCGTGATGCCGGACGTATCGTCAATGTAAATGTTGGAAGCCGCCAGCGGGCCAAGCGTGGAAGACAGCGAAATCCAGTCTTCGTCGCGCAGAGAACCGTGGCGAACCGCCTGCATATCCACGCGCGCATCCGCGCAAAGAAGGCGCATGGCCAGTTGATCCTTCGGCATTTCCAGCGAAAACATGGCGGTTGTCTTGCCCGCCATCGTCGCCGCATAGCCGATAATATTCATAGCGAAACTGGTTTTGCCCATCGAGGGCCGGGCGCCAACGATGACCAGCTCGCCGCCGTGCAGGCCGGTCAGCAGGTTATCCAGATCGACAAAACCCGTCGGCACGCCGTCAATGCCGCCTTTAAGCTCAGTGAGCTGCTCGATGCGCAGATACGTATCCGGCAAAACGTCCGCAATATGCGTCAGCGTGCTGCCCTCGTGGCGGCGCATGATGATATCGAAGATGGACTTTTCCGCCACGCCCAGGATATCGCTCACCGCTTCGGTCTGCTCATAGCATGCAGAAGCAATATCGCTCGTCGCCTTGATCATCCGGCGCAGGGTTGCCTTCTCATCCACAATCTGCACATAGGCACGCGCATTGACCGTAGACGGCATGCTCTGACTCAGCTCAACCAGATAATTCGAGCCGCCCACGCCTTCCAGCGTGCCGCGCCGGGTCAACTCGTCATCCACCGTCACCAGATCGATGGGCATGCCCTGCGTATTGAGCGCGTGCATCGCATCGAAAATCTCGCGATTAGCAGGTTGATAGAAGTCGTCCGCCGTAAGCAGTTCAAAGGCCAGCGACAGCGCTTCTCTGTCCTGCATCATACAGCCGAGAACGCTTTTTTCTGCGTCGGCATTGTTGGGCGGCACGCGCATGACTGCCTCGTCCACGTTGTTCTCCCCTTTTAACAAAAGATAGGGCTTTCCCCCGTTTGCGAAGGAAAACCCACTGCGTTTTTATGGATCAGCCGATTTCGACCTTTGCGGTCATTTCCGCCGTGATGCCCGCATAAAGCCACACGCTGACGGTGAAATCGCCCGCGTTGCGAATGTTGGCCACATCAATGCGGCGCTTCTCCACCTTTACGCCGTACTGCTTGAACAGTTCGTCGGCAATCTCCTGCGCGGTGACAGAGCCGTAAAGCTTGCCGCCTTCCGCGCCGCGCGCCACGATTTTGATGGCCTTTCCGGCCAGCGCCTTGCGGGTCTCCTCCGCCTTGGCGCGCTCAACATCCTCACGATGCTTCTGCGCAGCCTTGGCGTTCTCAATAGCATTCAGATTCGTGGCGCTCGCCTCTCGCGCCAGCCCCTTGGGAAAGAGAAAATTGCGGGCAAATCCGTCGGAAGCCTCAATAATCTGGTCTTTCTTGCCGGTTCCCTTGATATCCTTGAGCAAAATGACTTTCATAGCTGTATCCTCCTGAAAACTTATTGTTCATCATGCGTGCGCGGGTCAAACGGGTTCGGTCTTTCCTCCTCCATTTTCTCGCGGCGATGGACGACGTCGAACGTCTGATCTGCAATGCCGATCAGAAGTGCGGCCGGCTGAACCAAGAAATAGCCCAGCACGAAGACCACACCCTGCGCCACGCGCCCCCTGCCTTTTCCATGCAGATAATAGCACACGGCGGCGATGCCCTGCAAGGCAAAAATCTGCTCAAATACGCCGCTGAACACATAAAACATACTGCTCGTCATGCTCGGCACAACCAGCGTCAGCACATACAGCGCCGCCAGTGTCGCGCCCAGCACACGTCCCCAGCCCTTGGGCACGGACCACGTGCGAAGCGGCGGATAATCCACCTTGTCGCCGCGCGAAAGCACGCCTTTGCGAAGCGCAGCCTGTCCCAGTACACCCGCCGCCACAGAGCCCGTCGCCATCTGCATCGGGATTTCCAGCCGCATCACGGTGTCCACCGCCAGCACCAGCTGCGCGATCAACTGTTCGCGTGTCGCCGCGTCAAGCATCGTCATGCTGGCCGCGGAGCCGTCCGCCGCGGTAATAAGACCGAACTGCATCATCGCCGTCAGCGCCGTGTCACCGATCGTGCCGGAGGACGCGAACGCCTGACGCATCATGTCGGACATGGCTGTGACCACATCCGTTCCAGCCAGCGTGCTGATGAGCAGCATACCCGCGCCAATGGAAGCGAACATCGTCACCCCTGACCCGGCGGCGCTCTGCCAGAAACCGCGCCCGCGCTCAACCATGCAGCCCGAAACAACCAGCACCGGCACAAGCAGCAATGCGGAAAGCGCCGCGCCCCAGAAGCCGAAAAGCGTCGTGCTCAGTCCGAAAAGGATCGCCGTGCATGTCGCCGCACTCACCGGCCCAACGTAGCCCAGAAGCAGAAGCAGCGCAATCGGCACAAGCGTCATCGCCTGCGGCAGAAACGCCGAAATCGCCATCAGCGGAGACAGAAGCAGACACAAAACAATGCTCAGCACCGTCAATCCCCATCGGTTTTTGCGGCGAAGCAAAGATATATTCTTGTTTTCCAATGTGAATCCCTTCTTTATTTGCTTACAGAAAATCGCGCGGACATGCCCGGCAGATCAGAAAATCACGCAATATGTCCGATATTCTGTTTTATTATACAGCATTTTTTGATTTTTGTATAGCAAAAAAATCGGCGGGTCGATACTTCCCGCCGAAGAGCTGCCGCCCCGCGCCGTCCATCGCCAGACACAGCAGCGTCATCATTCCCTGTAAGCAGGCGATATACGCGCCGTATCCCGCACTGCCGATCCACACAAGCGGCGTTCCTATCGGCGGCGCAGACAGGAATAGAAAATCCGTTCCAAGCGCACGATTGACAAAGAACGCCGTCAACGCAAGCGCCTGCAAAAAGATCAGCGCCATCGGCGCTTTTCCTGCGCGCGGGCATTCGCCCATCGCCATTGCGCTCAGGCCAATGAGCACAATCAGTGCGTGCGTGAGCATGTAACAGGCCGTGAAGAGCGTCTGCCAACGGCTGACGGCGGGTGCGGGAAACACGAGCGCCAGAATTGCGCCCGGCATGCCGAGCAGCCACAGATAATCCACAATCGGTTGAACGGGCATGAATGCCAGCACCGCCGCCGCAAGCGCCGACACGCTGCACAGATGCAGCGGAATGGCTTCCCGGATTCGTCCCTGCACCGCCAGCATGACCGTCGTACATGCCATCGAACACAGAATCATTCCGCCCATTCGCCGCCGCCACATTTTCGCCATGCGCTTCGCCTCCCCGGTTTTATCCTTTCCCGAAAAGAAACCGCATATCCCGTGCATGCTCGCAAAACAGGCTCCATTGTCCGCCGCCGTTCCGCGCAAAAATGCATTCGCTCAGCGCGTCGCACAAGAGCAGCGTTTCGCCAGCCGTCAGCCAGATCGACGCGCGCCCCGAAACGCGCCGCGTGCCAAGCAGACGCATGCCGTCCATGGAAACCGTATGCAGAAAACCCTCCGTCGCGCAAATCACGTCTCCGCGTTCACAGGTAATCCGCCCCGGCATGCCCGAAAGCGAAAGAATCTGCCGTGCCCCGGCGCGTGGGATCGTGACCAGCGTGCTATTCAGCGTCTCATTCAGGCAGAGTGCATATACCGTGCCCGCGCGCAGCGCCACATCGAGCACAATTCCCGGCATGGGCAGTCGGCGAAGCAACGCCAGCGACCGCGCGCTCAGCAGCAGCACCTCGCCGCTTTCGCCTGCCGCGACGGCCAGCACTTCGCCGCTTTCATCGAGCGACATATGCTGCGGATTGACGCCTGCGCGGGCCAGCACCATCGGCGCGCCGCAGACCGCATCCAGCAAAAGCACACTGTCCGCTTCCGCGCAAAGAATCATCAGCCGCTCGCCATCCGGAGAAATCAGCATGTTCCGCATATCCGGCCCGCCTGCAAAAAGCCCGGTCGGCACAAGCTTTTGCGCGTCCAGCCGCCAAACCATATCGCCCCAGTTACTTGCGCAAAACACATGTTCCCCGCATGCGCACAGCGTGCCCGCGCCTTCCAGCCGAATATGTTCTAAAACTCCTCGCCCCGGCGGCGCAAACACGCGCACCTCGTCGCCGCCTGAGACGATGATTCGCTTTCCCATCGCCGCCACACCCCTTCTCCTCAAGCTTATGAATCGAAAGGGGCGCGCGTCACAGGCAGGAAAAACGCGATTCGCGTCGAATCATAATATCGGCGTTCATTTTTACGCATGACAGGAGGAAACAGCATGAATACCTATAAAACGCATAATGTTTGCAGCCGCTCCATCGAGTTCGAGGTGGAAAACAACATCATTACCGCCTGCAAATTTAACGGCGGCTGCGCGGGCAACACGCAGGGCGTCGCCGCGCTGGTCATCGGCATGACCGTGGATGAGGCCATCCGCCGCCTGAAGGGCATTCAGTGCCGCAACGGCACGAGCTGCCCGGACCAGCTAGCCACCGCGCTGGAGGAATATAAGGCGAATCACGCGGCGTAACGCTGCTTGTTTTCTCATCGAAAAAACGGACTGTTTCATGCAGTCCGTTTTTTGATGAATCGTTTTTCTTTCTTACGCCTTGGCAAACGTGCCGCGCTCACCCTTGACAATGTGCCGCGCTTTCACCACGCCGCGCACGCAGGACAGCGGATAAACCTGGCTGTCCCTGCCGATAATCGTGCCAGGATTGAGCACGCTGTTGCAGCCGATTTCGGCAAAATCGCCGAGCATCGCGCCGAACTTCTTGCGCCCGGTTTCGTAATCCGCCTCGCCGTGGACAACGACGTTCTTTTTATCGCCTTTGACGTTGCTGGTTACGGCTCCCGCGCCCATGTGCGCTTTATAGCCCAGAATGGAATCGCCGACGTAATTATAGTGCGGGGTCTGCACGCCGTCGAAAAGGATGCAGTTTTTCAGCTCGCAGGAATTGCCGACCACCGCGCCGTCGCCGACGAGCACGTTGCCGCGGATAAACGCGCCGGGGCGCACCTCGGTCTTTTCGCCAATCACGCACGGGCCTGTGATGCTGGCCGTCGCCGCAACCGTCGCAGACTTGGCGATCCACACATCCGCCGCCGGATGATCGTAAGCGCCCAAATCGAGCGTTCTGCCAATTTCGAGCACCGTTTCGCCGATTTGGGAAAGCGCTTCCCACGGATATTCGCACGCGGCAAGCATCTTTTCCGCGCGGGTATGCGTTAAATCAAACAAATCATGGATTTTGATCGCGTCCATCTTACGCCAGCCCTTCCGCCTTAATCGCGTCGATCATTTCGTTCACGCATGCCTCAGCCACGCGCTGCTCCTGCGCTTCCGCCATCACGCGGATCACCGGCTCCGTGCCGCTCTCGCGCAGCAGCACGCGCCCCGTGTCGCCCAGCTTTTCGCCCACGGCCTTGACGACCGCCTGCACATGCGCGTTATTCCGAACGGCGGCCTTATCGCTCACGCGCACATTTTTGAGCACCTGCGGATAGACCGTCACCGGCGCAGCCAAACGGGAAAGCGTCTGCTTGGTATCCAGCATCGCTTCCATCAGTTCGATGGAGGTCAGAATGCCGTCGCCCGTTGTCGCGTATTTGCTCAAAATGATGTGACCGGACTGCTCGCCGCCGACGCAATAACCATTCTGGGACATGTTTTCATACACAAAGCGGTCGCCGACGGCGGTTTTTTCATAACCGATACCCGCCTCATCCAGTGCTTTATACAGACCGAAATTGCTCATCACGGTGGTAACGACCTTGTTGCCCGCCAGCTTGCCTTCGCGCTTCATCTGGCAGCCGAAGATGTAGATGATCTTATCGCCATCCACCACCTCGCCGTTTTCATCCACTGCAAGGCAGCGATCCGCGTCGCCGTCATAGGCAAAGCCCACGTCCAAGTGGTTTTCCACCACAAAGCGGCGCAGACCGTCGATATGCGTGGAACCCGCGCCGCGGTTGATGTTCACACCGTCCGGCTCCGCGTTGATGACAAACGTCTTCGCTCCCAGCGCCTCAAAAACGGTCTTGGCGATGTTCCACGAACTGCCGTTGGCACAGTCCAAACCGACGCGCATATTCTTATAGGAATGCGCGGCCAGCGAAATCAGATAGCCGACATAGCGGTTGCGGCCGGAAACATAATCCACGATTTCACCCAGCTCTTCGCGTCTGGCTGCCGGCACATCGCCCTCCAGCCCCAGCGCAGCCAGATTGCCGTCCAGATACGCCTCAATATCTGCGATCGTCTGGTCGTCCATCTTCTCACCGCGGCCATTGATAAGCTTGATGCCGTTGTCGTAAAACGGATTATGCGATGCGGAAATCATCACGCCGCAGTCAAAGCTGTCCACGCGGGTGACATAGGCAACGCTCGGCGTCGTGGTGACGTGGAGCATATAGGCATCCGCGCCGGTCGCCGTCAGGCCCGCCACAATCGCATATTCAAACATATAGCTGGAACGGCGGGTATCTTTGCCGATCACCACGCGGGCCTTTCTGCCCTTGCGCGCGCCGTAGTACCAACCGATGAACTTGCCGATTTGATAAGCGTGTTCGCTGGTCAAATCTACATTGGCTTCACCGCGAAACCCGTCTGTTCCAAAGTATTTACCCATAAAAACTGCACCTTTCCCGGCCATGCGGCCGACTGCTTTTTTCAGTTTTATCCCGGTATTTTATGAACCAACCAATGTTTCTATTATGAACTAAAAGAAGCTTTTTGTCAACATTTCCCGTTATTCAAAGTTCTTTGCAAAACGAAAAGCGGGCCCACGCCCGCTCAGCCATTGAGCAAATGATCCGCCCGTTTACGCAGCCTTTCCCTGAAAACACGCTGCACCAACACTTGCAGATTTCTGCTTTCAATCAACACGATGGAACCATACGGCGCAAACAGCAGCCGCTCGATTGCCGTGCGATATGCCCGCATTTTTTCAATCGCTTTATCGCAAAGCTGAAGCTCGTTTTCCTCGCCGGCCAGCAGAAAAGCAATCTCATCCGTGAACTGCATGTACAGCCGCAGCACCAACCCCGCCGTCGTTTTCACGTCGTCAACAAAAAAATCGCCGCTTTCCACGCCTTCGCGCAACACGCCTTCGAGCGCCGTCTGCATGCTCAAAAGCTGGCAGCTTTTCATTTTTTCCCGCATCAGCGCGCCGTTTTCGCAATAGGCGGCTTGAATGAGCAGCATGACGAAACCCGGATTTTCGCTCTGCCACAACGTGGAAGAAGCCAGAAGCGCATTGAGTTTTTCGCAGGCAGTCAGATTCGGTTGCCCAGCGGCCTGCATGGCGCTTTGGCTGAGTTCTTCCGCCCGCTGCTGGCAAATCGCTTCCAGCACGGCCAGTTTACTGTCAAAATGATGGTAAAAGCCGCCTTTGGAAAAACCAACGGCATCCAGAATGTCCTGAACGGAGGTATTCTCATAGCCCTTCGTATAGAACAGCTTTTCAGCTGCGGCGAGCAATTCGCCGCGCCGCGCGTCCCCCTTTTTCAAGTCCATTCCCCTCGTTTCTCTTTGGTTTATTCCTTCGCCGCGCCGGAACCGTCGTTATACAGAATTTCATCCTGCATGGCGCGGTAAGTCGTCGTCCAGAGTTTTTGGCGTTCGGCCACATTGCCATCCGCGTCTTTGTATACCTTGTAGGTATCCACAACGTAACCCGTCCGTTTTTTGCGCCCGGCTTTTCTCGTACCGACAGGCAGAGACGTATCCAACGTGTAGAGCACCGCATCGTCCGGCTTAATGGTCTTCACGACCTCCGATTCCAAATCGATCGTCTGCCCATTCGGCAGCAGCTTGCCGTAAATCTGTACCGTCACCGTCTGCTCTTCATACCATGCGATGACAAACACCGGATAATCCCCGTTGTTGCGAAAAACAAAATCCAGCGACGGCCAGTTGACCGTTGCGTCTTCACCTTTGTTGACATAAGACGACGGCCAGCTGTGCGCGCTACGTTTGACGATTTCAAGATCTGCGCGCACAACGGCGTTGAACAGCGTAGAAGACGTCTGGCACACGCCGCCGCCCGTATCATCCACCAGCATGCCGCCCGCAATCGCGCCTGCTTCGCGGTAACCCTTTTCGCCGGTGCGCTGGCCCGTACAGTCGTTGAAAGACATCGTATCTCCCGGCTTGACCATGCGCCCGTTGAGCGCCGCAGCGGAAATCTCGATGTTGTTATTGCGGTCTTTGTCCTTGGTCGTCGTCGTCGTAAACGAGGAAACCAGGCCAAACTGGCCCACGAGCTGATCTTTTGTAACCGTCGGTTCTACGCTTTCGCCCTTCGGCGTAATCACACGATCATACGCGCCTTCATCCAGCGCGGCGAGGATTTCCTCCTGAAGCGCCGTCCGATTCACGCGATAACCGGGCTTTGCATCCGAAAACGTAAATGTGCGCGTCTGCACGTCAAACGCCGCAAGCGTCGCATCCGTCGCGTCGTATTCAAGACTATCCGCAATGATATCGACCAGCTTATCAATCGCCGCACGGTCATACGAAAAGCCCGTTGTAAACGAAACGCCGTTTTGAGCCGCATCGTCAATCGCCGCAAGCCGCTCTTCCAGCGTGCCGTAGCGGCCGACGTTATAGGCCGCTTCCAGCACGGTCTGTGCGTCAAAGGTCATCGGCACTTCGCCGGACGTAATGCGCCACTTCCGTTCGCCGGATTGCACAACCAGTGAAAACGCGTCGCTGGTCTGCTGCTGCCTGTCGCCGAACAGGGCGATCGCTTCCTCGCGGGTCATGCCGCCCAAATCGATTCCATCCACGAATACGCCCGGATAATAGGTATTTTGTGCCGCATTTTGAGTGATGGCGGCATATGATCGATATGCCGCCATGCTTTCCTGATAAATTTTCGCACCGAAAACCCACAAGGCTGCACACCCTGCGATGACGATCAGCGTCCAAAATGGGAACAGCTTTCTTTCCTCTTTGGTGCGCGGATCAAAAGCCATAAACGCGTTCTCCTTTTAGGTTGATTAGTCGCGCTGCTGTTTGCCCGCATCGATGGCGGCAAACAGTTCCTTCTCGTTCATGCGATAAGAAAGAATGTGCAGGCTGTCGGACAGATGGACGTTGTTGACGGCTACGCCTTCCGGCAGCACCAGATCGACCGGCGCAAAATTCCAGATCGCGCGAACACCGCCGCGAACCAACACGTCACAGGTCGCCTGCGCATGCGCAGACGGAACGGCCAGCACCGCAATATCCACCTGATGAGCCGCCATCCACGCGTCAAGCTTCTCCATCGGCTGCACGAGAATGCCGTGCACATCGATGCCGACCAGCGCGGGCGACACATCAAACATCGCCTGCACATTGAAGCCTTCCTTCGCGAAACCGGTATAATTCGCCACCGCGCGGCCGATATTGCCCGCGCCGATGATGATGACATGATATTCGTGATTTAAGCCGAGAATTTCGCCGATACGTTCCTTCAGATTGGCCACGTGATAGCCGTAGCCCTGCTGGCCGAAGCCGCCAAAGCAGTTGATGTCCTGCCGAATCTGCGAAGCGGTCAAATTCATGCGTTCGCCCAGCTCCTGGGAAGAAATCCGCACGACGCCCGCCTTTTCAAGCTCACGCAGATGACGATAATACATAGGAAGCCTGCGCACAACAGCGTCGGAAACCCTCGATTTGTAAGCCATGTGTACTCACCTCTTCAAAGCAATCAAAAAAACAGAAACCTCTACCGTCAAGTATATCAGCAACGCGCGTCTTGTGCAAGGGGAAGTTGCGCGCAATCCGCATTTTTCCGCCGGTTTTTAACAATGTTTCCGGACAGAATATGCCTTTTTTCGATTTTCATTCACTTTTTCAGCCGTCAAATTCGCGTTTGAGACTGCGGGTAAACAGAAGGTTCATCTGCTCTTTGGGCTGTGCGCCGTCGTAAAGCACCGCGTAAATCGCGCGGCAGATCGGCATATCCACATTGTGCCTGTCCGCCAGCGCACAAAGCGCCTTTACCGTATCATAGCCTTCGGCCAGCTCGGTATACGGCTCGCCACGCACAAAAAGTTCGCCAAAACGCCGATTATGGCTGTATTGCGAAAACACTGTCGCCTCATAATCGCCCAGATGGCACAAACCATAGGCCGAAAAGCCGTTGCCTCCCATCGCTGCGATCAATCGGGAAACTTCCCTCGTGCCGCGGCTCATCAGCGCGCCCTTGAGCGAAGAAAGACCCATGCCGTCCAGCATGCCCGCCGCAATGCCGATGACATTTTTGGCCGCCGCGCCGATTTCGTTGCCGATCAAATCCGTTCCATAATAGAAGCGAATCAGCCCCCCGGAGAGCCATGCGATCAGCCGTTCTTTGACCGCTTCGCTGCGAGAATCAATGACCATGCAGTTTGGGACCCCGTTTACAAACTCCTGCACGTGACCCGGCCCAAGCCAGACGGCTACGTCGTTGCAATCGCCAACGGCCTCTTCCGCAATTTCAGAAAGGCGGCGCAACGTCGTTACCTCTATGCCCTTCATGCACAGCGCAAACGTTTTTCCGCTCACGTTTTGGGCGGCAATCTGCGCCATCAAATCCGGCAGATTCTGCGAGCGAATGGAAATGCAGATCAGTTCGCTTTCAAGCGCCTCGCGCAAATTCGTCGTAATGCGTACATCGTCTTCCAACGTCACCAAACCATTGGTGCGCGTCCGGCAAAACTGCTCGATGTGCCTTGAGCCTTCCCGCCCATACAGCGTCACCTCATGCCCGATTTTGCGCAGATACCACGCGATAAACGAACCCCAGCGCCCGCAACCGATGACCGTTGCCTTCATGAACCCAGTTCCTTTCTTTTTGCACAGTAGATGGATTATACCATGCGAACCGCCCGGATGCAACCTTGCCTTACCGATTAAACCCGCGCATGCGGTCGCGCTCGCGCTTTCTGTCGGACGTTTGGCCGCCTGCCGTGCGCCCTTTAAGCGGGGTGAGCAGCGTTAAATCAATGTTGCACTGGGTCAATTCAACGTTCTGTACTTTCACACGCACAGGCTGACCAAGCGAAAACACCGTGCCGGTGCGTTCGCCGCGAAGCAGCATGCGGCGCTCGTCAAAGCCGAACCAATCTTCCAGCGTGCGCACGGGCACAAAGCCCTCCGCGCCGTTGGACAGCGTGATATACATGCCGTATTCGCTCACGCCGTTGATGGTTCCATCATAATCCTCGCCGACGTGGTGCGCCATCAGGCGGGCCATCATCAGCTTATCGGCAGCACGTTCCGCGTCGATCGCGGCGCGCTCCCGTTCACTGGAACGAACGGCCGCGTCGGCCAATTCCTCGCCCATCATCGGAATCGGCTGTCCGGTCAATTTGGCTGTCAGCGCGCGGCTGACCACCAGATCCGGATAGCGGCGAATCGGCGAGGTAAAGTGACAGTAGTCCGCCATCGCAAGGCCGTAATGCCCCAGCGGCGCAACATCATAGCGTGCCTTTTGCATGCTGCGCAGGGCCAACGCGGTAATCACAGAGCATTCCGGGCGATCCTTCGTCTTTTCCAAAATCGCACGTATATCGCCCGGCGCGGCGTCGTGGCGGATGTTCTTCGCATTTACGCCAATGCCATCGAGAAAATCGGCAAACATCGCCAACTTCTCCGTGTCCGGCTTTTCATGCACGCGGTAGAGCAGCGGCAGGCGGTTTTCGCGGGCAAAGCGCGCCACACATTCGTTAGCCGCCAGCATGAAATCCTCGATCATCATTTCCGCTTCGCCGCGCTCACGGGTGATGATTTCCACCGGCTCGCCATTTTCATCCAGCACGAAATTCGGCTCTTCAATTTCAAAATCGATGCAGCCCTTCGCCTGTCTGCGCGCGCGCAGCTTTCCAGCCAGCACGCGCATCTGGCGAAGCGCGTTGGCCACCGGAGCCATCGCGGCCTGCTGCTGCTCGCTGCCGTTGAACAGCGCATTCACGTCGTCGTACACCAGCCGTGCTTTGCTGCGGGTGATGGTTCGGGCAATGCGCTCATTCACAACGCGCCCTGCGTCGTCAATTTCCATCAGCGCAGTCATGGTGAATTTATCCTCGTTCGGGCGCAGCGAACAGACGCCGTTGCATAGCTGCTCCGGCAGCATCGGCAGCACGCGGCCCGGCAGATAAACGCTTGTGCCGCGGGCAAAAGCCTCGCGATCCAGCGCCGTGCCCGGTTTAACATAGTGGCCGACATCTGCAATGTGCACGCCGAGAAGAACATTGCCGTTTTCCAGCTGCTCAAGGCTCACGGAATCGTCGAAATCCTTCGCGTCGCGCCCGTCGATGGTAAAGGACAACAGATGGCGCATATCCTCGCGCGTCGGATCATCCGCCAAGTCAGCCGGACGGCATGCATCCGCTTCACGCAGTACATCCTCCGGGAAATCGGTGCGCAGACGCATGCTCATCACCAGCGCATCAAGCGCGCAGGTCGCCTGCTCAAAACTGCCGATTCGATCTTCGACGCTGACACATAAGCCGCCTTCATCTTCCCAGCGGGTAACATGCGTGCGGACAATTTCGCCGTCTTCTGCCTCGGCGTGCATATCTGCAACGGCAATTTCAGCAGGCAGACGGCGCTCAAGCGGTTGAATCACGCGCACACCGTCGTGCACACGCAACACGCCCATGATGTTTTCATGCGCATGCGTCACCACTTTCGCAACGACCACGCGGTCGCGGCCGATGCGCTCAGCAAGCACCGTGTCACCGAAAAGCGCGCCGCGCGCATTATCCTTCGCGCAGGTATAAATCGTGCCATCCTCGGCTTCCATGCGGATTGCGCCGCGGGCCATGCCGCGGACGGTCAGCTGCACTTTCTGTTCTTTTTGCGTGCGCTGGGCGCGCATATCCCGCACGGGGCGCTCTGTTTTTACGCCCGGTTTGCGGTTCAAGTAGCGTGTGTCGCTTTTCATAATTCTGTTTCTCTCCTGCTCTATCTTGCCTGTTTCAGTCGCAAATCAATCATCTAAAACCATTCAAACTTCAAAAAAGAGGCCAAAGCATCTGCTTCAGCCTCTTTCGCTTTCACTTAGCCGATCATCGCAACGATGAGCGCGCAAATGATAAACACACCTGCGGAAACCTTCGTCGCCAGAGCGAGCTTACCCTCCATCGACTTCGCCTTGTTCTTACCAAAGAACGTTTCGGCGCCGCCCGCAATCGCACCCAGGCCATTGGACTCGCCCGGCTGAAGCAGAACGGTAGCGATGAGGATCAGCGCGGTGATCACAAGCAGGACGGTGACAATACCGTTAAGGATCGCCATATATCTTCGCCTCCTCGACTCGTTAAGCGAATTAACGCTTGGAGAACTGCGGTGCGCGGCGTGCAGCCTTGAGGCCGTACTTCTTGCGCTCCTTCATGCGCGGATCGCGCGTGAGGAAGCCAGCCTTCTTCACCGCCGGACGGAGCTCCGGATCAGCCTTCACGAGCGCGCGGGAAATGCCGTGGCGGATCGCGCCGGCCTGACCGGAAAGACCGCCGCCGTACACATTCACCAGCACGTCATAGCGGCCCTCCAGATTGGTGAGCGCCAGCGGCTGACGAACGGTCATCTTCAGGGTCTCCAGACCGAAGTAGTTGTCGATATCGCGGCCATTGATGACCACCTTGCCGTCGCCCGGAACGAGGCGAACACGAGCAATGGCCTTTTTGCGGCGGCCAACCGCCTGATACTGAACCTGTGCCATGTTACAAACTCTCCTTCCTGCTCATTACTTAACCAGCTCAAGCACTTCCGGCTTCTGAGCCTCGTGCTCGTGCTCGGTGCCGGCATACACGCGCAGCTTGCGCGCCATCTGACGGCCCAGCGGACCCTTGGGCATCATGCCGATGATCGCGTGCTTCACAGCGAACTCCGGCTTCTCAGCCATCAGCTTACGATACTTGGTCTCCTTAAGGCCGCCGGCATAACCGGAATGATGGTAGTACACCTTCTGATCGAGCTTCTTGCCGGTCAGAACCACCTTGGCGGCGTTGATGACGATCACATGATCGCCGGTGTCGCAGTGGGGAGTGTAGGTGGGCTTATTCTTACCGCGCAGAATCGCGGCAACCTGGCTGGCCAGGCGGCCGAGCGTCATGCCGTCGGCGTCCACAACATACCACTTGCGCTCGACGGTCTGGGCATTTGCCATAAACGTTTTCACGTGAATTCCTCCATTATCCTGAAAATCAGAATCTAAGGTGCATCGCGCTGGTCAGACGCTTTGCTAAAGCGCGCGCAGATTCTCCCGGGGCTAATCAGTCGAACATACGCATTGGCTATTTTAACCGCTTTCTATCCCTTTTGTCAAGGCTTTTTGCTGATTTTATCAAAGAAATTTGGCTTCTTTCCCCGCGTGGCGCTTTGATGCGACAATTTTTTCAAATCGTCTTGACAAACATGCGCAACCCGGCTAGAATAAATGTCAAGTTCATACAAAACGAACCCCAAAGATGATGATGGGAATAATCGAAAGGCTTCTTCCGTTCAAGAGAGCCGGCGGCTGGTGCAAGCCGGACGGGCGCCTTTTTGAAAGCTCCTCCCGGAATCGCGCGGATGAAACTTCAGTAGTCCGCGACGGATGACCCCGTGATCGGTCAGGCCTTGACTGAGGCCGTGAGGGCTGAGCAATCAGCTGAATTAGGGTGGTACCGCGCACGAAGCAGTGTATTCAAGCGCCCCTATGTCGCTTTTATAGCGGCTGGGGGCGTTTTTTCGTCCCCGGCCCGTCATCCTGTTTCAGATTGAAAGGAGAAACACCAACATGTATCAGGGCTGCAAAAAGTATATTCCGTTCGTCCCCGTCTTTCTGCCGAATCGCACCTGGCCGAACAACCGCATTGAAAAAGCGCCGACCTGGTGCTCCGTCGATCTGCGCGACGGCAACCAGGCGCTTGTCACGCCGATGAACCTTCAGGAAAAGCTCGATTTCTTCAAACTGCTGGTCGATATCGGCTTCAAGGAAATCGAAGTCGGCTTTCCCTCCGCTTCCGAAACGGAATATGAAATTCTGCGCGCGCTGATCGACGGGCATTATATTCCGGACGACGTGACCATTCAGGTGTTGGTGCAGGCGCGCGAGCATCTGATCCGCAAGACGTTCGAGGCTGTGCGCGGTGCAAAAAACGTCATCATCCATTTCTATAATTCCACCTCCACCCTCCAGCGCAAAGTCGTCTTCAAAAAGGACATGCAGGGCATCATCGACATCGCCGTTGCAGGCGCAAAGCTGGTTCGCGAGCTGACCGAAGCCGATCAATCCGGCACAAACTTCCGCTATGAATATTCGCCGGAGTCCTTCTCCGGCACGGAAATGGATTTTGCCGTGGATATCTGCCATCAGGTCATGGAGACGCTCGGCGCGACGAAAGAAAATCCCGTCATTCTCAACCTGCCCAACACGGTGGAAATGTGCACGCCCAACACCTATGCCGACCAGATTGAGTACTTCATCCGTCATCTGCCCAACCGTGACGCGGCGATCATCTCCGTTCATCCGCACAACGACCGCGGCACGGGCGTGGCTTGCGCGGAACTCTCCATGCTGGCGGGCGCCGACCGGGTCGAGGGCACGCTGTTCGGCAACGGCGAACGCACAGGCAACCTCGATATCGTCACCGTCGCGCTGAATATGTACACTCAGGGCGTTGACCCGATGCTCGATTTCTCTCATATCGATCATATCCGCGAGATTTACGAGCGCTGCACCAAGATGCACGTGCCGGAGCGCTGGCCATATGCAGGCAAGCTGGCCTTCACCGCTTTCTCCGGTTCGCATCAGGACGCGATTAACAAAGGCCACGAGTACATGCGCGAATCCAAGTCTCCGTATTGGGAGATTCCGTATCTGCCGATCGATCCCGCCGACGTGGGCCGCGAATATGAGCCGATCATCCGCATCAACAGCCAGTCCGGCAAGGGCGGCGCTGCGTTCGTCATGGATCACAACTACGGCTATCACATGCCCAAGGCGATGCATCCTGAATTCGGTGCAGTCGTTCAGGCCGAATGCGACAAGACGGGCCGCGAGCTGACGGCAAACGAGGTCTACGAACTGTTCCACCGCGAGTTCCTCAACATCAGCGAACCGTATGCGCTCTCCCGCGCAAAGTTCTATGAAGAAGCCATTGCGGGCAGCGCGGCAAACGTCACCCATTTCTCCGGCGTGCTGAGCGTGCGCGGCCAGTTCATACAGCTTGAGTCCCGCGGCAACGGCCCGATCGACGCTTTCTTCAACGCGCTGGGACAAGCGGGCATCGAGGGTTATTCCTTCATTTCCTATTCCGAGCATGCCATCTCGATGGGCTCGGATTCACAAGCCGTCGCCTATATCGAACTGCGCGTGCCGGGCGGCCGTCGCATCTTCGGCGTGGGTACGGAACACAACATCAACTTTGCTTCCGTCAAGGGCATTTTGAGCGCCATCAACCGTTTTGAAAGCGGCATGGCGTAAAGGATGAACGTGGGGCTTTGCCCTCACCCTCCACCGGAAGCCTGAGGTTTTCGGTCTTCTCCCACAAAAAATCTCCGATGATTCTGCATCGGAGATTTTTTGAACCCTCTGTTCTCATTGATTGAAACGAATTTGAATCGAGAAGTGCAGGGACCTCAGGTTCCTGCCCGTGTTTGGGTACGGGCAGCCCCAAATTCTTCCCAACATCCTCCTTTTCCTACTCCAATACCGTCTTGCTCATCCGCGCGCAGAGAATTGCCATGTCGTCGCCCACCTCGCCAGAGCCAACCGCACGGGCAATCAGTTTCTCCCCGACGGACTGCGGGTGCAGCCACGCCAGCTTGCCGATATCTTCCCGCAAAGCGATTTCTCCGCCCGGATAGGCATCGCGCACCCCGTCAGTCATCATCACCACAACGTCTCCTGCCTGAAGCGTCATTCGCAGGGAGCGGGATTCCACATCCGGCAGAACGCCTACCGGAAGCGTATCTGCGCCGATGGTTCGCACTTCGCCGTCCCGTACAATATAAGAAGCGCACGCCCCCAGTTTTTCAAACGCCGTCTCGCCGCTGTGCAGATCGCATACGCATAAATCCATCGTCGCATACATTTCTCGACCCGTACACATCAGCATCAGTGCGTTGACCACATCCAGCGCTTGAGCGCGCGTATATCCGGCTCGAAGGCTTTCCACCATCAGTTCCAGCGCCGCATGACTCTCCTGACGCGCGCTGATGCCGCTGCCCATACCATCCGATAAGGCCAGCACATGCCGTCCTCCCGGCAGCATGCGGGAAACATAACTGTCTCCGGCTACGTCTTCGCCGGATCGGCTTCGCACCGCCGCGCCGATTTCAAGGCTCAACGCGGGCGACTGCTCGAAAACCGCCTGTGTGCTCAGCAGTCCTTCCGCAGAACAGACGCGCATGGGCACCTCGCAGGCGTCGCTGACCAGCTTCAATAATGACGCGCCCGCTGTCGCTTCCGGCTTGAGCAGCATAATCTCCATTCTGCCAGCCAATCGAAGCGCATACGCTACACGCACCTCTTCCAGCCCGGCGCGCACCAGCGCATAACGCACCCGTCGATACGCCTCGTCGTCAGGGCGTATCTCGCCCAGCGTTCGTTCGCAGACCTGATGTGCGGCGGCACTCGTCTTTTGCAGCAAATGAATGCACTGCTCAATGACCGGGTTCTCCTCGCGCGGCGCGCCCAATCCTTCCATCATCCGCGCGGTATCCTCATACAGGCGCGCCCACGAGTGAATCATCGCCGCACTGCGCACCGCCACGGCTTCGGACTGCGTCATTTCTTCCGGTTCAGCGCATTCCACCAGGGAGATCACGCCAGACCGACGCACATTGGATAAAAGCAGGAAGGGCAGCAGACCCGGCATGGCAAACGCCGCACGACGAAAAGCCGATACATCGCCAAACATGAGGGTTGTTCCCGCCGCTACGCCGCAAAGCATCAGCAGCGCGCAAATCGATCTGCGATGCGTTTTGATCTCTCCCGCCAGAAATCCGCCGACAAGCATCATAGCCAACATCTGCGGATTGCCCTGCATCAACGAAATCACGCCGCCCATTACGCCCGCGCAAAGCAACGCCTGCGTCACCCCGCCGACATATGCGTGTTCAAGTGTCAGATACAGCGCCATCGAAGCCGCGACAGCCTGTCCGCCCGGCAAAGGCATGATACCCGCCGCAAGTGAAGCACAAACCGCCATCACGCAAAACGGGCGGGTTTCCCCATCCAGCTCATCCCGCCGAGAAATCGTCAGCGCCGCGCCATCATAAAGAACGCTCAATCCTGCTCCAGCGGCCGCTGTCAACGTCACAACAACCATTTCATAAACGTTGCTGAAGCCTGTTACGGCGGCCGATGTAAGTTCCGCCAGAAAAACCGCAGCCGCCATCGTCATCCGTTTAGCCGGTTTGGCCCAAAGCCCGGTGCTCAGCCAAAGCAGCGTACAAATCGGCAGCTGCCAGCACCCCGCCAATTCGCCAAAGCTGTATTGGGCGGCAAAACCCATCATTACACCCACAAATCCGGCAGGCACGCAAAAGCCCTGTCTCAACAATACCGCAAACATCGCGCCTTGACAGCAGTATCCGCCGCCCGGAAGCCGCGTAAACGAGAGCGCCGCCATCATCGCCGCGCAAAGCGCGCGCTGAACCCATGTACCGCGCGCACGCAGCGTTCTTTCAATTCCAGCCAAGAAACCGTTCTCTACACATCCGTCGTGCATTGACATTGTTCTCTGCGCCATAGCCATCCCCCGCCTTCATCGGTTTGTGGCTTCATTGTATGGCTTCATGGCACATAGCGCTGTCGTTTTTATCCGCAAATCAGAGAAAAAGCTTGACACGATTGCGCAGAAAGACCCGATCTGATCGTAGCATCAAATCGGGTCTTTCCGCATAATAACAGCGCACCGCAGGCGCGTGGCTTCAATCCCGGGAATCTCGTATAGGCGCGCTCCGCGCTTCTTACGTTTTCCGATTTCCGCCACGCTTTTTTCCCGCACTGCGGGCGCGTGGCTTCAATCCCAGTTATCATCATCGTCTTCGTCCATCACGCCGAGCAGCTTCTTTGCCTCTTTTTCCGGCAGACCGTTGACATCGGACAGGCGCTTCGCAATCGTCTGTGTGTGTTGCTGCGCGTGATCCAGTTCCTCTGTCGCCTGTTTGAGCTTTTTCTGTGTGCGGCCAAGCAGAGACGCAAAACCTGCAAAATCCGTGCGAATTGCGCCAAGCAGATTCATAACCTCCTGTGTCCGCTGCTCAATCGCCAGAGACTTAAATCCAAGCTGCAAGCTGGAAATCAGCGCTGCAAGCGTTGTCGGACCAGCAATCACCATATGGCTTTCCTGCTGGACACGTTCAGACAATCCCGCAATGCGCAGCACTTCGGCATAAAGCCCCTCACTTTGCAGAAAAAGCACAGCATAATCCGTCGTATAAGGGGGCGCGATCAATTTTTCGGACATCCGCCTGGCGTGCATACGGACGGCAGACTCCAGTAATCCGCGCGCACTTTCAACATCCGCACGCGTACCGCTCTCCAATGCAACGCATAATTCACGGTATTCCCGCATCGGAAGCCCGGCGTCAATCGGCAGATACACGGTGTTCTGTCCGCTTTGTCCCGGCATCACGACCACATAATCTGCAACGGGTTCGCCGCCCGGTCGAACAGGCGCATGCTCAGCATATTGAGAGGGTGCAAGCATTTGCGACAAAATCGCGCCCAGCTGCGCTTCGCCAATCACACCCAGCGGTTTCGCACCGGACACCATACGTCCCAACTCGTCAACACTGCCTGCAAGACTCTGTACGGCATTCAGGCTGGCTGTCACCTGCTCCAACCGCTTCGTCACGGCCGAAAAAGACGCTTCCAGCCGTTGATCTACCGTCGCATTGAGCTTTTCATCCACCGTCTGCCGCATTTGTTCCAACTGCTGACGGTTATCCTCGTTGATTTTTTGCAAACCACCCTCAATCGTCTGCCGCATACGCTCCAAGCGTGCTTCATTGCTGCCCAGCTTTTCTTCTAGCGCCTGATTCACACCGCCAATGCGCTCTTCATATGCGCTCAACCGCCTGTCCATGGTCTGCCGCATGCGTTCCATGCGCTCTTCTTCCTGTCTGCCCGCTGCACGAAGCTGTCCTCCAAGCGCGTCCATTTGTCCTTGCTGCGTGCGGGTCATTTCGCCCATCATCCGCACCAAAGAATCATTGACATTGCGCACGGTTTCGCCGATTTCTCTGCGGGCCTGTTCCTCATTTATACGTTCGGTCTCACTTGTCTGCGAAAGCTTTTCCTGAACGATCGCTGCCATTTCCTTCGCCTGTTTTTCAGCGGCGGCAGATCGGCGATACATCAGAATCAGCGTAATCACCATCATTAACACCAATGCCAAACATACCATAACGACGGCATAAAGCGCCTGCTGCTCAGAGAAAACACCCATGAACTTTCACCTGCTTTCTTCCCGGCAGTAGCGCGCGGGAGATAAATGTGCTATAATCAATTTGCCCATTGGGCAAAAGGAGGTAAATCATGGCCCAAAGACGCAGAAAAGAACAACTGGCCAAACAGAAACAGCGCCGCAGCATTCTGCTTTGCATCGGCGGCGGCATCGGTGCCATGCTGTTGAGCCTGATCATTTGCATCATTGTTTTCGGTATTCCCTCGGAGAGCGAACCCGTTTCCGCGCCCGTCTCCACGCTAATTCCCTATGACGTAACACAGCCCTTTTCGACAAGCGATCTCACCAGCGCGCAGATGAATCAACTCCGCGCAAGCGGGCGCATTTCCGTCAGTGACGGACCGCGTGGTATCAGCGTGGGCGATTCACTGGATACGCTGCTCTCACGCTACCCAAGCGCCTACACCGATATACAGAATACAGGCGATCTGACAGGCGAACAATCCAACGAAGAGATGATTCTCTATTGTGCGGATTATTTTGAAAATCAAAACGGCATCATGACCGCTCTTCCGCCGCGCGGATTGATTACCGTCGATTCCGGTGAAATCACCGTCACACTGATGGCTCCAATCTCCGCATATCCAGCAGGAACACTCACCAATTACAGCCAGTATGAACACGTTTATTGCATCTACACGATATCACCGGATACCATGACGATTCAATCCATCATCCTTGGTCTGAGTCAATAACCACGCTCATTATAAGAAAGAAACCGTATATTGTCAATCGTTCATAGAGAAAAGTCCTTTTCACTCTTCAAAGTGGGAGGACTTTTTGCATCTTGAAACCCGCCCACAAGGCGCGCTTGATTGCGGCTCCAAGTACATTCTCTGACCTGGTTGAACACGATCTGAAAGAGGGAAGGAAGGAACGAAGGCACAAAGAAAAAAGCCCCTGACATCCGTCTGAGATTGTCCTACTCTCCCAGGTGATATCGCCCCCCTGTTTCGCCCACAGGGCGCGGGGGCCGATATCCTAACCAAGTACAATGCTGCACATTGGTTGGGGCAATCTGAAAAAATAAAGCTTTCCGGTTGTATGAAAAGAAAAGACCCACCCTTTCGGGCAGGTCTTTTCTTTTCATGGAATCCGGCAACGTCCTACTCTCC
>JABLTR010028293.1_pt1 | contig 108698 bp, 116 predicted proteins | sample 7160071 | NCBI WGS metagenome assembly JABLTR01 (sample SAMN14651230, study PRJNA627086) | human gut metagenome | isolation source: feces | host: Homo sapiens
ATGCTTATCTTTTGGTCTTTGGTTCGGAATAGTGTAGTGCTGGCGGTCTATCTCTTGTTTTCGGTTGCTTGCTTCCTTACCGTACATGAGCATTGAGAGAAGGAGACAAGCAGATGTTGGGTTACGAAGAAAAGATATAGCGCCTCGAACTGCTCGACGCGGTGGCAGATGCCGGGAGGCTGGCGAGGGGCCTGGACCAGCTGCTCGAGTCCCTGGCTCACGCCGACCAGCTGGACCCGCTCGACGTCGAGGGGGTCCTGGCCCTGAGGTCTATAAGCGAGAGGTGTGCCGAGCGCATCGGCGACGCGGCGCGCATCCTGGAGGCTCAGAACGAGGTCCTCTATGCGGAGGAGCGGGCCAAAGTCAAACCGCGCGATAACTGAGGAACGAAACCCGGTCCGGAAACTGTTCCTTGATTCCGGCCGGATGATCTTCTCCGCCGCCCGGTGTCGCATTGTGTCCGAGCGGCTGATGTCCCCCTATTCCCAGTGCCGCGGCGTACCGCTGCGTTATAATTCAGAAAACGCATTTGTATTGCATTTCGAGGGATAGAGGCGCGAATGTCTAACGGCTATAAGGAGCTCATCAAGGGTAACCCCGGCGAGACCGAGATCAGGAGCTTCCTGGTAAACGGCGACCAGGTATCTGTGACCCTGCGCATCCCCGACACCCTGCGCGACGCGGCGAAGGAGGAGGCTGCCCTTCGCGGCATGAGCTTCTCCGCCTTTGTGCGCACTTGCATGATCGAAGAGCTCGCGAAGAAGGGACAATAGCCCGTGACGGAGCCAATGCACGACATCTCGGTCGAAGGCTTCATAGAGTCCTTCGACCGCCGATACCCGACTTTCATTCTCAAGACGTTGCTGTGCGACCGCACTACGGGGCGCAACATCATATGGGCCGACAACGAATACGAGGCCCTAGGCGACGGCTACATGGGCGATGACGAGATGACCGTCGAGAAGATCACGGGCATGAACTCCGGCGTCATCAAGCCGCGCATCGCCAAAGAGCAGGAGAAGCAATCCCAGCGCACCAAGAGCCGCGCCGAGGTGTTCACCCCGTCATGGCTGTGCAATCAGATGAACAACGACTTGGACGAGGCTTGGTTCGGCCGGCGCGATGTCTTCAACACCGAGATCGTTGCGGATGATGGCGCCAATACATGGACGCCGACTAGTGATCCAATCGAATTTCCAAAGTCAAAGGGACACGGCTGGCGCGCATACGTGGAGGCTACGCGGCTCGAGATCACGTGTGGCGAGGCGCCGTTTGTGTGCTCGCGCTACGACACCGTGACGGGAGACGAGCTACCCGTAAGCGAGCGCGTAGGCTTCCTTGACCGCAAGCTTCGCGTTGTGACCGAGAAGACCAAGACTCGCAAGGAATGGGTGCGCCGGGCCCTCGACGCGCTGCGCGCGACGTACGGCTTCGAGTACCAGGGCGACAACCTGCTTATTGCTCGCGTCAATGTGCTCGAGACGTTCGTCGAGCATCTCCGCAATCGCTGGGGGTCGGGCCCCCAACAGGACGAGCTCGAGCAGGCGGCATGGATCGTTTCCTGGAACTTCTGGCAGATGAACGGCTTCACAGACGCCGTGCCCACCAACAAGATGGGCGCCGAGGTGGAGTCGCCCTGGGGACGTTCGAGGAGCCCGAGCCGGAGCCGATGCAACCGTCGCTTTTCGACCTGTTCGATGACGTATTCCCCGACGAGACAACCGAAGAGACCAAAGAAGAGGAGCCAAGGGAAACGGTTCCCCTCTGCGTGATATACGACTGGCAGAACGGCGAGCCCTTCGAGTTCGCCGCATTGAAAGGTGAGGCAGCAATTATGGGAAAGAAGTTCTATGCGGTAATCGGTAATCCCCATATCAGCTTTCAGTGGCGGAACAAGATTCTGGCAATAAGACCTATGCACCGCCCATCTATCACGAGTTTATGGACTCGGCGTTCAAGGTTTCCGACAAGGTGGAGCTTGTCACTCCCGCTAGATTCCTATTTGACGCCGGCTCAACCCCAAAGGCCTGGAACAGGAAGATGCTTAACGACCCCCATTTCAAAGTGATGAGCTATAAAGCGGATGCGTCCAGCGCCTTTCCGAATACCGACATCAAGGGCGGTGTTGCCGTTACCTATCGAGATGCTGATCGGGATTTCGGTGCGATAGAAGTGTTCACACATTTCGATGAGCTTCGTACCATCAAAGAGAAGGTTGTAAAACATGGCATCCAACCCCTCGGCGATATCATCTTCGCGGCCGATAGCTACCACTTCACTGAAGCCATGCACGAAGACCATCCCGAGATTCGTTATGTTGACGACGACCATGGTCTGTTGAGCAAGAACCACGACTATGACCTTAAGACAAACGTTCTCGACAACCTTAACAATGTAGTTTTCTTTGACGAGATGCCTGGCGACGGAGATAGTTGCATCAGAATCTTTGGCAGAGGTCGCGCCGGAAGAGCTTACAAGTTCATTTCCGCCAGATATATCGCTCCGCATCCGAACCTCGACAAATGGAAAGTACTTGTTCCTGCCGCCAACGGATCGGGCGCGCTTGGAGAAGTGCTTTCTACGCCCTTAATAGGGCGGCCCTTAATAGGGCATACGCAGTCCTTCATAAGCATTGGCAGTTTCAATTCCGAAGCGGAAGCTACGGCTCTCCTCAAATACATAAAATCGAAGTTCGCTCGGACCATGCTCGGAATTCTGAAGATTACGCAGCACAATCCCGCACCAAAATGGAAGTATGTCCCCCTACAGGACTTTACTTCTGACTCCGACATCGATTGGTCGCAGTCTGTTGCTGACATCGACCGTCAGCTCTATGCGAAGTACGGCCTCGACGACGAGGAGATTCAGTTCATCGAATCCCATGTGAAGGAGATGGACTAGCAATGGCGAGCATCGACATCTCCCAGATCATCGAGACCACCGCTCCCGCGGTGCCGCAGATCTATGCCTACACCACGCCCGAGATCGTCCGCCACAACGGCTGGACCAAGATCGGCTACACCGAGCAGGACGTGCGCGAGCGAATCAAACAGCAAACGCACACCGCCGACGTGCAGTGGCATCTGGAGTGGAGCGGCAACGCCACGTGGGAGCACCGTGCGGGCACGTTCCATGACACCGACTTCCACGCCTACCTCGAGAAGCAGGGCGTCGAGCGCGAACCCAAGAAGGAATGGTTCAAGATTAGCGGCGAGGAGTCTCACCAGCAGTTCTACCGGTTCCGCGACACCGACGGCGTGCTGGACGCACCCGGCGCTGCCTCCTACACCCTGCGCGCCGAGCAGCAGCGCGCAGTGGAGCAGACGGGAGCCTTCGCCCGCGCCCATTGGGACGAGGGCGGCGCGCACGGCGGCGAGTTCCTGTGGAACGCCAAGCCGCGCTTCGGCAAGACGCTCACCGCATACGACCTGTGCCGCAGTATCGGCGCGCAGAAGGTGCTCATCGTCACCAACCGCCCTGCCATCGCCAACTCCTGGTACGACGACTACGTGAAGTTCGTGGGCTTGGAGGGCGGCTACCGCTTCATCAGCGGCGTGGACGCTCTGACCGGCAAGCCCTACTGCCTCAGCCGCGAGGAGTACCTGCGCGCCATCAGCAACGACCCGGAAGGCCCCAAGGGGTTCATCGAGTTCGTGAGCCTTCAGGACCTCAAGGGCTCCATCCGCTTCGGCGGCGTGTACCAGAAGCTCGACGAGGTGGCCGACCTCACCTGGGACGTGCTCATCATCGACGAGGCACACGAGGGCGTGGACACCTTCAAGACCGACGTGGCATTCGACCACATCAAGCGCCGCTTCACGCTGCACCTCTCTGGCACGCCCTTCAAGGCCATCGCAAACGAGAAGTTCGCCGACGACGCCATCTACAACTGGACCTATGCCGACGAGCAGCAGGCCAAGCGTGACTGGCCTGCCGACTCTGAGCAGCCGAACCCCTACGCCAACCTCCCCAAGCTCAACCTGCTCACCTACCAGATGAGCGACATCGTCGAGCAGGAGGCCCGCGGCGGCATGGAGATTGATGGCGAGCAGACCGAGTTCGCCTTCGACCTCAACGAGTTCTTCTCGACCAAGCACAACGGCGGCTTCGTGCACGACGCCGACGTGGATAAGTTCCTCGACGCGCTCACCACGCAGGAGAAGTTCCCGTTCTCGACACCCGGGCTGCGCGACGAGCTGCGTCACACGTTCTGGATGCTCAACCGCGTCGACTCCGCCCGCGCCCTCGCCAAGAAGCTGCAGACGCACCCCGTCTTCAAGGATTACGAGGTGGTACTCGCTGCTGGCGACGGCAAGATCGACGCCGATGACGAGAACGAGAAATCGCTCGACAAGGTACGCCGCGCGATCAAGGACCACGACAGGACCATCACCCTTTCGGTCGGCCAGCTGACCACGGGCGTGACCGTGCCGGAGTGGACCGCCGTGCTCATGCTCTCGAACATGGCGAGCCCCGCACTGTACATGCAGGCGGCCTTCCGCAGCCAGAACCCGTGCCTGTTCGACCTGGGCGGCGGCAACTACGCGCGCAAGGAGAACGCCTACGTCTTCGACTTCGACCCGGCGCGCACGCTTACTATCTTTGAGCAGTTCGCCAACGACCTGTACGGCGAGACCGCGCGCGGCGGCGGCGATGTCGAAACGCGCGAGCGCCATATCCGTCAGTTGCTGAACTTCTTCCCCGTCTACGGCGAGGACGAAGAGGGGCAGATGGTCGAGCTCGACGCCGAGCAGGTGCTCAGCGTGCCGAGGCGCATCCATGCCCGCGAGGTGGTCAGGCGCGGCTTTATGAGCAACTTCCTGTTCCAGAACATCGCGAGCGTCTTCCGCGCGCCGGCAGAGGTCGTGGAGATCATCCAGCGCTTCGATCCCTACGAGCAGGGCAAGGCACAGAACGCCGAGAAGAACAAGGTCGAGATCGATGAGGGCACGGCCGACGAGCTCTCCATCAACGACGAGGGCGAGGTGGAGATTCCCGACGAGCAGGTCGTAGGCAAGGCTGCGGACATCTTCGGGCCGAAGGTCTACGGCGACATCGCCGTCGAATTCTCAGGCCACATGGACGACATCGCGAAAGCCCACGAGGCCGATGACGACGATCGGGTGATGCTCGACAACCTCAAGGAGGCCTTCAAGCAGAGCGTGACCGCGCCTCTGGTACAGGCCGCCAAGGAGAGCTACGGCAGCGAGCTCAAGCCGCGCCAGCAGCAGCAGATCGAGCGCAAGGTCCAGGCGGACGCCGACATCCAACTCAACCGCCAGGTCGGCGACTACCAGATTCAGGCGCGCCGCATCGAGCAGTCGCGCAAGGACGAGCTCAAGGCGGCGACAAGCGAGACCGAGCGCGCCGAGGTGAACAAGCGCCATGACGAGCAGAAAGCGGAGGCGTTCCAGACGCTCGCCCAGAAGCTCGAGGACTCCCGCGAGGAGCTCGTGCAACGCGCCGGCGAGACCGTGGTGCGCGAGGTGGAGACGGCGAAGAAAGAGGACGAGAAGCAGGGCATCGAGGACAAGGTGCGCGCTCATCTGCGCGGCTTCTCGCGTACCATCCCGTCGTTCCTCATGGCCTACGGCGAAGAGGGCACGACGCTCGCGAACTTCGACACCGTGATCCCCGCTGACGTCTTCCAGGACGTCACGAGCATCACCGTTGATGAGTTCCGCTTTTTGCGTGATGGCGGCGACTACACCGATGGCGAGACCGGCGAGGTAAAGCGCTTCGTTGGGCACCTCTTCGACGAGGTCGTATTCAACGACTCCGTGAGCGAGTTCATCAAGCTGCGCGAACGCCTGGCCAATTACTTCGACGAGTCCCAGACAGAGGACATCTTCGACTACGTGCCGCCCCAGAAGACCAATCAGATCTTCACGCCGCGCAACGTCGTGGTTCAGATGGTGGACCTCTTCGAGAAGGAGAACCCGGGCTGCTTCGATGACCCGAGCCACACCTTCGCCGACCTGTATATGAAGTCTGGCCTCTACATCACCGAGATCATCAAGCGCCTGTACCGAAGCGAGGGCATGAAGGCCGCCTTCCCGGACGACCGCGAGCGTTTGGACCACATCCTGGAGCATCAGGTGTTCGGCATCGCGCCCACCAAGATTATCTACGAGATTGCCACCCACTTCATCCTGGGTTTCCACGACGAGGTCGGCCAAGGATGTGACTCTAACTTCGAGCTCGCGGACGCCGCGGAGCTCGCCAAGGAGGGCACGCTGGAGGCATACGTCGAGCGCGTCTTCGGGCCCAAGCTGGGCGAGGCGTAGCGCGTGGCGGAAGTAGTCGACAGCAAACAGGATGGGCGTGCAGAGGCTGCGCGAGCGGCGGTGAGTGCGGCACGGCGTGAGGATACCGAACTTTGCGCCCGTCTAGTCTTTCGCGTCTCGCGCAATGAGCTAAGGCGCGTGGGGATCACCACGCCCATCGCTCTCTACGATGAGCTGAAGCAGGTCTTCTGGAACGCAGACGAGGGCGTCACCCTGGGCGACCACCTCTCTGTCGGGTTCGGCAAGGTCGACCGCCGCCGTCAGGTGCGCGCCTTCGCCGAGCGCCATGCGGACGAGCCCAGAAACGTCGCCGCGAAAGCCTACGAGCGCGAATACGGCTTCAGCGCAGGCATCGCCGCGATATGGCTCGACCTGTTCGCCGAGCCCGCGGACGTGAGCTTCTCGGAGTGGCTTGGCGTCGAGGTCGCTGAATGCCCGACGGGCGCCCCGGCCTCCCGTGCGGATGTGCCCGTAGCGCACGACACCGAGCGCGAGGCACCCACCCTCGAGGGCTTCCTTGCCCGGGAGCTTGCCGGCCGCATCTGCGACGAAGGCCTCGTGCGTCGGCGCTTCGCCTTCGAGTTTCCCGACGATCCGCCCGAAGCGCTCGACCGCGGCATCGAGGATGCGGGCTACTACGAGGACCGCGGCTTGCTCTTCCGAGAAGGGAGCACCCCGAACGACCACTTCACGCGGCTGCTGGCCGAGCATCCGTCTTTCGCGAAGGGCGACGCCGGCTTCGAGAACGCCGTGTGGCAGCACCCCGCCTTCCGCCAGGTGCTGCGCCAGGCGCTTTCGGACCACCGCTTACTTCTCTACGAGGGCGACAGCTACATCTCGTTCTCGCGGCTGCACGACGTGCTAGGCGCGCGCATGGCGGACATCGAGTCGTACGCGCCCGCGGTGAGCGTGGATGCGCCCGAAGGCGAGCCCTTCACCGTGGCGAGCCTGCGCGCGGGCGGCGCCACTCCGCATCCGCTGTACGGGCTGGACATGCCCGACGACTTCTACGAGGGACTGCTCGACGCGGGAGGGCTCCTGCGCAGCTGCACGCTCGCCGGAACCAAGGTGTTCGTCGCCGGAGGCGAGGGGCGGCTTTCCGCAGCCGACCTCATCGAGTGGATCGTCGCCCACCATGAGGGAATCGAGCGCGATGACCTGCCGAGACTGCTCGCGAACGATCTGGGCATCACGTGCCCGGCACCGCTTCTGACGACGACCATTTACAACTCCGACGTCTACTACGACGACATCGGGGACGCATATTACTCATCCATGGAGGCATGGAAGAAGGAGGCACGAAATGAGCTTGCTTGAGGAAGGGATCGCGACTGGCAACGTCCTGCCGACGGGTCGCAAGGAGAAGCACTCCATCGACAACGTGACGCGCGACTTCGACATCTACCGCATCAAGTGCGATCTGCTGTTCTACAACGACCAGAACGACCGCATCGCCACTTGGGTAAGCGAGTACAACTCCGCGCAGGGCGCGGATCTGCTCGCCCTTGGCCGCGACGAGTACAACGGCGTCATCGAGGACTTCATCGTCGAGAGCAACCCCGGCGCGCTCAGGAAGACCGAGAAGAGCATCGCCCTTCGCGGCCAGCTTAGGCCGGGCATCGTGCTCAACGACGGACGCGTCATCGACGGCAACCGACGCCTGACCTGCGTCCGCCGCCTCGCGCGGGCGAACAACGAGGCGGGCTGGTTCGAGGCCGCCATCCTCGACGACGCCACAGGCAGCGACCCCAAGCGCATCAAGCTGCTCGAGCTCGCCATCCAAATCGGCGAAGAGGAGAAGGTGGCGTACGATCCCGTCGACCGCCTCGTCGGCGTATACCGCGACGTGGTTAAGAACCACCTCATAACCCCTGCGGAGTACGGCAACGCGACGGGCATGACCGAGGCGGAGGTGAAAAAACTCGTCGACCGCGCCCAGTACATGGAGGAGTTCCTCGAATTCTGCCAGGCCCCCGAGCAGTACCACCTCGCCCGCGCCCTCAAGGTCGATGGCCCCTTGGGCGAGTTCAGCCGCGTGCTGAAGAAGTACGACAACAGGCGCGACAAACAGCTTGTCAAACGACTCATGTTCGCCAACATGGTGGTGCAGCCCGAGGGCGACATCACCCGATACGTGAGAGACTTCGGCAGCGTGGCAGGCACGGATGCGGAGGCCGACTTCAAGGCCGCCGAGCTGCAGGCCATGTCCGAGCTCCTCGAGAAGATGGGTCCCGACGCCCTCACGCGCGAGAAGGTGAGCGAGCTGCGCTCGGACGGCAACCTCGTCGACGGCTTCAAGCGCGCAGGCGACCGCGCAAGAGAGACCGTGCGCCGCGTCAAGCTCATGGACACGCCCGCCAAGAAATCCGCCGACTGCCTCTCCGAGCTCGAGAAGATCCTTCCCGAGATGCTCGACGTGCTGGGACCCGACGAGCTCGAGAAGGTGCGCCGCAACCTCGTTGCCGTCGCCGACAAGGTGGAAGAGCTGATCGGTGAGATCGATGAGCGCGCCTAGGGCCGTCGTCTGCTACGACGAGGCGCGCCCCGGCATGTACCTGCGCATCGAGGGGCAAGACATCGCCTCGTTCATGGCCTCGGCCGCATGGCGCGCCTGGCTGTACTACCCGGCGAGCGCCGTCGACGGCACCGATCGCGACCGCATCCTACTCGACGGCGGCATGGGCCTTCGCGAGTGCCAGGACATGCTCGAGGCGATCATGGAGGCCGACGGCCACGGCGTCGAGGTCGCGGTTGACCCGAGCTTCGGCGCCTTCGTGAACGCCGGCGAGACCTACATCCGCGAGCGCTCCGAGGTGGGGTTGGCCATCAAGGCGCAGACCGCCGAGGGCATCGCCGACGACCCCCAGCTGGGGCCGCGCTTCCGGGAGTTCCGCGACGTAGTGAACGCCTCGATGGTGCGTCCCCTGCGCGACCGGCAGATGCTCGACGCCTTCTTCATGGCGACGGTTGGGCGCGCGGCCGACTTCTCGGTGCCCGGCGCCGGCAAGACCGCGACGGTGCTCGGCGTGTTCGCCTACCTTCGCCATTTGGGGCTCGCGCGCCGCATCGTGGTGGTTTGCCCCAAGAACGGCTTCGAGTCGTGGGAGAAGGAGTGGGTCGCCACCTTCGGGGATAAGCTGCCTTTGAGCTGCTTCTCGCTGGGAGACCCCGCCATAGCGGCGATGTCGACCGAGCGCAGGCGCAACGCGCTGTCGCTCGACAGCGGCGCGTGCAACCTGTTCACGTTCAACTACGAGTCGCTCTCGGGCTACGTGCGGGAGCTGCATGCCATCATCCCCGACCAGACCCTGCTCGTCTTCGACGAGGTGCACCGGGTGAAGGCCATCGGCGGCAGGCGCGCGGAAGCCGCGCTCGAGGCGGCCGACGGCGCGAAGTTCGTGATCGCCCTTACGGGAACGCCCATCCCGAACACCTACCAGGACATCTACAACCTGCTGCACATCCTGTACCCCGAGGACTACGACACGTTCTTCGGCTACGAGCCGGGCGAGCTCCGCGCGCCCGATGCGGACCTCCAGGCAAGCCTCAACGACAGCCTGGCGCCCTTCTTCTGCCGAACGAACAAGGACGAGCTCGGCGTGCCGCGCCCGGAGCCCGACGAGATCGTGGAGGTCGAGGCGACGCCCGATGAGGACACATTGCTGCGAGTCCTGTACGCGTCTTGCCCCAACGCGCTCGCGAGGATCATACGCACCCTGCAGCTCGAGAGCGACCCCGAGATGCTCTGCTCTGCAGTGGACCCAGGCGACCTCGAGTACGTGCTCGACCAGGTCGGCGATGACTACTCGGATATCGACTACGTCGACTTCTCGCAGACGTTCTACGAGGCCATCGAGCGAAGCCGCCCGAGCTCGAAGCTCGTGGCGTGCGAGCGGCTCGTGGAGCGCATCGTCGCCGAAGGCCGCCCCGTCATAGTATGGTGCATCTTCGTACGCAGCATCAGCAACCTCCGCCGCGACCTCGCCGCCATGGGGATTCCGGCAGAGGCGATCTACGGCGCCACGCCACAGGAAGAGAGACGCGAGATTCTGGACGACTTCCGCGCGGGGCGCTTCAGGGTGCTCGTGACCAACCCGCAGACGCTTGCCGAGTCGGTCTCTCTGCACAGCGTCTGCCACGACGCGGTGTATTTCGAGTACAGCTACAACTTGGTGCACCTGCTGCAGTCAAAGGACCGCATACACCGTCTGGGCCTGCCCGACGACCAGAAGACGCGCTACTACTTCATGCGCGAGAAGTTCATGCGCGACGGCAGGGAGCTATCCCTCGACGCCGTGATCTACGACCGCTTGAAGGAGAAGGAGCAGACGATGCTCGACGCCATCGACCGCGGCTGCCTTGAGGGCGGCTACCTCGATGACGAGGACCTGCGTATCGTCTTCGAGCGCCTGCTGGGAGAAGATGCCAAGAGCCTGGAATACTAAGAGGCCGAACGGCGCACTGACGATATTGGCTCATAAGTAACAACTGCGAAGGAAAGATAGGGCTTTAAGGATGGATGCAGGAAAATCTACGATAAGCGGCGTGTTCAACGGATCGCGCCTGCTCGAAATACCTTTCTACCAAAGGGCGTACGTCTGGGGAGAAGAGCAATGGGAGCGCTTCCTCGGCGACATGGAGTTCGTCACGGCTTCGAAGCGACCTTATTTCCTGGGCTCGATCATCCTGAAGCAAGCCTCCTCCGGCAACACTTGGTCCGAGGTGTCCGAGGTTCGCACAGTCATCGACGGCCAGCAGCGCCTCACGACCATGGTCATCTTCTTCAAGGCACTCTGCGCGAGAATCGACGCCGATAGGCTGTTCGAGCGAGATTTCGTCCTGGAGACCGGCGAAGTCGCCTTGAGACATGGCAAGTACGACCGGCAGGATTTCGAGAAGGTCGTCAGCGCCACGGGCTGCGAGCCTGTCGAGGGCTCCTCGTCCATCGTCCTTGCCTACAACTATTTCCTCAAGAACATCGACCCAGAGAAGGTCGACAGGAACACGATCAAGTCGAACGTCCAGTTCGTCTGCATCGATCTCACCGAGGGCGAGGACGAGCAGCAGATATTCGACACCATCAACTCGCTCGGGGTGCGCCTGACGACGGCGGAGCTCCTCAAGAACTACTTCTTCAACCGCGAGAACGAGCAGGCGTTCAAGGAGTGCTGGGAGGACGTCTTCGAACCCACGGCGGAGAAGAGGGAGTATTGGGAGCAGGAGGTCGTTACCGGGCGCATCAAGCGCACGCTCGTCGACCTGTTCTTCGACGCGTTCCTCCAGATCCTGGTTCAGGACAAGAAGCGCGGCGTCACGACCGAGGACAAGCTCTTCTATTCGCGCACGTCCAACCTCTTCCAGTCCTACAAGGACTTCATCGGCAGGTACTGCAACGGAGACAAGGACGAGATCCTCGACAGCATGAAGGCGTATGCCGAGGTGTTCGAGTCCACGTTCGACCCCGGCTACTGCGACGCGGACATCCCCTCCGCTCCCGGCGTCGAGCGCCTGAACGTGCTGATATTCGGCCTCAAGAACTCGACGCTCATCCCGTACGTGCTCTACGTTCGCAAGAACGCGGAGTCTTCGGGCGAGGAATCCGAGGTCTTCGCCCTGCTTGAGAGCTACATCGTCCGCCGAACGCTGGTTCAGGCGACCACGAAGAACTACAACAGGCTGTTCACCTCGCTGATCCTGAACGAGGTGAAGGACGCGGAGACGCTGAGGAAGGCTCTTGAAGCAAACGAAGAGGCGACGACGTACATGCCCGGCGATGACGAGGTTCGAAGGGCGTTCGAGGAATCGTGTCTGTACAACCTTCAGTCCAAGGGCGTTCTCTATCTGCTGGAAAGCGCCATTCGCCCAGGCATGAGCAGCACGGCCCTGCTCGGGTTCAACCAGTACACCCTCGAACACATGATGCCCAAGAAGTGGCGCAACAAATGGGGAGCCCTCGACGATGAGGCTGCCACGCGAAGGGACAGGAAGCTCCTCACGCTCGGCAACCTCGCCATCATCACGCATTCGCTCAACGCCTCCATCCGCGATGCCGATTGGCCCACCAAGAAGCAGGGAAAGGGATACAAGGACGGTCTTGCCCTCTGCGCCGCCGGCCTTGCGACCATGGCCGGCGCCCTGGAGAAGGAGTCTTGGGACGAGGGCGATATCGCCGATCGCGCCGAATGGCTTGCGGACAAGGCGTTGGAGGTCTGGCGTTAAACCTTACATGCGCCCCATCTCGAAGATGCTTGCGGTGTCGGAGCCCGCATCCATGACGGATGTTGTCGGCTCTTCCAAATGCGAGGTTTGCGGTGGCGCTTCCGTCACTGGTGCCTCAACCCCCTCGCCGAGCGCCAGGAAGAACCTCATCACGAGCTCGATCCTCTGCTGCAGGGACTCGCTCAGCTCGCCGTAGGAGGCCGCCAGCCGTACTTCCTTGGACAACTCCGCCATCGAGTCCTTCAACGCCTTCTGCACGCTTACAGAGGGCCTCACCTCGACCTGGGTATCGGTGAGCTTGGCGATGATGTAGTCCTGCCTGCTCATGCCGCTCCAGGCTGCCATCTCGCATATGAGCTTGTGCTCCTCGGGCGTGCAGCGAAACGCCATCGTCTTGCTGCGCTTGCGGGCGCTGTTCTCGCACGGCATCTTGCTTACCCCCTCGCTCCATCGAGCGCGGCGGCCATCTCGTCCTGCTTCGTGGGGAACAGGTGCGCGTAGCGGTAGGTGATGTCCACCGCCTCGTGGCCCATGCGCTCGGCGATGGCCAGCGCGGAGAAGCCCATCTCGATCAGCAGGCTCACGTGGCTGTGGCGTATGTCGTGTATGCGGATGCGCTTCACGCCCGACGCCTTGCACCCGCGCTCCATCTCGTGGGCCAGGAAGTGCTTGGTCACGGCGAACAGGCGCTCGTCGGGGGCGACGTCGTCGCGCATCTCGATGAAGTCCGCCATCTCGTCGCGAAGGAAGGCGGGCATGACGATCGTGCGCACGGACTTGGGCGTCTTGGGGTCGGTCACGGTGTCCACGCCGTGGAGGCTCTGGTACGACTTGTTGATGCGCAGCCGCGAGCTATCCAGCATGAAGTCGGACGGCGTGAGCGCCAGGAGCTCGCCGCAGCGTATGCCCGTCCAGTACAGCAGCTCGAAGGCGTGGAACGACAGCGGCTTGTCCATGACCGCCTCGCTGAACCTCAGGTACTCGTCCTTGGTCCAGAACTGCATCTCGCCGCCCTTCTTCGAGCCTATCTTGTCGACCCTGCGCACCGGGTTGTCGGTGAGGCCGTAGTAGCGCTCGGCGTGGTTGAAGATGGCGTTCAGTTGGTTGTTCACCGTGCGCAGGTACGTCGGCGCCCAGGGCTTCCCGTCGGCGTCCCGGTGCTCGGTGAGCTCGTTTTGCCACCTGATGAGGTCGATCGGCCTCACGTCGCACATGCGCATGTCTCCGAAGAACGGCACGAGCTTGTCGTTGATGATGTACTCCTTGGTGATCCACGTGTGCTCGCGTACGCGCGGCTTCACCTCGGAGGCGTACACCTCGACGAACTCGGAGAACGTCATGTCCATGGCCCCGCCGTTAAGGCTCTTGAACTGGCTCTCCCACACTGCGGCCTCCACCTCGGAGGAGAAGCCGCGCTTCGTCTTGTGGCGCTTCGAGCCGCGGGCGTCGCGGTAGTAGCACTGCACGTAGAACGTGCCGTTGTTGCCATCCTTGTACACGGGCATGTCAGTCCACCTCCGGGAAGTACAGGGCGTCGAAGACGTCGCTCCGGACGCGTCCGCGGATAACCACGCGCCCGCGCGCCTCCTGCTCGGCGTTTATCTTCCTGATCACCTCGTAGGCGCTGCCTTTCTTGATCCTCAGCAGCTCCGCGACCTCGTCGGCGTCCAGCATGTGCGGCCTCGGCGTCTTCGCCACCTTCTCGTCCATGGCTCCTCCAATCAATGGCGTACGAATACGTACGGTTTACAGATTCAGAGTAAACGTACGTATCTGTACTGTCAATAGAATTGCGTACATTTACGTACGCTGATAAGATGTGCTGATACGTAATTCCAGGAGGAGGGCGCATGTCCGTAGGCAAAAACATAAGGCGGTACCGCAAGTCGCGCGGCATGACGCAGGCTCAACTCGCCGAGGCCGTCGGCCTGACCGAGGGGGCCGTGCGCCACTACGAGAGCGGCATCCGCGCCGTCAAGCCCGAGCTGCTCGAGTCCATCTCCGCGGCGCTCGGCGTGTCCGTCAACGCCCTCAAGGACTATGGCGTCGAGACCGCGGGCGACCTCATGTCGCTGCTCGTGCGGCTCGAGGACTCGTTCGGCATCGTTCCCTCCGCCGACGGCACGGGCCTCTCCCTGAACCCCAAGGCTCCGCACGCGCCCAAAGCCGCGACGGCGATCGAGCTGTGGGCAGAGAAGCGCGCGCAGCTCGAGAACGGCGAGATCGACGCCGACGAATACGAGGACTGGAAAGCCTCGCTGTAGCGGCTCCCCGCATTTCGCAACCAGCGCAACCGAATCAGGACGCCAAGCTAGGCGGTGAGCGCCGCTCACGCCTGCGTATGTTGAGTTTTTACTCCCCATTGCATGCAAAGGCATTTTCGGCGCACCTGGGGAGTAAATGACGCGGTGGCTTACATGGCGGCACACGGCGGTACCCCGCGGCATTTCCCCTGATTACTCCCGCTTTCCTTGAGACGGTGAGATTCTTTACTCCCCATTAACGACCTGGGAAAACGCCGCACAGAGACCGTCAAAAGGCCTATTGAGTTCGATTTGAGTTTCAAAGGACCTAAAACGGCCCCTTTTCGTTCTCGGGGACAAAAATCGCGCGTCTACTCACTCGGGATAAATCCTTACTCCCATTCCTCCGAATACCGCCCCGTGCCTTGCCGTCTCGAAACACGGGGAGTAAATCGCGAAATTGCAGGTGAAAGGGAGTAAATAGCCAAAGAAAAAGCCTCCGTTCCGACGCGGGAACAGAGGCTCGATAATCGGATTTACTCACCAATGTCGCTGGCGGCTTTGCCGTGACTCTCGTACAAAACGAAACTCAGCAGCACAGTGCGGCACTCAAAAATACAGGTCAGAACCCTGTCAGACTACTCCCACTCAATCGTCGCGGGCGGCTTGGACGTGATGTCGTAGCACACGCGGTTGGCGCCGGGAACCTCGGCAACGATGCGGCCGGAGATGCGGGCCAAGACGTCGTAGGGCAGCTTGGCCCAGTCGGCGGTCATGGCGTCGCTGGACTCGACGGCGCGCAGGATGATTGGGCGCTGATAGGTGCGCTCGTCGCCCATAACGCCGACGGACTTAATGTCGGGCAGGACCGCGAAATACTGCCAGCAGCTGTGCTCGGAGTTGCGCTCGCCGGTCTGCTCAAACAGACGCTGGTTGTAGGCGTCGAGCTCCTCACGCACGATGGCGTCGGCGTTCTTGAGGATCTCGAGCTTCTCCTTGTCGACCGCACCGATGATGCGGATGGCCAGACCCGGGCCCGGGAAGGGCTGACGGAACACGATATGACCCGGCAGGCCGAGCGCCAGACCAAGCGCACGGACCTCGTCCTTAAAGAAGTGGTCGAGCGGCTCGATGAGGTCGAAGTGCACGCCCTCGGGGAACGGGATCAGGTTGTGGTGGCTCTTGATGGTGGCCGTCTTGCCGCCCGTCTTGCGAGCGCCGGACTCGATGATGTCGGGATAGATGGTGCCCTGAGCCAGGTACTTGACCGGCTTGCCATCGGTCTCGAGCTGCTGCGCCACGGCGAAGAACTCTTTCCAGAACTGCGTACCGATGATGCGGCGCTTCTCCTCGGGCTCGGTCACGCCGGCCAGAAGCTCGGCATAGCGGTCCTCGGCGTGGACGTGGATAAAGTCGACGTCAAACTGCTTGGTGAAGACCTCCTCCACCTGCTCGGGCTCGCCCTTGCGCAGCAGGCCGTGGTTGATGAACACGCAGGTCATCTGCTTGCCCACGGCGCGGGCGCCCAGCGCAGCCACGACGGAGGAGTCAACGCCGCCGGACAAGGCCAGAATCACGCGGTCGTCGCCGACCTTCTCGCGGAACTCGGCCGTCATGGTCTCGACCAGGTTGTCCATGCTCCAGTTGGGCTCCAGGCCGCAAATCTCAAACAGGAAGTTGCTCAGCAGCTGCTGACCGTACTCGGAGTGCTTGACCTCGGGGTGGAACTGCGTGGTGAAGATCTTGCGCTCGACGCACTCCATGGCGGCAACCGGGCACATGTCGGTGCTGGCGGTAACGGTAAAGCCCTCGGGCACCTCGGAGACGGCATCGCGGTGGCTCATCCACACGGTCTGCTCCATAGGCGTGGAGTTAAAGAGCTTGGCGCCGGCCGTACGCGTGATGGTGGCGCGGCCGTACTCGCCCACCTCGGAGTGACCGACCTTGCCGCCGAGCGTCACGGCTGTGATCTGATGGCCGTAGCAAAAGCCCAGGACGGGAAGGCCCAGGTCAAAGATGGCGGGGTCGATGGACGGAGCGTCCTCGGCGTACACGGAGGCCGGGCCGCCAGAAAGGATGAGCGCAGAGGCGTTCATCTCGCGAATCTCATCGGCCGAGATGTCGCAGGGAACGATCTCGGAATACACGTTGAGGTCGCGGACGCGACGGGCAATGAGCTGACCGTACTGCGCACCAAAGTCGAGTACGAGGACCTTTGCGGAAGCCTTTTGATCCATGGTTTCCCCCTCTTGTTGGCGGGGAGCCGGTGCCCACCCGCGCGAATAAACGAAAACAGCTTTCATAGTGTACACGTTATATGGGGTTTCTCGTCCCTCGCAGCCATCAGCGCACGGCAAACGCACGACCTGGGCCCTATTTGACGGCGATTGAAGTGTTACCAAACGTTACAGATGATGTAATACGTTTGAACATTGGACGCCCTGTGCCACAATACTGCCGAACGACTCCGCCTCTGCGGCGGCAAATACGATAGGAATACCAGCATGAAGCGCATCCTTCTCATCGCCACGGGCGGCACCATCGCATCGACCGAGGACGGCAACGGCCTCTCCCCCGCCCTGACCGGTGAGGAGCTCGCCCAGAGCGTTCCCGAGATCTCGGGCCTCTGCGAGCTCGACGTCGTGCAGCCCATGAACATCGACAGCACCAATATGCGCCCCAGTGACTGGATGCGTATCCGCGACGTCATCGTTGAGGGTTATGCCGACCACGACGGCTTCGTGATTCTGCACGGCACCGACACCATGAGCTACACCGCGGCAGCGCTTTCCTACCTGATTCAGGACAGCCCCAAGCCTATCGTACTCACCGGCTCGCAAAAGCCCATGGGCAATCCCTTTACCGATGCCAAGCTCAACCTGTACCAGAGCTTGCTCTATGCGCTCGACGAGCACTCGCACGATGTCTCGATTGTGTTTGGCGGCGTAGCCATTGCCGGCACGCGCGCCCGCAAGCAGCGCACCATGAGCTTTAACGCGTTCATTAGCGTCAACTATCCGCCCATTGCCTACATCCGCAACGACCGCATTGTGCGCAACGGGCTTCACGGCACGCATCAGGGCGAAAACCCGGTGCGTTTCTACGACAGCATCGACCCGCGCGTATTTGTCCTTAAGCTAACGCCCGGCGTGAACCCGGGTATCCTGGACGCCCTTGCCGACAGCTACGATGCTGTAATCCTTGAGACCTTTGGCATTGGCGGTATTCCCGAGTTTGGCGAGTCGGGCGAGTCGTTCCAAGAGGCAATTTTCCGCTGGGTCGATTCGGGCCGCACTGTCGTTATGACCACGCAGGTCCCCGAAGAGGGCCTCGATCTGGGCGTTTATGAGGTCGGCCGTGCTTACGCCGATCATCCGGGCATTCTGCGCGGCGACGATATGACAACCGAGACGCTCGTGGCCAAAACCATGTGGGCACTCGGCCAGTCACGCGATGCGGCAGAGATTCAGCGCCTGTTCTACAGTCAAGTCAACCACGACCGTATCCCGATGGCGTAATTCAGTTGTCGACGGGTATCCCCTATTCGATACCCTCGAGAAGCTCTGACACCGTCATGCCGAGTGCGGGTGCGATCTTAAATAGAACCTTGAGCGTGAAATTTGCCGTCCCATCTTCGATTCGGTCGAGGTAGGGTCGGCTGATTCCTGTCGCCACACAAAAATCAACCTTGGAGATACCAAGGTCCCTGCGTGTCTCTTCGACCCGCCTGCCAAGAATCTGTTTCGCACGTTCGTCCATGCAGCCGAGTTTGAAATGGAGCTGAACAAAAACGTAAACTATAGTTTACGTTTTGCCGAATACACAGGAGTTTTCTATGTCGGGTTCTTCGGTCCGTACGTACCGAGCCACGCTTCGCACAAACAGCGCACCGCCCAAGCTCGTCGTCGTTGAAGCAGAATGCCTTTCGCCCGATGAGCGCACAGCATTTGCATTGCTATCAAGTCGCGTCGCCGCCGTTCTGGTCCCTTGCCCGGCGCAAGGTGAACTTGCCATCCAATGCCAAACGCATAGCTGCTCGCTCAATCAGGCCGTTGTAATAGCGACCAGCCGGCGCGGCCTGCCGCTCCTTTTAGAAGCCGGCATTGCACTCGCCCTTCGCGGCGCCGGATACGAAAACGAGGCCGCCGCCGACATGGTCTTTAAACCACGATCGAGCGGCGGCCTCGCAGCAACCATTGAATATGCGTGCAGGCTCGTTGCCTAAAAGGACAAGCTAGAAACCAAAGCCAAAGCCCGTTCCGGTAATCGCCGAGTACATAAAGTAAACGTTAATCACGTTGAGGAACACACCCGTGATGCAACCGTTGCGCAGGTAGCGCTCGCACACGATGCGCGCCATGGCGGCGGAGTCATCATTGTTTTTAGCCTGGCGTCCTGCCGTAAAGTACGTCGCCACGCTCAGCAGCAGGTTGAGCACCGGCAGTGCCAGCAACTCGTAGCTCTTGCCCCAGCGCGTCGCCTCGCCGGCGGCATTAAACTTTGTTGCCACCTCGGGACCAATGTTGGGGATAACACACGCTGCGACCACCAGCGGAATCACCGCAAGCACCAGCAGCGCAATACCCATGTAGCCGGCTTTTTTGCCATATTTAAACATGTGCGTCGTCCTTACACGTTAAAGCGGAAGTGCACGACGTCGCCATCGGCCATGACATAGTCCTTGCCCTCAATACGCAGCTTGCCGGCGGCCTTGGCGCCCTGCTCACCGCCGAGCTCGATGTAGTCGTCATAGCCAATGACCTCGGCCTTAATAAAGCCGCGCTCAAAGTCGGTGTGGATAACGCCGGCGGCCTGCGGGGCGGTCGCGCCCTGACGAACCGTCCAGGCCTTGACCTCCATCTCGCCGGCCGTAAAGAACGACTGTAGACCGAGCAGCTTATAGGCCGCCTGCGCGAGCACGTCCAGGCCGGGCTGCTCCAAGCCCAAGCTCTCCAGGTAGTCGGCGGCGTCCTCGGGATCGAGCTCGGAAAGCTCGGCCTCAATCTTGGCGCAGATGGGCAGCGGCTTAACACCATCGATGGGCGCCAGATCGTCGTTGAGCATATCCTCGTCCACGTTGGCCACATACAGGATGGGCTTCATAGTGAGCAGGAACAGGCCCTTGGCAGCGGCGCGCTCATCGTCGGTCATCTCCATAGACGCAGCGCGCTTGCCCTCGTTGAGCCAGGCAAGCAGGCGCTTGGCGACCTCAAACTTGGGCATGAGCTCCTTGTCGCGCTTGGCCTCCTTCTCGAGCTTGGGCAGCTGTTTCTCAAGCGTGCCCATGTCGGCCAGGATGAGCTCGGTCATGATGGTGTCGGCATCGCCGGCGGGATCGACGAACTCGCCCGTGCGGCCCACCTCACGCATGACGTTGGGGTCCTTAAAGTAGCGCACGACCTCGCAGATGGCGTCGGTCTCGCGAATGTTGGCCAGGAACTGGTTGCCCAGGCCCTCGCCCTCATTGGCGCCCTTCACCAGACCTGCGATGTCGACGAACTCGACCGTAGCCGGCACAATGCGACCCGGGTTAACGATGTCGGCGAGCTTTTGCAGGCGGCTATCGGGCACATCGACGATACCCACGTTGGGGTCGATCGTGGCAAACGGGTAGTTGGCGGCAAGGCCGGTCTTTTTGGTAAGCGCGGTGAACAGCGTCGACTTGCCCACGTTGGGCAGGCCCACGATACCGATGGAAAGGGACACAACAGCTCCTTTTGGTACAAGCATTTCAAACTGCATAAGTATAGCGCCGCCGCAGCATCTGGGCGAACCCGGACGCCACGGCGGCACGAATGAAGCAGAGATGGGGGTCGCTGGCTAGTCCGCGAGCTTTTCCACCTGGTCGAGCATCTTGTCGAGCTTAGCCTTTGCCTCGGCCTTGACCTTCTGGGCTTCTTCGTGGGCCTTAGCCTTCTGGGCGGTCTTTTCCTCGGCCTCGGGATCGACGACGACTAGGTTGGATGCATCATGTTCAACCAGCTTAAGCGCATGCTCGGGGCACACCTTGACGCAGGCTCCGCAACCCAGGCAATACGTGGACTCCAGTGCAAAGCGGCCGCTTCCCACCAGATCGCAGGCAAACGTGGGGCACACGTTGACGCACTCGCCACACGACGTGCACTTGTCAAAATCGCATTCCGGCGTGCTCACCTGCATGTTCTGGGCAAGCTCGGGATGGTTTTGCAGCGTCGAGAGTACCAGCTGGCGACCGTGCGTAAGCGTACGGCGACGTTTGGCCGTCGTGGTGCCGCACATGGTGTTGAGCGTGCGCTCCAGCTGGGTAATCTGATGGCGATGGGCCTTGAGCTTTTGCGTCACCGAGGCCAGCGCCGCCGTCGCCGGATTGAGCTTGGTCACCGTCAGGCCCGTGGTGCGGGCGATCTTTTCCATGTACTCCTTGCGCTCGTACTCGCGGCGTTTATGGCACTTGAGGCTCTTGGGGTCGACCTCCAGGCCCATGCCCGTACCGGCCCACTCCTCGGCGGTGGCGATGGCCTCGCCCAGAATATCCTCGCCACCGGTGTTGCGGCACTTATCGCACACGCCCAGCGGCAGGTACACGCTCACGTTGGGATAGTCCGCCAGTACCGAGAACCAGGTCTCGGCCGTAATATCGCCCACGCAGGCAACGACGACCTCGTTCTCGCGCGGCATGCGCTTAAGGGCACGCGTGCAGGTAACGTAGGCGGTCTCGTGACTCGTAGCTGCCGAGACAATGTCGTCATACAGGTTTTTGGGCGCCAGGCGCGGCGAAATAATCGCCTCAGTCGGGCAGGCGGCAGCGCACAGGCCGCACTTGCGACAGGAATCGAGGATCTCGATGGCGTCTTCCTCGACCTCGATAGCGTTGACCGGACACACGTCCATGCACGCGGTGCAGCCGCTCTTCTCGTTTTTGCAGGTCAAGCACGGAATGGTGTTGCCGCGCGGACGCTCCTTGTAGTCGGCAGGATTCCACTGCGGCACCGACGGATCGAGTGCGTCGGTCACGCCGCCAAGCGGGTTTTTAAGAAAGTCGAAACCCTTGCTGATCTCGATAATGTCATCAAACAGATCGTGTTCCTGCGCCATGCGCGGCCCCTCCCTGAGCAGTGCAAACAAGCAAGAGATAATGATACGCTATCGGCCCACGCCTCGGGCAAATTACACGCGGAGCACCTTTGAGGCAAATAGTCTATGACCTATCGCCCGCCTCGATTGCACAAGGTCGATCAAGCGGCAAGCTATGCCTCGCGCATGAGCTGCACGAGCTTTTGTTTGGTCACCTTGGCCTGTTCGTTGGCCATGTTACGCTCGTTTCTAAAAACCGCATTTGCAACACTCTGCAGGTCGGCATCGGAAATCTCGCCAAGGCCTAGCTCCTCGAGCGTCGTCGGCAGACCAACGCGCTGGCAAAACTCGAGCACCTGATCAAGCTCGGGCGCACGCTCCAGGCGCAGCTGCACCACCAGGCCAAATGCCACGGCCTCACCATGCATGGCCTTGCACTCGGGCAGAATCGTCAGACCGTTGGCGATGGCATGTGCCAACGCCAGGCCGCCACTCTCAAAGCCAACACCCGAAAGCAGAATATTGCACTCGATCAGGCGCTCAACTGCCGGCGATATACGGCCCTTTTTGAGATCGCGCTTGGCAGCGACACCGCACTCCATAAGTGTGTCGTAGCAGGCACGAGCCGCAACCAGAGCCAAGTGCCCCGGCGCGCCACCGTGCTCGTTGGCGCCGTGCGCCGCGGCGCACGAACGCGCCTCGAAGTACGTTGCCAGTGCATCGCCCATACCAGCGACCGTCATCCGCAGTGGTGCTGCCGCAACCACGTTGGTATCAACCACGACCAGGTCCGGATTCTTCTCGAGCATTAGGTAGCGGTCGAACGACCCATCCTCGTGATACAGCACCGAAATCGCACTGCACGGGCCGTCCATCGAAGCCGCCGTGGGGCATACACACAACGGCAGCTCAGCATAAAACGCTACTGCCTTGGCGATATCGAGCATCTTGCCGCCGCCAATGCCCACCACCATGTCGCAATACTCGGCCTGGGCTTCCTGAGCCATTCCGACAACGGCCTCTTCCGTACACGGACCGTTATAAATCTTAAAGAACGGCTCGCTTAGATCTTCGTCCAGAAATCCATCGACGATCTGCCTGCACAGCCGATCCTCGGTGCCCTGGTCAAACAAGACATAGGCAGCGCAGCCCAACCATGACAAATACCTGCCCTGACGCGAAAGTTCGCCCGGCCCCTGAACATATCGGCCGGGACCGCCATAAACCATAGGAAGCGCCATACGAGAATCCGCCCTTCATCAAACAACGATTGGTGCAAAGTAACCTGACCCCTTTGCACCATAGCAAAAGGGGCAAAGCCATCTGTTGGCTTTGCCCCTTCCTTAGCTTGATTTACTCATCCATGAGATAGTAGTGGCCCAGCGCGTCGGCACCCAGGATGGCGTTTGCGACCATCTCGGGCGTCACCTCAAACGGCATGTTGCACATGGTGTCCTCGGGCGCGCAAGCGGCCTCGGCAACGACCATGGCCTGCTCGCGCGTAACCTCGGCAACGCCAAGCTCCTTCATCGTGACCGGCAGGCCCAGCTCAATACAGAAGCCCAAGACTTCCTCGAGTTTCTCAGTCGGAGCATCCTCGAGTACCAGCTGGACGATGGTGCCAAAGGCGACCTTCTCGCCGTGATACATGCCGTGGCACTCGGGCAGCATCGTCAGGCCATTGTGGATGGCATGAGCAGCAGCAAGGCCCGAGCTCTCAAAGCCAATGCCGGAGAGCAACGTATTGGCCTCGATGATATGCTCGACGGCAGGCGTGAGCGCACCCTTCTCCAGCGCGACCTTGGCCTTGACGCCATCGGCCATAAGCGTCTCGTAGCAGAGCTTGGCGAGCGCCAGGCCGGCCATTCCACCCTTGCCGCCGGCGCAGGTGCCACCGTCGGCATCATGCGTCGCCTGGGCCTCAAAGTAGGTTGCGAGCGCATCGCCCATACCGGAAACCGTCAGGCGCACCGGGCTCGCCGCGATAACCGTCGTATCCATCAGGACAATGTTGGGGTTTGCCTTAAGGAAGAGATATTTATCGAACTGGCCGTCGTCGGTGTAGAGCACCGAAAGCGCCGAGCACGGTGCGTCGGTCGACGCAATGGTGGGGCAAATGATAACCGGGGACTCCAGGTAATAGGCGACGGCCTTCGCGGTGTCGAGGATCTTGCCGCCACCGACGCCGACGATGATGTCGCAACCGATGTCGCGCGCGAGCGCAACCAGGCGATCGACCTCGCCCTTGGAGCACTCGCCGTTAAAGTCCTCAAACAGCAGCTCGGCCTTAGCCTCGGCAAAGCCGCCCTCGATCTTGGCACCGACGCGCTTCTTGCCCGAAGGCGTCACGATGACGAGGGCCTTAGCGCCGAGCGGCTCGACATAGGAGCCGAGCTTGGCGAGCTCGTCCGGACCCTGGATGTACTTGCTGGGGCTATTGAAAATTGCAGCCATAACTATCCCATTCTCTAAAAGAAAAAAGAAAGGGGCTCCGTACAGATACGTGCGGAGCCCCTCGTTACGATAACAAGAGTCGATTAGAAATCGATATCGGTGTCGTAGTAGCAGGCCTTGAGGATCTTCTCGAAGTCGGCAGCCTTGGTCTCACGCGGGTTCTCCGGCGTACAGGCGTCGGTCTCGGCGTTCGCGGCGATCTCGGGGAGCTTCGCGAGGAACTCCTCCTCGGAAACCATCTGCGGGTTCTCGGCGTCGACCTTCACGCCACCATTCGCGTAATCCTTGATGGACTGCGGAATGTTGAGCTGGTCGTTGAGGTCGCGAATCTTCTGGACGAGCGCAGCGATGAGCTCCTCGTTGGTCTCGCCGGGAAGGTGCAGGATCTCCTTGGCCACGTAAGCGTAACGCTCGGCAGCGCGCGGGTCCTTGGAGTTCCACTGGATGACCTTGCCCAGGTACATGGCGTTAGCAGCACCGTGGATGATGTGGCCGTTCTCAAAGGCTGCACCGGTCTTGTGAGCCATGGAGTGAACGATGCCGAGCAGGCCCGAGGAGAAGGCGATACCGGCGATGCACTGTGCCTCGTGCATGTGCTGACGGGCCTCATGGTCGCCAGCATAGGACTTGGGCAGCCACTCGACGATCTCGCGGATGCCGTGCAGGGCGTTGGCGTCGGTGAACATGGAAGCGCAGGTGGAAACGTAGGCCTCCATGCAGTGGGTCAGAGCGTCCATACCGGTGTGAGCGCACAGCTTGGCAGGCATGGTGTAGGTGAGCTCGGGGTCGACGATGGCGACATCAGGGGTGATGTTGAAGTCGGCCAGCGGGTACTTGATGCCCTTGGCGTAGTCGGTGATGACGGAGAAGGCAGTGACCTCGGTAGCGGTACCGGAGGTAGAGGAGATGGCGCAGAAATGGGCCTTCTGACGCAGCTCAGGGAAGCTGAACGGCTGGATGATGTTATCGAAGGACTCCTCGGGATACTCGTAGAAGACCCACATGGCCTTAGCGGCATCGATGGGCGAGCCGCCGCCGATGGCGATAATCCAGTCGGGCTCGAACTCGCGCATGGCCTCGGCGCCCTTCATGACCGTCTCGATGGACGGATCGGACTCGACGCCCTCGAACAGCTTGACCTCGAAGCCGCCCTCTTTGAGGTCGGCCTCAACGTCCTGCAAGAACCCGCCGCGGCGCATAGAGCTGCCGCCAGAAACGATGATGGCCTTCTTGCCCTTGAGGTTCTTCACCTCGTGGCGAGCGCCCTCACCAAAGTACAGATCGCGAGGATTGGTAAAACGTCCCATACTGTGCCTCCTAAACAAGCCCCTCTTAGACTTGCGTATATAACGGAGCACCCGATTGGCTCCGTTAGGACCGTTTTGCGCGTTGCCGGCGATGACAATGCGCGATGTCTAAACATCTCAACGCTCAGACAAACACTATTTTACCGTTCTGGTTGGTCAGTTATTCACCTAAAGCCAACAATGATGAAACGTTTTTTCTATCCCTGAAGACCCTTGTGGGGCATTCATACTCCCAAGCTGGGCAAACGTTTTATCAAGGTTGACCACATATCCCGGGCAGGACTGTGCCCCTCCAAAATGCACCCCGTTCGCCGCCAAAAATCGACCGTTTGCGGCACCGTGATACCACTCAGTCGTCCCAGGTGCCGACATTTGTGCGGCATCCGTCTTCGTGGTGCAAAGGTGCATGTCCAAGTGCGGCACCCCCGGTGTGCCACATGCGGGTAAACTAGAACCTTATATAGAGACATTTGAACCCTAACCGCAGCAAAGGAGGCCCCATGGCATTCGATCCCATTCAAGAGGATTGCCATCGCCTCGTTCTTGAGGCCTTGCGCCGCGACAATATCCCGCTCACCGACGGTGCCGCCGTAGAGCGTCTGATGGAACAATTCACTCGCAACCCCGCGCCGCTCATCGTGCACGACCGCGACCGCGCCGGGCACCTCATTGCCAAGGTGGTCGAGGCTGTCGACTACTGCATTCCCTTTATCCCTGACGATACCCAGGCAGAGCAAGAAGAGGCCGCAGCCGAGAACATGCTCCGCGAGGCAGCCGCGCTCGATCCGAGCAACTGGGATGCCCAGCGCATGCTGACCGCCCTCACCGCCAACTCCAACGAGGAGTACGTACAGTACTTGGTATCCAAGCGCGATGAAGTCGAGCACGACCTGGCACTCAAGATCGCCTCGGCGCAGGACCCCTACGAGCGCGAGGCCGCAGGCGACCTTATGCGCCGTCCCTACCTGCGCTGGCTTGCCGCCCTTGCGTCACGCGCCCTCATTAGCGGCCGCTATCGCATGTCGCTCGAAGCCGCAAACCGCAGCCTCGACTTTGCCCCCAACGATCCTGCCGGCGTCCGTCACACCGCGATGCTCGCCATGGCAAAGCTCGAATACCCCGCCGAGGAGCTCAAGCGCTTTCGCTCTGCCCACTCCGTCCCCTATCTCGCGAATACCCCGCTGCGCCGCCGCCCCAAAGATGCGGAGCGTGACTTGGACCCGTGGACGCTCATCGCGCTGATGAGCGCTGCCTGGCGCGAGCTGGACTACGAGGGCGCCGAGCACTATTTGCGCGTCCTCGTACGCTCGTGCCCGCACGCGGCCGAGGCGCTCTACTTCCAAACCGAGTTCCCCGATGGCGTCTATGCCCGCGTCAACGTGGGCGTGGGCTCGACCGACGAGCTTGTCCTTGCATTGTCCGAGGCGACGCCGGTACTGCAGGAGGGTCTGGGCGCCCCCGACAACGCCAGCTTTGCCGCCTGGGTCGCCACCAACGACATCGTGCGCTCCCAAATCGACGAGCGCATTCTGCGCGCGGCCGAGCAGGGACTTCCATTTAAGGGAGGGGACCTCTAATGGATCCGAGCGTCTACATCCCCGCCTACCTGGAGCGCACCTATCTGGCGTCGCACCCCGAGCTCACCGATGCAGCACGCGAGCTTGTCCATAACGACATTAGCGCGAATCCTCAAAAGTATGCGCAGTCCGAGCATGCCCAAGCGCTGCTGTCCTATGCCGGTGTTCATCGCCACCTGCTCGACGAGCTCCATCGCATCGAGGACATGGGCAGCGACGAGGAGTTTGAGCAGACGCGCAACCGCCTGTTCGACGATATGCGTGATGAACTGCTCAAGATCGTCCGCGTCGATGCGCATGTCCTCGATGCCCAGCTGCTCGCCATCATCCTGGCCGACACGCCCGTTGACGCCTGCCTGGGCGACCTGATGAAGCTCGAGGCGACCACGGCCGATTACCTGCAGCAAAGCGTGCCCGGGTTCGACATGGAAGCCCCGCACTACTGGGCCAATAATGTTTTGGCCGACGGTGTCACTGCAGCAGACCTTACCGTGAGCGAGCCGGCTCTTATCGGGTGGCTTCATACACTCGAGGCCATCTCGCAGCTATGTATGGCGAGCGCTCGCTACCGTGCTGCCGCCAACTACGCCCGCCGCGTCCTTAAAGCAGAAGGCTATCCCACCCGAGCCGCAGGCACCGTGTTGCTCGCCCTCGCTCGTCTGGAAGACGAGGACGGCTTTTTTGCCCTAGCCCACCAACTCGAGGAAGAGATGGGAGCCGATGCCCTCGAGAACTCCCCCTGGTACCTACTCGCCCGCACGATTCTGCTGTTCAAAACAAACAAGATGCGCCCGGCGACACGCGCGCTGCGCGAGTTTGCCAACCGTTGCGAGGGTGGTGCGTTCTTCTTACTGAACCCCATGTACCAGACACCGTACCTTCCCTGTCGGCCCGAGCCACACGATCCCTGGGATCTTTCGCACCAGGCCGTTTGGGAAGCGGACGGTATTATCTCGGACACTCCCGACTTTGCCCCCTGGGCCAATGCCTGCGAAGACGTGTCGCAGCTTGCCCAGGAATTTGCGCGCCGCTACGGTTTTTAGTGACGCACTCGACCCGACCATGTCGTTTACGTTAGGAACGGTTTCATGAACCTCCGCTCATCTCTTGCCTGCACCTCGAGCGATATCGCTCGCTGGGGACTGCGCTCTGTCCTCAAACGCCAGGGCGGCGTACTCCCCGGCCGCATCGCCATGAAGATCGACCCCGAGCTGCTAAGCGACCTCGCCGGCCTTATCGACCGCAGCGTGGTGATCACCGGCACCAACGGTAAGACCACCACCTCCAACCTCATCGCCGACGCCGTTGCCGCCAGCGGCGCCACCGTGGTATGCAACCGCGCCGGCAACAACATGGAGCCGGGCGTGGTGGGTGCACTGCTCGAGGCGCGCAGCGGCCTCAAGCGAGCCGGCGGCGGCAAGCGCGTGGGCGTTTTTGAATGCGATGAGCTCTACACCGTGCGCGTCCTGCCCAAGCTCAAGCCGACGTACTTCGTGCTGCTCAACCTGTTCCGCGACCAGCTGGATCGCTATGGCGAGATCGATCACACCCAGGAGGTCATCGCCCATGCGTTGGAGCTCTCTCCGGCAACAACGCTCATCTACAACGCAGACGACCCGCTGTGTGCCGCGATCGCCGCACGCGTTCCCAATGCAAACATCGCCTTTGGCATCGACGGCGCCACCAACACCGAGTCCGACCGTATTAGCGATTCGCGCTTTTGCTCACAGTGCAACGCGCCGCTGGAGTATGACTACGTGCAATACGGCCAGCTCGGCGCCTACCATTGCCCCTCGTGCGGCTGGGCCCGCCCTGTGCTTGTCCGTCGCGTGACGGGTGTGGAGCTCGGCTGCGACGGCTACGACTTTGACCTGGTCTTTGGATCTGCGCCCAACGCGGCTGCCGCACACATCGCCACACGCTACAACGGCCTGTACATGGTCTACAACGTTGCCGCCGCCTTCTTTGCCGCGCACGAGTTGGGCGTGGATACGGCGCTTCTACAGCCTACACTCGATGCCTACGTCCCCGCCGGCGGACGTATGGGGCGCTGGGATATCGCCGGCCGCACCGTCGAGGCCAACCTGGCTAAGAATCCCGTAGGCTTCGATCGACAAATCCAGTCCATCAAGACGGCAGGCGGCAGACTCTGCGCTTTCTTCCTTAACGACAATGACGCCGACGGACACGATGTATCGTGGATCTACGACGTCGACTTTGAGCGCATCGCCGACACGCCGGGTCTTGTCGCCTTTGCCGGAGGCACGCGCGCGCACGACATGCAGGTGCGCCTCAAGTACGCCGGCATCGATGCCGCGATTATCTCGGACGTCGCGCAGGCAATTGGCGCCGTGGCAGACGAGGCCGCCGATGACACCTTCTACGCCGTCGCCAACTACACGGCCTTCCCGCCGCTGGTCAAGGAGCTCGACGGGCTGAAAGGCGCCACCGCCGACGCTGTTGCCGGGCGCGCCGTAGCCCGTGCCGACGGCAGCGCTCTTCCTGTCAGCATCGCGCCAGTCGAGCTTTCGCGCCCGCTGCGCATCGTCTACCTGTATCCCGATGCCCTTAACCTCTACGGCGACGGCGGCAACGTCATCGCCCTCGAGCGCCGCTGCGCCTGGCGTGGCATTCCCGTGCGCGTGGACGAGGTCCGTATGGGCGAGTCACTCGATCTCACCGATGCCGATATCGTCATGATGGGTGGCGGCTCCGACCGCGACCAGCTAGCCGTGGCACACGAGCTGCTCGCCCAAAAAGACAAGGTCGCGGCCTATGTTGAGGACGGCGGCACACTGCTTGCCATCTGTGGCAGCTATCAGCTGCTCGGCCGTTCGTACTACATGGGCGACGATCGCATTGAGGGCCTGGGCGTCATTGCCGCCGAAACCGTACGTGGCTCCGATCGCCTGATCGGCAACGTAGCCGTCAAAACCGATCTGGCACCTGAGCCCTTTGTGGGATTCGAGAACCATGGAGGTCGCACCCTGCTCGATGCAGAGGCCACGCCGCTCGGAACGTCTGTCGTCACGGGCACTGGCAACAACGGCGATGATGGCCTTGAGGGCCTCATCTACAAGGGCGTCATCGGCACGTACCTGCATGGACCGGCACTGCCCAAGAACCCCGAACTCGCCGACTGGCTGATCGCGCATGCCCTCGAGCGGCGCGGCGATGCGCAGGCCACAGCCCTGCTGCCGCTCAAGCCCCTCGACGACACCTACGAGCGCGCTGCCCACGACGCCGCCATGAAGCTCCTCCCCTAACGCCCCAACCACCACAAAGGGGACAGGCACCTTTGTGGTGGTTTTTCAGTTTGCCAACGATATGTGAACGGCTAAAAAAGTCTGCTATACTCTTTCCCGCTGTCCCCATCGTCTAGCGGCCAAGGACGCCACCCTTTCAAGGTGGATATCGCGGGTTCGAATCCCGCTGGGGGCACCATTTGCATTTTGTACGAACCCGTTGGACGTCAAGTCTGGCGGGTTCGTTGCTTTCCACGTCGTAGTTCAGCGTCACTATGCACTCTTCGTCGCTCACGCTCACCTGGTATACGAACGCCTTCAACAGAGTCGCGTCGTCCAGGGCGGAACCGCATTGAAGGAAGTCGGCCAGCCGCTCGGGGTCTATCTGATCGTCCCTGATCGCCTCAAGGTCGAGCTTGGCGCGGTCGCGCTGGTGCTCAAGCTCCGCTATGCGTTCCTTCGCGCCCGGAGCGATTATGCCCTGCTCGATGGCGTTGAGGATGTTCTTCAGGCCGCGCTCGGCTGCTGAGAGCGATTGGGCGGCCTGCTTGCGCCTCGCCGCCACCTCCGCGCCGTCCGAGCTTTCCGCAACCATGCGGGCTATCCGCAAGGCCTCCTCGCGGTCTTGCAGGAGCGCCCGCAGCGCCTTGACGATCTCGCCCTCAAGCTCCTCGCGCCTCACGGGCCTCACGCAGCCGTCATGGCAGCGGTAGTACTCGTATTTCACGTTCTTGCGCCCGCGCCCGCTCACGCCTTGCAGGTTGCGCCCGCAGCCCGCGCAGATCGCCTTGCCGGAAAGGGCGAAGTCGCCCCAGCTCTCCGCGCTGCGCTCCTTGGCCGCGCGTATGCCCTGTGCCTCCATGAACGTCACCTCGTCGATGATCGCGGGCATGCCGCCCTCTTTGACAATGCCGCCCCACTCGTAGCGCCCCGTGTACTTCCGGTTCTTCACCATCCGCTCGACCATCGAGTAGCCGCACGGGTTTCCCTGCGAGGTCTTGACCCCGCGTGCCGCGAAGTCGCGAGCTATAGAGTTGGTGGTCTCCTTTGCTATGCGCCGCGTGAACGCCTCGCGCACGAAAGCGGCCTCGTCCTCGTTGATCACGTACTCGTCGGCCTCGTTGCTGGCGTAGCCGAACACGCGCACGCCGTTGGTCTTGCACTTGAGCGCGTTGCCCTCCATGCCGCGCCTCGTGCGGATCGCGGTCTTCTTCGACTCGCATGCTGCTAGACCCTCAAGCAGCTTCTCGTATATGATGCCCTCGGGCGAATCGGGTATCTGTTCAAGCGCTGAGACGAGCTTCACGCCGTGCTGGGCAAGCTCGCGCTTGTATATGGGCGCGTCGTACTCCCCACGGCTGAAGCGATCCATCATGTACACAAGCACTATGTCGCTCTCGCCCGCGTTGGCTACCATGCGCTGGAACTCGGGGCGGTCATCGGTACGACCGCTTATGGCATAGTCGCAGTATTCCGCCACGATGGCGTACTTCTCGCGCTGGCACCACTGGCGGCAGATGCGCAGCTGGTCGTCGATAGAGGCCTCGCGCTGCTTGTTGCATGAAAAGCGGGCGTATATCACCGCAGTTTTTGGCATAATTGGAAACGGCCTCCTTTCAGAGGTTCTTTAGGAAAGCCCCGCGGGCAGCGTTGCAGCGCTATGACCCCGTGGGGCTTCTTCTTTTCTATGCGTTGATGCGGCGCACGTTCTCGTATGCGAGCTCCGAGAGCAGCGAGTAGAGACCCTGGATGTCGAAGCCCTTCGGGAACTCAAGCGTCTTGGTCTCCGTCTGCACGCCTTGGACCTTGTAGTACGGGCTTGTGATGTACGCGAACGACAGCTCGGCGTGGTCGAAGCCCATACCGGCCGTCTCAAGGCGCACCCCGACGATGCTTTGGAGGTCGATGGACACGACCGCCGCCTTGGCGCCAGTCATGCCCTGGTGGTCGATGAAGACGATTCTGCGGTCCGTGAACAGCATCTTGTCACGCACGAGCGCAAAGCAGCGCGTGAACGACTCTCCACGCATGAGATACATGCCATATTGCTGCTGAGCGGATTCAGCCGAAAGCTCAGAGTAGTGCCCCATCACACCCTGCACAACGCCACTAGTGCCTTGACCATTTATGGTTTGCTGGTCACGGTCGATTGCATCTTGTACAGCGCTCTGCGCCTGCGACACAGCTGCATTTGCCATGTCCTTCATCATATCTTTCAATGCCACGGCTACTCCTTCCTTGTCGCCGGGAAAGCCTCGGCGATTCCGTTTGCTGCCGCAAGTAATGCCTTGCGGCCCTCTTTATTCATGGCGTTAAAGAGCGTTAGTAATTCGCGCTCGGCGCTTCCCATCTGTTCGCCATCGCCCTCTTCGAGATCGAACAGTTCACCAATTGTGCATTTGAAATACCGGGCGAACTCTGCCGCAGTATCCATATCAGGACTTGTATTTCCAAGCTCGTAGTTTTGGTACGTGCGGTATTTAAGGCCGAACACGCTAGCAGCTTCTTTCTGGGTCAGCCCTGAACGCTGCCGTAGGTCTTTAAGGCTCATATCTCACCCCTAACTTAGGATAGTTGAAGCATACAAGAAACTTGTACGAATAGCAAACTTTTAGGGTTTACAGATACAAGAATCTTGTATATAGTGCCATTCAGGCACAAGAAACTAGTGCAAAGGAGGAAACAATGCTCAACAATCTTGTGTCCGAGCGTAAGCGGGCAGGCCTGACCAGAGAAGAAGTCGGTGAAAAGATCCACCGCTCCGAATACGTTATCGGCAAGTGGGAGCGTGGCGAGAGTTCACCGCTACTGGTTCCAGACGCAATCAACTTGGCAAAGCTCTACGGATGCTCTGTTGACTACCTCGCCGGGTTAGTCGAGGAGCGCACATCAAAAGGCGTGGCAGTCTAAATGTCAGCCGAAGAGGCCAAACAGAAGGAAGAGAAGCCCAAGACCGCCCGCGAAGTTGCCTTTGATGGCATGTGCTCGACGATTCGTCAGGCATACCGCGAGTGGGAACGCCAGCAGAAGGGAGAAGCGAAGGCGTGAAGCAGTGGTCTACACGTGAACTCAGATACCTCGAAGAGCACGCCGGAGACGGCGCCAAACAGGTAGCCAAGGACCTCGGGCGCTCCATCGACTCAGTGAAGCATATGGCGCGGAAGTGCGGACTCTCACTCCGCAGGCGCAGGCAGTGCCCCCGCTGCGGCCAATGGACGTTCCGACCGCTCAACAGGGTCAACGGCTGGTGCATCGAGTGCACGAAGGAGCTTCACATGGCAGACCTCGCCGAGCAGGCCAACGCGATGAAGGAGGAGGCGATCAGGGAGAAGAGGAATGGCAGGCAGCGCCAGCGCTACTACAGCCAGAAGAGCAGGGCGAAAAAAGCGGCAAAAAAGAGGCCCTAAAAAGCGCCCTAGCAATGACCTGCGAAAACACCGAAAGGAGAACGGAAATGCAGACAAAAAAGAAAGCGAGCGCCCCCAGCTTCCACACATCGGGCACCCGCTATGTAGCCGCCTCGAAAGAGGCTGCGACCATCATACCATTCGAGGGCAAGCGCCCGACGGCGCAGGAGCAGCTTGAGCGCTCCCAGTTCAGGGCGGGTGTCATGGTCGGCTTCCTCGCGGCCCTCATGATCTTCCTCGCCGTGCTCTGGCTCTGGGTCATCCCCACTATGGACCAGGCCGTGGCCGACGCCCAGCGCGCCGTGGGAACCATGGCGGTGCTCAATGCGTAACGACGAGAGATACCGCCCCAAGCCGCAGAGCAACCAGCTCGAGATCTTCGGCCTGGGCATGGCGGGCGAGCAGGACGTTGCCGAGGCCAAGAAGTGGATCGAGGCCAACCCCGATGCGTGGCGGTTCATGCTCTCCAACGCCCGCCGCCTCAAGGAGAAGGGCTACGTGTCGATCAACTACCTGGTGAACATGGTGCGCAACGAGCTGCACGTCGGCTGCAAGAACGGCATAGCCCCCGCCCTTGCCCGAATCATGGAGGCGCGATACCCGGAGCTGCGCGGAGCCTTCAACAAGCACCGCAGCCAGAGCGACGGGTTCAGCGAATGAGCTGGCGGCGCACCCTCGCGGCCACGGCGCACATCACCATGCACCCCGAACAGCTCGTGGGAAAGCAGCGCCCCATGACCGACTACCGCAATCACCGCACCTACACGCCGACCAAGACGCTCAAGGCCGAGAAGGCCATCAAGGACGCTTTCAGGGCGGCATACGGCGAGACATTCGCCGACCACGACGGCCCCGTCGTCATGCGGATCTCGACCACCCGGCCGCTCGCGAAGAGCAACCCCAAGTACTGGGAGGGCCGCGCCGACCTCGGCAAGCCCGACTGGGACAACCTCGGCAAGCTCGCCTGCGACGCGCTCAACGGGATCGCCTTCAAGGACGATTCCCAGGTCGACACGGGGGCCGTGACCAAGCGGCCAAGGACTGCCTACGGCACCCAGCCGCGCATAGACATCTACATCGAGTACTTCGTCGAGGAGTACGTGAAGGAGAAGAAATGAACGCCAAATACTTCGAAGAGAACCGCTTCGAGTCCATCCACGGAAGCAAGTTCCACAAAGCGGTGCTCGACCACGCCACCTGCATCGCAAGCAACCTCATGTTCGACGCCACGCATCCCGACAACAACGACGGCGAGACCGCGGCAAACGCCTACCACGTGATGATCGCCCTGTGCGAGGCCGGGCTTTCCAGGATCGACGACAAGTGCGTTGCCAAGAGCCGCGAGTTCATCGCCGACATGATCAAACCCGTCAGCGAGGACGAGTTCGGCCGCGCATTCCTTGCCGCCGTTCTCGGCATCAAATAGGAGGCAACGACATGATCAACGAAGCCACCATCCAGGCGCAGTTCAAGCAGGCCACCGTCAAGGGCAGCGTGGCGACCCTGCAATTCGAGATCCTGACAGACAACTCCGACGCTTTCCGCATCATCAAGCAGAGCGGAAAGACCGTGCTGCTCACCGTGGCCGAGCAGCAGCAGGCCATGGACTTCGACGACGAGACGGGCGAGATCTATGGCTAAGGGAACCGAACCGCAGCAGGTCGAGGCCGAGGTCATCGAAACCGAGGCCACCACGCTTGAGGTCACGTACACCGAGGCCACCATCGCTTCGAACATGGACGCGTTGGAGGCCCACGTGAAGAAGGTCGTCGCCGACTACGAGGGCGCCACCTACGACCTCACGAGCGCCCAGGCCATTAAGGAGGCCAAGCACGACCGCAGCTACCTCAACGGCATCAAGAAGGAGATCGACGAACGCCGCAAGGCCGTGAAGCGCGAGTACAACAAGCCGCTCGACGCATTCGAGAGGCGCTGCAAGCAGATCACGGCCATCATCGACGAGTCAACCGACGCCATCAAGGCGCAGCTCGACGAGGCCGAGCAGACGCGCAAGGACGCGCTCTACTCACGCCTACAGCAGCACTACGAGGAGTTCGCGGGGCTGCTCGCGCCGGTCGTCCCCTACGAGCGCCTGCATGAGCCGCAGTGGCTCAACAAGACCTTCGGCGAGATCAAGGCGCAGCAGGCGCTTGAGGCAAAGGTGTCCGACGTGGCCCGAGACTGGGAAACGCTCAAGGCCCAGCAGGAGGCGATGCCGCACTACGCCGACGCGGAGCGCGAATTCTTCCACACGCTCGACCTCGGAGCCGCCTTGAACGCAGCGCGTTTGGCCGACGAGGAAGACCAGCGCATCGCCGAGCTGAAGGCGGCCATGGCACCAGAACCCGAACCGGAACCGATGCCGGAACCAGAGCCTGAGCCGGTCGAGATCCCCGAGCCTGAGCCGATGCCCGCGCCAGCACCAATGCCCGCCCCCATGCCGGCACCCATGCCAGCACCGGTCGCGGAGCCTTTGGAGGCGTGGACGGTCGAGGTGCCGAGCGCCACGCGATCGCAGATGCAGGCGCTCGCATCCGTACTCAAGGCGCAGGGAATCACCGGAAGCATCCGCCGGGGCACGCCAGCCCAGGTGGCAGCGAGGATGGAGTAGACGATGGCAGAAGACAAGCACATGACGCTGGCCGAGGCCGTGGCCCAGGTGCAGCGATCCGTGGTGGTGCCCAAGGCACGCTACAACGCCCACGGCAACTTCTACTACCGCTCGATGGAGGACATCGTGGCGGCGCTCAAGGAGCCGTGCAAGGAGGCGGGCATAGCCTTCACGCTCAACGACAGCATCGAGCAAATCGGCGAGCGCTACTACGTCAAGGCCACGTGCCGCCTGTTCTTCGAGGACGGCCACGGCGATCCCCTGGACGTTACGGCCTACGCCCGCGAGCCTTTGAGCCAGAAGGGCATGAACGAGGCGCAGGTCACGGGCAGCGCATCCAGCTACGCGCGAAAGTACGCGCTCTGCGGCGCGTTCGACATCGACGGCACATCAGACCCCGACACGCTCATGGGAACCGAGAAGCCCGCCGAGAAGGAGCCGCCCGAGTTCGGCCAGTTCATCGCCAAGTGCAAGAGCTGCGGCACCTCCTACCAGTTCGAGAGCCGCCAGCAGTACGAGCAGTTCAAGGCCAACCCAGGGTGCTGCCCGTCCCCCGCGTGGCAGGTCGTGTAGGCCATGCAAGACCTCTACGCCGAGCGCATGCAGCTCTTCGACAGGCTCATGGACGAGCTTCAGGCGCTGCGCAACAGCGGAAGCCAGTACGCCGAGAACGAGGCCGAGTACCGCAAGGCGCTGCGCATCGCGATCCTTGAGGAGCGATCCAAGGGAACGCCAGTGACGGTGATAAGCGACCTCTGCCGAGGACGTGAGGACATAGCCGAGCTGAAGCAGCGCAGGGACTGCGCCGAAGCGCTCTACAAGGCGAGCCAAGAGGCGATAAACGTGTACAAGCTCAAGATCCGAACCGTTGACGAGGACATAAAGCGCACCTGGTCGAACGGGACGGGCGAAGGGAGTTACTAAATGTCGATCAACCGAGTGAACATCAGCGGCAACTTGACCCGCGACCCCGAGCTGCGGGCTACCCAGGGCGGCATGCAGGTTCTGGGCTTTGGCGTGGCCGTCAACGACCGCCGCCGCAACCAGCAAACCGGCGAGTGGGAGGACTACCCGAACTTCGTGGACTGCACGATGTTCGGCAACCGCGCCGAGAGCATGGGCCGCATCCTGCACAAGGGCATGAAGGTGGCCATCGAGGGCAAGCTGCGCTATTCGAGCTGGGACAAGGACGGCCAGCGCCGATCCAAGCTTGAGGTGATCGTGGACGAGATCGAGTTCATGAGCCAGAAGCAAGCCCCGGCGGCACCGCAGGGATACCAGCAGCAGTACGCCCCGCAGCCCGCCCCGCAGGCGGCGCCGCAGCAGTGGAACGCCCAGCAGGCCTACCAGCAGGCCCCTGCGGCCCCGCAGCAGTACCAGCAGGCACCCGCCCAGTACGCCCCGCAGGCGGCGCCGCAGCAAGCGCCCATGCCGCCCGCCCAGGAAAGCCTGTACGACGGCGACATCCCGTTTTAGGGGCCGTCGTGCGAGCGGAAATCGGCGGTGAAGGCGATGGCTGAGGAAAAGCGGATGAACTTCTACCGCACCTTCTACGACCTCACGACGCTTCTACCGGAGGCCGAACGAAGGAAGGTGAACACGGCCCTGCTCGACTACTTCTTCGAAGGCATCGAACCGAAGGGTTTGAGCGAGAGCGGAATGAAGGTTTTCAAGGGCTGCGAGGGGCGCATTTCGAAAAGCAGGACGAACGCCGCAAACGTGGCTAATCGGTACAGCGATTCGAAGCCTACGAACGAGCCTACGGAAGACGCTACGAACGATGCTGCGGAAGGGTCTACGAAACCCCTCCCAGATAGAGAAAGAGATAGAGAAGTAGATAAGGAAGGAGCTAAGGAGAAAAGGAAGGCGGCGCGCTTCCGCGCCCCTTCCCCCGCCGAGGTGTCCGAGTATGCCCAGCAATACGCCGCAACGAAGAACCTCGACCTCCGCGCCATCGACTTCGATCCCGAGTACTTCTGCGACTACTACGAGTCAAACGGATGGCATGTCGGCAAACAGCCGATGAAGGATTGGAAGGCAACGGTGCGCCGATGGCTGCGCACCTCGAAGCCCAAAAACGGCATTGCGAAGGAGGTGCCAGACGATGGATTTTCGGCCTACGACTGAGTGCCCGCACTGCGGCGCGACCCTCAAGGCCCGCACCACGCGGCTCGCTGGGCGGACGCTGTTCTGCGGCTACGAGCAGTGCGGCTGCGCGGGCGCCGAGGCCGAGCGCGAGAAGGAGCGCCAGGTCGAGGCGGAGGCCGCACGCAAGGCGGTTCAGGACAAGGCCATGCACGACTGGAAGCGCGCCGGCGTTCCCGAGCGCTACATGAGCCTCGACCACCCCTTGGCCGCCGAGATCGCCGACGGCATGAAGAACGGCCAGTGGGTGTACCTATGGGGCGACGTAGGAACGCGCAAGACCACGTGCGCCGCAGCCGTGGCCAAGCGCCTTGCGGGAGGCAAGCGGTCGGTGCTCATGGCCCCGATGTACCGCATCCTCGACGAAATCCAGCGCAGCTTCCACGATGGCGGCGACCCGCTCAAGCGCTACGCCGAGGTGCGCTACCTGATCGTGGACGACCTGGGCAAGCGCAGGCCCACGGGCTTCGTTTTGGACAGCCTGTTCAGCCTGATAGACCAGCGCTACTCGGCGATGCTGCCAACGCTGGTGACCACGCAGTACAAGCCGAGCGACCTCGTGCGCAGGCTCGCCGAGCAGGGAGACCCCGACACCGCCAAGGCCATCGTGTCGCGGCTCAGGGGCGGCGCGAGGGTCGTGCACTTCGACGGCCCGGACGGGAGGCTGCAATGATCCTCGATGCGGGCATTTTGCGCGGCTACCCCAAGGAACGCGCCGAGCTTTACGGCAAGCCGCACCTGGGCGCTCGCTACACCCACGGCAAGGCCTACGAGGCGCTTTCGCCCCGATGCTGCGTCTGCGGCAGACGCGCCGGAAGCGTGCACCACGTGGCGCACCGGTCTTGGGGCGAGACCTTCCGCCTGGTGACCCCGTGCGGCGCCTGGGACTTGCGAAGCCCGCTGTTCTGCCTCTGCGGCAGCGGCACCACCGGGTGCCACGACAAGTTCCACGGCGAGGCGCGGCTCAAGGCCGAGTGGCGCTGGCGGCATCTGGTCTACGAGGAGGCCTGGTGGACGGGCCAGCTGTTGCAGGTCTACGAGCCGCACAGCCCCGGCCTCTACGAATACGGATATTGGCTGATCACAGACCGTGACGGCAACGAGATGATACGTGAAGGGATGTAACCCATGGAGATCAAGACATGCGAGCAGTACGTGCTCGATCAGCTGGAACAGGCGCGGGCGGAGCGCGATTGGCTGCGCGGCAAGCTTGAGCAGGCGCAGGACGAGGCAGAGGAGCTGCGCGGCAAGCTCATGGAGCGCGGCGAGCGCGATGCCTCGAAGGTCGAGCAGGCCATCCGCAATGAGGGCCGCGCAAAGCTCTACCGCGACGGCACCGGCTACCGAACCAGCGTCAGCAGCGGCGGCAGCCTTATCCCGTTTGAGGACTGGTGCATCGAGCACGTGGGGTACTCAAGCCCGCGCTACGGGATGACCAAGACCGAGTTCATCGCCTACTTCGAGCCGGAGTTCCGCGCCGAGTACGAAGAGCTAGCCGAAGAGTGGAAGGCGGAGCAGGAATGATCGGGATCTACGAGCGCTCGCTTTGCCAGAGCTACGCCAGCGCCTACAGGGCGGGCATCAAGATCGGCGAGGCCGAGACGCGCGAGGACGCGCTGAAGCAGGTCGAGGCCATGACCGAGGACAGCTACCAGTGCTTCGCCGTCGACGATGACGGCACGTGCATCGACCTGACGGGCACGTTCCCCGGATGCCTCGCGGGGGTGGTGAAATGAGCTGCGAGTACTGCGAGGAAGAGCGGAACCTGTTCGCAAGCGCCGAAGGCCGCGCATGCGACATCGACGAGGTTGCGGTCGGGCGCTTGTGCTTCTTGAGCAAAGACAAGCAGCCCAAGGAGTCGTATGCGATCGTCGTTACGTTTGACAACAGCGACTATTGCTACACGAAGGACATCAACTACTGCCCGATGTGCGGCGCGAAACTGGGCGGCGATGCGAATGACGCGTAACGCATACGGCGGCTACTGCCGAGAGTGCGGCAGGTGGACTCCGCCGGGATTCGGCCACTTCGAGCGCCGAGGCCGCAGGTGGCTCGTCCACTGCGTCGAGTGCGCGAGCGGGCGCAAGCTCCCTCCCGAGGGCGACGTCGCCGCCCGGGATATGCAGCGGCACGTCGAGAACATGAAACGCGACGGGCGCTACGGAAAGAGAGGCTACCGATGAAGCTCAAAAACCCGATCAGGGAGATTAGGAAGGCCATGACACCGCCGTGCACCCAATGCGTGCACTCGCGCTTCAAGGCCTTTAATAGCGTGACTATCTTGTGCAAGTGCGGTGCATACCTCGACCACGTGGAGCGCACGTGCTGCGAGTGCTACGACAATTTCGCTGCAAGAGACGTGCGCGGAACCAGGTGGTGCCGATTCGAGCAGAAACCGCCGAAGGCCGAGGACGGTGACGAGTCATGAAGGCCATCGAGGCGCCGAAAACTATCGAGCCGTGGCGCATCATCTGCGCGGCCCAAAGCGAGCCTGATTACAGCGAAGAGCGCTACATGCTGATCTACGCCGGCGATGGAAGCGACGACTATTACGACAGAGGCTATATCTTGCTGGAGGGCTGGCACTGCTCCTGCTACGACTGGCCCGAGGTCGATTGGGACGCCACCCATTACGAGGAAGACGAGCTGCTGAAGATTGCCGACATGCGCAAGCGCAACCCGTCGGACAGCGCCGAGCGCCGCTTCTTCATGCTCGTCGAGCAAGCATTGGGGGCGCACCAATGAAGTACGTCTCGCTTTTCAGCGGTATAGAGGCCGCAACCGTGGCGTGGGAGCCGCTTGGCTGGGAGCCTGCGTGCTTCGCCGAGTTCGACGAGTTCCCCAGCGCCGTGTTGGCCGAGCGGTACCCAGAGGTTCCGAATATCGGCGACGTTACCAAGATGAACTGGAAGAAGTACCGCAACAAGGTGGATCTGGTGGTTGGCGGAAGCCCGTGCCAGTCCTTCTCGATCGCGGGCAAACGGGAGGGGTTGCAAGGTGAGTCAGGACTCATGTTCGAGTACATTCGGGCGGTACGTGAGATACGTCCTCGATGGTTTCTTTGGGAAAACGTCCCGGGAGCGCTCTCAAGCGAGGATGGGGAGGCTTTCCGACAGCTCCTGTCCGAAATGGACAAGCTCGGGTACGGTCTGGCGTGGCGCGTACTCGATGCGCAGTTCTTCGGAGTGGCCCAAAGACGCCGCCGTCTCTTTCTTGTCGGACATCTTGGAGCCTGCCCCCCATCGGCGTACTCATTGAGCCGGAGAGCATGCGAGGGGATCTTGAATCGAGCGCGGAAAAGAGGGCGATCCTTGCCGAAGAGGCTGGAAGAAGCCCTCGCAGCGCAGGCTTCAAGTACCACCAGGGGGCAGGCGCGGGAGGAGTAGGCGCGGAACCGGAGCAGTCTCCCACGCTCACCGCCGATTGGCACAACCCCGCCGTCTACCCCATCGACGAGCCGATAACGATGGCCGACCTCAACGCCAACACGGCGATCGGATACGACATGGTTGGCACGCTCAAGGTTGGCGGCGACGCGCCGTCGGTGTGCCTGTGAGCGCCTGCACGCTGCTCGTCCGCTGCGGATGCGCGGGCGGGGGCAAAGGAGCGCTGGTGAGCGACGAAGTGTCGCTCACCCTCTCCACCAGCAACACTCAGACGCTTTTCAGCGAGGAAGGAGGAGGCATGGTTGTGCGAAGGCTCACGCCGCGTGAGTGCGAGCGCCTTCAGGGATTCCCCGACGATTGGACGAAGATACCCTATCGCGGCAAGCCCGCAGAGGAGTGCCCGGACGGCCCGCGATACAAGGCGATTGGCAACAGCATGGCCGTCCCCGTGATGCGGTGGATCGGCGAGAGGATCGCCATGGCCGAGGCGGGTGAGGTCTCGTGAGCTGCGACCCGTATGAATGGGCGTGCGCCCGATGCGGCAAGGCGTACAGCCATCCGTTCCACACGAGCTACCCGCGCGAATTTTGGAAAGACAACAAGAAGCGCGTCGGCGAGGTCTGCGAAAAGTGCCGTGACGAGGTAGATGGCGACAGCGTGCGCCGCAGAAACGCGAAGAAGGGCGTGATCTCATGAGCTACGACATAAGGCTGTGCGACCCCGTGACGCACGAGGTTCTTGAGGCGGAGTCGCCGCATCTCATGGCGGGCGGAACATATGCCCTGGGAGGCACGACCGAGCTTTGGCTGAACGTGACCTACAACTACGGGAAGCACTACCGCTGCTTGGGAGAGCGCGGCATCCGCGAGATCTACGGGAAGACCGGGGCTGAGTCGATACCGATGCTCAAAGCAGCGGCCTTGAGGCTTGGCGACGATGTTTCTGATGACTACTGGGAGGCCACCGAGGGCAACGCCAAGCGGGCGCTGTTGCAGCTGCTCGCCATGGCGAGGATGCGCCCCGACGGCGTATGGGACGGTGATTGAGAGGAGCCGAAATGAAGAAGGCGATGATCGTCCAGCCCATGAACGGACTTGGCGAGAAGCAGATCGAAGAGGAACGAGCCAAGGCCGTTGCGGAGCTTGAGAAGCGCGGCTACGAGGTCGTTAACACGTACTTCAAGGACGGCCTCACGATTCCGCCCAAGGTGGTGAACGTGCCGCTGTACTACATAAGCCAGAGCCTCGCGAAGATGGCCGAATGCGACGCCGTGTACCTGTGCGAGGGCTGGGAGAACGCCCGTGGCTGCAAGGTCGAGCGTGCCGCAGCCGTGGCCTACGACCTTGAGATCATCGGGTACGACCTCCCGTGTCGCGGTGATGCCTCATGAGCATGGCAGACTGCGAACCTCATAGCGGCTGGAACCTGCCGCCAGGCTGCTTCGAGGGAGACCCGAACGCGCCGTGGAACCGGGAGGAGCCTGAGCCGTGCTGCGAGTGCAGGTGGTTCAATCCCGCCGACGGAGACGACGGCGTGTGCGTCCTTGAACTTGAGGCCGCGATCGCCAACGAGGAGCTTACGGGCAAGAGCATGGCAGACACGGCCAACAAGGCCGTGGACTGGGCGCTCGACCATCTGAGGGACGGGGGCGAGATAGCTTGCGAGCACTTCAAGCCCTAGCCGCCTTCGCCGTGGTGCTGCTGCTGACGGTGCTGTCCCTTGAGCTTTACGCGATCCGCATGCTGGCGGCGGGGCTGGTGGTTCTAGCCCTGCTCGCCTGCTGGTAGGAGGTGGCAGATTGACTAACTGGGAGCGGTACTTCGGCACGCCCGAGGCCGCCATGCGCATGGAGGTGCGCATGATGCGCGACGGGCGGCGGTTCAAAATCTCGCTGAGCGAGTGCAACCCCTTCACCACGTGCGCGTTCGAGTCGCGCTGGGTGCGGGGCTTCGGCTCATGGGACGAGTATTCGGACTGGCTCAAGGCCGAGTACGACGATGGAACCATAAAGTGGGAGGACGAATGAACCGCCCAGGATGCAACCGGGGATGCCTGCTCGTTATAGCGGCATCCCTGCTTATAGACGGATTGACGCTGTGGGCGGCGGTGGCGCTTGCCCGCATGATCATTGGAGGTTGACATGGGATACAAGAAGTTAATGGATGCAGCCGGTGCTGTCGTGTCCATGCTCGTGATGCTCTTCCTGGTGCTGCTCGTGTGCTACGGCATCGTGTGGTGCATCGGCGGGATAGCGGCGATGCTGGCATGAGTGGCAACCCGCGCAACCGCAACGGCAACGCAAGGCGCAAGCTGAGAGCGAGGCTGAGGGCAGAGGGAAGGCCGTGCCACATATGCGGCCAGCCGATAGACTACAGCCTGCCGAGCGGCGACCCGTGGAGCTTCGAGGTGGACGAGCTGCTGCCCGTGTCGAGGGGAGGCAGCCCGCTGGACTACTCCAACGTGGATGCAGCCCACAGGATTTGCAACCAGCGGCGCGGCAACAGGATGCCGGGCGACGCCAAGCAGTACCAGATACGCCGCACGCGGCTGTTCTGAGGGAAAACATAGCAATGCACCAATAGGGGCGCGGTCGTTTCGGCGGTCGCGCCCTTTCTTTTGGCCCCAAGCGCCGAAGCCGCCGAAAAGAGGCGGGGCGGTCGCCCATCCCCCGGGTCGGAAGGCCACTCCGGCCGCCTAGGGCCGATTTCCCCCCGCCCGTTCCGAACGATTTCGCTATCTCACGCCGCCATTACGATTCCCCGCGAAGAAGGAGGGAATCATGGCCGAGATCATCGAGATGCCGCAGGAAGTGGCTAGCGACCCCGTGCAAGCCGCCATCTGGGAGCAGCTGACCGCGAGGCGCACGTTCGCGCAGGAGGATGCGCCGACGCTGGCGCTGCTCTGCTACTGGCACGCCGTGGCGAACCAGGCACGCGAGGCCATGGCCCTCGGGGGCAACGAGATCGAAATACTCGACGCCACCGCATACAAGCCGATCAGAGGCAAGGGCGGCAAGCGGCTCAAGATGATGCGCAAGAATCCGGCGCTGACCGTGCTGAAGGAGGCCAGCACCGAGATCAGAGCGCTGTCAGACCAGCTCGGCCTGTCCAAGTCGGCCCGCAACGTCACGGTGCAGCAGGCGCGACCCGCGAGCGCCCACGGCAAGCTGCTCACGCTCATGTTCGACGACCGCGAGACGCGTGCCAAGGCGGCAGGCGCGTGATGCAGGCGAGACAGACCCCGACATACGAGGCGAACATCCCAGAAAGGCTCGACGGGGACGGCCCCATGGCGGCAGAACTGGCATCCGCGTACTTCGGTGACCCGCTGCCGTGGCAGCCGCACCTGCTCGACGCCATGCTCGCCCGCGATGGACGCGACAAGTATCTGCTGCGCTCGATCGGCATATCCATCCCGCGACAGAACGGCAAGAGCTGGGACGTTCGCGCCCGCTGCTTCCACGGCGCCCTCAACGGCGAGAAGATTCTGTACACATGCCAGCACGGCGACACCTCAGACCAGATGTTCCAGGAGCTTTCAAGGCCATTCGAGGACGAGGACGAGCCTGAGCTTAACGCCCTGCTGCTCGCCGTGCGCAAGACCAACGGCCAACAGGCCATCAAGCTCAAGAACGGCGGCCTTATCCGCTTCACCACGCGCACCGACTCGCTGGCGCGAGGCAAGACCTACGACGTGCTCATTTACGACGAAGCACAGGAGCTTACGGCCAAGCAGCAGGCGGCTTCTCTGCCCGCCATCTCGGCAGGGTCGAAGCACAACCCGCAGACGATCTACCTGGGCACGCCGCCAGGCCCCGACAACGTTGGCACGGTGTTCCGCGACCTCCACGAGGACGTTCACAACGGCAGGTCTGAGATGGGATGGATCGAGTGGGGCGCTACAGAGATCGGCGACGTGCACGACGAGTCGCGATGGTTCGAGTACAACCCGTCTCTCGGCACAATCCTCGACATAGAGGCCGTACGCGGCGAGTCCGAGCAGATGCAGCCCGACGTCTTCGCGCGTGAGCGCCTTGGCTGGTGGAGCCCAATCGGAGGAGCCGACTCATACGCGCTTTCGAGCGCCAAGTGGAAGGCGTGCGAGGCGGCGGGGCCGATGCAGGAAGGCAAGCTCGCGTTCGGCGTGAAGTTCTCGCCCGACGGGTCGCGCGTTGCCGTGTCCTGGGCGAAGGCAGAGCGCGGTGCCGGCTCCTACGTCGAGCTTTACGACCTCATGGGCGCTGAGGGCGGCACCGTCGGCATATCCGACATGCTGCTGCGCAACCGCGAGGAGATCGCGTGCGTCTGCATCGACGGAAAGAGCGGAGCGGACGCGCTGAAGCAGCGACTTCTGGACGGCAGGATGCCGAAGTCGGCGATCGTCATGGGCAGCACCGCGATCGTGCAGGCCGCCGCGACGATGCTGGCCGACGAGGTCAACGCCGGGACGACGAGCCACATCGAATCGCCCGCGTTGGACGATTCCGCAACGAAGTCGATCAAGCGCGACATCGGGCGCGACGGCTGGGGCTTCGGCGACGGCCCCGACTCTTCGTCAGCGCCGATCGAGAGCGCATCGCTGGCCCTATGGGCGGCGAGGACAACCAAGAGAGACCCGAGACGTAAACAGGAGGCAAGCTTCTGATGGCAGCAGTGAACATGGAACTGGCCGGACAGGTCGCGGCGGCGGAAGGCCTGCGACACGAGGACAAGGCGCTCGTGCGCGAGCTTATGGACACGTGGCGCACCCACCGATCCCGCAACATGTTGCGGGAGGACTACTACCTCGGACACGTCGGCGTCAAAGACCTAGGCATCGCCATGCCGAAAGCCCTCGCCAAGAAGATCAACCCGCGCGTTGACTGGCCCAAGAAGGCGGTGCACGCCCTGGCAGATCGCTCGGTGTTCAACGGCTTCACTGCCGACGACAATGCCGTTACCATGCGGCTGCGCGACATATGTGCCGACAACCAGCTCGAAGCTCTCTACCGCAAGAACCTTATCGGTGAGCTGAAGCACTGCTGCGGCTTCTGGACTGTCACGGACGGCGGCGGCAAGCCAATCATCTCCGCGTACCCGGCAACCGCAGCGGCGGCAATCTGGGATGACGCGCAGAAGCGCATCAAGGCCGGTCTCGTTGTGGCCGAGTCGAAGAAGATGCCAGGTGACACCGAGCGCGTGCCGACCGTCGTGCACCTGCTCACAGAAGACGCGCTGGTGGTGCTTACGCGCGGCAGCGGCCACTGGGTGGCCGACTACATGGAGCATGGCATGGGTCGCTGTCTCATGGAGCCTATGCCCTACGATGCCACGCTTGAGCGACCGTTCGGCTCCTCGCGCATCAGCCGTTCGGTCATGAGCATCACAGACGATGCCATACGCCAACGCGCCCGCATGGAGGTGGCGTCTGAGGCCGCGACGCTGCCGCAGACCTGGCTGCTCGGCACATACAAGAAGATGATCAACGGGCAGAACAAGTACGACGCGTCGATGGGGGCGGTCAACGAGATCACCAAAGACCCTGACGGAGACTCGCCGACCGTGTGGCAGTCGGCCCAGTTGCAGATGGCGCCGCTCACCGAGTACCTGCGCCAGCTAGCATGCCAATTGTCGGCGGTCACCAATGTTCCGGTGTCTTTCTTCGGCGTGAGCAACGACAACCCATCCTCTTCGGATGCCATCGCTGCATCGCTCGAACCGCTCGTGATCGATGCGAAGAACCTCAACCGCGAGAATGGCAACGCTTTGCGCAACGTGGCCTACATGGCGCTCGCTGTGGCGAACGGCACGGATTACGAGACCGAGCGCGATGCCGGCTACAACCTCAACCCGCGCTTCATGTCCCCGGCCTACCCGTCAATCGTGAGCCTGTCCGACGCCGCGTTGAAGCAGGTGCAGGGTCTGCCGAAGCTCGCCAACTCCGACGTGATGCTCGAAATGCTCGACTACACAGACGAGCAGATCCAGCGCATCAACAGCGACAACAAGAAGGCACAGGCGAGCGCTGCCGTGGCCTCGCTGTTCGAGCCGAAGGAGGGCGAGGATGGCGGAGATACCTCGCAGCCTGCTTAACGAGCTTACGGACGAGATCAACGCGCTATCTGGAATGGCGCAGCGCCAAGCCGGCGACGCGCTCACCCGCTTGGTGGCCGACTGGGAGGCGAGCGGGAACGGCGACATAGCGGCGCTGCGAGAGGCGGCCTACGAGGTGATCGAGACGGCTTGCGGCTACTACGCCGACACCGTTGCGGCTGGCCGCGCCGCCGAGTTCTACGACGCCGTGCGCAAGGCGCAGGAAGCGCCCGGAAAGTACGCCGCCGTCGCCGAGTCGCTGCGCGACCCCCAGGCGACGTACGGCTCGGTGAAGGCGTTCATGGCAAGCGTGGTAAAGCAGGGAGCCACCGACATGTTCGTTGCCGCGTGCGTTCGCCGCCTCGACGCAGAGATCCGCAAGGCCGCGAACATGTGCGTGGCGCACAACGTCTCCAAAGACCCGGCGAAACCGAGGTACGCACGCGTGCCGTCTGGCGAGACGTGCGGTTTCTGCCTCATGCTCTCCTCGTTCGGCTTCAACTACAAGACAAAGGAGGCCGCAAGCCACTCGCACCCAAAGTGCGACTGCCGCGTCGTGCCGAGCTTCGGCAAGGGATCAAAGGTCAAGGGCTACGACCCCGACGGCATGTACGACAGGTTCAACGAGTGCCTTGACACATTGGGCGGTCGCAACGGGCTGTGGGCGGAATGGGACGCCATGCCCGACGCGGAGCGAGAGGCGTACATCAAGGCCCACGGAAACAAGGCCGGCAAGGCTTTCGACAAGTACGTGAACAAGCGCATGGTCGAGGAGATCGAACTGCGCGATCCGAAGTGGTACGCATCGGGAGAACATTCCGGCATCGAGTTTACGGACTCCGCCGTGAAAGGCGAGAAGCTAAAGCGCTGGAAGAAAGACCCCGGCGAAAGAATTACCGCCGAGAAGTTGAACGCGCTTGGCTATAAGGCGGAGTTCTGGGAAGACGAATCGCATCTGACAGCACCGAACTCCGATGGGAAGACAACGATTAGCCGAGCGGATTTATCAACGGGTATCGAAATCAAGACGATCTACGGAGCTGGGTCTGAGAACACGTTCAAGTCTCACATCAAGTCAATACCCGGCAAGAATGGCGTGAAGCTCACCGTCGTCGACGTGAGCGAGAACGAAAAGGTGACGGACGAGCAGGCGATAAAGTGGATCAGCAAGTACATGGCCCGCTATCACATCAGCGAGGTCAGGATGCTCGGGCACGATGGGAAACTCCTGCGAATAAAGAAATAGCCAGCGGCTGCATGTCTCTATAGGTGAGTCAAACAACCCGCTGGCTAACCAGATTATAACCGCAAAAAACAGCAAGGGCCACCTACAGGTGGCCTTTTTCATGCCGAATCTCACGCTCATAAGAAACTGTCGCGGACGGGCCGCACGGCCCAACTGATGACCGTTGAGCAGCCGCACGGCAGCTCAGGCGTGCCGCACGGCACGGGAAAGGACGCGACATGGCAGAAGCAAACGAACCCACGCAAGTGCCGGGAGCAGAAGGCGGAGATGGCGCCAACCAGGAGCCGCCCGTCGACTACAAGGCGCTGTACGAGGCCGAGAAGAAGCACTCGCGCGAGTGGGAGAAGAAGGCGAAGGCCAACAGAACCGCAGCAGCGGCGCTTGAGGAGGCCAACAACGCGAACAAGACCGCCGAAGACCAGATCGCCGACCTCAAGAAGAGGCTCGACGACAAGGAGAAGGAAGAGAAGCGGTCGAAGATCGCGGCCAAGGTCGCGCAGGAGAAGGGCGTGCCGGCGAGCCTGATCGTCGGCGACGACGAGGAAAGCATGTCCAAGTGGGCAGACGACATGCTCGCCGCGTTCAAAAAGCCGCCCGCGCCCAAGGTCGAGAAGCCAGGAAGCTTCCCGAAGCCGAGCGACGGCGACAAATCTGAGCTGCGCGACTTCACGCGCCAGCTCCTCGGTAACAACTAGAGACAAGTAAGGAGCCGAAATGGCTAACGACACCAGCAAGGTCAAGCTCCCGCACAAGGTAGTGACCTCCATCATCAACAAGGCAAAGGACACCTCCACCATCGCGGCGCTGTCCCCCAGCACCCCGCAGACGTTCTCCGACACCACCTACATCGTGTTCAACCCGACAACCGAGGCCGAGGTAGTTGCGGAGGGCGCGAAGAAGAGCGGTTCCGAGGTCTCCACCACGCCGATCGTCGCAAAGCGCGTGAAGGTAGTCACGACCACACGCGTCTCCGACGAGCTGCGCTGGGCCGACGAGGACAACCAGCTTGAGATCGTGACCAACATCATCGCCGACCAGACCGCCGCGATCGGCCGAGCGCTCGACTACGTGGTCTACCACGCCGTGTCCCCCAAGACGGGCACCGCGCTCGATGGCTACACCGCGCTCACCGCAGGGGCCAACGCCGTAACCGCCTCGGCATCCGCAGTCGACGACATCGACGCGCTGGCCGACGCGCTTATCGACTACGACATCAACGGTTTCGCGCTCTCCCGCAAGTTCGCCGCAGACCTCCGCAAGCTGCGCATTCCCGCCACCGGCCAGCGCCTCTACCCGGAGATCCCGCTGTCCCTCAACGTCGGCAACATCGACGGCATCCCCGCCGCGACCTCCGGCACCGTCAACGGTCGCCGCTGCAAGATCGACCCGAAGGTGGCGGGCATCATGGGCGACTTCTCCACCATCAAGTGGGGCATGGTGCGCGACATGACCTCCGAGATCATCGAGTACGGCGACCCCGACAACACCGGTCAGGACCTGAAGGGATACAACCAGGTCGCGTACCGCACCGAGGCAGTCCTTGCCTACGCGGTTCTCGACCCCAAGGCCTTCGCCATCCTGAAGACGGCCTAGGGGGCGGTAACCATGGCGAACCTTGTGCAGAAGTTCATCGTCGAGGACGCATCCAAGGCATCCCCGATCCTCCCGCAGCACGTCTGCTTCGTGACCGCCGACGGCGAGCCTGTCGGCATCTCCAAACAGGCCGCAAACCCTGGTGCGAACCCGACCATCGCCAAGGTGGTCAAGTGCCTCGTCGACGCTGGCGTGATGGCCGCGACCTCCGAGGCATCCGAGCAGAAGGCCGGCGAGAATGCCGCGAAGCCGGTTGACTCCGGCAAGGCCGAAGAGCCTGCCAGCGAGGAGTAGGCGCATGGAGCCGCTAGCGACCATCGAAGACTATAGGGCGAGGTACGGCGACCCGACTGACGAGGCACGCGCCGCGACCCTGCTCTCAGACGCGTCAGACCTGCTCATGAGCGCTTACGAATCAAACGTGGGCGACTACGAGCGCGGCAAGGTAGCCGCCTTCGACCGATCTGCCGCAGCGGTGTGCTGCCTCGTGGTCAACAGGGTCTTGTCTGCGCCAGTAGCTCTGGCGGGTGCCATGCAGTACAGCCAGGGCGCAGGCGGCTACACGGCCAGCGTGTCGTACGGGTCTGCCCTCGGCGAAATGTACCTGGGAAAGACGGAGCTGAAGCGCCTCGGGCTGCTCGACCAGCGCATCGGGGCGCTCCAACCGGTTGGGAGTGATGCCGAATGGGACTCATAAGCACCGAATCGGTGACGGTCACAACACCAGTGGTCGACTTCGATTCGCTCGGCGAGCCTATCGAGCGCGGCAGCGTGAACACCGCCATAGAGGGCGTGGTCGTGTGCCCGGGGGCCACGTCGGAACTCGACGCATCGCGCCCCGATGGCACTGAGGTCGCCTACACGCTGTGTTTCCCCAAGAGCTTCACCGCATCGCTCAAGGGGTGCCGCGTGAACGTTCGAGGCACCGAGTACCGCGTCATAGGCGACCCGCAGCGCTACGACCCGGAAAACACCCCAGGCGATTGGAACCTCACCGTGGAAGTGGGGCGCACCGATGGCTAAGTGCAAGGTGAAGTTCGAGTGGAAGGGCTGGAAGCGCGGCGGCTATGCCGAGGTTATGAACTCAGGCGCGGTGCAAACGCTTCTTAAGAAGAAGGCAGACGCCGCAGCGGCATCGTGCAACTCGTCCTTCTCCCGGCACCCCGGCGAGGGTGCCGGCTACATAGTCCGCAAGTTCAAGGGCAAGCTCGCAAACGGCTTCGTGGTTACCACGGCGACTCCGCACGCCCATGCGAGCGAGCGCAAGCACAACCGCCTCAGATCCATGTTCGGAGGCGGTGAGTGATGGACGTGGAGCGCATGGTGGCGCAGCGGCTCATGGACGAGACCGGCATCGAGGCCGTGCTCGACGTACCAGCCGACAGGCCCAGCGAGTTCATATCGGTGTCGCAGACCGGATCTAGCCGCAGCGGCTGCATCAACCGTGTGCAGCTCGTGGCGCAGTCATGGGCGAAGACCCGCAGACGCGCCGCAGAGATCGCCGAAGCCGTGGAGCACGTAGTGCCGAGTCTCATGGACGAGGAGTGCGTGTTCGAGGCCACGTGCGGAGACACGTACCGCTGGGACGACCCAGACAGCCGCCAGCGCCGATACCAGACCAACGTAAACGTAACCATTTGCGAATAGGAGCCGACATGGCACTTTTCAAGAAAAACGAGACCAAGAACGTCTCGTCCACCAAGGGCGTGAAGGGCGGATACATCTTCGTGGCTCCGGCCGGCACCACCCTCCCCACAGACATCAAGACCAATCTCGCCGAAGCCTTCCTCAATCTCGGCTTCATCTCCGAGGACGGCTACACCGAGTCCGAGGAGACCGACGCCAACGAGCTGAAGGATATGAACGGCGACCTCATGGACTCCGCCACGACCTCGCGCGTGGAGTCTGCGAAGCTCACGCTCGCGGAGATCAAGGCGCAAACACTCAAGGTCATGTATGGCGCCGAAAACGTGACCGACCTCGATGGCGTTATCACCGTCGAGCACAACGGCAACAAGGACGAGGCGTGGTCGATCGTGCTCGAACTCGTGCTCAAGAACGGTCGCCGCTGGCGCAAGGTCGTGCCCTCCGCCAAGTTATCCGAGCTTGACGACCTCAAGCTCGCGGTGAGCGAGATCGCCGGGCGTCAGATCACGCTCAAGTACCTGGTCGATAGCGACGGAAACACCTGCTACGACTACATCGAGTCGACCGAAACCGCCAGCGCCTAGGAGGAATGCAGATGACCGAGATCAAGTTTTCCGTCGACGGCGTTGACGGCGAGTTCGCCGCAGACCTCGACGAGTTGAAGTCCTACAAGACTGTGAAGCAGTTCGCCCGAAGCGAAACCGACCCGGCGGGGATGATGGACGCCATGGAGCGCATCTTCATAGGCCGCGACGAGGAGTACATCGAAGCGCTCGGAGGCACCTCCTACGACATGCGCCGCCTGTGCGACGCGGCATTCGAGGCTGCAAAGGCAAAAAACTAATAGGCTTCGCCAGCGACCTCGAGAACAGGCGCGGCGAAGCGATAGCAGACTTCCAGCAGTTCTACGGCATAGCCCTGCCATTGGATGGAGCGCCCGAAGACCTCGATCGGATGGCGCTTCTCTGGCAGCACCTCCCCGACAACTCGCGCCTCGCCAAGGCGCAGTACCCGCAACTCAGGTGGAGCACGACCGACTACATGCTCTGGCGTATCGAGCACCAGCTTCGGTGCATCGCCTGGGGCATGGCCGACAAGAAGGACAGGAGCGCGGAGCCTCCCGAGCCTATCAAGACGCCGGCGCAGCTCGCAGAGCTTGAGCGCCACCGCGCGAACGCGCTGGAAGCCAAGGAAGAGATAGACAAGATCCTGGGGATAGGAGGGGAAGATGGCGACTAGTGTCGGGTCGGCCTATGTGTCCTTGATGCCGTCGATGGATGGCTTCGCGAGCAAAATCGGCAAGGAGTTCGGCAGCCAGGGCAACGCCGCAGGCAAGGCCTTCGGCGACTCCATGACCGTCGGCATCGACGGCGGGGCCAAGAAGTCCTCGGGCATCCTGACAGGGCTTGGAACCGTAGCCAAGGGCGTCGCCACTGCGGCGGTGGCCGGGTTCACAGCGCTCACAGGGGCCGTGACCGCGATTGGCGGCGCGGCCCTTTCCGCATATGCAGACTACGAACAGCTGGTTGGCGGCGTCGACACCCTGTTCGGCTCCGCGTCGCAGACACTGCAAGGTTATGCCGCAGAGGCATACAAGACATGCGGAATGTCCGCCAACCAGTACATGACGCAGGCCACGAGCTTCGCGGCCTCGCTCGTCTCGTCGTGCAGCGGCGATGTCGCCAAGGCGGCTGACTACGCGAACATAGCCATGGGCGACATGTCGGACAACGTGAACAAGATGGGTTCCGACATGACAGACGTGCAGAACGCCTACCAAGGCTTTGCGAAGCAGAACTACACGATGTTGGACAACTTGAAGCTCGGCTACGGCGGCACGCAGGCTGAGATGAAGCGCCTTATCGCCGATGCCAACAAGCTGCGCCAGGAGCAGGGCAAGAACGCCGACCTCACGATCGACAGCTATGCCGATGTGGTCGAGGCCATCCATACCGTGCAGGAGAACATGGGCATCACCGGCACCACCGCCAAGGAGGCCGCTACCACGATCAGCGGCTCCATCGGCATGGCGAAGGCCGCGTGGGAGAACTTCATCACCGGACTCGGGCGCGACGACGTTGACTTCTCGCAGCTCACGCAGCAGCTGCTTGAGTCGATCGGCGCGGTAGCTACGAACGTGGCCCCGAGGGTTGCGCAGATCGGCAAGGGAATCGTCGAGGCGTTCCCGGTTGTGCTGTCTGGCCTTGGCCCAGTCCTTGGCCCAGTGCTCTCGGAAGCGCTCGCGACTGCTTGGAACATCGCCGTAGGAGCCTTGGCTGAGCTTGGCATACAGCTGCCGACGGTCGACGCTTCCCAGATAACGGGGGAGTTCCAAGCAATCGCCGACGCTGCGGCATCCGTCGTAGGCACGTGCAAGTCCGCTTTCGGGCAGCTTGGCGAGCAGATACCGGGCATCTGGGACACCATCGTCTCGACTATTGGCGGAGCCGTGACGACGATCATCTCGGCGGTGTCGCCGTTCGTGACGTACTTCGCATCGCAGATGCTGCCCGCCATCGCGTCATTTGCATCTGGCGCAGTCGGCGCGTTCAGCGCCGTGCGGCCTGTCATAGAGCAGCTTGGCTCGACGCTGCTGAACGTCGGCCAGGCCATCCTGCCCGTGCTACACAACGCCTTCGCGATGATCGTCCCGATCATTTCGCAGGTCATCGGCGTCGCCATGCAGCTTTTCGCTGCGGTAAGCCCGCTCGTGTCGCAGGTGGGCGCTGCGCTCATGCCGGCAATCACGTCTATCGGCACGGCGCTCGCAAACCTCGCCAACGCCGTGCTGCCGATATTGGCTAGCGGCATGCAGATAGTGCTCTCCGTGGCTCAGATGCTCATACCGGTAATCCAGACAGTGCTGTCTGTAGTTGGTTCAATCGTGTCCGTCGTGATAACGGTGGCAAGCCAGGTGATCTCGGTCGTGGTAAACGCCGCATCCGTCGTAGCCTCGGCCATTGGCCTCGTCATGTCGGTCGTGAGCGGCCTCGTGACTGCGGTTACCACGTTCATCGGCTCGATCGTATCCGTTGTCGGTGGCGGGATAGCTACCGTGGTCTCCGCCGTTTCAGGCGGTGTGAACGCGGTAGTGGCGTTCGTCGGCTCGCTGGTGTCCTCAGCGCTCTCGCTCGTGTCCGGCCTCGTCTCCTCGATCGCCGGGTACTTCTCGACCATGGTGTCTACGATGGCGAACGCGGCGCAGCAGGTGTACGCGGCAGTGACGGGTGCCTTCTCGGCGCTCGTCGGCGCTGTGTCTGGCCATATCGGGAGCCTCATGAACACCATTTCCAGCATCCCCGGCCAGGTAATGGGCTTCTTCGCAGACGCTGGGTCGTGGCTCGTCGGTTCCGGTCGCGCGTTGATCAACGGCTTCACGCAGGGCATCCAGAACGCAATCGGCGGCGCCCTTTCCGCCGTGTCCGGCGCCGTCTCGCAGATCCGCTCGTTCTTCCCGTTCTCGCCCGCAAAGCGCGGCCCATTCAGCGGCCACGGTTATACAACCTACTCGGGCAAGGCGCTCATGGAGGGATGGGCCGAGGGCATCGGCAGCGGCACGGGGGCGGTCAACTCCGCCATCACGTCGGCGCTAGCCTCCGCGAGCTCGCTTATCGGCTCGGGCATCACGGTCGCTCCGTCGGTTGCCGTTGCCGGGGCAGGTGCCGCCGGCACGACCTACAACGTCACGGTCAATGGAGGAAGTGTAAACGCAGACCAGCGGATCATGCAGGCGGTTGACGTTCTGGTCTCCGCAGCCAAGCGGTCCGCAGGGTCGGGAAGGTAGCCAATGGGAACCTATACAAGGGAGATTCAGATCGCGGGGCGCAACCGCTGGTATTGCGGCTATATCTCCGTTGACGGCGTGAGCACGGTCAACGACACCACCTCGCGCATAACAATCACCGCCGCGATCGACGACAAGTATGCGGCACAGTACGGCACGCACTACGACGTGATCGTGAACGGCATCACCTACAGGTCGCGCGACGTGCTGCTCAACAACTACGGGAATTGGGCCACGCGCGACGCCGTGACCTTCACCGTGGACGTCGGGCGCGGGGCCAGCGGCTGGAACTGCTCCGTGCAGATCCACGTCTACGGCAAGACGTACAACAACTACTACGGCAGCGCCGGCGGAGATGCCTGGGCAACAGAGTACGCTTGGATTCCCCAGCGCGGGTACTCGCAACCGCATCCGCCCAAGAACCCGAAGCTGGCCCGCGTTTCCGACACATCCCACAAGATCACGTGGGACGTCGACTACACGGGCATGGACGGCGCGTACCCCTGGGCTGGCGTGTATGTAGACCGCCGCACCGACGACGGCTCATGGGTGAACATCGCCGACGTCTCGTGGGACGTGACCAACTACACCGACAACTCGACGACCGCAGGACACAAGTACGAGTACCGCCTTTGCGCCCACGGCCCGGGCGGCAACTCCACGCACGTCTCGTGCGGAACCACGTACACAACTCCGTCGGCACCTTCGCGCATCGATGCCATCAAGGCCGGCGCGTCCGAGGTGACGCTGCGCGTCTACGGGGCGTGGTGGTACGCCAGCGCATGGGATGTTCAGCGATCAGGCGACGACGGGAATACGTGGGCGGCGGTCTCGACCACCACCGAGGGCGAAGACCCCGCATGGGTAGACCTGCACGACACCTCCGCGCCTGCCGGCACGATCGTCTACCGCGTCAGGGCCAAGCGCGGTAGCCTAACGTCTTCGTGGGTCGAATCGAATTCCGTGACCACGATCACGCCGCCTCTCGCACCGAAGGTCACCGCCGACCATGTTGCGCCAACGGGGTCGGCAGCATCCTTCTCGTGGGTGCCCAACCACCCCGACGGCTCGGCGCAGTCCGCCGCGCAACTTGAGCTCGTCGGCAGCGAGACGATAACGAAGTCGTACACGACCGAGAAAAGCGCATCGGTCACACTCACGAAGGGAAGTTGGAAAGCTCGCGTTCGCACGAAGGGACTGCACGCCGATTGGGGCGCTTGGTCTGACTATGCGGCGATAACGGTCGCCGACTACCCGCAGTGCTGGGTCGCCTCCCCCGCTACCGACGGCATGCTCGTCGATGCGGTGCCGCTCACGGTGCAAGTCGCCGCAACCGACGAAACTGGCATCGCGCAGGCAACGCTCACGCTCGCAGAGGTCGGCGGCGCGACGGTCGCCACGGCAGACGTCACGAACCTGAAGCCCGTGAGTTTCGGCAGCTACGCCACCATACGCAACGGCATCGACTATCTGCTCATGCTCACGGTCAAGGGCGGCTCCGGCCTGTCCAAGACGGCCATGCGCCGCTTCAAGACGCACTGGGCGGAACCGGCCATCCCAGACGTGTCGCTGTCGTACGACGATGCGCTGGCGTGTCACGTGAAGGTGCGCAACGGCCTCTCGTCATACGAGATCGAGCAGACCACGCTCGTAGGCCCCATGACGGTCGACGAGGTGAGCAATGAGCTTTCCATGCTAGGCACGATCACAGTCGATGGTGACGCGCTGGTGCTCGGCAACGCCTCCCGCTGCTCCGCCTTCACGGTGGAGCGCGTGGCGTACGGCGGCGATGCCGTCATAGCATCCGGCGTGCTTGACTCCCAAGAGACGATCGACCGCGTGCCGCCGCTAAACACCGACTACGAGTACAAGGTCACCGGGTACGCCGACAACGGCACCTCGTCGCAGACCGTGACCGATGCCAACGTGTTCGCGCACGGGATGGCGCTTAACTTCGGCCAGGATGCATCGACCGTGCTTGTGCTCGACTACAACGGCGACTACTCGACAAGCTCTCAGCGATCCGTAGAGACATACCACTTCGCCGATGGCGGCGAGAACGGCGACCTGCCCATTTCGTACATGCTCGACGAGCTGAACAAAAAGACCTCGCTCTCATGGGAGATGAAGCGCGACGGCCACGACAGGTACATACGGATTATGGACGAGCAGTGGAGGGGATGGTGGCGCGGACATGCGGGCGAACGCGCATACGGCCCCATGGACTTCGACATGTCTGTGAAGGGTGCAGGCATCTGGAAGGGTTCGGCCAACGTCACGCACAACGTCTTCGAGGAGCCGATAAATGGCTGATTGGGGAAAACCGTTCCTCACCTCGTTCCGCTTCATGCGCGTAGACCGCGCAAGCGGCAACGAGGTCGAGAGAATCACGAACATAAAGAACGGCGGGTGCATTGAGCGCAACCAGGACAAGGACTACACCACAGGGCAGGTCGATTACTCCGGGGCGCTCGATATCGGGGCAGATCTGCTGCGGGTGTACCTCGATGCCGACTTCGGTGGCGCGTCAGTCAGTGAGGCGCTGGGGACTTTCGTTGTCTCAGCGCCGAAAAGGACCAGACGCGGCGTCAACTCAACCGGCACGGCAGTCCTGTCGGGCAGGCTGTCGGAGGTTGCGGAGGACGAATTCGATGCCCCATTCACGGTGGCGGCTGGAACCGTGGTTGTCCCCTACGTCGTAAAGTTGCTCAAGGCGGCTGGCTTCGCTGACGTGATCGCCGAAGGCTCCGACTACAAGCTAGCGCAGGATTGGACGCTCGGAATCGATTCGGGCGACATGAGGCTGTCGAAGTGCCTGGCGGCGTGCAACGCGCTGCTCGACGTGGCGGGCTTCCGCGCCGTCGACGAGGACGCCTACGGAAGGCCCGTACTTCGCAGATATAGGGAGCCGCAGGACAGGCCCGTTTCCATGACCCTTCGAGAGGGCTCTGGCGCACGCTTCATCAACGAGGTAGTCGACGAGCTTGACCGCTCGGGCGTCGCCAACGTGGTGCACTGCGACTACGAAACGCAGGACGCCTTCTACCGTGGCACGGCCATCGACTCAGACCCGAGCAGCCCTTACTCCACGGTTTCGCGCGGTTGGCGCAAGACGGCCACGTACAGCTACAGCGACCTGCCCGAGGGGTCTACCGATGCCGAGAGACAGAGGAACGCCGATGCCAAGGCTAACGAGATGCTGCGAACACAGCAGAGCGCTATCCGTAGAGTCACGGTCAAGCGGACGTACGCGCCTATCGCGTGCGGCGATGCCGTGATGGTCGATTGGGCAAGCGCCGGCATCAGCGGCAAGTTCGCGGTGAGGACTGCGACTCTCACGCTCGTGGGAGGATGCCCAATCGAGATGGAGGTGAAGAGGTATGAGCGATGAACTCATGTCGGCCATGCGCCGATACGGCGCCGCGATGGCCGATGCGACCGCCAACGACCCTCCCGGCCAGCAGGCGTGCTACGGAACGGTGAATTCCGTATCCGGAGCCACCATGGCCGTATCGGTGAAGGGGGCATCCCTGAAGCTCCCGTACACCACCTCATGCTCGGGAGCCAAGGCAGGCGACCGATGCATCATCCAGGCAATCGGCCCGCACGCCATCGTGATCGGCGTGCTAGCTAAGTAAAGGAGGTGCGATGGCAGATACCAACAAAGGCGCGGCGCTGCTGCTCAACGATGCGGGCAACATCGACCGCGCCAGAACCACCGACGGCTCGATCTTCCGCATCGAGTCGACGCTATCGATGGAGGCCGCCGAAGAGGCCAAGACGGCAGCGGCGAACTGCAACACCGCGACTGAAAGCGCCGAAGCGGCAGAGAAGACGCGCGTGTCCAACGAGAACGCTCGGAAAACGGCTGAGACCGAGCGCGGCAACAACGAGACAACCCGCAAGAACAACGAGACGTCGCGCAAGAACGCCGAGACAACACGTCAAGACAACGAAACTGCGCGAAAGAATGCCGAAACCACGCGCCAGAACAACGAGACGAGCCGATCGAACGCCGAGATCGAACGCAAAAAGGCCGAAAGCCAGCGCCATGACGAGCATATCGCCGACCAACAGGCATCGAGCAACGCGACCTCTGCGGCGAACGGCGCGGCTTCGCGTGCGGACGCAGCGGCGAACCAGGCGTTGCAGATCGCCAACTCCGTGGCGCAAGGCAGCGCAGGAAGCTCGGACGTCGCGGAGCTGCGTGCCCAGAACGCGAAGCTCGCAACGCTTTTGGCGAACTCGACAGGTCAGTTCATATACATGGGCGGAACAGTCTACTGCCCGGCTTCAAAGGCATCGGCGAGCGGGGTGACCGTAACGTTCGGCTCAACATGCTCCGCAAGCGGCAATACCATCACATTGATTTAAGAAGGAAACGAAATGGCTCAAGCTAAGATTCTCACAGTGGGCGGCACCAACTACGAGATGATAGACGACACCGCCCGCACCAACGCCACCACGGCGCTCAACAACGCCGAGTACAACCGACAGGGCCTGATCGGAAAGTACCCGGGCCAGTCGCTCGCAACGCTTCTCGCGGGCGAGGTCTCCGGCTCCGCCACCATCTACGACGCGCTGCACAAGCGCGTGCAGGCCGCGAACTTCAGCGGCATGCGCGTGGGCGACTACATCGACGTGCCGCTCGTGAGCGCGTCAAACGTGGCGGCCCAGCAGTCCGTGCGCTTCCTGCTTGCGCACTTCGACCCGTACTACCAGTGCGGCGACAGCGCCAAGGGCCACCACATCGCGTTCATCGCGTCCGCGCCCGTCGCCGTGGCCAAGACCGTCACCGGCGTGGCCAACGACAGCTACCTGATGTGGAACACTGCGAACACCAACCAGGGCACCGCAGACGTGAAGAACCCGTACCTGAACAGCAACCTCAAGGCGTGGGAGAAGCTGTTCGAGGCGTGCCTGCCCGAGGGGCTGACCAAGTACCTGCTCACCCAGCGCGTGCTGCTTGAGGAGCGTTACAGCGCGAGCGGCGCGCTCAGCGACTCCAACAGCTGGAGCTGGCAGGACATCGGCAAGGTGTGGTCGCCCTCCGAGATGGAGGTGTACGGCTGCCCAGTGTGGGGCACCAAGGGCTACAGCGTGGGCTTCGACTGCCAGTTCGACCTGTTCCGCGATACCGCGCACCGCTTGAACGGAACTCGGTACGCTTGGTGGCTGCGTTCCGTCATGGGTGGCTCCTCGTCCGACGTGTGCTACGTCAACGGCAACGGCAATGCCTACTGCGATTCGGCGACGGACGTCTGGGTTCGCCCCTGCCCCGGCTTCCTCGTCGGCTAGCCAGCCGAGTGCTCTATACTTCTCTTTCGATGCGACCGCCTTGCGCGGTCGCATCCCTGCCCGCGCAGCGGGCCGTTTTTTTGCCACTATTTCCGGGAGGTGCCATGAGCGGTGTCTACCAGCGAAACCGCGAGGTGTCCGAGTACAAGTTCTTCACGCAGGCCATCGCCATCCGCGTGGAGGTCAACAAGCTCATGGCCTCCTCGTCGGTCGTGCCGAAAGCCTACAGGCTGCTGAACGCAGTCCCCACGGTGGAGACCGCGCGCAGCATCGTATACAACGTCAACCGCGCCGACTGCTTCTACCCCAACAGTTCGTTCAACGCACTTGAGCGCAAGCGTTACCTGACGCTGGCGATAGCCGACTGCGAGCAGCTGATGCTCGACATGCAGTGCCTCATGGACATCGGCCTGCCCGTGAACGCCAACCGCTTCGAGGCGCTGGCGGGCATGGTCGAGGAGGAGATCAAACTGCTCAAGGGCGCGCGCAAGAACGTACGCGTCACCGGCAAGAAGACGACCGACGAGCGCATAGCCGAGGCCGAGGCCGAGCTAGAGCGCCTGCGTTCGTTATAATGGGCGGCGGTCCCGCCTTGTATATCGGTACAATTGGTGGCTGCGTTCCGTCATGGGTGGCTCCTCGTCCAACGTGTGCTACGTCAACAACAACGGCAATGCCAACTACAATTCGGCGACGAACGTCTGGGTTCGCCCCTGCCCCGGATTCCCTTACTGCCAGACCGAGTAGGCCAGCGGGCCGAAAGCAGAGCGCGGAGAGGAAGGAAGGCGCGACCATCGGGCGCGAGCCCGTAAATACGCACCCCGCGAGGGTGGCCGGACGCTGCTTGCATGGCGCGGCGCTCCGTGGCTTCGCCGCGTTTCATGGCCATACCTCAAGCGGCTGTCAGAGCCACATTGCAAGCCGTGCGGGGTGCCTTCTATGAACTCGGAGCAAAGGCGGGCCGCACGCCGGAAGCGCCGCGAGGAGAAGCGCGCCAGGGCCAAGGCCGAGCGCGTCAAGGCGTGCACCCTTGAGACGGTGGCCGACCTCAACAGCCTGTGCAAGGCTTCCAAGCAGGCCGCGCGTGGCGTCATGTGGAAGGCCTCGACGCAGCGGTACATGAAGGACTACCTGCGAAACGCCGTGAAATCGCGCCAAGACCTTTTGGAGGGCCGCGACATATGCCGGGGTTTCATCCGCTTCGACCTGTGGGAGCGCGGCAAGCTGCGCCACATCAGTGCAGTGCACTTCCCCGAGCGCGTGGTGCAGAAGTCGCTGTCCCAGAACGCCCTCGTGCCCGCGATAGTCCCCACGCTCGTATCCGCGAACTCCGCCAACATCAAGGGGCGCGGCACCGACTACGCCCTTAAGCTGCTCAAGCGCCACCTGGCCGACCACTGGCGGCGGCATGGGCGCGAGGGCTACATACTGCTGGGCGACTTCTCCGACTACTTCGCGCGCATTGCCCACGAGCCGGTCAAGCGGCAGGTGGCCGACGCGCTGCTCGACCCGCGCGTGGTCGCCCTTGAGCACCGCCTGATAGACGCGCAGGGCGAGGTCGGCCTGGGCCTGGGCAGCGAGCCAAACCAGATATGCGCGGTGGCGCACCCCAACCGCATCGACCACTACGTGGCCGAGATGCTGCGCCCCGAGGCCTACGGGCGCTACATGGACGACTTCTACCTGATCCACGAGTCCAAGGAGTACCTGCAAGTGTGCCTTCTGCTGATAGAGCACGAGTGCGCGAAGCTCGGCATCGCGCTGAACCCGCGCAAGACCCGCGTGGTGAAGCTGACGCGCGGCTTCACGTGGCTGAAGAAGCGCATCTTCTACACCGAAACGGGCCGCATCGTCATGAAGCCGTGCCGCGACTCCATCACGCGCGAGCGACGCAAGCTGAAGAAGATGGCCCGCATGGTGGCCGAGGGGGTCATGACGCCCGAGCAGGTGCAGCAGAGCTACCAGAGCTGGCGCGGCGGCATGGCTCACTTGGACGCGCACCGCAGCGTGCTGGCCATGGACGCGCTGTACCGCAGCCTGTTCGAAAATCTCGCGGGGGGGGTTGCTCAATGCAATCAAGCCCGAGAGACGATTCGGGCGGAACGCCCTCGCCATAGCGGAAGGGCGGCAACTCAAAACGGCGGCCTAGACGGGTCGAAAACGAAATAACCAAGACAGCGAAGGCGTGCTGCGGCGCGCCTTCTTTCTTCGCGCCCGCCCAAACGGCCAGGCAATCTCACGGCGCTAATACGATGGCGGCACATTCCCCGATAAGGAAGGAGTCCGCATGGACACTGAGGAAGACATGCCGCGCCCCGACGAGCTTCGAGACGGCACCCTGGCCGAGGTCAACGCCCTGCGCGACTTGCTGTCGCAGATCGGCGACCCCGACGCGGCGCACGACGCGGGCGTTATCGACGATGACGAGTACGTGGAGCGGAAGGCGCGAAAGCTCGCCTACACCTCCGCGCTCGCCGCCTACGCCAACGGCGAGGTGCCCGACCTCCCGGCGCTGCTCGAACAGATGCGCGAGCAGGCGTCCCAGCCGACGCAGACCGAGACCAACACGGCGAACATCGACTACCTGCTCATGACCGTGGGAGGTGACCAGTAATGGCTACGAAGAAAACCGTTGAGCATTCCAAGCACTTCGCGAAGGTCAAGAAGTACTACGACAAAGACCTTTGGAGCAAGGCGCGCGTCTACAAGGCTGTCGAGTGCAAATGGATCACCGCCGACGAGTACAAGGAAATCACCGGCGAGGAGTACACGGCCGAATAGGCGGAAGGAGGGCGCCCAGGATGGAAGTGCTCAAGCTTTTTGCGCCTTACGGACCGGCTTGGCTTGGCGGCGTGCTCCTGACGCTCGTTGCGTTCTACTTCGGGAGACAATTTCTTGAGGAGTACAAACGCCAAAACCAGCGGAAGGGCGAGCTCGACCTGAAGCGCGAGGAGCGCAAGCAGGCCGAAGTCGACGAGAGGGCGCAGCGCGACCGCGAGCGGTCCCAAATGGAGGGGCGCATCGCCGCCCAGATGGAGCGCAGCAACACCCTGATTGAAGGAATGAAAACGCTCATGGAGTCGGTTGTCGCGTCAAATGACGTCCTCCACGCGGACTTGGTCCACAGCCAGGCGCGTAGCCAGGGCATGGCCGAGAAGGTCGACCATATCTACGACCGAGTCGACCTCATGTACAACAAGGAGACAGGGAGATAAAGATGACTGATATACAGGCAGGACTCACGGTGCTGACCGTCCTCGTGGTGCCCTATATCGTGCAGGCTATCAAGACGAAGGCGATGACCGGCAATGTCGCCCGCTGGACGGCCATCGCAGTATCGGCGCTGTGCGGCGCATTGACGGCCATGGCCGGGGGTATGCCGACTGACCCCACGGCGTGGGTTACGTCCATCTTCGCCGCGGTAGGCGGCGTGCAGGTGGCATATGCAGCCTTCAAGGCGGTCGGCGTGACAGACAAGTGGCTCGACGCGCTGCTTGCCATGGGCACTCCGAAGAAGGACGACTAGGAATGGGCGGCAAGCGCCTCGTGCGCATCGCCGCCGCCATCTCGCTGCTTGCTTTGCTCGCCGCCTTCGCCGACGTGGCGCTTATAGCCTCTAACGTGCCGAAGGTGCCGAAGGAAGAGCCTTTGCCCGTCATCTACGACAAGCCGCTCGACAAGCCCGCCGAGGTGCCCGTCTACCTCCAAGCAGACGAGCGCTGGGGCGGGCTTTCGTATGCGGGCGAAGACCTGGCTGCTGCCGGCTGCGGCCTCACGTGCGCGGCCATGGCGTGGGAATGGCTCTACGGACAGGCATGCACGCCGGCGCAGATGCTGGGCTTCGTTGGCGAATCGTGCCTCACGGACGGCGTGAACGACATGGAAAAGTTCTGCCGTTGGATGAACGCGAACGACCAGGCTTTGGGCTACACGCCTATCCACGACAACGCCGATGACGCCTTGGACGAGGCGGCTGGCGGCTGGATGGTGTTTTGCAGCCTAACTGGCCAGCTCCGCGAAGGCGGCAAGAACTACGGCGGGCACATCGTCCTGCTTTGCGGATGGGACGGCGAGGCGGCGACCTTCCACGACCCCTACGAGGGCGTGGTGCGGCTGAGCCGCGAGCAGTACGAACAAGTTGATTGGGCTTATTTCATAGCGATAGGGAGCGCTGAATAGAATGAACGGAATAGACATCAGCAATTGGCAGAACGGCATCAACCTCGCGGCTGTCCCGTTCGACTTCGTTATCTGCAAGGCTACCGAGGGCACGCGCTACGTGTCGCCCGACTGCGACCGCCAAATCCAGCAGGCGATCGGTCTTGGCAAGCTCGTCGGCGTGTACCACTACGTCAACGGAGGTGATGCCGAGGCGGAGGCCGAGTACTTCTATGAGCGCTGCAAGGGCTACGTCGGCAAGGCCGCGTTCTTCATCGACTGGGAGGAGCGGGGCAACAAGGCATGGGGCGACACGTCCTACCTCAAGGCCATGGCAGAGCGTTTGGCCGAGCTTCTTGGCGTGAGCGTGGATCGCATCGGTATCTACGCATCCAAGAGCGTGTTCCCGTGGGGCCTCACCGATGCTAAGACGTGGGTGGCGCAGTACGCCGACATGAATCCCACTGGCTACCAGGACGCGCCGTGGCACGAGGGCGCTTACGATTGCGCCATCCGCCAGTACTCCTCTTGCGGGCGCTTGAACGGCTGGGCGGGCAACCTCGACATCAACAAGTGCTATATCTCCCGCGCGGAGTGGGAGGCCATGGTGGGCGGCTCCAACGGCGATCCCGACTCGCTTATCCACGGCATCGACGAGACGCCTGCAGCAGACCTCGCGGCGAAGGTGCTCGCTGGCGAGCTCGGAGACGGCGACGACCGCAAGCACGCGCTGGGCGACCGCTACCAGGAGGTGCAGTCGCTCGTGAACCACATTCTCACGGCATCCGCCGAGGATCTGGCCGCTGAGACCTGGGCGGGCGATTACGGCAACGGCAGCCGCCGCAAGGCTGTTTTGGGGCCGCGCTACGACGAGGTTATGGCGGTCATCAACGGGCAGGCCGAAACCGAGCAGGTGTACGTGGTGCAAAGCGGCGACACCCTTTCCGGAATCGCCTCAAAGTACGGCACGACCTATCAGGATCTCGCCGCCAAGAACGGCATCTCAAACCCGAATCTGATCTATCCCGGCATGCGCCTGGTTGTTTCCTAGGCCGCTCGTGGTATCCTAACGAAGATAATCGTGCCGATTGCGCACACCTCGGTTCGAGGAGATGCGCAAATGGTGCACCATTTAAATTAAGAAGCCCGTTACCCCCGCGGTGACGGGCTTTTTGCTACCGATATGCCGGGATTCGAACCCGACAGGGTGCGGATCCCGGCATCATCGCAAGGCCTGTGGCCAAAAAATGGCAAATATGAGTACTGTTACCATTTTAGTTACAGCGATTTCATGCCATCAGAAGGCGATTTAGCCGTCAGGCATCCTACAGCGGAAAAATTGCAGACGTTTATCGGCTAAGTACTTGGACATATGTTGCGTAACACTACATATTTTGTAAATAAATAATGTTACAGGACTTGTGACAGTACTCATATTTGACGTTTTTTGCCCATAACCCTTTATACCTAGGCAAATCGGCGGCAAAACGGGCTTCAAAGCGCCCTTCACAAACAAAAACCGGGGCCCGCATGATGCGGACCCCGGCTCAATACCGTGGCGATATGTCAGTTACGCTTTACACGTAGAACAGGATGTCGTCGTAGGTCGGGACCGGCCAGTAGTCGGCGGCCACGATCTCCTCCATGGCATCCACGGCGGCACGCAGCGTATCCATAGCGGGAACGACCTCGTGTGCATACACGTTGGCCTGCTCCTGGCCATCGAGGGCCTCGGCCTTCTGATGCACGGCGTCGAGTGCCTTGATGGAGTCGTTGATGGTGGTGATGCCGTTGCAGAGCTTGTTGAGCGTGTTCTGCTCGCACTGCATGGCGGCCTCGGCACCGGCGGCACGAATGGTCTCAAGGCCCTTAGCGACCTTGGTGGCATAGGCGGTAATGACCGGGCGATAGGTACGACGCGCCTCGCGAACCATCGTGGTGGCCTCGATGTTCATGAGCTTGTTGTACTTCTCGAGCTTGCAGTCGTAGCGGCACTGGACCTCGGCCTTGGTCAGGACACCCGTCTCCTCAAAGAGCGCAATGGCCTTATCGGAAACAAAGGCGGGCAGAGCGTCGGCTGTGGTCTTGTTGTTGGCAAGGCCGCGCTTCTCGGCCTCAACGGGCCACTCGTCGGAGTAGCCATCGCCGGAAAAGAGGATGCGCTGGTGGTCGGTCAGGACCTTCTTGCAGTACTCGAGCGCAGCGTCCTGGAACTCATCCTCGGGCGTACCCTCGAGTGCGTCGGCGAAGGACTTGAGCGACTTGGCCACGGCAGCATCGAGCACCAGGTTGGAGTCGGAGACGTTCTGCTCGGAGCCGCAGGCACGGAACTCGAACTTGTTGCCGGTAAAGGCGAACGGGGAGGTGCGGTTGCGGTCGGTGTTGTCCTGCATCAGCTTGGGCAGGGTATCGGCGCCCAGGTCGAGCACGCCGCGCGTGGCATGGACGGAAGCCTTGCCATCGATGATCTTCTCGACAACCTCGGTAAGCTGGTCGCCCAGGAAGATGGACATAATCGCCGGAGGAGCCTCGTTGGCGCCCAGACGATGATCGTTGCCGGCCGAGGCAACGGAGGCACGCAGGAGCTCCTGATAGTTATCGACGGCCTCAATCACCGCGGTGAGGAAGACGATGAACTGCAGGTTGTCGAGCGGGGTGTCGCCCGGATCGAGCAGATTCTCGGACTCGGTGCCAAGCGACCAGTTGTTGTGCTTGCCCGAACCGTTGATGCCCTCGAAGGGCTTCTCGTGCAGCAAGCAGACCAAGTCGTGACGGGAGGCGATGAGCTTCATTTTCTCCATCATGACCAGATTCTGGTCGATGGCCTCGTTGACTTCGCCATAGACGGGGGCGAGCTCATGCTGGCAGGGAGCAACCTCGTTGTGCTTGGTCTTGGCGGGAATGCCGAGCGCCCACAGTTCATCGTCCAGGTCCTTCATATAGGCCGAGACGGTGGGGCGGATAGCGCCAAAGTAGTGCTCCTCGAGCTCCTGGCCCTTGCAGGGAGCAGCACCAAAGAGGGTGCGACCGGTGATGACCAGGTCCTTGCGCTTGCGATAGGCGTCCTTCTTGATCAGGAAGTACTCTTGCTCGTCGCCCACGGAAGGAACGACCTTCTTGGGGGTCTTGCCAAACAGCGCCAAAACGCGCTTGGACTCACGCGAGAGCGCGGTCATGGAGCGCAGCAGCGGAGTCTTCTTGTCCAGGGCCTCGCCCGTGTAGGAGCAGAAAGCCGTGGGGATGCACAGGACATCGTCCTTGATAAAGGCGGGGCTGGTGGGATCCCAAGCGGTGTAGCCACGGGCCTCGAAGGTGGCGCGCAGGCCGCCGTTGGGGAAGCTGGAGGCGTCCGGCTCGCCCTGGATGAGGTTCTTGCCCGTAAACTTGGTAATGGCGGTGCCGTCGTGGTTGGGCTCCAAGAAGCTGTCGTGCTTCTCGGAAGTAATGCCCGAAAGAGGCTGGAACCAGTGCGCGTAGTGCGTCGCGCCCTTGGAGATGGCCCAGACCTTCATGGCATGGGCAACGGCGTTGGCCACATCCAGGTCGAGCGGCTCACCGCCCTCGAGGGTTGCAGCAAGGCGCTTCCAAATGTCCTTGGGGAGGTAGTCCTTCATGACTTCCTCAGAGAACACCATGGTCCCGAAGCGGTCAGTAAGTTCGGCCATACGGAACTCCCTTCGTATCGGCACCGCGTGAGAAGCGGTGTTGATTACTAACGAACGAGTCATAGCTTAGACTCGCCGTGTTTCCGCAACATTACCGTTATGTTGCTGTCGCGAAACCAATCAATGAGGTTACCGCATCGCGGCGGCGTTGCCACCCTCAACAGCCAATCAACTGTATAAATTGCAGACCTTTCCCCATGGTTTAAGGGTAGTCAATTTGGGATGGGGCTCTATTAACTGGTATTTCACATCAGATACCAGTCTTTATAGCCCCATCCTAGATTGACCGCCCTGTTATAGGAAATGCCGATAGCAAAGCATTTTCGATTGGTATCCCCAAATAGCGAGTGAAACTCCACCGTGACACAGTGGTGCTGTAGAATCCTTACAACACATCACACTATTACGTATCTAGAGGAGCACGATATGCGCGTCGACGAGGTTTTTAAGCAGGCAGCATCCCAGGGCACCGCACCCGTTTCGTTTGAGATGTTCCCGCCCAAGGGCGAGCTTACCCTCGACACGGCTCGCGAGGTGGCAGGCAATCTGTGCAAGCTTTCGCCGAGCTTTGTCTCGGTCACCTGCTCGGCTGGCGGCTCGGGCAACGGCGCCACCACCGCCCCCATCGCGCATATGATTACGAGCGAATTCGATACACCCTCGGTGGCACACCTTACCTGCGTGGGCCGGTCGCACGCCGATATCGCCGCCAAGATCGACGAGTATCGCACCGCCGGCGTGGAAAACATCCTGGCCCTGCGTGGTGATCTTCCCGCTGGCGCGACCGAGGACGACAAGCCCGCCTCCGACTACGCCTACGCCCGCGACCTCATCCCCGAGCTCGTCGACGCCGGCTTTTGTGTGGGCGCCGCAGCCTACCCCGAAGGTCACATCGCCTGTGAGGACCTCAACCTCTCGGTCGAACACCTCAAGCAAAAGCAGGACGCCGGCGCAAGCTTCTTTGTGACGCAACTCTTCTTTGATAATGAGTGCTTCTACCGCTTCCGCGAGCTTGCCGATAAAGCGGGCATCACGGTGCCCATCACCGCGGGCATCATGCCGTTTATGGGCAAGTCGCAGATTAGCCGCATGGTCTTTATGTGCGGCGCGTCGCTGCCCTCCCCCGTCATCAAGATTCTCGCCAAGTACGAGAACGACCCCGAGAGCCTGCAGGCAGCCGGTGTAGATTATGCCGCCCGCCAGCTTTGCGACCTCAAGGAGCACGGCGCCGACGGCCTGCACCTGTACACTATGAACCGTCCTGCGATCGCCGCGACCATTATGGAGCGCCTGGGGTAATGGAAAAACCGCACATCGATACAACCGCTGTCGAAGTGCCGGCCGACCTTGCGTCGCCGGCGCTTTACCGTGTCGATGCTGCGCACCATCCCCGTGTCGACCGTGCCGAGATGCTGCGGTATCTGGGTTACGGCGGCCAGCAGATTGAGCCCGAGCTGTCACGACGTATTGAGCTTGTGGTCGAGCGTCTGGAACTGGACATTGAGCCCCGTGGCGTGCGCCGCGTGTTTGCCGTCGATGCCACGGGCGTGGACGAACAAAGTGAGCCTTGCATTCGCTTGGTCGGCACCAACGTTGAGCTGCGAGGTCGCGATATCTATCGACATCTCAAAGATGCCCGCTTTGCCGCGCTCATGGCATGCACCCTCGGCATGGACGCCGAGCGTCGCCTGCGCACCACGGGAGCCCAACATCCCCTGGAGGGCGCCGTGCTCGACGCCGCGTGCTCCGCTTACGTGGAAGCCGCCGTTGAGCAAATGGACCAGCAGGTCAAGACGGACGCCGCCGTTCATGGGCTCGCCGGCAACTGGCGCTTTAGTCCCGGCTACGGCGACTGCCCGCTCTCGGCCCAGCGCTCGATCGTCAACGCGCTCAACGCCACGCGGCTCATCGGGCTTACCGTCACACCCACCAGCCTACTCATGCCCACCAAGAGCGTGACCGCGGTGATCGGCCTGTTCGACGGCGAGGTCCACGACGCCCAGACCCGCCCCACCTGCAATATCTGCCGCATGCGCGAGAACTGCCGCTTCCGCGCCGCCCACACCACCTGCTATTCCAGCCATTAGGAGCCCTCGATGTTTACTCCGCTTATCACTCATGATTCTGACGGCACTGCATTGGCGGCACCCGTTGATGCCGCACGTCGCAACGGTGCCACGTACAAGACGCGCACGATCGACGATCTGCGCATTAAGGACGATCGCCTGCGTGCGGCCATCGAGGGCACGGGGCATCTGCTGTTCGACGGCGGCATGGGCACCATGCTGCAGGCGGCCGGCATGAAGGCCGGAGCCCTGCCCGAGCTGCTCAACTTTGAGGAGCCCCAGGTCATTACCGACATTCAGCGACAGTACGTCGAGGCCGGCTGCGACGTGATCACCGCCAACACCTTTGGCGCCAACGCCCACAAGCTCGACGGTACCGCCACCGTGGCAGATGTCTTTGCCGCCGCTGTCGCCTGCGCCCGCGCAGCCGGTGCCCACTACGTCGCCGGCGATATCGGCCCCATCGGCGCGCTGCTGCGCCCCTTGGGTACCCTCAGCTTCGACGAGGCCTACGACCTCTTTGCCGAGGAGGTGCGCTCTGGCGTCGCCGCGGGTGTGGACCTCTTTATTATCGAGACTATGACCGACCTTGCCGAGATCAAGGCGGCAGTCCTCGCCTGCCGCGAGAATTCCGACTTGCCCGTCTTTGCCACCATGACCTTTGAGGAAGACGGCCGCACCTTCTTGGGCACGAGCCCCGAGGTCGCCGCCATCACCCTCGACGCCATCGGCGCCGACGTTTTGGGCATCAACTGCAGCCAGGGCCCGGCCGAGCTCCGAGGACTCGCCGCGCGTATGCTCACCGTTACGGACAAGCCCGTTATGGTGCAGGCCAATGCGGGACTGCCCCGCGTGGACGATGACGGAAACACCGTCTTTGATATCCAGGCACCCGAATACGCCGAGGCCGTCGCTGGCATGATTGAGGACGGCGTGAGCGTCGTGGGCGGCTGCTGCGGCACCACGCCGGCGCACATGGCCGCTTTGCGCACGCTTATCGATAACCACACGCCCAGCACGCGCCGCCGCAAGCCCAGCATGTCGGTCACGAGCGCCCAAACGGTCGTGGACCTTCCCAGCGACGGCCACAAGATTGCCGTCATCGGCGAGCGCATCAACCCCACCGGTAAAAAACGCCTGCAGCAGGCCCTGCGCGACGGCGATCTGGACTACGTGGTGAGCCAGGGCATCAGCCAGCAGGAGCAGGGCGCCGACATCCTGGACGTCAACGTGGGCCTGCCCGAGATCGACGAGGTCAAGATTATCCAACAGGCCACCGAGCAGCTCCAAGGCTCCACGCTGTTGCCGCTGCAGATCGACTCCACCGATCCCGCCGCCGTCGAGGCCGCCGTACGCCGCTATGCCGGCAAGCCCATCATCAACTCCGTCAACGGCAAACAGCAGATCATGGATGAGATCTTTCCGCTGGTTGCCCACTACGGCACCAACGTCGTCGGCCTTACGCTCGACGAAGGCGGCATCCCCGATACCGCCGAGGCCCGCTTCGCCATCGCCGAGCGCATCGTGGCCGAGGCCGCCCGCTACGGCATCGGCCCGGACCGTATCCTCATTGACTGCCTGGTCATGACCGCCTCGACCAACCAGCGCCAGGCCGAGCAGATCCTGCGCGCCATGTCCCTGTGCAAGGAGCGCCTGGGCGTCAAATGCGCGCTCGGCGTGTCGAACATCAGCTTTGGCCTGCCCGCTCGCCCGCTGCTGGGCTCGGTCTTTTTGGCCGCCGCCTTTGGCGCGGGCCTCGATGCCCCCATCATGAACCCGGGCTCCAAGCGCTTTATGGACACCGTCTACAGCTATCGCGTCCTGAGCGTTGAGGACGAGGGCTCGACCGGATACATCGAGCGCTATGCCGGCTGGACCGATCCGTACAAGATCGCCGCCAACCCGGCAGCGGCTCAGGCCGCATCGAGTGATGCCGCGCCTGCTGCTGGCACCGCCGGCACTGACGGCAACGACGACCCGATTCGTCGAATGGTCGTCTCGGGCCGCAAAGGCGAGATCGCTGCCGAGACCGAGCGTCTGCTGACAGACCACGACGCTATGGACCTCATCAACAATCACTTTATCCCCGCTCTCGACGAGGTTGGCGTCCTCTTTGACCAGGGAAAGTTCTTCTTGCCGCAGCTCATGGCCTCGGCCGAAGCCGCACGCGTGGGCTTCGACACCATCAAGCGCCTGATGCCCGCCGGCGAGATCGCCGACAAGGGCAAGATCTGCGTGGCCACCGTCAAGGGCGACATCCACGATATTGGCAAGAACATCGTCAAAATGCTGCTCGACAACTACGGCTACACCGTCTTTGACCTGGGCCGCGATGTCGATCCGCAGGAGGTACTCAAGACCGTCAAGGAGCGCGATATCAAACTCGTCGGCCTCTCGGCGCTTATGACCACCACCGTCGTCGCCATGGAGGAGACCATCAAGCTGCTCCATGCCGAGGTTCCGGGCGTCAAGATTATCGTAGGCGGCGCCGTGCTCACCCCCGAATACGCCAAGCAGATCGGCGCGGACTACTACGCCAAGGATGCCGCCGAAAGCGCGCGCATTGCCGAAGAGGTCTTTGGGCAGTAACACAACGGAAACAACCGAGCACTAAAACGTGCCGCACGCGCCACTTGGCACGTGCGGCACGTTAGAATAGATAAGACTATGCTCGTTTTGGCAGATAGGAGCGCAAGGATGGCGATCACGCCTGCAGAAATCGCGGAAACCCGCGGCATGGTTGAGGAGCAGAACCTCGACATCAGGACCATCACCATGGGTGTTTCGCTCATGGGTTGCGGCGACGAGAACCTCGACCGCATGTGCACGAAGATCTACGACCACGTGACGCACACGGCTGAGCATCTGGTCGAGACCGCCGAGAACCTCGAGCGCGAGTACGGTATCCCCATCGTCAACAAGCGCGTTTCCGTCACCCCGGTGGCGCAGATCGCCGCGTGCTGCAAGGATGAGGACCTCACCCCCATCGCGCACGCCCTCGACCGCGCGGCCGAGACACTCGGCATCGATTACCTGGGCGGCTTCTCCGCACTCGTCCAGAAGGGCATCGGCGACGCCGATCGCCGCGTTATCCAGTCCATCCCCCAGGCGCTCGCCACCACGAGCCGCGTCTGCTCCAGCGTCAACGTCGCCAGCCTGCGCGCCGGTATCAACATGGATGCCGTGCTCATGGCCGCCCAGACTATCATCGATGCCGCTAAACTCACGGCCGATCAGGATTCCGTCGGTGCCTCCAAGTTTGTCTGCTTTGCCAACATGGTCGAGGACTCCCCGTTTATGGCGGGCGCCGTCCACGGCGGTGGCGAGGCCGACGCCGTCATCAACGTTGGCGTCTCGGGCCCCGGCGTTATGGCCGCAGCCCTGGAGACGCTGCCCGATTCCGCATCGATGATGGAGGTCGCCGAGAAGATTAAGCAGACCGCCTTTAAGATCACCCGTGCCGGCGAGCTCATGAGCCGCGAGGCCGCCCATCGTCTGGGTGTCGAGAAAGGCATTGTCGACCTGTCGCTGGCTCCCACGCCTGCCATTGGCGACTCCGTCGCGCGCATCCTCGAGATCATCGGCGTGGGCACCTGCGGTGGCCCGGGCACGACCTGCGCGCTCGCCATGCTCAACGATGCCGTCAAGAAGGGCGGCGTCATGGCCAGCTCCAGCGTGGGCGGTCTTTCCGGCGCCTTTATCCCCGTGTCCGAGGACGCCGGCATGATCGCCGCCGTCGAGGCCGGTGCGCTTTCGCTCGAGAAGCTCGAGGCCATGACCTGCGTGTGCTCCGTTGGCCTGGACATGATCGCCATCCCCGGCGACACCCCGGTCGAGACCATCGCCGGCATCATCGCCGACGAGATGGCCATCGGCGTCATCAACAACAAGACCACGGCCGTCCGCGTGATTCCTGCCATCGGCAAGGGCGTGGGTGACTGCGTCGAGTACGGCGGCCTGTTCGGCCGTGCGCCCATCATGCCGGTGAACCCCAACGCCGGCACCGTGCTTGCCCATCGCGGTGGACGCTTCCCGGCGCCGCTGAACTCGCTGAAGAACTAGCTGAGGGGGACTGGCGAGGAGCCCCGGGGAGGGCAAATATATAAGGTCGCCTGCTCGGACAGTCCTGGCTCGCACGGAGAGCACATTAAGTGCTCTCCGGCTCGTGCGGAACTCGCGATCGACCTTATATATTTGCCCTCCCCGGGGCTCCCGCACAACGGGACCTCAGTTGGGTTCTATCCCGGTTGCAGTTGCTTCGCTCCTGCACCACTTGGCTGGTGCGGCGGTTTGGCGTTGGAACAGTTCTTTTTCTGATATATGCTTGTTGCGGCTCTTCTTTTGGGAGGAGCCGCTTTTTTGTTGTGAGGGGGATGGCCCGTGGCTGATGGTGTAATTCAATCTGAGCTGCTTTCTGCGGATTGGAATGGCGAATGGATGCGTCTGCAAGCTGATCGGCGGCGGGCTGATGATTCTTTTGAATGGGATAAGCGGGCTCGGCATTTTCGGCCGTTGGAGACTGCCCCGTATGCCCGGGACTTTATGAAGCTGTTGGCGTTAAAGCCTGGTGAATCGGTGCTTGATATGGGGTGTGGGGCTGGGTCGATTGCTATTCCGCTTGCTCAGGCTGGGCATCCTGTGATTGCAGCCGACTTCTCCCCCGCTATGTTGGGCACCCTTGATGCCGGCATTGAGTATTACGGGCTCGAGGGGCGCATAACGCCGCTTGAGCTTGCTTGGGATGATGATTGGGATTTGGTTGGACCGGTCGCGAAAGCGGTGGATGTTGCCTTTGCCAGTCGGTCGGTTACGACGACCAATCTAAAAGATGCGCTTGCCAAGCTTAATCGAACGGCTCGTCGGCGTTGTGCTGTCACGATGGTCGCCAACTCCAGCCCGCGCTATGATCTGCACTTGATGAACGCCATCGGCGCCTCGGTTACCTGCAGCAATGGCTTTGTGTACGCCTTTAACATTCTCATTCAGATGGGTGCCCTGCCGCAGGTCACGTACTTTGAATCGCCTCGTCGCGATACCTTCGATAGCCTTGAGGCAGGCGTGGCGGACTTTTCCCGCATGCTTGAGCATGGCAACGAGGATAAGGTCGACCGTCTGCGCGACTACATCGCCCAACACATGATCGAGAATCCCCATGCCGGTGAGCCGGGCTCCAAGGGCGTGCCGCAGGGGTGCTATATGCTCGACCATATCCGTAAGGTTCGCTGGGCGTTTATTGCATGGGAACCGGTCTCTGAATCCCGCTCGTAGCCCGTTCACAGCCCGAGCTGCCCATCACCTCGGCATCCGCATTCTTTGCGAACTGGGCAAACGCGCCCCACACCGCGCCGTTCCTGCGCTATCGTGGGACAGCTCACGTAGATTAAGGCCCCGTCGCGGGGCGCCCCATACATAGAAAGCGAGAACCCATGGCACTGACAGGAGCCCAGGTCAAGCAGCTTCGCAGCATGGCCCATCACCTCAACCCCGCCATCATCATCGGTAAGTCCGATGTCAACGAGGGCACCGTCGAGCAGACGGTCGCCTACCTGGAGAAGCACGAGCTCGTTAAGTGCTCCGTGCTCGATGGCTCCAGTCTTTCCGCCCGCGAGGCCGCCGAAGAGCTCGCTGAGCGCTGCCACGCCGAGGTCGTCCAGGTCATCGGCCGCAAGTTCTCGCTGTATCGCGAGTCCTCGCGCAAGGACATCGAGAAGATCAAGCTCGTCTAAGAGCCAATGATCCGGCGAGCCAACACATAGCAAGCTTACGGGTGCCCAAGTACTTCGGGCGCCCGTTTTTTATCGCTCGACCAGCACGCGATTGAGCCGTCCCTCCACCAAGCGCTCGTATAGACGCCGCGTCTCGGGCTCGGGCACGCCATTGACCTGCTCCCTCAGATGGTGCATATGCCCGCTGTACAGCTCGACGATATCGCGCCGCCGCCCCGCCGCACTGTAGACGCGCATGGCGCAGCGCACCATATCCTCACGCGCCGTTTCCTGCCGAAGCCCCGACTCCGCCAGCCAAATCGCCGACTGCAGGTCGTTTTCTTCTAGAGCGGCATTTGCCCCCTTAATCATGCAATCGATGTACTTTGACTGCATAATGCGCCGCATGCGCAAAAAGTAGGTTGGATTACAGCCATTGGGAACATACAGCGGTCCGGCATAAAGCTGCTCAATCTTAAGGCACAGCTCAACTAAATGGGGCCCGCGCGCACCCGTGCGATTTCCCAAAACCTCGCGGCTTATCTGGTCAAACAGCCGTACATCGGTCTTGACGTAGTCGCCGTTGAGTCCGATGCATTCATTTTGGATGAGCACACACGACTTGCCATCCGGCGTCGGTCCCAAAGCCGACCGCAAGCGCGATATCGTCGAGTACAGGTTGTTGCGGGCGCTATTGAACTCGGCATGGGGCCACAACTCCATTGCCAGCGTCTCGCGGTCGACGAGCGCATCCATGCCCAGTGCAAGCCGCTCGGCAAGCGTCGCCGCCTTCTTGCGGCGCCACATTTTGTCCGTGATGGGAAACCCGTCGCGCTCGGCGCGGAACGCACCAAACATGCGAATCTCGATATGGTCGATGGTATCAACGGCTTCAACCTCGCCAGCCTGGAACAGGCGCTCGCCCTCCCCTTCCAAATCGTCGCGCAGCGAGTACCGCGACAGCTCGCGCACGGGAAGCTTCTTGCGAATCCTGGTCGCCGGCTCGCCCAGACAATGCATGGCAAGGCGCGCAAAGAGCCGATACGATGGTTCCAGAATCCCCGCGCGATTCATGGACATCCAGGCCGCAAGATCGCTATCTCGCCCCGCGCAAGCCAAATGCAGCGCCACCATCCAGGCTTCTGCACCACCAACCTGCGTCTGGCTTATATCGAGCAGCTCCGCTTCCTCGCGTACCGAAACCATCGAGGTGTTACGCAGATACGCCGCGCGCTCCAGCAGCAATGCGTTATCGCGCATGTACGCAATCGACTCCTCGGCAAGTTTGAGCACTTGGACCGCACGGAACTTTGCATTAACCGGCCGTCCCTCTGCCAGCGACTGCCAGCCTTCTAGCAACAGGCCAAACAGCTGAATCTGGTTGTCGCGCATGCGCACGGCAAAACGATCGAGCTCGTTGAACGCCGCGTCGTCGGTTACCGGCAGGCCGGAAAGGAGCCGCCGTGCCGCCAACACCATGCGCACCCAGATAGCCATCGCCTTAAGCCCACGCACGTCGAGCGCCTCCCGCACCACCGTCATCTCGTCGTCGCGCTCGTCGGTTCCCGTAAACGACCCGTCAAAGAGCTCCACCAGCATGCTATCGGCCCGTATAACAATCCCCGCGATGTCGAGCTCACAGTCGTAGGCCTTGCTCGTTTTGAGCTGCTGTAGAACGCCGCCGTCATCTCCCCGCTCGGTCAGGCAGCGCTTGACCTCGATATGCGCGGACAACATATCGAGTGCGGTATGGGATGTCTCGATTTCTGGCACGGCCAGGTTCGTAGGAAGCCCAAGCCCGTTGTCCCCATAGCAAACAGCCGTCAGTGTCTGGGCCACCCTCCATGAAACAGGGTCTATTTCGCAGGCCGCCCGTTCGCCCCCGCGCTCGATAACCGATGCCATATAGCGAGCGAGCTTTGTATTGGACACGCTGACCGCTGCCAGATATACGCCAAGCGCCTCGGCAGGCGTTGGCTCTGGAGCCGGATCGTCGGCATCGATCGTGCCCAGCGCTGCTCGGCAGATATCGGCCCCGTGCCCCGTCAGAGCAAGATCGACCCCATACTGCCCAGCAAGTTCAAGGACCGCTCCACGGTCCAAAAAGGCGTCCGCCAGGCCCATCGCCGCATCGCATCTGCCCGCCTTAAGCAAAATCCGGGCCGCCCTCGGAACAAGTTCGGGGCGAACATCGGCCACCAACTTACGCAAGCGCAAGCGTCCGTTATCCTCCGTGCCCAGACACGTAAAACCCCGCTCAGCGGGGTCCAAGCCAAAGATCGGGTAGTCGCGTACGAAGTAGGACTGGTCGACCATCGATAGCCTCACCCCGCAAGCCTCGAGTTCTGCGATATTGCCCTCGCCCATCAAAATCATGAGACATGCCACGCAAAACAGTGCATTATTGTCGAGCGAAGCCAGATCGACAAGTGCCGCGCCATATACGTTGACAATCTCGTTTTCGAGCAGACCGGCTACGTCGCCTTGGCCATACAGACCCGTCTGCAATGCCGAAACGAGCTCGGGCACGCCCTGCGTGAGCTGATAAAAGTCGAGCGATGTGCTGATCGAAAACGCCGATGCCCACGCCGAATACTCATAGGCATGCACCTTGAGCATCTGCGCATTGATCTTAACCGAATCGCCCAGCCCATGAATCAGTTGACGATTTGAAGGACGGCAGGAGATAAAGACCCCTACCCCCATAGCGCGCAGGCCGCGAATCCTGTCGATGAGGTCTTCGGTATCGTGCTGATCGAGGTTTGGCACATTATCAATCGCGATAAGGGAGTGCGGTTTGTCTTTGAGTTCTTCGGTAACCACCTCGAGCTGCATAAACACCTCGCGCCCAGTGGCGCGATCGGCCTCGATAATCCGCACGGGGCCTCGCGTCGGGTCGCATTTAACCTCATGGGTGTATTGCAGCAGCACCGAGGTCTTCCCAAACCCGTCGGGCGCATAAAGAACCACGATGCCAGCCTTTCGGCCCTTGGCGATAAGCTCATTCATCAAGCGTTCGCGTCGCACCATATAGCCTCCGCCCAGCGGCATCAGCTCGAGGTCGTCTATACTGTCCAAATCGTTTACCATGCCCGCTCCTCAACTCGACCGTATGGACACTGTAACCGCAAGACCATACAAGCCGCGCTATGAATAGAGCGACCTTGTGTTCTAGGTTGTCTTTTGGTACGCAAGCGGCAAGTTTTTGTACAGCGAGGGCCGATTGTTATTAATCCCCCGACTAATCGGTCTTTAAGCAGGTAAATGAGCTTGTCAGCTTGTCCCATCTAAACGGCAGTGTAACGCAGATGAACAAGGTTCAGCTATGTCATTCAACTCGCCTAGCACCCGCTACCGTCTACGACCTTTTAGTGGCATTTTTGCATAGAATCTGGTATGGAATGAATCAAACTGTTGGGCATCCGGCATTCGTCAAGCTTGCGGCAAGATTTTGGTCAAGTGGGCGGAAAGGGATAGCAAAAAGGCCCCCGCAAAGCGGAGGCCTTAGGCAAGGCTATGTCGAGGTGCAGGATTCGCGCTACTCGCAGAGCGAAAGGGCGGCCTCGTCGGCAACGACAACGCAGTTGGTGTGCAGCTGCAGGATCGAAGCCGGGCACGCGGGCGTAACCGGACCATAGCACATGTCATGCACGGCCTGAGCCTTGGCCTCGCCGTTGGCGACGACCAGGATCATGCGGGCATACATGATGGTCTGGGTACCCATGGTGTAGGCCTGACGGGGAACGTCGTCGATGCTGTCGAACAGGCGGCTGTTGGCCTGAATGGTGCTCTCGGTGAGGTCGACACAGTGCGTGCCCTTGGAGAAGTGGTCATCGGGCTCGTTGAAGCCGATGTGGCCGTTGTTGCCAATGCCGAGCAGCTGCAGATCCGGGTAACCGGCGGCGGCGACGATCTTGTCGTACTCGGAGCAGGCAGCGGCGGCATCGGGGTTGGAACCGTCGGGCACATGCGTGTTGTTCAGGTCGATGTTGATGTGATCGAAGAAGTTCTCACGCATGAAGTAGTGATAGCTCTGGGGATCGTCGTGCGAAAGGCCGCGATACTCGTCCAGGTTGTAGGTGCTGACCTCGGCAAAGTCGACGTCGCCCTTCTCGTACCAAGCAGCGAGCTGCTTGTAGGCACCGATCGGGGTGGAGCCGGTGGCAAGACCCAGCACGCAATCGGGCTTGAGGATAACCTGCGCCGAGATGATATTGGCGGCCTTGCGGCTCATATCCTCGTAGTCTTTAGCTTTAATGATCTTCATTACGCGTCCTTTCTCGTACAAGAGAGGCAAGGCTCCCCTTACAAGCACTTGCCCGCGGCCCGCGTCGGCCGCAACCAACGTGTGCGGCCACCAGGGCGAGGTCGCGTAATGTATGTGTCTCGTGTCTAGCCGCGTCGAGGCCCCTGCCCGTCCACGGTGACCCAAAGCCGTTTAGCTTCGGACAAATCCCATCTTGCCACGGAGGGCGCCCTCTTTCAAGGGCGCCCTCCGTAAACGTGTTTGAATTGTAGGCTAATGGCCACGTGCACTTGCTAGCGCTCGCGAGCAACGATGAGCTGGTCCATCTCTTCGACATGCACGCCAACGGAGCCCTTGATGCTCGAGAACTCAACGGAGTTGCACACCAAGATGGGAACCGTCACATCATAGCCCTCGGCAGCAATTGCCTCGCGATCGAACTCAATGAGCACATCGCCCTTATGGACGATGTCACCCACTTGCGCATGTACGGTAAAGTGTTTGCCCTCAAGCTGAACAGTGTCCAAACCAACGTGGATGAGCACGTCCAAGCCATCGACCGTGTTAAGCGCAACAGCGTGTCCCGTAGGAAAAATGGCCTCGACCTTGGCATCAGCCGGTGCAATCACACGCGTGCCGGTAGGCTGAATCGCCACGCCCTGGCCCAAAAGGCCGGTGGCAAATGTCTGGTCGTTTACCTCGGAGAGCGGAATGACGTCGCCCGAGATGGGAGCATCCAGCGTAAGGACTCGACCACGCATACCAAAAGACCTTAGGACTTTAGTGAACATGCTCCCCCTCGGACATACCAATCGACCAAAATAGCCTTAACAGTTTACCACTTGGCACTCGTTTTTGACCATTAGGGAAGTTCGCGCTTGACAACCTCGACGATGTCGTCAACAACGCGCTGGGTCAGCTCGTGCGTCTCGGCCTCGGCCATAACGCGGACCAGCGGCTCGGTACCGCTCGGGCGCACCAAGATGCGGCCGCGACCATTGAGCTCCTTCTCGGCAGCAGCGACGGCATCCCAGATGGGCTGGCAATCATCCAGACCAGCCTTGTTGTCGGAATGCACGTTGACGAGTACCTGCGGGTACTTCTTCATGATGCCGGCAAGATCGGTGAGGGTACGACCGGTGCGCTTGAGCACGGCCAGCAGCTGCAGAGCCGTCACCAGACCGTCACCGGTGGTGTTGTGCTCCAGGAAGATGATGTGGCCAGACTGCTCGCCGCCGATGACGGCGCCGTCCGCGAGCATACGCTCAAGAACATAACGGTCGCCCACAGCGGTCTGAACCATTTCGAAGCCCTGCTCCTTCATAGCGATGGAGAAGCCAAGGTTGCACATGACGGTCGAGACGATCTCGGAGTTGGCGAGTTTGCCGCGAGCGGCGAGATCAGAACCGCAGATAGCCAGGATGTAGTCACCGTCGATCTCGTTGCCCTCGCTGTCCACGAACAGCACGCGGTCGGCATCGCCGTCGTGAGCCAGGCCGATATCGGCATGGGTGCGCAGCACGAGCTCGCGCAGGGGCTCAAGGTGAGTGGAGCCGCACTCAACGTTAATGTCGGTGCCACAGTAATCGGTGTTGATGGCATGGACCGTGGCGCCCAGGCGCTGCAGCGCGGCGGGCGTGGTCTGGCAAGAAGCGCCATGGCCGCAGTCGACGGCAACGACTAGGCCATCGAGCCTCAGGCCATCAAGCGTATCGATGGCGTGGTCGACATATGCCTTGCGGGCGTCTTTCATCTTGATGATGTGGCCCACGCCGGCACCGGTCGGCAGCGTGTCGGCAGCCATGGCTTCCTCGGACATGACCCAGGCGCTGATCTCTTCCTCGACAGCGTCGGGAAGCTTCATGCCCTTGCGACTAAAGAACTTGATGCCGTTGAACTCCGGCGGATTGTGCGAAGCAGAGATGACGATACCGCCATCGAGCTCGTTCTGGACGGTGAGCAGCGCCACGGCAGGCGTGGGGATGACGCCGCAGCAGTGCGGACGGCCGCCCTCGGCCATGATGCCGGCGGTCAGAGCGCTCTCGAGCATGGTGCCCGAAAGACGCGTGTCGCGGCCGACACAGATATCCGGACCAAGGAACTTGGTCGCCGCGCGGCCCAGGCGAAACGCGAGGTCGCACGAGAGGTCGGCATTGGCGACGCCACGGACGCCGTCGGTACCGAAGATGTTCTGGGGCATAGGATCGCTCCTTCCCTAGCAGGCGATATGCAACCGCCCACCTTAGTCGAAAAAGAAAAGCGGGACCCGCCGAGGAATCGGCAGGCCCCGCTTGTACATTGTATCTCGAAAGGAGATAAAACCTTAGCGCTTGGAGAACTGGGGAGCGCGACGGGCCTTCTTGAGGCCGTACTTCTTGCGCTCGACCACGCGAGCATCGCGCGTAAGGAAACCGGCCTTCTTGAGGTCAGCACGGTAATCGCCAGCGTTCAGAAGAGCGCGAGCGATGCCCAGGCGCAGAGCGCCGGACTGACCGGAGATGCCGCCGCCATCGCACAGAGCGATAACGTCGAACTGACCGGCGGTGTCGGTCACCTTGAAGGGAGCAAGGGCGTTCTCAACGAGCTGATGACGGCCGAAATACTGCTCGGCGTCACGCTTGTTGATGGTCACCTTGCCGGTGCCGGGGACGAGACGGACGCGGGCGACGGCGTTCTTACGACGGCCGGTACCCTGGTAGACAACGGTGTTCTCAGCCATCTTTAAGCCTCCAGCTCAATCTTCGTGGGGTTCTGGGCAGCATGCGGATGCTCGGCACCAGCGTAGACCTTAAGCTTGGTCATCTGGGCACGGCCGAGGGTGGTCTTGGGCAGCATGCCGCGAACGGCGCGCTCGATGACCTTCTCCGGGTGCTTCTCCATAGCCTGGCGGAAGCTCTCAGCCTTGAGGCCGCCGTTGTAGCCGCTGTGGCGATAATAGGTCTTCGTGTCGGCCTTGTTACCGGTAAGCTGGACCTTATCGGCGTTGATGACGACAACGAAGTCGCCGCAGTCGCTGTTGGGCGTGAACTGGGGCTTGTTCTTACCGCGCAGGATCATTGCGATCTGGGTGGCAAGACGGCCCAGGACAGCACCATCGGCGTCGACGAGAACCCAGTTGCGCTGGACCTCGCCCTGCTTGGCGTAGTGAGTCGATTTCGAAATCACTTAGACTCCTCCATGTACAGTACGTGTTGTTACAGAGATTCACGGGGCTCTGCAAGTAACCCGTCCATATTACCCCGCTCGTCGTACGAGTCAACAGGTATTTTGGCTCCGACCAGAGTTTCTGCACATGTCATCCACGAGCCGTGATTTTTCCAACTCTTTAGCTGTTGTCATTTTTTGAGGGTTCGCCGTCGCTAGCGCTCAACGAACTCTTGGATTTCCGCGAGCAGGCGCTTTGCCTCCTGACGGCCCTGGATATACAGGTCCAAAAGCTTTGCCGGATCGTGCTCGACATGGCCGACCTCGACCGGCTTTTGCGGAGCGATGACCAGCGCGCGGCCCTCGCGCTCATACTTCCACAGGTGCATGCGCTGGAGGTTATAGCGGTCGTGGCGCGTCTCGATAGCCTCGAGCAGGTAGGGGTAGTCGGCATAGCGGGCGCGCGCGGCAGGCATAAACTCGTAGGGCTTTTTCTCGTACGAGCGGTCCTGGGTGACGATGACGACCGCACGGTCGAAGCCCGCCTCCTCGAGCACATGCTCGATAGGAACCGAATCGGCCACGCCGCCGTCGACGTATTTGTGCCCGTCGATCTCGACCGGCGGCGTCACCAGCGGCAGCGAGGTGGAGGCGCGCACAGCATCGAGGTCGAGCACGGCGCTTTTGACCGGCAGGTAGGCAGCGGTTCCAAACAGCATGTCCGTCGCGACGGCGTACATCTCGATGGGGCTCGCGTCGAACGCCTCGTTGTCAAAGGGATCCAGGCGGTCCTGGATATCGTTGAAGATAAAGTCGTAACCCACGATGGAGCCCGTGGATGCGAAGGATGCGGCACCCATGTAGCGGTTGTCATTGCAGAAGGTCAGGTTGATGCGATTGACGCGACCGATCTGGTGTGACTTGTAGTTGACGCCGTTGAGCGCACCGGCCGATACGCCATATACCGCCGGAATTTCGACACCGGCCTCCATGAGAACGTCGAGCACGCCGGCGGTAAACTGCCCACGAAAACTGCCACCCTCCAAGACGAGCGCGACCTTGCCGGCGTTCTTTGCCTTATCTTCTGCAGTCATATTGACCTCCTGCTGTTTCGTTTTAGCTTTCTTCTACCCAGTTTTGGGATGGAGGGCGCGCAGGTTTTGGAGCAGAGTTCGATTCTCCGCGGTGCGGGGAATCCGTTGATGTTGGGCGAGGCCAGCTGTAATTCGATAAACATCGCATGTGTTTTGGGCTGGGGCTTTGCGCGGAGAATCCGCGTGTTCGCTTCGCGAACCCGCACCGGCTTCGGCCGCCTGCCGGCGCCCTCGCCCGCTCGCTACAAACGCTTCGCGTTTGCTTAACGCTCGCGCCCTGCATAGAGTTCGATTCTCCGCGGTTTGGGCTTGCGCTGAAGCGGGGCATGGGCAGCCGGAGCTCAATCGACATCGCATCGATATTGGGCTGGGGCTTTGCGCGGAGAATCCGCGTGTTCGCTTCGCGAACCCGCACCGGCTTCGGCCGCCTGCCGGCGTCCTCGCCCGCTCGCTACAAACGCTTCGCGTTTGCTTAATGCTCGCGCCCTGCACAGAGTTCGATTCTCCGCGGTATCTATAAGTAATAAAAAAGCAGGTAGAGACGCTTCTCTACCTGCCTGTAACTATTGGTGGAGGCGCGGAGAATCGAACTCCGGTCCACGAAAGCCCCCTGATTGGCATCTCCAAGCTCAGTCGCTGGTTTAGTCTCGGACGCGTTGCGCGCAGCGACACGCTCGCGGCGTCCCAACCGGTTCGGTCTTAGCCCGCGCCATACCGATTACGTGCGCAGGAGCATTCCCCTAACATGACGTCGCGCCGGTGTCGGGGAAATCACCGGGTTGACGCGCCGCTATAAATTAAGCAGCGAGAGCCATAGGCTCAAAAGAAGAGTTGTTGTCAATTCAATTTGACGGTACCCCTGTTTAACGAGGCGAGGAGACCTCGGCTTGCTTCCTCTCTCAGAGCTATCGTGTCGAAACCAGTCGCCCCCGGATGTCGGGAAAGTCTGGATGGTATCGGGCCTGCAAACACCCGATAACCGTCGACTTTTCAAGGAACACGCGGGGTGAACCCCGCTCGTGGATAGCTATCTTACCACGTTCTGAAAGCGGACAGCCGCTCTATGCACGAGCTGTGAAGACCCTAATGTGCACCATACTTCGCACTTTTGCCACCGAACGCGTCACGTATATTTTCGCCAAGCAAAATTGACCCGTCGAAAGGACCGTTATGGATACCAAGCAGCAACTCGTCAATGCCCTCGCAGGCCTGGGCTCAACCATTACCGAAGCTATAGATGTCATCGATGGCTTTGTCCCCTGCGGACATCCCGCCCTCACGGTATCGAACGCACTCGTCGCGCTGGACGCTGACGATGATGCAGCTCTCGCCCAGCAGCTTGAGACCGTCGAGGGCTTTATCGACCACGTGAGTGAGAACCGCGGCGTGGCCGCCTACCACGGCATCAAGGTCGAGCTCGTGGGTCCCAAGGCCGATCTGTTCGCAGCAATCCGCGAGGTAGGCGCTCTTATGCAGACCGCAGGCGTCAAGAACACCCAGGTCAACGAGTGGGTCTACCGCAGTCTGGCAGCACTCGACAGCTCCGACGAAAAGGCAGCCGAGCAGCTCGCAGAAAGTCCCGCCATTAAGGCCGAGCTTTTGTAAATAGCAGACGCGGGCCCCTTGGCGCATCGTCGTCCAAGAGGCCCGCAAGCAGTTCGCGTCAACCGATAGCCGCGCCGCCGCGTTCGGCCAAGGCCAAAATCGGCATCATTTGGCGCGGGGTCTTTGCTGCAAGATCGGCATGTTCGAGCAGTTTGCGATCGTTGGTCACCAAGTAATCGACCTGCGCGCGCTTGCACGCGGCGAGCACCAAGTTGTCCTCGTAATCGCGATGGAGCGCTAAGTATTTGTCAGCCAGCCAAAGGTCCGACGCATCTGCACCCACGGCCGTGGCGTTTTCGGTCATGTTCCGAACAAACGCCAGCGCCGCATCGCCAATCGCGCGGGCAGAAGCCTCGTCGAGCGCTCCCCCGCTGGCAAGAACGTTACGCTTCAGCTCGTGTTGGACAACGTACAGCACGTCCTTGGCGATATGCACCGGAAAGAACAGCAATGCCCCCGTCTCCGTCGCCTGTCCAATAAACGCACGTGCGGCAAGCGACTCGGCATGGTCGACGCAAAACGAATCAACCCATACGTTGGCGTCCAAATGCAAAAGGCCTGCGCGCGGACGACACCGATGCCGTCTGGGCGCAGGCCAAATAACGTGGGCGAACACGTCTGCTAACGCAGGTAAGCCTTTGCGTTGCTCAGGCTGTAGGCAATCGTCGAGCCGTTGTGCAGCAGCGACGACGTCTGCGGGGTAATCGTTCCGGTAATGCCCAGTGCTAGGAGCGCTGAGTTGGTGAGCATCACCTTAGAGTAGGAGCTCGTCAGACGATCAATGAGGCCCTGGCTCATGCGGCGCAGGCGCACGATCGCGGCAAGATCCGTATCGGTCAGGATGATATCGGCGACCTCCTTGGCAATGTCGCTTCCGCCGCCCATGGCCAACCCCACATCGGCCAAACCGAGCGCCGGCGAATCGTTGACGCCGTCGCCCACCATGGCAACGTGGCGCCCCTCGCCCTTAATGCGCTCCACATACGCGTACTTGTCCTCGGGCAGCAGCTCGGCCTTAAACTCGTCGACGCCCGCCTCTCGCGCAATGCGCTCGGCCGTGCGCTCGGAGTCGCCCGTGAGCATAACGACATGCTTGACGCCCAGCGCATGCAGGTCGGCGATTGCCTCGCGGACCCCGGGCTTGAGCGGGTCCTCGATGCCGAGCACGCCGACGACCTTTCCATCGACCGCCAGATACAGCGGCGACAGGCCCTGCATCTGGGACTCGATTTGCTCCTTAATGTCGGACTCGAGCTGCGCACCCTCGTCCTCAAATACAAAGTGCGCGGAACCGATGATGGCGCGACGCCCTTCAATGGACGAAGCGATGCCGTGCGCCACGATGTACTCGACGGCGGCATGGCGCTCGCGGTGCTCGAGCCCGCGCTCGCGAGCGGCGTTGACCACGGCACGCGCCACCGGATGCGGGAAATGCTCCTCCAAGCAAGCAGAAAGGCGCAGGACCTCGTCCTCGCTCCAGCCATCGGTGGTGAGCACGCAGGCAAGACGCGGCTGCGCCTCGGTAAGCGTGCCGGTCTTGTCAAACACAATGGTGTCGGCCTTGGCAAACGACTCAAAGTACTTCGCGCCCTTGACCATGACGCCCATCTTGGCAGCATCGCTCATAGCGGTCATGACGGCAACGGAACCCGTGAGCTTGAGTGCGCACGAGTAGTCGACCATCAGTGCCGCCGAGGTCTTGATGAGGCTGCGGGTAGTAAGCGCAACCAGGCCCGCGAGCAGGAAGTTCCACGGGACGATCTTGTTGGCAAGATCCTCCATATGCGACTGGCCCTCGGACTTGAGCGAGTCGGCCGTCTGCACGAGCGAGACGATTGAGCGCAGTTTGGTTTGCGCCGTATTGGCGCGCACGCGCACCAAGATGCCGCCGTCTTCCACGACGGTACCGGCGAACACGTCGTCGCCCACGCTGCGCTCGACGGCCAGCGGCTCGCCGGTCAGGGTCGCCTGGTTGACCATAGCGCTCCCCTGCTCGACAACACCGTCGATGCAGATGGACATGCCGGTGCGCACGGCGACCAGATCGCCGGGCTCAAGCTCGGTCGCGGCAACGCTTACCTCGGTGTCGCCGACAACCTTTTGCGCCTTGTCGGGCACATCGAGCAGCGAGTTGATGAGCTCGTTTTCGCTCATGGCGCGGGTGTAGTCCTCGAGCAGCTCGCCCACGTTGAGCAGGAACATCGTCTGGCCCGCGGTGTCGACATCACGCTTGACGAACGAAATGCCGATGGCCGAAGCGTCGAGCACGGGAACGGTCAGGCGCGGCTGCGCGAGCTCATGAAGGGCAGCGCGCAAAAATGCCATGTAACCGGCCACGACAAACACCGCACGCAGAGGCGTCGGCAAGAACCAGCGACGTGCGTAATGGGCACCGATAAGTGTGGCAAGATCCATGACGAGCTTGTGCTTGCGTGGCTCAAGCTGCATCACGTAACCCGTCTTTGCGTCGGCAATGGCCTGGGCATCGAGCGCACCGACGGCGGCCAGCACGGCATCGCGGCGCGGCTCGTCGTATTCGAGCGCCATCTGGCCGATGCGGCCGTAGACGCGCACCTTGCGCACGCCGTCGATATCGCCGCCAAGCTTAAGAAGTGCATCGAGATCGCTCTCTGGCACAGGACCCGCCAATTGAAGACGGGTCCTGCCGGGGATCTCGCTGATAATCGAGAATCTCATAGTTTGTGCCTGGGAGCGTTACTCGGCTGCCTCGTCAGCAGCGGCCTCGCTCTGGGTGATGTAGGCAGCCTCGGCAACCATGTCATCGACATTGGCCTTGGCCTGCTCGACCATGTCCTGGTAGCCGTTCTTGATGCGCATGCCGCACGCAATGCCCTGCACGCAGGCATTCTTTACCGGAGCGCTGGTGAGCAGCTTGATGCCAGCCGTACCAAGCAGAAAACCGCCACCGACAAGCAGGGTGTTAAACGTCGACTTCTTCATGTTGCTTCTCCCTTTTGCCGCACAAGCGCGGCATGGTGCCTTAGCACCCGAGTTCATTAGTTTGCTCGAGCACGCTTTTGAAATATCTCAATTTTATCTAACTATCTAGGTCAGCCATGGCTAACCTTTTGAAAATTAACGATGCAGAGTAACCGATTGTCAATGTGACAAAGGGACTGTCCCTTTGTCCCTTCTTACAGCTGCCAGTCGGCCGCTTCCTTTTGCAGCGCAACCATGCGGGCGAATTCTCCACCTGCCGCCTTGAGCTGCGCCGGAGTGCCCTGCTCGGCAACCACACCATCCTTGAGTACAACGATTTTGTCGGCATTTTCCACCGTACGCATACGGTGGGCAATCACGATAACCGTCTTACCTGCGAGCAGACGGGAGAGAGCCTGCTGCACCACGGTCTCGTTCTCCACATCCAAACTCGCCGTCGCCTCGTCCAGCAGCACGATCGGCGCGTCTTTGAGCAGCGCGCGGGCGATGGAGATGCGCTGGCGCTCGCCGCCGGACAGCTTGGAGCCGTTCTCGCCAATCATGGTGTCATAGCCCTGCGGCATGCGGTTCACGAACTCGTCGCAGTTGGCGGCACGCGCAGCCGCGAGCACTTCCTCATCGGTGGCATCGCGACGTCCAAGACGGATGTTTCCCATCACTGTGTCGTCAAAGAGCAGCACGTCTTGGAACACGATGGCGTAGTCGCGCAGCAGTACCTCGGGATCGACGCTCGCAACATCCACACCGCCCACGGTAACCGTGCCTTCGGTGGCATCCCAAAAGCGCGCGGCCAGGCGGCTCACCGTAGACTTACCGGAGCCCGATGGACCGACCAGCGCCGTAACTTCGCCTTCCTTGGCGGTAAAGCTCACATCGGTAAGAACTTTCTCGCCGGCGCGACCGTCCGCGCCCGCACCATAGCCAAATGCCACGTGATCGAACACCACATCATGGCCTACGGGCTCAAACTGCTCGCTGCCCCGTGCCACGGGCTCTTTTATGATGGAGCGCATGCGCTTGGCAGACGACTCGGCGGCAAACAGCTCGGACATCAGCATCAGTGCCTGATCGAAGGGCGCATAGATGCGGCTCACCATGAGCAGGAAGGCAAACATCACCAAAAAGTCGACCTGGCCGGAGGCGACCATCGCAGCGCCCGTGACCAACGTGGTGGCAATGCCCAGGCGCAGGATGGCAAAGGCGGAGTTGACCAAAAGCCCGTTGGCGAGCTCGCCTTTGGTGGTCTCGCGCTCCTCGGCATCGATCACGGCGTTGAGCCCCTCAAGATAATGGGCCTCCTGGTTGGTGGCGCGGATCTCGCGCACACAGTCGAGCGTCTCCTGGATCGCCTCGGTGACCTTGACCTTCTCGGCGCGCACGCGGTCGAACACCGGGGTCATGGGGCCGCGTGTCAGATACAGCACGGCAAAGGCCACGGGAACGCTCCAAAACGCCGCGATCGCCAGCTGCCAGCAAAAGAACAGGGACGCCACGAACACAATGGCGCTTGCGATGATGGCACCCCAAAGCTCTCCCAGCACGTGGCTGTAGGCGTGCTCCATGGCCTGGACGTCACCCATGATGGTCTCGGTTAAATCGGCCAGATCACGACGACCAAAAAACGACAGCGGCAGTTTGCGCAAGCGCTCGGCAATCTCCATACGCTGCTTGCCGCACTCCTCGTAAAAGATGCAGTAGGTGTAGTAATACTGTTGCCAGTTAGAGGCAAAGAGCAACACGAAAAAGACCAGGAGGCCGCCCACGATCGGCAGGGCATCCGGCAGGTCGGCGCCGGTGGCGAGATGTTCGACAAAGCCGGCCATGACCAGGAACAAAAAGCCCATGCCGGCCATGGTAATGAGATTGGTGAGCGTGGTCCAGAAAATGCCGCGTTTTACGCCGGCGACGCCTTTATCGGATAGGAAATACTTCTTTTGGAATGAGGCGAACATTTAGGCCTCGCCTCCCTTCGTGACGGCGGCATCCGTGGTTGCTGCAGTGATTTTCCAGCTCGCGGCCTGCTCGTACTCGGCCCACATCTTGGCATACAGGCCATTTTGGGACAGCAACTCGGCATGGGTACCCGACTCCTGCACGCTGCCCCGGTTGAGCACCACGATTTGGTCTGCGCCCACTACAGTCGAGAGTCGGTGCGCGATCATAATGACCGTGCGACCCGCCGCCAGCTTGCTAAAGGCGCGCTGGATGAGCGCCTCGTTCTCGGGATCGGCAAACGCCGTGGCCTCATCGAGCACCACGATGGGCGCATCCTTAAGAATTGCGCGGGCGAGTGCCACGCGCTGGACCTCGCCGCCCGAAAGATACGCCCCGCCAGCGCCGAGCATGGTGTCGATGCCCTGCGGAAGCTTGGCCACGATATCGTCGCACTGGGCCGCGGAGAGGGCCGCACGCACCTCGTCATCAGTTGCTGCAGGTTTTGAGGCACGCACGTTATCGGCGAGTGTCTGCCGGAACAGCTGGTTGGTCTGGAACACGAAGGCAACCTGGTCCATAAGCTCGTGGGGATCCATATCGCGAACGTCCACACCGCCTACGAGCACTCGACCCGAAGAGACATCCCAAAAACGAGGAATCAGGCTTGCGCAGGTTGACTTGCCGCCGCCTGAGGGACCCACCAGGGCGAGAGTGCTACCTGCTGAAACGCTGAAACTCACATGGTTGACGGCAGGCGCTTCGGCACCCTCGTAGGTAAAGCTCACGTCCTCAAAGCGCACGTCGCCGCCGGCAGGGTGCTTGGGCTGGGCAGGCACGGAGAGCTGTTTGGAATCCATGACGCTTCGAATACGAGCCAGCGAATCGGCACTCATCTGAGAGGCCTCGCCCACAAACATGAGCTTAGTCATGGCCGTCGGCACCACGGCCGAAAATATCGCGTAGAACGTGAAGTTGACCATAAAGTGCGCGAAGTCCGTCTCGCCCGGCGCCAACAGCAACGCCACGGGTAAAAGAAATGCCACAAGGCCATTGAGCGCGGTGAGGTTGAGCACCTGCGGACCTCGGCAGAACGTGCCCGCATAGCTTTGCGCCATGTCGGCGTATTCGGCGATCGCGTCGTGGAACGCCTTAAATGAGTAGACCGTCTGCTGAAATACCTTGACCACGGGGATGCCGCGTACGTATTCGGTACCGGTCTTGTTCATCTTAACCAGCGCGCCCATGTAGGCCTTCATAAACTCGCCGCCCTTGCCGCTCATCATGGTGGCCATGGCGCCAAACGAAACGGCGACCGAGATGAGGCATGCCGCGCCCAAGCGCCAATCGAGAGCGAAAAGCAGCACGAGCAAGCCCACGACCATGGCGGTGGCGCCGGCGATATCGGGTAGCATGTGCGCGAGCAGCGTCTCGGTGGAGGCGGCGCATCCGTCTACGATACGGCGCAGCTCACCGGTGGCGTGCGTGTCAAAGTAGCCAAGTGGCAGCTTAAACAGGTGCTCGCTCGTAGTCTTGCGGATATTGGACGCACAGCGAAACGCAGACAGGTGCGTGCACATGAGCCCCGCGAAATAGACCACGATGCTCGCCAGGGCAAAACCCACGGCCCACCAGCCATACGTCGCGATGCCCGTGGCCTCGCTCCAGTTAGGTGCCACGGCGATCAGATCGCGCGCGACAAGCCAAATGCACACGTACGGGCCAAAGCTCAGCAGCTGCGAGAGCGCCGAGAGCGCCATGCCCAAATACGTTAGGAATTTGCGGTCACCGGCATACGCGAGCAACTCGCCGATACCTCCACCTTCCCTTTTTGATCCCTTTGCCATGAGATTCCTTTCTAACGGCTTGAGAGTTAACCGTAATCAACTTATCATTGATGTGTTAGCCATGGCTCACAATCAAGCCAGGCGTGGACGTTTCTGCAAAGGAAAGGGACGCTTTTGCAAATACGGCGGGCAGCGACCGACATAACCGAGCTCTACGCACCGCAGTTTGAGCAGTTTGGCCTGGAGCTTACCGGCAAGGGCGCCGTCTTTACCGGCGAGGTGGCAAACGACCGGGCGCACGGCCGCGCATGGATCATGCCCCTCTCCCCCACCTGCATCGTCATGGAGCATTTCATTACCCCGACGCACGATATGTACCTGGCCGAATACACACCCGAGCCGTACGCCTGCGTGAGCGAGGTCAGCGCGCCCACACTTATATGCATGCCCGAGACTGGCATAACGCCTGCAAACCTTAAACCTTTGCATGGACCGTGGCCAAACAATGCCGTGTGCAGCTTTATCCAAGATAACTGTGGCGAGGAGTTAAGCCCGCTGTTTGCAGGGCAGCTTTATCACTCGCGCTCGGTGCTCTTTTTGCCCGGGTATTTTGACGAGCTGGAGCATCGGTATCCCACCGAGTTCGCGGGGGTCTTTGAGGCGTTTGCCGAGTCGTGGCACGAGGAGGCGACGTCTGCCATCTGCCGCACGCTGCGCCGGATTAACGAGGAACGCGCCCGCACCGTTGGCGGACAGGTCTATATGCAAGGCATCGTGGAGACCATGGTCGCGGAGCTCGCCTGTTCGCGCGCGGCCCACAAGCAGGCGCGGCAGGCGGCAGACACACGCGTCAGCGTGACCATTGCCGAGGAAGCGACGGCGATGATTGAGCGCGAGCTCGACAAAGGCAGGCGTGTAGGTGTCAACGAGGTGGCCGAGAGGCTCTATACCAGCCGCTCCAAACTATGCGCCACCTTTAAGGCCCAAACCAGCGAGTCCCTGGGCGCCTACATTCGCAGACGCCGTATGGAACGAGCACGGGACCTTTTGGCCGATAGCTCGCTCACGATAGCGCAGGTGGCAGAGCGTCTAGGCTACCCTCAGCAGGCCGCTTTCGCCCAAGCCTTCAAGCAACACACCGGCACCACCCCCACCGCTTGGCGCTCCCAACATATATAAAGAATGAAGGCGCCAACGGCGCCCTCATTCACCAAATTCCATTCAGCCCTACCTGACCCGAACGGCCGAGTCGTTGCAGAACCCGAGAGCCCCGGCAGGGCGGGTGCTTCCTCAAAATGAGTTCCCTCCAAAACAATGGGCGTGCCGACGGCACGCCCATTCACTCTATTCAATTCAGCCTACCTGACCCGAACGGCCGAGTCGTCTGGTCGTGGAAGCCCCGAGTCGCCGGGGTGTTTCCTCCAAATGAGTTCCGCATGCAAAGAAGGCCACTAAATGTGGCCTTCGTCTTGCATAGGACTGTTTGAAATTTGGAGGAAACACCCCGGCGACTCGGGGCTTCCCCGGCCTCGCAGCTACGAGAGCGACGTTCTCAGCAACTCGTTGAAGAGCTTCGGGTTGCCCTTGCCGCGGCTCGCCTTCATGCACTGGCCCACCAAAAAGCCGATGACCTTCTGGTTGCCGTCACGATACTGCTGCGCCTGATCGGCACAGTTAGCCAGCACTTCATCCACAATCGGCTGCAACGCACCGGCATCGCTCACCTGGCGCATACCGCGCTCGTCGACGATCTTGTTGGGGTCGTCGCCGGTCTGGGCCATGGCCTCAAAGACCTCGTGCGCCTGGTTGGAGCTGATGGCATCGGTCGCCAGCAGCTTAGCCAGCGCTGCCACCTGAGCCGGCGCGATGCCGGACTCGGCGAGCGACACGCCCGCGCCCTTAAGGTAGGCGATCATCTCGTTCACCAGCAAGTTTGCAACCGTCTGGGCCTCCTTGCCGGCCATACCGGCAGCGGCGGCCTCAAAGAAGTCGGCAAACTCCGGGTCGCCGGCAATCTGCTCGGCATCGGCCGTCTTAATGCCAAAGTCGGTCTCAAAACGGGCGCGCTTGGCATCGGGCAGCTCGGGAATCTCGCCACGGCAGCGGTCGATGAACTCGTCGTCCAGATCGAAGGGCGCCAGATCGGGGTCGGGGAACAGACGATAGTCGTCGGCCGTTTCCTTCACACGCATGACCACGGTGCGCTTGCGGCTGGGCTCCCAGTGGCGGGTCTCCTGATAGATGATGCCGCCCTCCTCGAGCACCTCGGCCTGGCGGCAAATCTCGTAGGCAAGGCCGTCGTGCAGGCTCTTAAACGAGTTGAGGTTCTTGAGCTCGGTCTTGGTGCCCAGCTTGGTCTCGCCGCGGCGGCGCAGCGACACGTTGCCGTCGCAGCGCATGGAGCCCTTCTCCATGGAGCAGTCGGAAATGCCCAGCGTCACAAAAATGCGACGAAGCTTTTCCATAAACAGGCGGGCCTCCTCGGGCGTACGCAAGTCGGGCTCGGTGACAAGCTCGATGAGCGGCGTGCCGCAGCGGTTGTAGTCGACGAGCGACTCGGCCGCGGCGGTAATGCGGCCCTCGGCGCCACCCACGTGGACCATCTTGGCGGCGTCCTCCTCCATGTGGATGCGCAGGATGCGGATGGGCACCGTGTAGGAACCGTCCTCGCGACGCTCGGGCATCTGCAGGTTGGACGCATCGTAGCTGGCCAGGTGACCGGCGCGCTGGTTGCCCTCGCGCATGGTCGACGTCATGGACGTGGACAGGCCCTCGGCGTTGGCCGAAGCACTCGCCAGACTCTGAGCCTCGGCCTCGCCAAACGCGCAGTCGGGGCGCTCGGCGGCACCGCGACCGGTCACGTCCAGGTCCAAGTGGCCGTACATGGCAAAGGCGACCGGACCCTGCGTGGTCTGGAAGTTCTTGGCCATGTCGGGATAGAAGTAGTGCTTGCGGTAGAACATCGAGTGGCGCTGGATCTCGCAGTTGGTGGCGAGACCGGCCTTGACGATGCTCTCGATGGCGCGCTTGTTGGGCACCGGCAGCGCGCCGGGCAGGCCCAGGCACACCGGGCACACGTTGGCGTTGGGCTCGTCATCGTGGCTGAGCTTGCAGTTGCAGAACATCTTGGTATCGAGTGCGGTGAGCTCGGTATGGATCTCCAGGCCGATCACGGCCTCCCAATCCTGCAGGACCTCGGAAAGCTCCTTCATTACAGCTCGCCTCCCTTCCCGGCAAAAACGGGCGCGACGGAAAGCGCGGGCGCACCCGTGGCGGCATCGGCAAAGCCGCGCTCCAGGGCGCGGGCAAACGTGAGCAGCTGACGGTCCTTAAAGGCAGGCCCCACCAGCTGGGCAGAAACAGGCAGTTGAGTATCCTCACCCAGACCCAGCGGCACCGAGATGCCACCGTTGCCGCAAATGTTGAGCGAGATGGTGTACAGATCGGAGAGGTACATCTGCGTGGGGTCGCTGATCTCACCAAACTTAAAGGCCGTGCGCGGCGAGGCGGGCATGAGGATGGTGTCCACCTTGGCATACGCGGCGTCGTAGTCCTGCGTGATGAGCGTGCGGGCCTTTTGCGCGGCGTAATAGTACTTGTCGTACACGCCCGAGCTCAGCAGGTAGGCGCCGAGCATCTGACGGCGCTTGGCCTCGGCACCAAAACCGTGGGCGCGCGAAAGCGAGCTCTGGTCGGACAGGTTGGCGCAGCCCTCCTCCTGATAGCCGTAGCGAATGCCGTCGAAACGAGCCAGATTGGAGAACGCCTCGGCCGGGCCGATAACGTAGTAGGCGGCGATGGCGGCGTCCAGGTGCGGCAGGTCGACCTCGACCAGCTCGGCGCCCTGATTCTGCAGCTCCTGGGCGGCGCGCTGAACAGCGGCCTTGACCTCGGGCGTCAGGCCCTCGGCCTCCATAAACGCGGGGATGATGCCCACGCGCTTGCCCTCGATGCTGTCGTTGAGGTGCTCGGTAAAGTCGACGGCGCAATCCTGGCTGGTGCAGTCGTACGGATCGTGGCCCGCGCCGGTAAGCGCGTTCATGGCCAGCGCGACGTCCTCGACCGTGCGGCCAAAGGGACCCACCTGGTCGAGCGACGAGCCAAAGGCAACCACGCCGTAACGGCTCGCTGCGCCATACGTGGGCTTAAAGCCTACCACGCCGCACAGCGACGCCGGCTGGCGAATAGAGCCGCCAGTGTCCGAGCCCAGCGAGAGCGCGACCTCGCCCGCGGCGACGGCGGCAGCGGAGCCGCCCGAGGAGCCGCCGGGCACGCGCTCGGTATCCCAGGGGTTATTGGTGCGGTGGAATGCCGAGCTCTCGGTGGAGCTGCCAAAGGCGAACTCGTCCATGTTGGCCTTGCCCATGGGCAGGCAGCCGGCGTCGAGCATGCGTTGGACGCAGGTGGCGGTGTAGACGCTCTGGTAGTTCTCGAGCATGCGGGAAGCGCAGGTGGTGTGCGTGCCCACGAGGTTCATGTTGTCCTTGATAGCCAGCGGCACGCCCGCGAGCGGGGGCAGCGGCTTGCCTGCGGCACGGTCGGCATCCACGCGTGTGGCGGCCTTGAGCGCAAGCTCGGGCGCCACCTGCAGGAATGCCTGGACCCCGCTCTCGCGCGCCTCGATGGCGGCAAGGGAGGCCTGGGCCACCTCGGTGGCGGTAAAGTCGCCGGCGGCAACGCCCGCGGCAATCTGGGCGGCGGTAAGGGAATCGAAGCTTAGCGCCATTACTCGCTCTCCCCCTCTCCCAAAATGGACGGCACGCGGAAGTAGCGGTCGCGCGCGCTTCCGGCGTTTTCGAGCGCGACGTCGAGCGGCAGATCGCGCTCGGGCTCGCGCAGGTCGTCGCCCATCACGTTGGACAGGCTTCCGATGGGATGGAACGTGGGCTCCACGTCGGGCAAGTCATATTGCAAGACGGGCTCGAGCATCTGGACGGCGTCGTTCATGTAGGACGTCATCTGGGTGAGCTCGTCATCGGTCAGTGCGATCTTTGCGTACTCGGCGATGCCGCGCACGTCTTTCTCGCTGAGTGCCATAGGCGCTCCCTTCCGCATAACAGATAAACCGCTCTAGTATACAAGGCAACGCCGCTTGGAGCAGGCGCTTTACCCAAATGCAGCGAAAACGTAACGAGGGCGGCGGTTGGCAGGCGGCGGGCTGGCGATTCTGCAGCGGAACCGCACCGTCCATAGCGAAAACCATCTCGCCCACAACGAAAACCGTCGCGCCCGCAGCGAAAAGCATCTCGTCCACAACGAAAACCATCACAACATTCGACGCTTTTCGCCAAAATCGAGATTTTCATCGAATGTTGTGATGGTTTGGGCGCCCGACCACCACAAAGGTGCCTGTCCCCATTGTGGTGGTTCTGAAGAATGACTTATGCCGAGGCCTTGGCCTTGCGGCGTTTGCGGATCGCGTGGATCACGATGTCCAGCAGTAACAACACAATGGCTACGACCACAATGAGCACGGCAAACTCGCGCTTGCCCCAGTGGCGACCGGCCAACGACTTTTGCTTGTCGACGTCCTTCTTGTTGTACTTGGTGCGCACGCAATGCACCAGCAGGCGATGGTCGTTCACACCGTAGGGCGTGCAGGTGACAAGCGTCACCTTGTCGGCGCCGGGCTCGATGGTCAGCGACTCCATCTCCTCGGGCAGCACCACCTCGGAGTCCACCATCTTGTAGGCGAGCGTCTTGTTCATGGTGTGTAGCAACACCAGGTCGCCGGACTTCAGCGAATGGATGTCGTCGAACATGCTCAGGTTGCGCATGCCCGAGTGCGCGGTGAGCACGCAATGCGTCGAGGTGCCGCCCACCGGCAGGCTCGTGCCCTCCAGGTGGCCGACGCCCGCCATAAGGACTTCCTCGCTCGTGCCGTGGTAGATGGGCATGCTCACGTCGATGGAAGGGATCTCGACCCAGCTCATCATGGGGTCGCGGTCAAAGATGAGCTGCTGGGCGTAGGGCTCGATCTGGTCGGCGGGAAGCTCGGTGGCCTCACCCGCCAGCTGCTCGTTAAAGGAGCGCGCCTGGAGCAGGATGCGCTCGCGCTCCTCGGCAGACAGCGCGTCCACGGTGCTGGACACGGTGCTGATCTGGTTGAACACGCCCGAGGCCTCGAGCCGGTCCAAGATCCACGGCCAGGTCATAAGGCCCACGCCAATAAGGATGATGACGATGGTGATGAGCCGATCAGCCCAGCGCGGCAGCCGCTTGCGACGGCGTTTGGGCTTGGGCTTGGGCTGAGGGCTTGAGCCACCGTTGGCCGCGGCGTTGTTGCTCTTCATATGTTTGGCGCCCTGCACCATCACCGGTCACTCCTCTACAACTCAAGTTGTCTAAACAAATAATAGCCGATTAGCGAGCTTCCGCGCCGGACAACGCAGCCTGGCAGCATTGCGCAGTGCGAGTATGGGCCCGCATTTGAGTTTTCAAAATGTCCCGAATCGGCTGAGCGATTCGGGATACAATGTCAATAGAAAACGACGCACCCCGCGTAAGTGTACGAGAGCGCGGGCGGCCTAGTTTTCAGCTTTTGTTAAATGCCCGGGATCCGACCCCCGGGCATTCTTATTTGCGCTTGTTGCGGCGCAAATGCCTTCTACCGTCCACACCGCGCGTGCGCCTACGGACCTTAAACCGAACCTCATACGAGTCAAGAAACGCGATGACGAACGAGCCCGCATCGGACGATGGAGGCTGGCTGCGTTATCCCAAAAAAACGGGGCAGACCCCAGCGCGGAGTCTGCCCCGAAAAGAGAATGGCAAAGCAAGAACGTCGATGGACGAGAAAAGTGTCCGCAAGTCTCATGGCCATCACATCCCACCTGCCAAAGGGATGGGTGAGCGAGCGTTACTCCTGCTCGGACTCCTCAGCCTGCTTACGGCTGCGGATGAGGTGAGCCACACCGATGCACAGCACCGCGCCACCAGCAATCCAAGTGAAGGTCACGCCATTAAGACCGGTCAGCGGGAGGTTGGAGCCCTTCTTGTCGACGATGGTGAAGCTGAGCTTGCCGACTTCAGCTTTCGCGGAGCCCTCCTGAACAACATCTTGACCTGCCACAATGGCGCTCGTCGTGTCGGGCGTCACATTCGCACCGTCCTGATTGAGCGTGCGGCTGATAGTAAAGGTCACACCGTTTGCCGCGGAGTTGTTGTAGCCAGGCGCAGGCTTAACCTCCGTGAGGATATAGGTGCCCTCATCGAGGCCGACAACGTTGATCTTGCCGTCGGAGGTGGTGGTCAGTATTGCTTCATTCTCATTTGACGTCGTGGTGCCGTCGGCCTTGATAAATTTGCTGGTGCCTTGCTCCTTCAGCGTGAATTCGACGTCTTTGAGAGTCTTAGGGTTGCCGGCCTCATCATTATCGCTGCCAACCTTGGTAACGTCGATACCATAGGTGTAGTCGTAGGCCGGATGGTCAACCGTGGTACCGGTGCCATTGGTGTGCGGGTTGTTGGAATAGGTCAACTTGACATTGTTCACCTGGGCCTTGCCGAGCATATCCGCGTTAATCTTGCCAGCAACCAGTTTTGCCTCATAGTTCACATAGACTGTCGAACCACCGTCAACGTTGATGAGATTGCCGGCCTTATCCTTTGCTTCTTTGAGGTTCTCGAAGGAAACAGTGAGCGTATTCGTGCTTTCCCCCGGGACATAGGTCGCGCTGTAGTAAGCGGGATCCACGACTGAATCGTCAATCTTGACCTCAACGACTGGGTTACCACCCTGAAGCTCTGGAACCATCGTGGAGGGGAGCTCGTCAGTGAAAGTGTAGCTGTACTTGACATACGTGTTAATGTTGCTAGCCACAGTGCCGGCAAGCTGATATTCAACAGGCTGTTCAGCAGCGGAGTCGGCAGCCTTGTTGGCTGCGGTAAAGACATTCTTGCTATCGTCCGTAACAAACTTGCCGTTCTTGTCATCCTTTACGGCCTTGGTCACTTTGGGGACGTCCTTCTTGGGGGCCACGTTAACGTCAGAACCACCGACGATGGTGAAAATCGGCGAGGTATACGCATCAGTATTGCCATTAGCACCGTTGGTCGTACTGGGCGTATCGGTCACGAAAAGCCAGTAGCCATTATCAAGATCCTTAAAGCTACCTTTGGTGGAATCGCTTGGCTTTGTCCACGTGAGGGTCTTGTCCCATTCCAAGGCCTTGGCAATCAAGTCAAGAGTTGTACGAGTATCAACCGCCGTAGTCTCTCCAAAATTAGAGCCCTGAGTCGTGCTGATGAACTCCGCCCACGTCTGGGCGTCAGCATCTACGTCAGGTGCTCCAGTAACGCCTTTGAGCGCAGTCGTAACGAGGGTTTTCACATTACCCGGAGCCCACTGAATATCGGAAAGAGTCTTAGCGGCCGAGCCATCCCAGCTCCCATCGCCCTTCTGATCCTGCGTGACCTTCGCGGTGAAGATCTGAATGCCCTTGAATGTCGTGCCGGTGTATGTTTCGTCGGTGATAGCCACCTTACCCTTCTCCGTGGCCACCGTCGGCGTGCCCTCGGCAAACGCCATCGTAACCGGGGCCATGACCCCGCCGAAGCTCAACGCTGCTGTGAGGCCGGCGGTTACTGCCAGGCGTGCGATGTTCTTGCTCATGCTCATCTTCTTTTCCTCCGTTTTCCGTTTGATTCTCATTCGATCGGTCATCATCTGTCTGTGTCTTAGCATCTACTTCGCTACGTCTCGCCCCGCTCTCTGTGGGGCTGCCAGCTACTCTTTATGGCTGCCACCTCCCCGCTTGACCAGGAGCGCGACCACGATGAGCGCGGCTCCGGCGACCGCTGCGGCGGCCGCGGCGTACATTGCCATATCGCCAGTCGAGGGCATAAAGCCTCCGGTGGTAATGCTAGGGGGTGTGCCGGTGGGCGTGTTGATGAGCGACGCCTCCAGGCTGCCCGTCGACCCGTCCGCGCTGTCGGCGCGCAGGGGCGACTCGGCCGTGATGGTGAGCTTGGGCTTGGCGGCGGCCACCTGGTCGACGTCCAGGCCCTCGGCCTTGACTGTCACGGAGCGCGTACCCTCAAAGGCGGTGTAGCCCTTGGGTGCCTTGAGCTCGCGGACTTCCAGCTTGCCCGAGTCCACGCCCGAGACGGTCACGCGGCCGTCCTCGCCCGTGGTGACGGTGGCCTTGCCCTCCGCATCCCACGTGCCGTCGGCCGCCAGCGTGCGGTCGCGGTCGTCTACGATGCTCAGGACCGCCCCGGCAAGCGGCTTGTCGCCGTCGCTGCCGCGCTTGGTGAGCGCGAGATCCCAGGTGTAGGCGCACGCATCGTCGCTCGGCGTGCGGGTGAAGCCGGCGTCGCCGGACTGGTCGGCAAAGGGAGAGCGCGGGTAGCGCAGGTAGACCTCGTTGGGGTTGCCCTTCGCGATGCCGTGGTTGCACGCGCTGTTGAGCGGCGCGTTGTACACGGCGACCACGCGGGCGCCCGCGGCGAAGGCGTCGGCCCCGCCGAGCGCGGCGATCAGGTCGCCGGTGCGCACGGTGAAGGTCTTACCGTCGGCCGTTACCTTGGTGGCGCACTGGGCCGTGATGTCGGTCCAGCCCTTCGCGGGGTCGGTGCCGGCGCGGCCGTCCTTACCGGCCGAGACGGCGTCGAAGCCGCCGTCCGCGCCCGCCGCCACGTACACGCGCATGCTCGCGGCCACCTTGGAGGGGTCGAGCCCCGCGCCCATGGTGTCGACGAACCGCACCGTATAGGTGTCGTAGGCAGCAAGACCCGCTGGAACCGTGGCCGAGAGGCGCCAGTAGAGGTCGTCGGCGACCGTGGCGTCGGCGGCCTTCTGCCAGGCGGCGGTGCTGTCCTCCAGCACGTGCTTGGCCACCTTGGGAGTGGCGGCCTTGGGCTTGACGGTGACGGCGCTGCCGCCGACCAGAACCATGATCGGCGCGGTGCCGACCTCGCCCTGGGCGATGGCGTCGTCGTCGGCGACGATGAGCCAGTAGCCACAGGACAGCTCGGTCGTCGTGCCCGCGTTAAGGGCCACGGACACGGCGTCAGAGCTCTGGAGGGAACGAGCGAGCTGTGCGCTCAGCGCGCTCGTAAGGTGGGAATCGGTGTTGAGCCACTCGGCAGCTTCCTGCGCGGTGGACTGGGAATTGGGCATGCCGGCGCTGTGCAGCACAGGCAGCGCGGCGTCGCGTGCGGCGTCGCTTGCCCAGGCGAGGTCGGTGGCGATCTTGGCGTCGCCGCTGTCGTCGACGACGTTGGCGCTAAAGATCTGGTAGGCGTCGTAGCTGCGCGCCACGGTGCCGCTCACCGTGATGGAACCGGTCGAGGTCGGCGCGGCCTGCGCGGAAGCGGGGAACACAACCGCGCAGGTGCCGATCAGGAGGGCAAGCAGCGCAAACAAGATCGGGAAGGAGCAAACTTTCTTATTCACGACGCTCGCCTCCCTTCGCATTCGCCTTGCGACGAATGTGCATCCAGGCCGCAGCAGCGCAAAGCACCGCCGCGCCGGCAAGGTATGTCACAGTGACGCCCGACATACCGGAAAGAGGCAGAGTGGTGGAGTAGGTGTTGGTGAAGGTGGGGGTGGAGGTGTCGGTGAGGTTCTGTTCTTCGGCACCGACGTCTGCTTTCCAGTTGCCATCGGAGTCAACGGTTCCCTTCATGTAGGTCACCTTACAGCTAATGTCCCTTTTGGAATTGTCCGTTGCAACAACCGTGAACTTGTAGACCGAATTATCGAACTTGTAATGCGAGAAAATCGAGCTATCGTCCTTCTCGCGCACATAGTACGTGAAGGTCTTGGAAGCACCGCGGCCCGGAACATCAGAATCACTCTGCTTCAGACTGGCAAGATTGTACTTAATCTCGTCGAAGCCCAGGGTCTGGGATTTGTCGCCGTCGGCAGTGGTGGTAATCACGCCGTCTGGGTCGGTCTTAACCGTCTCGGCTTCTTTGAAGCCCGTGTTATCCGCAAACTCGAGCGTAAACTCCTTCATCTCGCCACCCTTAACGACCTTAGTCGCCTTAGGAGTCCAAGAACCGCTGGAGGTGTACGGAGTGTACTTGTTGGTGAAAGTTGCACCACTGGTAAGCTTAACGATAACAGCGTTTTCGCCTTCAGCTGCTGCGATAGCTGCTGGTTCTGTTTCTGGCGTTCTTGCGCCAGCGCCGTCATTTTCTACCTTTGTTACCGAAACGCTATCGACTTTGTAATACGTGTATATAATGTCAAGCACGTTGTGCGACTTTTTCTCATCCCTCACAACCTCAGGATCAATTTTGTAGATCGTTTTGTCGTAAGTCACGTTCTTGTCCGTGCCCGGAACCTCTACCAAGTAGTAGACAAGATCGTCATCGGCATAAACTTCACCTAGATCAAAGGTGAGATTTCCGTTCTTATCGTTCTTCACCGTATCGACCACCGAGCAGCCATTGAGCTGAAGATCACCATTGGAGTCAAAGCTCGGAATCGTATATGAGATCTCGCCTGGTTTGTTAATAATCTTGTTCTGCCTGAGAAGCTGGAAATCGAAGTCATTTCCTTTAAGCGCGCCGTCCTCAAGCACCTTGGTACCGTTGAGCTTCATCTTGGGGTAAACCTTGACTTCTCGAGTGGAGCCGGCGACAACGTCGCCGTTGGTCATGATGCCGCCACCGTGGATGTTGGATCTGTTGCCCGTGATGAAGAGGGAAGCAGCCGCGGTAGCAGCATCCGTATCAACCTTAATCGGCTCAGATTTAAGGCCAATCATGTACTTAGCCTGAGCGCCCTCGTACTTGCCAATAGACGTTGGTGTTTTGTCGATCGTGCCCGACCAGTTGGCGGCTCCACCACCAAGCATCTGGCCGGTTACGGCTGCGATATACGGTTTGGTTTCCGAATTGGCAGAATCGTGAATTAAGAAAAGGTCCTCATGGCCGGCCTTTATAAAAGCTTCGGTTATTTCGCCGCCCGTGTCATTCTCCTTATCGTAATTCCAGTCCTCGCTCTTCCCATTAGTGCCGCCCGACCGCTTATTACCATTTTCGTCAAAATTACCGAAAATCGCGATGCCATTGGTATCGGTAATGGCAGTCTTACCAGTCGGGCAAGCGGCAAACCCGCCGCCAAAGCCATTGGCATGATTGTTGGTAATCAGGGCGTTGTATATCTTGAGACGCGCCGAACTAACGCCTTGGTCACTGTTGCCTCCCTGGACAAACACGCCGCCGCCACCCCAGTCATTGGGGGTATTAGTCGTATTGTTGGTGATGTAGGCTTTCGTGCCACTCACATTAAATTCGCCAACTGTAGGCGCAGCGATACGGATACCGCCGCCCTCCGAGTTTTGCGCCACATTGCTAGCGATGATTCCACCCGAAAACTTAAATGAGGAGAGGGCCTGATTCCAAGCGCCAGCATAAATACCGCCACCGGCCTCGGCAGAATAGTTACCGGTGATGTAGCCACCGTTAATTGTTAGACTGCCGTTATTGTAAGCAGCAATACCACCGCCGCCGTGACATCCGTTGCCAATATGCTTCGTGTTGCCTTCATTGTCGCTGTAGAACTGATAGTTGTTGTTGGTGATGTAACCACCTGAAATGACTACAGTTGAACTAACAGCACAAACACCGGCGCCGTAGCCTGATCGATCTTTGAACGTACCGTTACCGGAAATCGTGCCGCCGGTCATATTAATTGTGGATCCGTTAGCGTACACGCCGCCGCCATTGAGGGCATAGTTGCCCGCGATTACGCCACCGGTCAGGTTAAGAGTGGAGGCACCGCCGCTCGCATTGGATACCATAACGCCTGCGCCGGAACCCGAGCCAGAAGCGCCGCACACATAGCCACCGCTCATGTTGACGGTAGAGCCGTTCTCGGCATAGATGAGGTTGCCGACGCGACCGTTTTGTTCTTGCGTGATCGCGCCGCTCTCAAGGTTAAATCTGCCGCCATTGAAAAGGTTGACGAGCCTTAACCCAGTAGCTTCGGTATCGCTGCAAGCCACAATGGCACCCTTGATACCAGCCTCATACGCTTTAAGAGTTTCGTTTGTAACGGTTCCGCTTGCGACCGATTCTGTTACGTAATAGGTAAGCTTGGTCGGGATGTTAGAATCGCCGTATTCTATTGAAGCGAGATTGCCACATTTGTTTTCTTGATTAGCCGTGATCTCTGTTGCGGCAGCTTGCTGGCCGTCCTTGACGGTCAGCGTCGCACCGCCGGTGATATTGAACAGAGGCTGATTTGAACTCTTATGCTTAATCTTATGGCCGTTTAGATCCAGCGTGATTTTGCTGCCGTCCTTGCTAAGCGTGATTGTCTCGCCGGTCTCGACATCATTCATAAGCTTGAAGCTAGCAACACCGCTTGCATTCGCCAACTTGGTTTTTAAATCGCCAACGTTTTTTATCTCGTCGGGCGCCGCTTCGGTTTGCTCGCCTTCCGTGGCCGCCATCACAGCGTTGCCATCTGCCGGCTCGTTATCTTCGACCTGCAGCTTACCCTCAGGTTGATCCCCAGACTGACCCTGCTCAACGTCATTTGTAGGATTGGTCTCGCCACCCTCTGCATCGTCACTATTCTGGTTTTCGGTATCCCCGTTGTTGGTGCTGCCTACATCAGTAGACTCACTTGAGGAACCCCCCCCCATCACAGTTTCCTCGGTAAAAGCTGCCTGGTCATCGTTGGCAATGGCCTGCGAGATCGGGGGCATGACGAGCGACAGTACCAGGCTCAACACGGAGGCTCCGCACAAAACGCCTGCCAGTACACGGCGCGTCGCTTTATTACTCTGCTTAGATTTGTCCGAATTCGCTTTCATCGATGTCTCCTCCCCAAGAGACCGCGATCTTGCTCTTTCACCATCAAACGTATCTGCGCAATCTGTAATTGCGCTCGTTTAGTAATGCAATTATAACGATTGTTTAAACATCTGGGCAACAAAACCGACATTTTTGTAGCGAGTTCTCAATTCCCTTGATTATCGACTTTATCCGAACACCTCCCACATTCATCCGCACATGTACGGATGAATGTGGGAACCCGATACCCTGAGGGCCGGATCGGTCGGCCCCGGGAGATCGGAGGACGGCATGTCCGGAAAGAAGAAGAGTGGCTCCGCGAGGGCGGTTCCGAGGGCCTACGGAAGGCTCACGAGGCACGAGCGGGACACGGTCCAGAGGATGCTGGAGCGCAGGGCGTCGTGCAGGGAGATCGCGAGGGAGCTGGGCAGGTCGCCCTCGACGGTGAGCGCCGAGGTGGCGTCGCACAGGTTCGCGACGGCGCCGAAGGCCAGGCGCGGCGAGCGCGTGGACGCCACCGCCGACCTGTCGGCGGCCTGCCCGCGCCTGGCCGCGTGGCCGCGCTGCTGCAACGGGTGCGGGCGGTACCGCGCGATCGGCTGCAAGCGCCGCCCCCACGTCTTCTACGAGGCCCGGGCCGCGCAGCTGTGCGCCGACTCGGTCCTCGTCTCGTCCAGGCGCGGGATAGACGCCGACGAGCCCGCCGCGGCGGCCAGGCTGGAGGCGATAAGGGACTGCCTGCGCCGGGGGCTGTCGCCCGAGCAGATGGCGGCGCGCAACGGCGGCCCGGTGGACCTGTCGCCGTCGACCATCTACCGCTGGGTCTCGGCGGGCTACGACGGCATGACCAACATGGAGCTCAGGCGCAAGGTCGGCTACAGGCCGAGGAAGCGCGCCGCCGGCCGGGCGGCGACCCGCCACTCCGCCCGCAGGTCGTACGCCGCGTTCCTCGCCCTCGGGGAGGACGCGTGCGCCGCGGCCTGGGAGATGGACACCGTCGAGGG